>Ga0315899_10000732_pt1 | contig 38968 bp, 21 predicted proteins | sample LakEriMetagenome_2_FD_203518 | JGI IMG/M metagenome (GOLD analysis project Ga0315899, IMG submission 203518) | Freshwater fungal communities from buoy surface, Lake Erie, Ohio, United States - Buoy 4 MA112 | ecosystem: Environmental > Aquatic > Freshwater > Lake | place: USA: Lake Erie, Ohio...
TTCCAGACTGCGCTGGTAATGGCCCAATGCCCGCTCCACATCTCCCGGCTGGCCCCGGCTCGACAGGAAGTCCGCGAGTTTCTCCAGACTGACCGACACGTCCCGCGCGGCCTGGGCTGACTCGGGGTTGGCTGTCAGCATCCGTTCGCGGATTTCCAGACTGCGCTGGTAATGCCCCAAGGCCTGCTCCGCGTCCCCCGGCTGGCCCCGGCGGGCCAGCAAGCCTGCCAGTTTCTCCAGGCTGACCGACACGTCCCGCGCGAGGTCGGGGGCGTCGAGTGCGGCGGCGTGGAGTTTTTCCTGGGCGGCGAGGATGCGACTGGTGAGGTCCAGTGCGCGCACCAGCGATCCATGCTGTGCCTCGAAGTCTGCCGCGACCTGAGCGGCGGCGTGCAGCAACCGGGTGGATTCGCGGGCGGTGATCAGGAAGTCGAGCTGGTCTCGCAGCCAGGGCTGCCGGGCACGCAGGAACGCATCGGTGGTGGCATCGACCCGCCCGAAGTTGTGCTCAAGTTCCGTCGCGAGGGCGACGACAAGCTGCTCCACTTCCCCAACATGCTCGGGCAGCCCCGCATGCGCAACATGTTCCGCCACGAGCCTATGGATGCGGGCGACGACGGGGATCTGCTCGAGCCCCCGATCATCGTACTGCACCTCGCCGGCGGGGTGCAGCAGACGCAGCCCGCGCAGCTCGGCCCACAGCCGGGGCCAAGCGTCGGGATTGTCGAACGTCGTTTCGTCGGCCACCGTGGGGTGCCGCTGCGTCGTCAGAACGCGTAGCCACTCGAGCGGGATTTCGTCGGGCATCAGCAGGCTGGCGAACTCCAGCGCGGTTCGCGCAGCCGGGCTGAGACGCTCCACCGACCATCGCACCAGCGTCCCAATGCGATTCTCGCGTTTCCGCCGCTGCGCGTCGGCATCGCGGCTGTGCCGCAACTGGTCGTCGACGGCGTCTTTGTCCGCGAGATTGTCGACCCAGGCCAGGCCGTGCGTCTGCATCTCGTTCAGAAACCGCCGGAACGGGTTCGGTTCGTGCTTTTTCGCCAAGTCTCCAACGTAGGCGGCGACCAGTTCGACCGCCAGCGTCCAGCCCCCCAGTGCGGCGACGATCTCGCGAGCCGCCGCCTCCTCGTCGGCACTGGCAAACCGGTGGGCGGGCTGGAAGTCGGCCAGCAGTTGCAGGGCATCGGCCGGCGGCAGCGTGCCGATCTCCAGGTACGCCAACGTCCGGTCGCCACAGCCGAAGGCACTCGGGTTCAGCCGGGTCGTGACGATGATCTCCAGCCAATTCCCGGCGGGCAGCCGGGAGATTTCCCTCGCCGAGAGCAGTTCCGGCCGGTCCACATTGTCGAGGATCAGCAGGGCGCGGGGCTGCTCGATCTCGGGCAGGTCGTGGGCCGGGGAGTGCAGGTCGTGTTGGCGAAGCAGATTCTCGTGCAGTACGGCGACGCGGCTCTGCGTGACGTCGTGCAGGTGAGTGAACACAGCCGCGGCGGCGCTGGGGAAGTCTTTGCGTTCGTCCTCAGTGAGCTGCAGCGGTTGACCCAGGTCGTCCCCCAGACGCTGGAACTTCCGGTCATCCGCCAGCCGCAGCAGGGCGGCCCCCATCTGCGACACCCCCTCGCAGGGAATCTCCCAGACCCCCCCCGCCGCGAAGAACTCGGCGTAGGCGTGGCCGTATTGCCGGGCGAGCGCGGTTTTGCCCAGACCGCCGGGGCTGAAGGTGGCGGCGATCATCCCGAGCCCCCCCGTCCCGTGGCCGCCACTCTGCGGCCCCCCCTGAACCATGATGTCGTGCAGTTCGCGCAGTTCCCTGTGGCGGCCGACGAAGTGCTCGTGGCTGCGGGACAGATTGCCGGGGGCCAGGTCGGCCAGGGCGATGCGGTCGAGCCGGCGGGCGATGTGGCGGTCGAGGCCATCGAGCCGCTGGGCCAGGGTGCGGAGATCGGCGGCGGGATCGCGCGGGGCGTTCTTCGCGTCGAGCGACCGGGCGGCGGCATCGAGTTCGCGCAGCATCTGCGGCCCCTGCTCGATCCACGGCTGCAGCTCGCACAGCGGGGTCTTGTTCCGCCGGTGCAGGTCGGTGAGGAACGAGCGGGCGCGGTGCTCGCCGGTCTCGTCCAGCCGCCGAGAGGCAGGGGAGAACCAGGGGTATCTCTTCGCCACACCCTGCAGCCACTCGGCGATCGCCTGATCCTGCTGGGGGCGCAGGTCGGCAGGGGTGACGAAATAGATCGGGGTCAACCCGTCGTCGCCCCGGGCGGCGCTGTGCTCGCGGCGGAGGTATTCGTCCCATTCCCAGAGACAGTTCGGGCTGGTGAGGTAGTTGGGGGTGAGGAACGCAAGAAACAGCCGCGACGAGCGCAGCCCCGCCCCCAACTCCCGGCGCCAGTCGCGGGCGGTGTCGATCGCCTTTTGGTCGAAAAAGATCTGCAGCTCGCGGCCGGAATAACGGCGGTGCCGTTCTTTGATCTCGCGTTCAAAGGCAGTGACCCACCCCTCACCCGTCTCGTTCACGGGCTGCTTGTTGTCTTCCCGGCAGTAGGAGAGGAAGAGGTGGTAGTCGGGCATGGCGGGGCGGTTCGCGAATTCGCGAGAGAGGGTGGGGGGGGGAAGTTGGCCAGCCAGTGGCTGCAATCGACGGCGGTGGGGCTTGGTCCGCGGGTTGTGGGAATCGAGTTTGGCTGGCATCACCTGGTGTCGCGCCGCGACAGCGGCCCGTGTCATCCCGATGAAGTCCCGTTTTTCACAGAGGGAGCCGGGCCTGTTTCCAGGGAGAGTTCATCCGGGGGAGGGGACCGGAAAGAGAGTGTCCAACGGCAAAGCCACAGCACCAGGGAAACGGTGATGGCCGACAGCAGAAACAAGAACAGCCGAAGCAAACATGGGTGGTCGCACAGCTTCGAACAGGAATGGAACAACTGCAGATCGGCGAGAACAATGGTCAGTGGCAACCAGGTGAAGACGATGATGGCGAGATTGCTGAGGAAGCGTGACGGACGTTTGGGAGCGTAGGTGACCAATCCTGCCAAAAAGAGAATCACCGAATTGATGCAGGTACCCTCCAAGCCGATGTCGAAACGATATCGCCACTCGTCAAGGAACGCCCCTGTGCCTTCGCTCCACCAGCTTCCGAGAGCCAGCAGCACAACAAGGGCCTGGGTCGCGATCAAGGCGGCGACGCCGCAGCACAGCCCCATCCGCAATCCGCGCCAAACATCCATGGGATTCACCTTGGAAACGTGGCCGTGATGACCCTGCAATCGCCGTCACAGAAGGATAACTGCCGTAGACAAGGCATTCCACCAGAAATTGAGGGGCGGCCGGAGGCCGAGAGGGGTTTTGATCCAGGGTTGGCGGCGGCCCAAAACCAGCGTCGCGGGGGGGCGGACCTCTGTGTCCGCTCCGCTGTGCCATGGCCGGAAGACCCCCAACCCAATGGGCAGTCAAATCGCACAGGCCGAAAACCCCAATCCGCGCCCATCCAAGTCACCCCGCCGCCAGGGCCCAGAGCCAGCGTCGCGGGAGCGCGGACCTCCGTGTCCGCTCCGTTGTGCGATGGTCGGAAGACACCCGTCGCAAAGGGCAGCCAAACCACGTGGTCCGAAGATCCCCTCTGCACCCATCCCAGAGACATCGCGAAACCGATTGCTCACCGACACCCACCAAATTCGTTCCCCCATGGGGAATTCTTTCCGACCTGTCAGAATGTCCCTGCAAGGTCAAGAAATGGTTGGGATGGAAAGGGGGGCTGGGTGGATCCAGGGTTGTTCTCTGCCCATTGGAGCGGGGGGCTTCCGAAGAATGCCCAGTGGGCGGACACAGAGGTCCGCGCTCCCGCCATCCAGGATTTGGGCCCTGGTGGACGGTGTGCTTGGAGGGATGGCCAGTGGAAACGGGGCTGGGCCGATCCCGGGTTGTTCTCTGACATAGGGGCGGGGGGCTTCCGACGAGTGGCCAGTGGGCGGACACAGAGGTCCGCGCTCCCGTCACCCTGTATCTCGTCCCTGGCGGACGGTGTGCTTGGATCGACGCCCATCGGACGGGGGCTGGGGCGATCCAGGGTTGTTCTCTGCCCATAGGGGCGGGGGGCTTCCGACGAGTGGCCAGCGGGCGGACACAGAGGTCCGCGCTCCCGTCACCCTGTCTCTCGTCCCTGGCGGACGGTGTGCTTGGATCGACGCCCATCGGACCGGGGGCCTGGACCCACCCGCCACCCGCCATCCGCCACTCACCACCCGCCTTCGGCGGACCATTCGCGGTTGCCCGGCACCCGACATCCGGTTACCATCAAAGATGAAGCATGTATCCTGCGGTCAGCGTCGTGGGACCGCCGGAGCAGTGATTCCCCCGCCCTCAGCGATCCCGCCATGATTTCCCGCCTGCTTGCTCCGCACCGGAGCATTTGCGTCTGGCCCCATGTCTGTGGCTTCCTCACCATCTCCATGGTGACATTCGGGGCCATCGGCTCATCCCGCGGGGCAGAACCCCCGGTCTTTGAGCGGGATGTGCGCCCCATCCTCAAGACCTACTGCCTCGACTGCCATGGGGCCGAGGAAAAGCTGAAGGGGGGGCTCGACCTGCGGTTGCGGCGGTTTGCCCTCAAGGGAGGCGATTCGGGACCGGCACTGGTCCCCGGTGACCTCGCCGGCAGCCTGCTGGTCGAACGGGTCAAGTCGGGCGATATGCCCCCCTCCGAAAAGAAGGTCCCCCCCGAAAAGCTGGCGGTGATCGAAGCCTGGGTGGCGGCTGGGGCCCCAGTCGGTCGGGAAGAGCCCGAAACGCTCCCCCCCGGGCTCCCCATCACCCCCGAAGACCGGGCCTATTGGTTCTTCCAGCCGCTGAAACGGCCCGACGCGCCGCAAGTCCCCGGCACGGTCGCCAGCCCCGCCGAACAGGCGGCCCAGCCCCAGGCCGACCTGGTGCGGACCCCGATCGACCAGTTTGTGGTCGCCAAGTTGCGGGACAAAGGGCTGCGTCTGGCTCCGGAAGCGGACCGGTTGACCCTGTTGCGGCGGGTGGCCTTCGACCTCACTGGTCTGCCCCCCACCCAGGCCGAGCTCGACGAGTATCTGGCCGACGCCAGTGCCGACGCCTACGAGAAAATGGTCGACCGCTACCTCAAGTCGCCCGCCTACGGTGAGCGGTGGGGCCGGCACTGGCTGGACATTGCCGGCTATGCCGATTCAGAAGGGAACGGCAACGAAGACACCCCCCGCGCGTACGCCTACAAGTACCGCGACTACGTGATTCGGGCGTTCAATGCCGACAAACCATTTGACCAGTTTGTGACCGAGCAACTGGCCGGAGACGAACTGGTCCCCCAGCCCTGGAACAATCTGGCTCCCGAGCAGATCGAGAAGCTGGTCGCCACGGGCTTTCTGCGGATGGGGGTCGACCAGACCGCCACGGGGGGAGACTCGGAAGAGGCCACGAACCTGGTGGTGGGAGACATGCTGAAGATTGTCTCGACCTCGCTGCTGGGGCTCTCGGTCGGCTGTGCCCAATGCCACGACCACAAGTACGACCCGATCTCGCAGGCCGACTACTTCCGGCTGCGGGCGATCTTCGAACCGGCGCTCGACCCGGCCCATTGGCGCCGCCCGGGCCAGCGGCTGGTTTCGCTCTACACCGATGCCGACCGGGCGAAGGCGGCGACGGTGGATGCCGAGGCTCAGGTGCTGCAGACCGCCTACAACGAGAAACAGCAGAAACTGGTGATGGAGGCGTTCGAGAAAAACCTCGAGAAGTTCCCCGAGGATCTGCGGGGACCGCTGCGGGACGCGTACACCACCCCCGCCGACAAGCGGAACGACGCGCAGAAAAAACTGCTCGATTCGAACCCCAACGCGAACATCAATCCGGGGGTGTTGTACCAGTACAACCAGGCCGCTGCCGATGATCTCAAGAAAGATCAAGAGAAGATCAACGCCAAGCGGGCCGAGAAGCCGGTGGAAGACTTTGTCAGTGTCACCAACGAAGTTCCCGGGACCATCCCGGAAACCAAGCTTTTCTACCGGGGCGATTACCGCGACAAGCGGCAGGTGATCACTCCGGGTGACCTGACGATCGCCGCGGCCGAGGGACAGAGGCTGGAGATTCCCGCCAAGAATCCCGAGCTGCCCACCACAGGCCGACGGCTGGCCTGGGCGAAGCACCTGACGAAGGGGGACCATCCCCTGTTGGGCCGGGTGTTGGTCAACCGCATCTGGATGCACCACTTTGGAAGAGGAATTGTCGAGACCCCGGCCGAATTTGGCCAACTCGGCACCCGCCCCACCCATCCCGAACTGCTCGATTGGCTGGCGGTCGAATTCGCCAATCGTGGCTGGAGTCTCAAGGCACTGCATCGGCTGATCATGACCTCGCAGGTCTATCGGCAGTCGGCCATGGCGCCCGCCACGCCCGCGGGGGGAGTTGAGCCGGCCCAGGTCGATACGCTCAACAGTCTCTACTGGAAGTTCCCGCTGCGGCGGCTCGAGGCCGAAGCGCTGCGGGATCGCATGCTGGCCGCTTCGGGTCGGCTCGACCAGACGCCGTTCGGTCCTTCAATTCCCGTGGAGGAAAACTTCGCGGGACAGGTGCAGACCAAAGACAATGTCGCCCGCCGCAGCCTGTATCTGCAGGTCCGCCGGACCAAGCCGGTGTCGTTCCTGACGACCTTCGACGCCCCGGTGATGACGGTCAACTGCGAACGCCGGATGTCGAGCACCGGGGCTCTGCAGTCGCTGATGCTGATGAACAATGACTCGGTCCTCAAAGAGGCCGAGCATTTCGCCCAGCGGATCCGCAAGGAGACCCCGGCCGAGTTTGCCCGGGACCTGACCGCAGCCTGCGCCTCACGGTACCCCCGACACACCGATGCCTGGCAGTACGGTTACGGCGCGGTCGATGCCGCCACGGGGAAACTGGCCAGCTTCAGCCCGCTGCCGCACTTCAATGGAAGTGCCTGGCAGGGGGGAGCGACTCTGCCTGACGCGGCTCTAGGCTGGGTGTTGGTGCACGGCCAGGGGGGGCATCCGGGTGATGCCCAGCATGCGTCGATTCGGCGCTGGGTGGCCCCGGCCACTGGCACGGTCACCCTGGCCGGCAAGCTGGGGCATGGTTCTCAAAATGGCGACGGGGTGCGGGCCCGGGTGGTCTCTTCGCGAACCGGTGTTGCCGGTGAGTGGACCGCCAAGGGGGGCGAAGTCGAGACGCCGGTGGCCCAGTTGGCCGTCGAGGCGGGAGATACGCTCGATTTCGTGGTCGATTGCCGCGAGACGGTCGAAAGTGATTCCAACAACTGGGGGATCTCGGTGAAGCTGACCGCAGCGAATGGTCAGCCGGTCGGCACCTGGGATTCCGCGAGTGATTTTCATGGCCCGGCGACGGTGAGCATCGCTCAGCAGATCGCCTTCGCGTGGCAGGTGGCGTACCAGCGGCCGATCTCGGCCGAGGAGCTCGAGTTGGCGTGCGAGTTTGTCGCCCGGCAGCTTGATCACCTGCGAACGGTGGGGGAAAAGGCCGACCATGAATTGTCGGCCATGACCAGTCTCTGTCAACAATTGCTCAGTTCCAACGAGTTTCTGCATGTCGACTGAACCAGCCTGCCAGACCGGCTCGTGCGGCCTCCCTTCGACCCGTCGGGAGTTTCTGGCGACGAATGCCTTCGGGATTGGCAGTTTCGCCCTGGCAACCCTGTTGTCGGAACAGGGCCTGCTGCGGGCCGAAACCACCTCGAAGCCGGGCGAGAATCTGCCGCAGGATCTCAAACCCCGGCAGCCGCACCACACGGCCCGGGCGAACGCGATGATCTCGCTGTTCATGCATGGCGGCCCCTCGCACGTTGACCTGCTCGATCCCAAGCCCGAACTGAGCCGGCTGAGCGGCACCGAATACGGCGGCGATGTGCACTTCAGCTTTGTGAATCGGGCCAGCAAGAAGCTGTTTGGAACACCGTACACCTTCGCCCAACACGGCGATTGCGGAACGGCGGTCTCGGAATTGCTGCCGAACATTGCGGGAATTGTCGACGACATCGCCGTGCTGCGGTCGATGCACACGGGCCACAACGGCCACGAGGTGTCGATCCGCTACTTCCACGGGGGGATTGCCGGGGTGACCGGCCGGCCGACCATGGGAAGCTGGATCACCTACGCCCTCGGGAACGAGTCGCAGAATCTGCCCGCCTACATGGTGCTGGCGGATCCGGGGGGACACCCTGTTGATGGCACCTGGAACTGGTCGAGCGGGTTCATGCCGCCGACCTATCAGGGGACGGTGCTGCGGCCCCAGGAACCGAGGATTTTCAATCTCGATCCGCCGCAGCGAATGAAGGGGACGATCCAGCAGCAGAACCTGGCGTTTCTGAACGGACTCAACCGCCGGCACGCCCAGTTGCATCCGGGGGAAGCCGAGCTGGAGGCTCGCATCGCCAGTTATGAACTGGCGGCCGCGATGCAGGTTGCCGCGAAAGAAGCGCTCGATATCTCGCAGGAGCCCGAGCACATCCACAAGATGTATGGTCTCGACCGGGATGAGACGCGATCGTACGGCGAACGCTGCCTGATTGCCCGCCGGCTGGTGGAACGGGGTGTGCGGTTCGTGCAGTTGTTCCTCGGCGGACAGCCGTGGGACAATCATCAGTCGCTGCGGAAGGGCTTGCCCGACATCTGCCGGCGGACCGATCAGCCCGCCGCGGCCCTGGTGAAGGACCTCAAGCAGCGCGGGCTGCTCGACAGCACCATCGTGCACTGGGGGGGCGAAATTGGCCGGTTGCCCGTGTGCGAAGGAGAGCTGAATGAAGCGGCCGGACGTGACCACAACGGCCAGGGCTTCTCGATCTGGCTGGCAGGGGGCGGCTTCAAGCCCGGCATCGCCTTTGGCGAGACCGATGAGGTCGGACATCGCGCGGCGGTCAATGTGATCACCCCGAACGACTTCCAGGCGACCATTCTGCACCAACTGGGGCTCGATCACTCCAAGCTGGTCTACCACAGCAGTGGTCGGGCTCAAAGGATCACCGATGGCCGCCCGGCGCGGGTCGTCTCGGAGATTCTGGCCTGACAGATGCAGCAGGCCGCGCCGCTTATGCTTGGCCGGTGCGTCAACTTTCACGCCGAAACACAAAGGGACTCCCCGTCGATCAGTGATCTCCCGGGAGTCCCTTTGTCATTTCTCCATTCCGTTGAAGATTTCTTGCGGCAAGGCTCTCCCTGATGAATGTCCCCCACGCCGCGAGCAGCGTCCCCTCCTGCCGTCGGGAATTCCTGGCGACGAACGCCTTCGGGATTGGCAGTTTCGCCCTGGCGAGCCTGTTGGCCGAGCAGGGGCTGCTGGCCGAGACCAGTACCAAGCCGGGCGAGAACCTGCCGCCCGACCTGAAAGCGCGTCAACCGCATCATCCTCCGCGGGCGAACGCGATGATCTCGCTGTTCATGCACGGGGGACCATCGCACGTCGACCTGCTCGATCCCAAGCCCGAGCTGAGCCGCCTGAGCGGGACCGAGTACGGGGGTGATGTGCACTTCAGCGCGGTCAACCGGGCCAGCAAGAAGCTGTTTGGAACGCCATTCTCGTTTGCCCAGCATGGTGATTGTGGGACGGCGGTCTCGGAGCTCTTGCCGCACATCGCGGGAATTGTCGACGACATCGCCGTGCTGCGGTCGATGCACACCGGCCACAATGGTCACGAGGTATCGATCCGGTATTTCCATGGGGGAATCGCAGGCATCACCGGCCGGCCGACGTTGGGAAGCTGGATCACGTACGCCCTGGGGAACGAGTCGCAGAATCTGCCCGCCTACATGGTGCTGGCGGATCCGGGGGGACACCCTGTCGACGGCACCTGGAACTGGTCAAGCGGCTTCATGCCGCCGACGTATCAGGGGACGGTCCTGCGGCCGCAGGAACCGCGGATCTTCAATCTCGATCCGCCGCAGCGGATGAAAGGGGCCATCCAGCAGCAAAATCTGGCATTCCTCAACGGCTTGAACCGACGGCACGCCCAACGGCACCCGGGAGAGGCCGAACTGGAGGCCCGGATCGCCAGCTATGAACTGGCGGCGGCGATGCAGACGGCCGCGAAGGAAGCACTCGACATTTCGCAGGAGCCCGAGCACATCCACCGGCTCTATGGACTCGACCGGGAGGAGACCCGCTCTTACGGCGAACGCTGCCTCATCGCCCGTCGTCTGGTGGAACGGGGTGTGCGGTTCGTGCAGTTGTTTCTCGCGAGCCAGCCCTGGGACAACCACCAGGGAATCCACAAGGGGCTCCCGGCGATCTGCCAAAGGACCGACCAACCCTCGGCCGCGTTGGTCAAAGATCTCAAGCAGCGCGGCCTGCTGGACAGCACCATCGTGCACTGGGGGGGCGAGATTGGCCGGCTGCCGGTGTGCGAAGGGGAGCTGAACGACTCGGTCGGGCGCGACCACAACGGCCAGGGGTTCTCGATCTGGATGGCGGGGGGTGGGTTCAAGCCGGGGATCACCTATGGCGAGACCGATGAGGTGGGGCATCGCGCCGCGGTGAACATCATGACCCCGAACGATTTCCAGGCGACGGTGCTGCATCAGCTGGGGCTGGATCACAGCCAGCTGGTCTACCACAGCAGCGGCCGGGCGCAACGGCTGACCGATGGCCGCCCGGCGCGCGTGGTGCAGGAGATTTTGGCCTGAGGGGTTGAGAGGGGGCGAACTCGCGGCACCTCCAACCTCGCCCGGGGTGAGACACGGTTCCGCCCAGCCGACATCCGGAATGGTGTTCGACCCCGCGATTGTTTGAACTGTGGGATGCTCTCTGCATCGCTTTCCTCGGGACGGAACAGTCATTCCGCCACATGACAGGGTGACGGCCGCGGATTGCCAATGCTGTCCCGGCAGCTGTTCAATTGGTAACATCGGATGGAATAGATGGATCCCGCATTCGATTTGGGGAACCACTTCCATGGTTGCCACGTCGAATGCGGCAGTCTTCGGTGACGCCTAGAATGCGGCACGTTTTTGGCAGCCGCCCGCCACCACCACTCGTCGCCCGCCACCTTCAGAAAAAGGCTGTCATGGCCCGCACTCATCAACGATTCACCACACTGTTTGTGGTGTGTCTCCTGTTCCTTGGAATGGTTGTCGGCATGCCCCGTTTCTCCCCTTCCGCCGAACCCAGTCCTGCCGAAGCGCGTGCCCAAGGGCAGCGGTTGCTGCAACAGGGGAATTTCAAAGAGGCGTGGGAGCTGTTCCGGAAGCTGGCAGTCAACCCACAGGGAGGCTCAGCCGAGGTTGCGGGGGATGTGCAGGCGGCCCTGCAGGCGTCGACCAACCTGGGGGCCACGAATGAAATCGATGCGTTTCTGGAGGAGGTGGTCAGTTCCCGCGGGAACGACTGGCGAGCCCTGCAAGCGGTGGCCGAGGCGTATCTCAACCAGATCGACCACATGGGATTCCTGATTGCGGGGAAATTCGAGCGGGGTGGTCACCGTGGTGGTGGAAAGATGATGAACGCCGCCGCCCGCGACCGGGGGCGTGCGCTGCAGTTGCTGCAGCAGGCGCTCCCCCTGGTGAAGCAGGCGGATGATCGTCCGGCGGCGGCGGGATTTTATCTGACTTTTGCCAACGCGCTGCTGCAGGACCAGGCGGGAGAGGGGGCCTGGAAATTGCAGACCAAGACCGACCTGGCGACCCTGCCCGATCTGGAAGAAGGCTTCTTTTTTCATCGTTTCGGAGGAGGTGGCGGCGGGGCCAAGGGGGCTCCGGTGGATGCCGAAGGGCAGCCGGTCTATCACCAGATTCCCGCCGATTGGGAGAGTGCCGCCACGGATGGCGAGCGGTGGCGGTGGATGCTCGCGGAGGCGGTGGCGACTGATCCCTCGCGCCAGGATGAGATTGGGGTGCTCTTCGCCAATTTCTGCCACTCTCAGTTTGGTGTGCAGACGATGGCGGGGGGAACGCGTCCGATGCCCATTCCCATGAATGACCCGGCAGATGCCCCCGAGTCGGAGCCGACCGAGAAAGATCAGAGTGGTCCGTATGCGCTGTCGTCGCTGACGGATGACGAGACGATCGCGCGGCTGGCCACCGGAATTCGGCGGTTCACCCTTCCCGACGAGTTCAATTACGTGAAGCTGCTGCGACAGGTGGCAGACCGGGCTCCGGAGGTGAAAAACCCCTGGACGGAATCGGCCCGTGATCAATTGTGTCAGGAGTACGAAAACCGCAGGCAGTATCCCCGCGCGGCGACGGAATGGCGGCGGGCGCTGGCTGACTTCGGCCCGGGGGTGAATGGCAACCGCCAACAACGTCTGGACCAGATCGTCAAGAACTGGGGGCAGTTCGAGGGGGGGCGGGTTCAACCCGCGGGAGCGGGGGCGACCCTCGAATATCGGTTCCGCAACGGTCGCCAGGTCGCCTTCGAGGCGCGGGAAATCAAGGTGCCCGACCTGCTGAAGCAGGTGAAAGACTACCTCAAGAGCCGGCCGGCGCAGCTCGACTGGCAGAAGCTCAACGTGGGTGACATTGGCTACCGGCTGGTGATTGAGAACCAGGAGTCGCTGCTGGGGCGCAGCGTGGCGAACTGGTCGCTCGATCTCGATCCGCGGCCGAATCATGTCGATGGCCAGGTCACGGTCACCACGCCGCTGCAAAAGGCGGGGGCGTATCTCGTCACGGCCACCATGCAGGACGGGAATGTCAGCCGCCTGATCGTGTGGCTCGCCGACACCGTCATCGCCAAGAAACAGCTCGACGGCAAGAGCTGGTACTACGTGGCCGACGCGGTGACCGGACAGCCGATCGAGAAGGCGAATGTCGAGTTTTTCGGCTGGAACCAACGGCCGGTGAACCCGAATCAGAACCAGTTCCAGGTCATCATTCAGGACAAGGCCTATTACACCAATGCCGAAGGGCAGATCCAGCTCGACGCCAAAACGCTCCCCCAGGATTTTCAATGGCTGGTGATTGCCACCACCCCCCAGGGACGGTTGGCCTACCTGGGATTCACGAATGTCTGGTACGGCAACTACTACGATCCGGAGTACAACGCCCGCAAGGCACTGCTGATCACCGACCGTCCGGTCTATCGGCCGGGGCAGGGGGTGAAGTTCAAGTTCTGGGTGCAGCAGACGAAATATGACGAACCCAATACGTCGGCGTTCGCGGGTCAGACGTTCCGCGTACAACTCAATAACCCGCAGGGTGAACAGGTCTACGAGGCCAGCCTCACCGCCGATGAGTTCGGTGGCCTGGCGGGAGACTACGAACTGCCCACGGGCGCCAAACTGGGGGCCTATTCGCTGTTTGTCTTCCTTGGTCCCGAGCACCTGGGCGGGGGGACGTTCCGGGTGGAGGAATACAAGAAGCCGGAATTTGAGGTACGGGTCGAAGCCCCCTCCGAGCCGGTGAGGCTGGGAGACAAGATTACGGCGAAGGTCGAGGCGAAGTACTACTTCGGCTCACCGGTGACGCGCGCCAAGGTGAAGTACAAAGTGCTGCGGACTCCAGCCGACACCCACTGGCATCCCCCCGCCCCGTGGGACTGGTTCTACGGGCGGGGCTACTGGTGGTTCACTCCCGACTACGCCTGGTATCCGGGCTGGGGAGACTGGGGCTGCGTCCGGCCGTTGCCCACTTGGTGGAATCGGGGGATGCTTCCCCCCGAGGTGGTGGCGGAGGCCGAGGCCGAGATTGGCCCCGACGGAACCTTGCCGATCGAGATCGACACACTCCCCGCCAAAGAACTGCACGGGGCCCAGAGCCAGAAGTACTCGATCACGGCCGAGGTGGTCGATGAATCGCGGCGAACAATTGTCGGGACCGGAGACGTGCTGGTCGCCCGGAAGCCGTTTGAAGTCTTCACCTGGTTGTCGCGCGGTTACTACCAGGTGGGTGACACCATCGAGGCGTCGGTGCACGCCCACACGCTCGATCAAAAGCCAGTGAGCGGCCAGGGGACCCTGACGCTGTTCCGCGTGAGCTATGACGCGAAGCAGCAGCCCGTGGAACAGGCAGTCCGGACGTGGGAGTTGGCGACCGATGCCCAGGGAGACGCCCGCCAGCAGATCGCCGCCTCGGAGGCAGGGCAATACCGCCTGTCGTACCGCTTGACCGACGCGCAGGGGCACGTGGAGGAGGGGGCCACGGTGTTCGTGATCCGTGGACAGAAGTTCGACGGACGCGAGTTCCGGTTCAATGACATGGAATTGATCACAGACAAGCGGGAGTACGCCCCGGGCGAGAAGGTTCAACTGCTGATCAACACGAACCGCGCCGGGGGGGCCGTACTGCTCTTCTTGCGACCGACCAACGGGATGTATCTTCCGCCCAAGCTGATTCGGCTGCAGGGGAAGAGCACGGTCGAAGAGGTGGCGGTCGTTCAGAAGGATATGCCGAATTTCTTCATCGAGGCGATCACCATCGCCAACGGGCGGCTGCATACCGACGTGCGCGAGGTGGTTGTCCCTCCCGAGAAGCGGGTGTTGAACGTTGAGGTGCTTCCGTCGCAGAAAGATTACCTGCCCGGTGCCCCGGCCAAGGTGCAGGTGAAACTGACCGACCTGGCCGGGAAGCCGTTTGTGGGCTCGACGGTCCTGTCGGTCTACGACAAGAGTCTGGAGTACATCTCGGGCGGTGGAAATGTTCCGGAGATCAAAGGATTTTTCTGGCAGTTCCGCCGCAGCCACGTGCCGCAGACCGAGTCGACTCTGCAGCGATTCTTCTCCAACCTGGTGAAGCCCGGAGAGATTCCGATGTCACCCCTGGGGGTGTTTGGGGGACTGTTGGAACTCGAAATGGCCCAGAATGCCATGCTGGGTGGTTTTGGAGGCGGGGGAGGCCGCGTCGCGGAACCGGCGCGGATGATGCCGGTCAACGGCCCGGTGGCAGCCACCGCAGCCGCCCCAATGGATGCCGTGGCGATGGAAGGGGCCCCCATGGCCAAAGCCGCCCTGGGTGACGCGGGGGGAGGAATCCCGGGAGGAGCCCAAGCAGGCAATGCCCAACCGATGATCCGCAAGGAGTTCGCCGACCTGGCGTTCTGGGCGGCCGCGGTCACCACCCGCCCCGACGGGACGGCCGAGGTCGAGTTCCAGATGCCCGAGAACCTCACCGGCTGGAAGGTGAAGGTCTGGGGGCTCTCTCATGGAGCCCGCGTGGGCCAGGGAGAGGCGGAAGTGACCACCCGCAAGAATGTCATCGTCCGGCTGCAGGCCCCCCGATTCTTTGTCGAAAAAGACGAGGTGGTGCTCTCGGCCAATGTGCGGAATGAACTGAAATCGGCCAAGTCGGTCCAGGTGACGCTCGATCTGGCCGGGGGGACTCTCGAATCGCTGTCTCCCCTCACCAGCACGGTCGAAATTCCCGCCGGCGGCGAACAACGGGTCGACTGGCGGGTCAAGGTGGTGCAGGAAGGAACCGCCACCGTCCGGATGTCGGCCCTCACCGACGAAGAGTCGGACGCGATGGAAATGAAATTCCCGGTGCAGGTGCATGGGATGCTGAAGACCGAGTCGTTCAGCGGAGTCGTCCGCCCGAACGAACCATCGGGCAAACTGGTCTTCCGCGTGCCGGCCGAGCGCCGCATCTCAGACACCCGTCTCGAAGTGCGGTATTCCCCCACTCTGGCCGGGGCCCTGGTCGACGCGCTGCCGTACCTGGTGGACTACCCTTATGGCTGCACCGAACAGACCCTGAACCGGTTTGTCCCCACCGTCATCACCCAGCGGCTGCTGCAAAAGATGCAGCTCAACCTGGCCGAGATCGCCCAAAAGCGGACGAATCTGAACGCCCAGGAAACCGGTGATGATGCGGAGCGGGCGAAGCAGTGGAAACGGCACGACCGCAACCCGGTGTTCGATGAAGCCGAGGTGCGCCGCATGGTGGAAAAGGGGGTCGAAGACCTCACCGCCATGCAGTTGTCGGATGGGGGCTGGGGCTGGTTCAGCGGCTTTGGCGAACACAGCTGGCCCCACACGACCGCGGTGGTCGTCCACGGGTTGCAGGTGGCCCGCCAGAATGACGTGGCTCTTGTTCCCGACGTGCTCGAAAGGGGCGTCAATTGGCTGAAGCGGTACCAGGAGGAACAGGTAACGTGGCTGAAGGAGTTCGCGAACAAGGATTCGAAACAGCCCAAAAAGCAGCATGCCGACGACCTCGACGCGCTGGTCTACCTGGTGCTGTCGGACGCCGACGTGGTGAATGCCGAGATGCGGGACTTTTTGTTCCGCGACAAGGTGCAGTTGTCGGTCTACGCCAAGTCGGTGTTTGGCCTGGCCCTGCATCAGCAGCAGCAGGACCAGATGCTGGCCGAGGTGCAGCGCAACATCGAGCAGTTCCTGGTGGAGGATCCCGAAAACCAGACCGCCTACCTGAAGCTGCCCGAGGGGACCGCCTGGTGGTATTGGCATGGCAGTGAGGTGGAGGCGAACACCTGGTACCTCAGGCTGCTGGCCCGCACGGCCCCCCAGGCCCCCCGGACGGCGGGACTGGTCAAGTACCTGTTGAACAATCGTCGGCACGCCACGTACTGGAACAGCACCCGCGACACCGCCTACGCCATCGAGGCCCTGGCCGAGTATTGGAATGCCTCGGGCGAAGACCAGCCGAACCAGACCATCGAAGTCTGGCTCGACGGGCAGAAGGCGAAGGAAGTGCAGGTGACCCGCGAGAACCTGTTCAGCTTCGACAACAAGTTCGTACTGTTCGGCGATGCCGTCGAAACGGGCGATCACACGGTCGAATTGCGTCGGCAGGGGGGGGGGCCGGTTTACTTTAACGCCTATGTCAGCAACTTCACGCTGGAAGACCAGATCGCGAAGGCGGGGCTCGAGGTGCGGGTGAACCGGAAGTACTACAAGCTGACCAGGGCCGACAAGCAGGTGGCCGTCGCCGGATCCCGGGGTCAGGCAGTCCTGCAGAAGGTCGAGAAGTACGACCGGACCGAGCTGGAAAACCTGGTGACGCTCAAGTCCGGGGACCTGGTCGAGATCGAACTCGAGATCGACAGCAAGAACGACTACGAGTACCTGCTGTTTGAAGACCCGAAAGCAGCGGGATTCGAGCCGGTCGAGGTGCGTTCGGGTTATAACGGCAATGAACTGGGAGCGTACATGGAGTTGCGGGACGATCGCGTGGCCCTGTTCGTACGTGCGCTGCCGCGCGGAAAGCACAGTGTCTCGTACCGGATGCGGGCCGAGATTCCCGGCCGGTTCAGCGCCCTGCCGACCCGGGCGAGCGCCATGTATGCCCCCGAACTGAAGGGGAACTCCGACGAGCTGAAACTGCAGATCGTCGATTGAGCGGGTGTTCGATCTCCGTTCCGAAGTGGGGCAGGGGGACCGCTCCTGGCCCACTTCGAGCGGCACCTTCCACGCGATTCACCCACCTGCCGTCTGGCGTCCATCTGCATGCCTCGTCAACCGCTGCGAATTGCCCTGAATGTCTGCTGTTTCGGCTCGCGCGGAGCGCGGGGGGCGCTGGAGCTGGCACCTCAGTTGGGAATTGGCTGGCTGGAAGTGCCGATCCGTACAGCGGGCTATCACTCGCGCTCGGGGGACGACCCGCTGGTGACCGACGAGTCGTCGCTGGCTGACGTGGCCGAGGTGGTCAGGGATCTCTCAGATCGGGGCCTGGCAATCGCCGCGGTTCCCTGTCCGACCGGTCCACTGCACCGCCCCGAGGAACTGGCCCTTGCGGTGAAGAAAATGCAACTGGCGGCCCGCCTCGGATCCCCGCTGATGACCTGTGATGTTGGCGATGCGCCAGGCGAGGAGGAACAACGCCGACTGGTGACGCATCTGCGACAGTTGGGAGCGGCAGCCGACGGAGAGGGAATCATGGTGGCCCTCGAATTCAGCCGGGGCTTCACCCGCAACCACCGGTATCTGCAATACCTGCTGCGGGAAGTCGAACATCTACGGATCCGCGCTTGCTTCGATCCCGGACTGCTGCACAGCCTGAACGACGAGATCTACAGCGAAGTGTCGCTGGCAAAAATCTGCCACCTCGTGAAGCACTGCCGTTGGCGCGATTTTGACGGCGTGTCAGGCAGCCGCGAGTTCCCCCCCCCAGGCACCGGCAGCGGCTGTATCAACTTTGTGCGGATGTACCAGATTCTGCGCGATGCCGGCTATCGCGGTGCCTGGTCGCTGGCGATTGAGACCGATTCCGACCTCTCTCTCGAACCGCACCAGATGCTCGAACGGATCAAAACCAGCCTGGGCTATCTGAAGCGGATTGGGGCGCTGGATCCGTATTGAGGGTGCCCGCCACAGTCCAAAACAGGGGGACCTGAGCGCTGGATTTGGGCCGCAGGGGCGGAGGCGCATGCCAGCCCGCCAGGCATCTGACATTGCCGTCAGGGGGAGTCCGCCAACCGGAGTGAACGGCTCCGGTTTGGTGGGGGACTCGAAAGTGACTAGAATCTGGCTGCGAAAGGGTTTGTTCCCCGCAACTCCCACTGGATTCTCTTCTGGCGCCTTCGATTCATGACCACTCCGCAACAATCGGCCCTCGCCCTGTTGGATTTCGCCCGCGACCGGACCCTGGCCACACTCGACGCGATCGAGAAGCTGCCCCAACCGCAGGCGATTCTCGGGTGGCGGCCGGGACCTGGTCGGGCCCATATTGCCTGGCAACTGCTGCATGTGGGGATTACGGAAGAACTGTTCGCGACCGAGCGCTTCAAGGGAACCACTCCCGCCTTCGGTGATCTGGTTCCCCGTTACAAGGGGGGCAGCACTCCGGACGACATCATCCCAACGTCGGCTGACATCCGGCGGATCCTCGCGGAGACCCGCGACCATCTGCGAGCCACCATTCTGGGACTGTCGGCAGCCGATCTCGAAACCGTTCCCCCGGCTCTCGCGCAGCGCAATATTACCATCGGGAAGGGACTGCAGATTCTGGTCTGGCACGAGGCTCATCACCAGGGGCAGACGCATCTCACCCTCAATCTCTACAAGGCGCAGCACGGCATTTCCTGATCTGCTCCGCGCCCCATTCCGCCCGGTCAGTCGATCTCCATCCGCTGATTCCCAACCGAGGAGCGTTCTGTGAGGGAGCCGATTCGTCTCCATTGCCGCTGCGGGCGATCCGCCAGCCAGTCCACTCCTTCGGGCTGTTGGAAACTGGCAGTGGGGGGACTGACCGTGGGTTTGCTGCTGATGCTGGCCGGATGGACCAGAGGACAAGAGGGGCCCGCCGCTGCCGCTCAACCGGTTGCGGCGGAGGAAGGCTCCCGACACCTCGACCAGATCCGCGAGCATCTGCTGAAAGGGCGGTACGCGGAGGGAGCCGAAGCGTGTGCCGAACTGCCCCCCGAACTGCAACATTCGCCGGCGGTGGTCTGGCTGTGGTCCCACTGCCTGGAAGAGCAGGGGGACGTGTCAGGGGCTCTGTCCCACGTGCAGGCCGCCCTCGACCGGCAGCCCGATTCGCCGAAACTGTTGGGGCGACTGGCGGAATTGCAATACCGCCAGGGGAAACACGAAGAAAGTGCGGCCACGGTGGCCCGGGCCCTGGCCGCCGATCCCGACGAACTGCAGTCACGCGTCGTGCAGGTCTCACTTCTGAAGGAGACGGGGCGCGAGGACGAGGCGTTGGATGCATCGCGGTGGTTCATCGGCTATTACAACCGTGTTCAGCCGGAAACTTCCGAGGTTCTGATCGGGATCGCCCGCGGGGTCGAACTGTTCGCCCTGTGGAATCCCAAGTCGCAGAATCTCAACATGATCATCAACACCCTCTGTCCCGATGCGCTCAAGGCCGACCGCCGGTCCTGGCAGGCGCACGAGGTGGCCGGGGGTCTGCTCCTCGAGAAATACAACAAGGCCCAGGGACTTCCCGAGCTCAAAAAAGCCCTCGCCCTCAATCCCCAGGCCTCATCGATCTATGCGAAGCTGGCCGAGGCCGCCTGGGAAGACCGCGACATGGCTGAAGCCCGCCAGATGGTGGAGCGGGCCCTCGAAATCAATCCCAACTGCGTTCCCGCCCTGCTGGTGAAGAGCGACCTGCAGCGGGAAGGGGGCGATCCCATCGCAGGCAAAGAGACGCTGGCCGCTGTCGAGAAGCTCAATCCCCGCGCCACGGGACTCTGGTCCCGCCGGGCCGCCAACTCACTCTTTGACGAAGGGTTCCCGACCGACGCCGAGCTCGACACGCTGTTCGCCCGTCTGCAGGACCGCCAGGCGCTGGGCGAAGCGGCGCAGTCCGGGTTTGGGCGAGCGCTGGCCCACGAGGCGGAGTTCAATCCCCGCCCGGCCCGGTTCCTCACCGAGGTGGGGCGGCAGGCCGAATCGAAATTCAAATTTGACTTTGCGGAGAGATGTTACCGCGTGGCGCTGCGGCTTTCTGAGCGTCAGCCCGAGCCCCGATCGGCCCTGGGGCTGCTGGCGATGCGGACCGGTCACCTGGCCGAGGCCCGGGAGATTCTCGACCAGGCCTTCGACAGTGACCCGTTTCATGTGCGGGTCAGCAACATGCGGAAGGTGGTCAAGCTGCTGGAAGGATACGAGACCCTCGAGACCGAGCATTTCCTGATCCGCTACGACTCGGTCGCTGACCGGGTTCTCGCCCGGTACCTCGCTGATTACCTTGAATCGGTTTATCCCGGGATGGTGGCCCAGTACGGCCATGCCCCGGCCCAGAAGACCCAGTTCGAGTTGTTCCACAAGGCCAAAGGGGTCTCGGCCCATTCTTGGTTCAGTGCCCGTCTGGTCGGCTTGCCGTGGATCCAGACGATTGGGGCATCGACCGGGATGATCGTGGCGCTCTCGTCTCCCACGGCGTCGGAGAGGCCCTACAACTGGGCCCGCGTGGCCAAACACGAGTTTGTGCATATTCTCACCCTCCAGGGGACCCGGTTCAACATTCCCCACTGGTATACCGAGGCGCTGGCGGTGCTGGCCGAACAGACTCCCCGCCCCGAACTGTGGAACGAACTGCTGCGCGAACGGGTCCCTGCAGGCAAGCTGCTGAATCTCGACACCATCAACGAAGGCTTCACCCGGGCCCGGAACCAGCGGGACTGGAACTTCGCCTACTGCCAGTCGCGGCTGTATGCGGAGTACCTGCAGGAACGGTTTGGTGCCGACGCGACCAGCCGGCTGTTGGAGGGCTACCGTCAGGGGCTCTCCACCACGCAGGCGCTGCGGCAACTGTTCCAGGTCGAGCAGGCCGGGTTCGAACAGGGATATCGCGAGTATCTGAACCGGGTGGTGGACCAGTTGAAGGGGGAGATTCCCGAAGAGCCCGAGACCCACCTTCCGACCGCCGAGAAGGCGTACCGTTCCCAACCCGACGACCCGGCGGTGGCCGCCCGGTACGCGTTGGCCCTCAGCAACGTCAACAAACGCAAGGAAGCCCGCAAGATCGCCCTGGGAGTCCTGGAAAAGCAGCCGCGGCATCCCGAGGCGTCGCTCGTGATGGCCCGGCTCTCGCTGCGGGCCGAAGACACGACCGAGGCGGCCCGGTGGCTCGACGAGGCACTCGACCGCTCCCGCCCCGACCCCCGCATTCTGGAGGCCCGCGCCCGGCTGCACCTCGACGAAAAAGAGTACCAGGCCGCCGCCGAGTTGTATGAGCTGGGGCTGCAGCAGGCTCCATCCCACGTCGCCTGGCAGAAGGGACTGGCGACAGCTCTGTTGCGGAGCAAGCAACTCGCCCGCCTCAAGCCAGTGCTGGAGCAATTGGCAGTCAGTGATGGGGACGATCCGCTGGTGCGCCGGAAAAGGGCGGAGCTGGCTTTGAACGAGCAGGATTTCGCGACGGCCCGCCGCTACGCCGAACTGGCGCTCGAGATTGACGTGATGAACCCCGAAACCCACGAGATTCTCGCCCAGGCCCTGGGAGAACAGCGAGAGTTCGACCGCGCCGCCATGGAGTGGGGAATCGCCGCCGAGTGCCAGCCCAAGGAACCCCGGTACCGGGTCGAACAGGCCCGGACCCTGGGGAAGGCTGGCCGTGCGGGTGACGGGGTGAAAATTCTCCAGGAACTGCTCAAGACCACGCCGGGGCACAACCCGGCCCAGCAACTGCTCGAGGAACTTTCCAAGTGATCAAGCCCCAGAAGCCCGATGCTCCTGCGATGACCCTGGCCGACCTGCAGCAGCTGATCCGCACGATGTATTCGTCGAAGGATGAAGCCCGCGGGGTCGATGGGACCTTCATGTGGCTGATGGAGGAGGTGGGGGAACTTGCCGCTGCCCTGCGCGAAGGAACCCGCGAGGAACAGGCTCTGGAGTTCGCCGATGTGCTTGCCTGGCTGGCGACCATCGCCAACGTGGCCGGGATCGACCTCCAGCAGGCGGTGCACGACAAGTACGGGCGGGGCTGTCCGGGGTGCGGACAGTTCGTCTGCCAGTGTGCGGCGTCGGAAAAACCCTGATTCCTCTCTCCAACTCGCCCCGTGATGAGCCCTCGGCCGAGGGCTCATCCGGTGCCAGGCTGCCTGTGGACTTTGCACGATGCCTGCTGAATCGCGTTCGCTCAACCGCCGCCACGCCGTCTACGCCGGCAGTTTCGATCCGCTGTCGCTGGGGCATCTCGATGTGATTCGACGGGGGGTGTCGCTGTTCGACAGAGTCACCGTGGCGATCGGGATCAATCCCGCCAAGTCACCGCTGTTCTCCCATCAAGAGCGGCTGTCCATCATCCGGGAGGTGGTTGCCCCCTTGCCGCGGGTGGAAGTCGCCTGTTTCGAGGGCCTGGCGGTGAATTTCCTCCGTTCCATCGGGGCGGGGGTCATGCTGCGCGGGCTGCGGACACTGACCGACATCGAGTCGGAATTCACCATGACCCTCGCGAACCACGCCCTCGACTCTGAAATTGAGACGGTGTTTTTGATGGCCAGCGAAGGCTACTCGCACATCTCGAGTTCGCTGATCAAGCAGGTGGCGCTGCTGGGCCAGGAGGGTCAGGAGGAGTCTTTGGCCAAATTCGTTCCCCCTGCGGTGATTGTCGCGCTGCGCAACAAACTGCGGTCACGCCCCAGCGTTCCAGCTTCTCCCGCCTGAGGATTGGTCCCCTCCCACCCGACCGCTAAACTCATTCGATTTGATTCCGGGAGTGGTTGCGGTTTCTCCCTCAGACTCCGCGGTCTCACGGTCTGTCAAAGTTTCTTCCACTTTTTTGTTTGCAGGTCCTTCCATGGCGCTGACGCCCTCCACCATGCTCCCCCTCGGTACCGCGGCCCCCGATTTCCAGCTTCCCGATGTGTCCGGGAAGACAGTCGGGCTGGCTGATTTTCGGGGAGCTCCGGCCCTGGTGGTGATGTTCATCTGCAACCACTGCCCCTACGTGAAGCACCTGCGGACCGCGCTGGCCCAGTTCGGGAAGGCGTGCCAGGCTCGCGGCGTGGCCGTCGTGGCGATCAGCAGCAATGACCCCGCGGCCTATCCCGACGACTCGCTCGAAAAGATGGTCACCGAAGCACGGGACGCCGGTTACACCTTTCCGTACCTGTTTGACGAGTCGCAGGGGGTCGCCAAGGCCTATCAGGCCGCCTGTACTCCCGATTTCTATGTGTTCGACCGTGACCAGAAGCTGGTTTACCGGGGTCAGTACGACGACAGTCGGCCCGGCAACGGTGCCGCGATCACCGGGGCCGACCTGCAAGGGGCAGTGGACGCAGTTCTGGCGGGCCGTCCCGTCCCGACCACCCAAAAGCCCAGTATCGGCTGCAACATCAAGTGGAAACCGGGCAATGCGCCCGCGTACTTCGGTTGACAATCGGCCACCCGGTCCCAACCCGGTTCTGCGGTGGTTTGGTAGCGCCGGCCGGGGTGCGGAGGGGGTTAAACCGGGGCCGGTCGGGACGGTTTTCACCGGAGAGTTGCTGACTGGCCTCTTTTTCCTTGGTCCTCTGAGACCTACCCCCTACGATTTGTACAGTGCGACCTCAATCCGCCTCCTGGTGGAGCGTTCTTCGGTTCGATCACAAGATTTCCTGGTGATTTCTCATGTCCACCCTGACCCACTTTGATGAGACCGGCGCGAGCCGGATGGTGGATGTCGGCGACAAAGGGATCACCACGCGGATCGCTCGGGCCGAAGGCTGGGTCGAGATGGAACCTGAGACATTGCGTACCATTCTCGACCGCCGGGTGGCCAAGGGGGATGTGCTGGAGATCGCCCGGATTGCGGGCATTATGGCGGCCAAAGAGACTTCCCGGCTGATTCCGCTCTGCCACCCCCTGGCGTTGTCTTCGGTACGGATCGACCTGACTCCGGCTGATTCCCGCCGCTTGCGGATTGAATCCTGTGTGCGGGTCGATGGGCAGACTGGGGTCGAGATGGAGGCGTTGACCGCGGTCTCCGTCACCGCCCTGACCGTTTACGACATGTGCAAGGCGATTGACCGCGGCATGACTCTTGGACCTTTTTGCCTGCTGGAAAAGTCGGGAGGGAAGAGTGGTCATTTTCTCCGCGAACAGTCCGCAGATACCGCGGCCGAGACTTCTTCGAAGCCTGCCAATCACGGCTGAGCTGACCGACACTTCTGGATCTACCTGTCATGAAGACACCCCCCCGGATCAATCCCTCCTCCGCCCCTCTGATGGCTCGCGTCCAGACTCTGGTTGGCGAGTCACTGCGGCGCGTCGAAACGATCTTCGCGGAGGAAATCGGCAGCCGGTCGCCGTACGTCCGCGAGATTCTCGACCACCTGGCGGGGTATCGGGGCAAACGGATGCGTCCGATGCTGGTGTTGTTGTCGGGACAGGCGTGCGGCAAAGTGATTGAGGCCCATTGCGTACTGGCCGCCGCCATTGAAATGATCCACACCGCCACGCTCGTTCATGATGACATTCTCGACGATGCGACCACCCGTCGCCATGTCGCGACGATCAACTCCCGCTGGACGAATGAGACCAGCGTGCTGCTGGGGGACTACCTTTTCACCCACGCATTTCACCTCACCAGCAGCCTGGGAGACGCTGCCGCCTGCCGTTCGATAGGCCGGGCAACCAATCTGGTCTGCGAGGGGGAGATGAGCCAGATTGGGGAACGCGGCAATCTCGACCTGTCTGAGGAAACCTACCTCGAGATCATCGAGGGCAAGACGGCTGAACTGTGTGCAGTCGCGTGTGAATTGGGGGCCCGTCATTCGGGAGCTTCTGAAGAGGTCTGCCGGGAACTGGATGGTTATGGCCGTGATCTGGGGATCGCTTTTCAGATCGCCGACGATCTGCTGGATGTTGTGGGAAATGAGCGACAGACAGGGAAGACTCTGGGGAGCGATCTTGAGAAGCAGAAGTTGACGCTGCCCATCATTCACCTGTTGGCCCACAGTGAAGGGGCTCAGGCTGAACGGGTCCGGGACCTGCTCTCGCGTCCGGGCCCCCAGGCCCGGGAGGAACTGTTGCCTCTGCTGGTTGCGTCTGGCTCGCTCGACTATGCCCGAACAAGGGCCGTGGAGTTCACGGTTTCAGCCCGCCAGCGTTTGCAGTGTCTGCCGGATTCGCCCGCCCGACAATTGCTCGACGAAATGGCCGATTTTGTGGCAATTCGCTCTGCCTGAGAGCCATGGGACTGAATGGAGAGATCGCAGAGGTGCCCGATACGGCCCGGTCGCAGGGGTCGATCTGCTCTCTGACGGTCTGGGAGAACTGATCCCGTCAGGCTACAATGGAGGCTCGTGTCGGTTCCTCTGTCCGAATGCCAGGTTCAGCCGTGGCCGAAATTGCTGCCACTGCCGATGAAATTGAACGCCAGACGCAGGCGATCGGGCGGTATCTCTGGAATCATCTTGAACGGGGTGCCCCATCGCTGTTTGACAGGCGATGGTGGGACGACCGGATTCTTTCCTGGGCGATGACCGATGAGTCGGTCAAAGTGCAGATGTTCCGGTTTATCGACGTCTTGCCGATGTTGCGGACTCCCGATTCGATCATCCGGCACCTGCATGAGTACTTTGACGAGATTTCCGATCACTTCCCGCGTGCCACCCGACTGGCACTGGAGGTCACCACCCCGGGAACCGTGCTGGGGCGCGCTGTGGCCACGACCGCCCGTCGGAACGCCATCCGGATGGCCCGGCGGTTCATCGCCGGACTCGAAGTCGACGAGGTCTCACAGACCCTTGCCCGTCTGCGGCGTCAGGGTTTCGCCTTCACCCTCGATCTGTTGGGAGAGGCGATCGTCAGCGAACCGGAGGCCGACGCCTATCTCCAGAGCTATCTCGATCTGATTCAGGGGCTGGCCCCCGTCGTGAATGCCTGGCCTGAGAATTTTCAGCTGGATTGCGATCACCGCGGACCGATTCCACGGGTCAATGTTTCGGTCAAGCTCTCGGCTCTCTACAGCCAGTTCAATCCGCTCGATCCCAGGCGAACCTCCGAGGGAGTGAAATCGCGACTGCGACCGCTGTTGCGGATGGCCCAGGAACACCATGCGTACGTGCACTTTGATATGGAGCACTACGCGTTCAAAGACCTGACTCTGGCAATCTTCCAGGAGGTCTTCAGCGAGACCGAGTTCCGTGAGTTTGCCGACGTCGGCATCGTCATCCAGGCATACCTTCCCGATGCCGGTCGCGATCTGGCCCGACTGCGGGAGTGGGTCGAGAAGCGGGGGACTCCGATCTGGATTCGGCTGGTGAAGGGGGCCTATTGGGACTATGAGACCGTCGCGGCGGCCGCCCGGGGCTGGCCTGTGCCGGTCTACACGCGCAAATGGCAATCGGACGACAATTTCGAGACCCAAACGCGATTCCTGATGGAGAACTGGCGGTGGCTGCGCCCCGCGTTCGGCAGCCACAACCTGCGCAGCCTGGCCCACGCCACGGCCTGCGCCCGATGCATGAAAGTGCCCGACGGGGCGTGGGAAGTGCAGATGCTGTATGGCATGGGGGCCGAACAGGCCCAGTTGTTTGCTGAACAGGGACGCCGCGTGCGCATCTACACCCCGTTTGGCGATCTCATTCCGGGCATGGCTTACCTGGTCCGCCGACTGCTGGAAAACACCTCCAACGACTCGTTCCTGCGGGCGAGCTTTGCCGAGAATGTGCGAATCGAGGATCTGCTGATGAAACCTGCCGACCGTGCCGCGCTCGATCCCGTTCCGGCTCGCCCCCCCGAGCCGTTGTTTCAGAACGAGCCCCTCGTCGATTTCGGGCTGGAGGAAACCCGGCAGGCTGTCGCAACGGCCCTCGAGAAAATTGAGGATGACTTTGACCGGGTTTATCCGCTGGTGATTGGCGGCCGGCGGTTCGACACCCGGGCCACCATTGTCTCGAAGAATCCGTCCCGCAAGCGTCAGACGGTGGGAGCCAGCGCCAAGGCGACCGCCGAGCATGCCCGCGACGCCGTGGCTGCCGCCCGCACCGCCTTCAAGACCTGGTCGCGCACGCCTGTTTCATACCGGGCCGAGTATCTCGAACTGGTTGCCCGCAAGCTGCAGGACCGCCGGGCCGAGTTGACCGCCTGGATCATCGTCGAATGCGGGAAGCCCTGGGTCGAGGCCGACGCCGACGTCGCCGAAGCGATCGACTTCTGCCGCTATTACGCCCTGCAGATGCGCGATCTCGACGAGCCGATCGCGTGCGACGTTCCCGGTGAAGAAAACCGCTACAGCTATCGTCCCCGCGGCGTGGCGGTGGTGATTGCCCCCTGGAATTTTCCCCTGGCCATTCTGACCGGCATGACGGTGGCGGCCCTGGTGGCGGGAAATACCGTGGTTATGAAGCCGGCCGAGCAGTCTCCGGTCATTGCCGCCAAGCTGATGGAGATGTTTGAGGAGGCGGGACTTCCCGACGGCGTCCTGAATTACCTGCCCGGCGTGGGTGAAGAGATCGGCCCGGTGCTGGTGTCGCACCCCGATGTCGACCTCATCGCCTTTACGGGCTCGCAGGCGGTGGGTTTGGGGATCAACGAGGCGGCCGCACACACCGACCGGTCGCAGGGTTCCATCCGCCGGGTGATTGCCGAACTGGGGGGAAAAAACGCCATCATCGTCGACGATGACGCCAACCTCGACGAAGCGGTCGTGGGGGTCATTCACAGCGCGTTTGGCTATGCCGGTCAGAAATGCTCGGCCTGTTCACGGGTGATTGTTGTCGACGGCGCCTACGACGAATTCGCCCGGCGCCTGCAGGCGGCCGTCGCCAGCGTGGTGATCGGTCCGGCCGATCAACCGGGGACCTTGGTGGGACCGGTCATTGATGCCGAGGCCCGGCAACGAATTGAAGACTACCTCAGCGTGGGGGAAGACGAGGGGCGCCTGCTGGTGAAGGGAGACACGGGCAAATTGGGCGACCAGGGATTCTTTGTGGCCCCGCATGTCTTCGTCGACGTCGATCCCGAGTCGCGCCTGGCCCAGGAGGAGATCTTCGGCCCGGTCCTGGTGGTGTTGCGGGCCCGCGATTTCAGTCACGCCCTCGAACTGGCCAACGGGACCCGGTTCGCGCTCACTGGCGGGGTCTACTCCCGCAGCCCGGTGAATCTGAAGCGCGCCCGGCAGGAGTTTGAAGTCGGCAACCTCTACCTCAACCGCTCGATTACCGGAGCGATGGTCCAAAGGCACCCGTTCGGGGGCTACAAAATGTCGGGCATCGGCTCCAAAGCGGGCGGTCCCGACTACCTGCTGCAGTTCCTCGTCCCAGTCAACATCACCGAAAACACCCTCCGCCGCGGTTTTGCCCCGGGGGAGGGGGGGGCGAGCGGGAAGAAGTCAGGTTGATCCCTCACCGAACGATGCAGAACGGGGCCGGGTTGAGTTCTTCGACTCTTCGGCAAGAATCCCGCCGATTGACTTCGGGGGTCTTGGCGGATTCGGTTTTTATGGAGCGATATTGAGATCCGTTGCGGATTCATGACTTCCGTGAAAACGAAGTGGCAATCCTTTCGCGATTGAATGAGACGTTTCCGAATACGCTGCGAACGAGCATTCGATGCGGCACTCGACGGTGCCCTTTTTCGACGGAGTCCGACATCTTTCGGCCCAAACCCTCCAGCCGAACGGAGTCTCGCGGCTTCCAGGAATTCCATGTGCTGCGCCGCAAAGACAACGCGGCAGCCTTTTATTCCACCGCTGGGTCGGGCAAAGAACGACAACGATATGTATACATGCGGCCACATTTTTGCTGGGGAAACACGATCCCCCCGGCCCGATAAAGATCAGGATTCGTGCACGGCATTTTACGAGTCGGGAGAATGGTCCGCCAAGACCGATGGATCGCCTGAAATACGGGGATTGACCGTATGTGACGAAGCGCTCCTCAACACCTCGTCGCCAACCATCACCTGAGCAGCCTCTGCAGACGTGAGGCGTGCAGGAGCCTCTGTCGTTACAACCCATACACTTGGTACAAATTGCCGCCTGTCAGAAAACGGAGCAGAAAGGGATCGGGGATTCATTGAACGAAGGTTTTTACCGTTAGTAAAAAAAATTCGTCTAATGCAAGCGCAATGTTGACTGGAACGTTCACTTGCTATTAGGTGGATCCGTCAGGTGCGCGGAATGAGTTCCGCATTCACCTTCTCTCTCTCCTCAGGAGCCATCAACCATGTGTCGTCGTTTCGCTCTTCTTTTCTCAATCGCTGCCGCATCCTTCTCCATGGCAGGTGGAGTTGCCTCTGCAGGGCCTCTGACAATCCTGCAATTCGGCCAGGCAAATGCGCAGACCCAGGTCGACGTCGACCACTCGTATTTCTGGTCCTTCGAGTACTCGGGATCGACGGCCTACAGTCCGATCTCGGCCAAATTCGATATGAAGCGGGGCCCCCAGACGACTGAAGACATCACGATGGAACTCTGGCAGGCAGATCCGATCACCGGGTTCAGTATCGCCAAGCTGGCGTTCAAAACACTGACCCCCGGCGACTTCACCCAGTCTTTTAAGACGGTTGAATTTCAGCTGTTCAACACAGACACCGTTCTTCCCCCCCGATTCAATGTCACACTGAAGTCGCCGGCAGCCGACGTGCAGTCCCAGGCCTACTTCATCAAAGGACGGCTGGCAGATGCGACCTTCACCTTCGATGATGGAAGCGGTCAAGCTCCCTCTGGTTTTAAATATGATGGTTTCGGAAACGGTGATCAAGGGGGAACCCCGACACCTCCGGTTCCTCCCGCTCCAGTGCCCGAGCCCTCCACTTACCTGGCTCAGGCGGGAGTTGTCTTGGCCCTTGCCATGTTCCGCAAGTTCCGTCGCAAGAGTGTTGTTGCCTGATGCGATTCTCCGGGGTTCGGCTCGCAAGCGCTCCCGCGACGACTGACGGGCTTACAACGTCCCTGTTGAGTTGATCCAGGTTGTCAGGACACCACATCCTGCCAGAGAGACCGTACTCTGGCAGGATGTTTCTTTTGTGACACGACGCGACTGAATCGAAGCCCCTCTCATCGCCCCCGGGGGTGGCTTGACCCACCATCCACCATGACCAGACGAACATGCCTCAGACCCAGACTCTCTCCGTCTGGGTGCAGCCTGACTGCTGCGGACCAGTCTGGCCTCTCAATCCGCGATCCGTCGTGAAGTGTGGTCGTGCAAAATTTTCCACTCGCCCTCGATGCGGCGCAGCACCAGGGTGAAGTTTCCCCCCAACGGCCCGGCTTCGCGTGTCAGCCGCCAGTTCCCCAACACCATCACGGCATCCGTCCCGAGCAGCGTCGTTTCGAGATCGGAAAACTCAAGCTGGCCCATCGCCTTCCGGTCGGGATAGGTTTTGAGATACCGGGCCCGCGTGGACGCAAACCCCCGCCGCACCTCTCCTCCCGAGCTGAAGGTCAGCTTGTCGGAGTTCCAATAGGGAACCAGAAACTTCTCGATGTCTCCCTGATTCCACGCATCCCGTTGGGACTCCAGCAAGGCGACCACGTCACGCTCAACGGCTCCCGGTTTGGCTTTCGGATCCTGGGCCGCAACCCCGCTGTGCCACCACGCCGCCAACAGCAGCATCGCCAGGCCCGCCGCGCTGCCGATCCCCGCGAGACGCCTCAATCCGTTGGCCATGCAATTGACTCCGGTAAAGTGAAAAAAGAAGGTGGTCGGCTGGCGAGTTTTGGCTGAGTGAAGGCACAGTTCTGCTCGACGGAACCTCCGGGCATGACCGCAATCCGGGCATGCCCGGCTTTACTTCAGCGGATCCCCTTCGATTGGCTCGCCATTGGTCGTCAGCACCTGAATCTCATGCGCCCGATGGGGACCGGTGTATTTCCAGACAATCTGCTTCTCACGATTCACCTCGAAGACCTTGATCGGCCCCTGAGTGCCATAGCTGGCGATCACGGTGTTGCCATTGGGAAGGCGTTGCCCGCCGCACGGATCGGCAAACGGCTTCAGCTCGGGAAAGTCGTCATTCCCCACCTTCCACACCACGTGGCCCTGCGGGTCGAACTCGACCGTCTTGTTGCCATGGGTCAGGTTCACCAGCGTGTGACCGTTCTTCAGACGGATCGCCGTAAAGGGCCAGTTCTCGGCCGGCCGCCCTCCCAACTCCGGCAGATCGGTCGCAAACTCCTGCACGACCTTCCCCTGCGGCGTGTACTCCTTCACCTTGAACGCCAGCAGGTGGGGGGCCAGATAATTGCCATTGGGCAGCCGCCGAGCCATGCGGGTCTGCATGTGGGCGTTGTCGGTCTCGGGCAGCAGGGGGCACTCCACGGCGATCTCTCCGGCGGGGTTGACCTCCAACAGGCGGGGGCGTTTGCCCAACTCGGTGATCAGCGTGTTGCCGTTGGCCAGTCGCTGCACGGTTCCCAACTCGGCATTCTCGGCCGACTTGCGGTAGCGGAAGACCACCTCCTTCTCCCGCGTCAACTCCCGCACCTCATCGCCCCAGGCAATCAATACATTACCGTTCGGCAGGACATACCCATCGCGCGCCGCCGGTTGACCAGCATTCCACAGTTCCTCTCCCTCTTCGCCGATGATTCCGGTGAACGTCGGCCCGGCGATGAAGAACGAGTGCTTGACTGCCGGCTCGGAAATGGTCCCCCCCTGGCGGGTCAGTTCCTCACGAAACGCCTTCTCTTTGAACGTGACGTAGTCTGTGTAGCCCTGCGGATCGATGAAGGGATTGACATCACTGGTCTTCAGCGTGGCGTGTTTGGCCGGCAGCTTGTAGTAGTCGCCATGCGCCCCCAGGAAAATATCGCAGGGCAGGCTGTGCAGCCGCCGGAATGTCGCGGCATAGTTGGCGGCGATGGCCGGGTAAGCCGTGTTTCCCACCAGTTGATAACCGGGGTTCACATTCGGGCTGCCAATCACCACGACATCCAACGGCCGGCCCCGGTCGGTGGTCCGCCAGGTCCAGGTGGTGCAGCCGGGGGTATGTCCCGCGGTGCGATGGGCGGTCAGCGTCACTCCCCCCAGGGTCAACTTCTCGCGGTCTTTCAGAACCCGGTCGACAGGGCAGGGAAGCCAGCGCTGGTCGGTGTAAAGGTATTGTCCTTCCCCCCCTTTGCGGATGACCTCCTCATCCCCCTGCATGACCAGCACCTGGGCCCCTGTCAACTCCTTGAGCCGGGCATGCCCCGCCACATGGTCGGAATGGGCGTGGCTCGCGAGGATGTATTTGACGTCGGTCGGCTTGAATCCGAGGGTTTGCACGGCGTCGCGGATGAGAGGGACCGTTTCCTCAAAACCGCTGTTGATCAGGAAGTGACCCTCGGGGGTGGTGATCAGATAGGTCGCGAGATCCTGCGAGCCGACGTAGTAGGTGTTGTCGGCGATCTTGTGTGGGGGGAATGGACCGTCCGCACGGCTGGTCCCTGTGCCGATGGTGACGAAGAGGGCAAGACTGGCACAGAGAACGCGAGAGAGCATGAGGCGGACCCGGTCAGAAAGGATTGGGATGCGAACGCACAGCAACACAACCGGCACCATGGCTCCAGTCAGCCGCCACCGGCAGCCGGGGGAGTTGAATCCCGCGTCTGGGTTCGACCAGGGACCAGCACCGCTGGAATTCCCGAAGCTGCAGGGGGTGGCGTCGGCGACGAATCTCCCCGCTCCCCACGGTCGGGACCACTATTTCTTCAGCAGATCTTCGACGAACTTGCTGACATCGGCGTACGTGAAGCCTTCTTCGTCGGTTGTCGCATTGTCGTTGTTGAAGCACTTCGCGAGCTTCCCATCCTTGCCATAGACGAAGACGGCGGGAATCGACGCGATTTTGAGATTGTCGAACACCACTTCGGCCTCATCGCTGGCCAGCAGGTTTTCGAAGGTCGCCTGTTCCTTTTCGAGAAACTTCATGACCCGCTCGCGGTAGAACTCGGGAGGCTTGTTTTTGATGCCCGCGTAGTCGCAAGACAGCGACATGCAGACCACCTGCTTGCCGCCGTACTTGGCGTTCATCTTCACCAGATTGGGGAACTCCTTCATGCAGGGGGGGCATGAAGTGGACCAGGCGTCGAGAACAACGATCTTCCCCTTGTGGGCGGCGATCTTCGTGGTGATGGATTTCCAGTCGGCGATTTGCAGCGTCACCTTCGCCTTGTCATCGGCGTGGGTCGACTCCGTTCCCCACAAGCCGGCGAAACCTGCCAGCAGCAGACTTCCGACAAGCAAGCCAATTCGAGATCCGTTCTCTGGACGCATGGTGCGTATTCCCTGGAAGTGACTCATGAGACTCCGGAGCCTCTGCTCCAGACAGGTGAACAATACCCAACCACGCCCGCAACACTCAAGCGGGCGGAACGGAACCGGTGCCCGCAACATGACCGCATCCCGCATGCGGTTCGACACCTGGACTCTGGCGCTACCATGGCTCGGCCCAACCCCCGTTCGCTGAGCCGCCCTCCGAACACACCGTCCGCCTGGGGCCAGTGACCGGATGACGGGAGAGCGGACCTCCGTGTCCGCTCCAATCGGCATTCATCGGAAGACCGCCTCCCCAATGGGCGGAGAACCAACCCAGGATCGAGCAGGCCCCAGACCAACTCCCGGCCGTCCAGCCCAAGGGTTTGTGAAGGGCCATGGTCAAACGCCCAACCGGCCCAAAGGGCCAGCCATTCCCCCAGCCCAGCCCAGCGGGCCGGGAAAGGCCCCCAACGACATGTCTCGGCCCAACGGGCCAACAATTCTTCTCATGGCCCGCACGGTTCGAGGAACGGTTGGCCCGTTGGGCCGGACGGTGTGTTGGTGGGATTCCCTTTCCAGGGCCTACGACCCTGGCTGGGAGAACGGCTGGCCCTTTGGGCCGGACGACGGCCCGATTGGGCCGTAAGACCACTCCCCACACCAACCCCCGGCCGCCTCTGCCCCAACTCCCGCCCGGCAGGCCCGACGGTTTGTGAAGCGCCCCGCGTAGGCGATGCCGGCGTTCCGGGGGCCTGAAGGCCATCTCGCACAAGCAACGGGCGCCGGCCCCAAACGGCCCAAAGGGCCAGCCGTTCCCCCAGCCCGGCCCAGCGGGCCGGGAAAGGCCCCCAACGACATGTCCCGGCCCAATGGGCCAACAATTCCTCTCGCGGCCCGCGCGGTTCGTGCAACTCGGCGCGGGCCAGCGATTGTCGCCCCCCCCGACCGGCACCGGCCGGCAGCCAACCACCCAACTCACCACAACCCCATCCACACCATGACTTGCCACGTATTCGTCGGGCTCGCCCCAACAAGGGGGACCCTCCGCCCGCTGTCGCTGCGACGGCCATTCGCGGTGTTGCGTGGCAAACACTGCAGTGATAGGCGCCTTGCCTGCTTGTGCTCCCTACATTCTGGATACGCCGATTTCATTCGGACCGAACGACGGCTGTGCGGTGCGGCCCCAGCGCCGAGGGTCAGTTCTTTCTGTCGGATGCGCGAGGATGGCCTCCCGACCGGGTTATCGAATCGCCAGGGGACGCAGGGCGAAGCCGGCGACTGTGCCTGCGATCTTGGCGGTGGTCGCGACGTAGCAAAACTCGTAGACCTTGTCGCGGGCCAGTCCCTCGAGGTTGTGGAACTCGCCAATGTGCACTCCCTGCTCGATCAGCAGGTACTTGTGGACCGGAATGAAGGTGTCGCTCCCGGCGGGGGCCGGGGCGACCTCCAGGCCGCTGGTGTCGGACCCCACCAGCAGGGAACCTTTCTGTTCGATCAGGTACCGGGCGGTCTCGAGGGTGATCCCCGCCGTGTCGTATTCCTTCAGGGTCTCGACATCGGCACCGTCTTCGCCCCAGAATTGCAGCGTCCCGGTGCGGAACAGGACGACGTCGCCCGGCCGCAGTTCGGTCCCCTGGCGTTGGCAGGCGGCGTCGACATCGGCGGGGGTGATGGCGTAGTGCGGCGGCAGCGCCTTCATCTGCTTCAGCCCCGCGATATCCAGCAATACACCCCGCGCAATGATCGGCGGAATGTTCGTGGCCGAGCACTTGCGGATGCCGAAGTTCCCTCCCCAGTCACTTTCTTTGAAGCCGTTGTACCAATGGTTGTCTTCCCCCACGGTCACATGCCCCAGCCCGTCAATCTGGGTGCCGACATTGTCATTGATGAACAGCGCGCAGCTGTGCCACCCCTGGCCGGAGGGGTTCTTGTCGGGGAGGGTGAAGTCGAGATCCCGCTGTCGCTTGACCCCCTCGGGTGACCGGAAGGTGATCACCTCGCCGGGACTGTGCCCCGGCCATTTGAAACTGTTGCGGCTGTAGTTGACCCCCAGGTCGTAGACCTGCCCGGTCTTCGCCAGTTGCAGAGCCCGGGCGCGGGTCTGGTGAGTGCTGGTGTTGAGGGCGCCGAGCTCGTCATCGGGACCCCAGACCCAACCGTATCCCATCCCCTTCACCCAACCGGGTCCACTCTCGGCAGCGATCGCTGGGGGAACGGCCTGCTGCGAGAGCCAGAACCACGTACTGGCGGAGGAGAACAGGGCAACCACGAGACACAAAACGAACGGGCGCAGGCGAGGCATGAGACAGCTCCGGCGAAGGTACGGGGCCAAACCAGATGGTGGCTCAGCCGCCCGATTCTTCTGCGCGGATCTGTGCTTTGCAACCGTCGCCGTGCGGCGCGCACCACAACGTGCGGCGCAGCCCGTTGTCTTGTTCCGGGTCACAGCACATCGGCGGCCCGACCGGTTCACCCGGGCGCGGCTGGTCCCCAGCGCCGAGGAGTCTGCCCCGCCCATGCGGCCTCACGACCATCTCCCGGGCGGTACCAGATCGATCCGGGCTTCTGGCGCGAGTTTGCCATCTCAGGCGCCGGCATCACCGGCCGGTGGTGGCGGCGGGGGATTCGTGGGAGGCGTGTTCGCCGGGGGAGAGGTTGCCGGAGGGGTGGTCGCCGGAGCCGGTGCGGGCTGATCCTTGGCCTGCTGTTCCTTCAGGCGGGCGTCGACCTGGTCACGCAGCTTTTTCGCGACCTGGTCGCGGGGGGCTTTTTTCAGCCCCTTGTCGAGCTGGTCGAGCGCCTGCTGCGGATAGCCCAGGAAGAAGTAGTGGTAGCCGGCGAGGAACCGCAGGGCGGGATCTTCGGGCTTCTCACGGATCGTCTTCTCGAGCGCCCGCAGGTGCGTGGTGTAGTCTTGCGCCGGGCCGTAGAGCTCGCGGAAATTCTCGACCACCACCCCCCACTTGTCGCGGGGGAGCATCTGCAAACCCTGCTGAACCGCTCCGGCCGCCTGCGAATATTCCCCCGTGGCGAACAAACCTTGCGCCAGCATCATTACCAGCACACCGTTTTCGGGATCGTCGACCAAAGCATGCTTCCACGAGTAGACCGCATTCTTGTAGTCCCCATTGCGAAAGTCGTTCTCACCCCGCTCGGCGAAGACCAGGGCGCTCTCGCGATCATCGTCGGTGGCCGGAGGGGGTTCCTGCCCGGGCGTGGCGGCGGCCTCGACGGCGGGGCCTGTCGGGGGAGGCGCGGTCGCCGTCTCAGGCGGGACCGTCGGAGGTGCTGTGACGGGCGCTCCCTGCGGATTTCCCGCCGCAATCGCGGTCGTTTCGAGATCGACCAGCCGCGGTTCGGCGACCGCGACGGTGTCGGTCGAATCGGCCAGCAGGGGAGAGAGGAGCGTGCCGTAGCTCATCGTGTTCTGGTCGGGGTTGTAGTCGTAGACATAACCCGGCGTGTACAGCACCGGGCCCGCAGGGGCGGACCAGGCGTTGTTCCAACCCCACGAATTCAGGCCATAGCTGACCAGCCACGGCCAGCCGCAGTGGTACCAGCCCAAGCCGACGCCGCCGAGTCCCAGACCGCAATAGGTGGGCGTCCAGACCGTGTTTCGCCAGCACGGGGCCGAGTACCACACGGAAGTGTCGTACCAGGGGGTACCCCAGCCTCCCCAACCCCAGCCGAGCGATCCATACGGCGCGTACCAGCCGAAGCGGCCCAGAGGGGCGCCCCAGCCCCAGGGGGAATAGGCGTAGCGGGAACCCCAACCTCCCCAGCCCCAGCCAGTGCCCCAGCCAAGCCCCCAACCTGAGTAGGAGTTCCAGCCTCCCCAGAAGCCGAGACCAGATCCCCAGCCCCAGCCGAACGATGGGGCATAACCCCAGTTCCGCCAGCCGGAGCCATGGTAGGCGTGATGCGCGCCGTGGTGATTGGGCCCCATACCGCCGGGCCCCCGACCACCAGGACCGCGCCCTGGCCCCCCCGGTCCGCCGGGTCTCCCAGAGCGATTCCAGCCAACCTTTTGACCGACATCATTTCCCACACGTCGTAACAGCGTCTCGGGGCGACGGGCGGGACCAGCCGTGATGGCTCCGGGATTGCGACGATCGGAGCCCGGGCCTGCCGTGCCAGCCCGACCCGCCACGGAGCGATCACGCCCTGGGCCGCGGTCGTTCGGACCCCGGTCCCCCTCGGGGGATTGGCCCCGGATGATTCCCTGACGACCGGCGAATCCTCCCTTGCCAGCCGTTCCGGTTGGAGGTGTCCGGTCCCGAACATCGAGCAGGTTCTTCGCCGCGGATCCATTCCCGCGATTGGCGGGTGAGGCGGAGGCGACCCGGTTCAGCCCGGGCCGCGCCGGATTTCGGCCGGCGCTGTCTCCGGGCAGCGACAACTGAGGACGCTCGTTCCCCCGCGGCCCCCCGGCTGGGGCCGTTCCCGACGGACCCGTCGGGCGCGCCGGAGCGGCCCGCAATTGGTCGGCGAGCTTGCCCCCCCCCGAGCGATTGCCTGGGGCGAGACCAACCGCGTTGTCCGCCCCGCGATTCGCAGGGACCTGTCCGGGCTGTTTGCCCCCCGGTTGACCGACGGTGCTGCCGGGAGTGCCCCGACCGGCACCGGGAGCCGCTCCGCCTCTCAAGCCGGGCCGGTCTCCTCCCCCTGGTGCGGTACTCCCCGGCGCGGCACTCCCCGGCGCGGAACGACCCGGCGCGGAACGACCTGCTGCGGGCGGTCCCGCGATGGCACCTGGGGTGCGTCCACCAGCGGGGGATCTGCCCGTGCCAGTGGTCGGGGAGTTCCCCAGAGCGGGGCCCGCTCCCGGACCGCGACCGAGCTGTCCAGCCCCGGGTTGATTGGGACCGGCCTGCGTGGGGCCGGGACGGACTCCGACACTCGGTCGCGAGGGAGTTGCTGGTGCTGCACGGCCGGGAGGGAGATTCATGCCTCCGCCGGAAGGCCGGGGGCCAGCGGAGGGACCACCTCCAACCTGGGGAGCACGCCCCACTGGAGCACGGCCACCACCAGAAATTCCTCCGGGAGCTCCCCCACCGAGGCCGGGATTCGAAGGGCGTGACGGACTGGGGGCACCGCCTCGGGGGGCGGAAAGTCCGGGAGAACCGAGCCCGCCACGGGGCATTCCCCCTCCGATTCCGCCGCCCGGCGCGCCACCGCCGGAAAAGCCACCTCCACGGGGCAGACCGCCACCGGGCGAGCCCCCCATCCGCGGGGCCCCTCCTCCCATGCCCCCCCCCGGAAAACCACCCCCCCGGGGCCTGCCCCCCCCCCCCCCCGCCGCCCCCCGGGCGCCGCCCGCCCGCCGGGCGGGGGGGCCCCCCCCCCGGACCCGGGGGGGTGCCCTGCAAACGCTGCTACTCACTGCCTAGATCTGATGCCACGTTGGTGCATTTGCCAGAATCGTAGGCACCCCCGACTACAACGTCGTCGACGTAGGTACATACCGTGTGAACATCCGAGG
>Ga0315899_10000736_pt1 | contig 38854 bp, 10 predicted proteins | sample LakEriMetagenome_2_FD_203518 | JGI IMG/M metagenome (GOLD analysis project Ga0315899, IMG submission 203518) | Freshwater fungal communities from buoy surface, Lake Erie, Ohio, United States - Buoy 4 MA112 | ecosystem: Environmental > Aquatic > Freshwater > Lake | place: USA: Lake Erie, Ohio...
GTGTGTGTGTGAGAGAGAGCAAGGCAGACAGGCGGACACACACACGTATATATATATATATAGAGAGAGAGAGAGAGAGAGTTTATTAAGTGGAGCAATACTCCCATGCAAAGTCCTAACTCAGAAAAGGCGTTGGTGGGGGTTGGGGGAGCGAGAGGATTTGATTGACACAAAGCACGGCAGAAAGACGAACGAGGAGGAGTCTTTAATGACTCAAAGGAGGTGGGGGGGGAAGGAGGAGTGTGGAGGAGTAGGAGTGGGATGAGTGCAGGGTTGCTCAAAAGCAGGAGAGAGAGAGAGAGAGAGAGAGAGAGAGAGAGAGAAGTTTATTGACAATCAAATAGATGACTGAAGGTCGGTAAGTACCACGCCTCTTGCGGGTGACACCGCCCCTGGGCACTCGTGGCCCAGCATATGGCGGCGAGTACTATATATATATATATATATATAGAGAGAGAGAGAGAGAGAGAGAGAGAGAGAGAGATCTTTTGGGTGAGTGAGACATTATTCATGGCTACCTAGTTACTACCGCATAGAGCAAAACCCCTAAGGTGACTTAGTCCTTGAGACTTTATTCATCGTTTGTCGTTAATTCTTGTTCAAAGTTGACCGATGTCCTACGACGCTCGTTCAAACGCCGCTACTGGCAGGTGGACGTGCGGGAGGGAGGCAGAGTTTGGATTTTTGCCACCTTCGCCCTGTCTTGTACTATGTCTCAGCTTTGCATCTCCATGCGAATGTGGTTAGGGACGAATCGTCGCAGTCCAAAGTGTGCGATTTTTTCGTGGTCAAATTTTACGGTGTCCTGCCCCACCCTAGGCAACGCCAGGGAACTCATTTTATTCAGAAAAACAGCTTGTCACTGGTGCATGTTCACCACATGATAGTGAGGAGCTGCAGGAACTCCTGTCTATTCGACTCCCTAGTACCTCAGTTACCAAAATCAGTTCTCACGCTGCATGCCTTTCAACACGACCGAGAGGCCATAGGAGGAGGAGTAGAAGGAGAGCACGCCCAGAGGAGGAGGAGGAGAGCGGTAGACTGGTAGCAGGAGGAGGAGGAGGAGGAGGAGAGGAGAGGAGAGGAAGAGGAGGAAGCGGAAGAGGATGTACTCTGTATGCTGTCTAGGACTGGAGCAGCTCTGTATACTGTGCAGGACGTCAGCCGCCTGCAGGAGGAGGGATGTTGAAGACTTGCGTACCGTTGCGCTTCAAGTTCGTGAGCGCTGTCCGATGAACCAGCTGCACCGCACAGGACGGGAGGACATGCAGCGCGCGTGCACACACACACAACAACACGCATACATGCAGATAACACCTACCCAGTCAGCAGTTATCAGCACCTTGCTCCCATACAGCGGCACTCACATATCACGACAAACAGAGCATTGCACGTGTGCGAGCGCGTCACCGGCGCATGACCCTTGCCTTCCTACCCTGCATGCACGTTCACGAGCCCTGTCACGCCGCAAGGCGGCAGCACAGGTCCAGAGAGGGAAGGGAGAGGGAAGCGAGCGGGGATGGAGAAGGAAGCGAGAGGTTGAGGGTTTATGGAGACCGAGGTGAGCATCTGGTCGCCGGAGTTAGCCTGCGCGCACTTACGGAGGATGGCTTCGGCACCCTTTTCCTTGAGCATCTCGCGTGTGCGGTCCGTGGCAGCCATGTTGCTGATGGCCATGACGGCGTACCGCTGCGCGTCTCGCGAGCCATGGCTCACCACCGCCAGCAGCGTGTCGATTGATGCGCGCATAGGCACGTGGTTTCGCTCGCACGCTGATTTTTTTTTTGGCACCACACCGTCAGCATGCATCCAGACGCATGCGAGCGTGCAGCGACTTGTATGTGTATGTTGTGTGAGCGCGCGTGAGTGTGCGTGGTGTATGCGCGGTGCTGCGCATGTAGTCCTCCCTCCTACCCTTGCCGTGGCCCCGCCCCACGCATGTGCATGACATTCATCTGGTACCGCACCGCCATGGACCAACGAGCTCAGATCACGCACCAGGCCAACAGCACAGAGAAATCAAGACACAGGATGAACGGGGCGGTGCGGGGAAGAGGGCAGGGAGGGTCAGGGACCAGTCATGCACGCGAGGGCCCACGTGGCGTTGCGGTGCGTCTTGTGGTGCTTGGAGCGAGCAAGCACCATGAGCGGTTTCATCGCGCGCGCCTCGCCAAGAACCCGCGCATTCTCGCCGTACATGGCATTGTCCGTGCTTGCCAAGTGCGCGAGGCACTCGGTGACGAGCTCTAGCTGGCGATTGTCGGTGCGTGCGAGGAATGGCACTAGTTCGTGGATCACATCGAAGGACTTTTGCATGTTGAACTTGTTGAAGCCGTTGAGGCAGAGCGTACGCATCATGCGCAGCGCACGCAACTGCATCTCCTCGTCCGACACACGCGCCAAGGCGAGGGCGACGGGCGTTGCGAAGTGCGACACGCGCATGCGGCAGTCATCCGAGTTGGTGGCGACCAGCGCCTCCATGCACGACGCCACGGCCTCTCGCATCTCCTTCGACGCGCGAAATGCGCCGGCGGCCTGGACGATGAGCTGCACGGCATTGCCGTCGATGCACAAGCGCTCAGCGACCCATTGCGACGAGCTCACCACCCGCGTCGTCACCTCGAGCGCTTCAATTGCGTCCGCAAGCAAATCTGACGATGCCATGGCCAGCACCTGCTCGCTCGTGGGCGAAGATGCCACCAGCGGGAGCAGCGCGGGCTGACGGCTGGCGGCACTGAGCACCTGCAGGGCCGCTGACTTGAGCGCGCCATCTTCGGCGCGGAAGGGCATGAGGATTAGCGACATGGCGCCGATGGCTTCCGCGGCCACAGCCGCAGACGAGGCCAAGCCCCCGCCCTCCTTTCGCCCCAGCACCTGCCCCAGGGCCCCTACCATGGCCAAACGGGCCTCACTCCCCAGGGAGGGCTCCGTGGCGAGGCGCGAGATGTCCGACACTGCCTCCATGTAACCCACGCTCTTGTGGGCACCGGCGCTTGCCCAGCTCCCTTGGAATGCGCTCAGCGATGCCACCAGCGACGCGGCCCGCACCAATGCATCAGGCGTGGCGTTCTGGCTCGCAAGCACCTCGGAGCACGATGCCACGGCGCCACTCTTGACGAGACCTCCGAGCGCCGCCGCCGCCGCCTTGTCGTCCGAGGCGACCAGCGCGGCGAGCGCAGCCACTGCAGCAGCGCGCACCGCCTTGTCCGCGTGCCCCAGGACCCGCTTGCTGGCGACCTGCTTCATCAGGCTTTGAGCGTCGTCGGAGTTGTCGTCCTCGGCCAACAGCACGAGGGCGCCCAGCGCTGGTATCAGCGTCGCGGCATCGCTCGAGGCCAGCGCCTTGTCAATGACGCCCACGCTCATCCGCGCAGGCTTGCTGAGGGGCACGGCCTCTGCCTCGGCATGGACGCACTGCTCTGACTGCCAGGCCGCGAACCCAGCCAGGATGCCGGCGCCAGCGGCGAACGCCCACGCGTGGCCTCGGTGCGCCCCCCCACCGCTGCTGTCCCCGTGCCCGCCCGCGCCCGGCTGCGCGTGCAGGTGGCTCGCGGGCCGGGAGCCCTGTGGCGCTTCCATGCTCGCACCGCTGGCAGGTGTGTGCCAGACCCGTCCCCCGCTGCAGAGCCGCAGCGCCGTCCCGCCATCCGCCACATCGGCCGCGGAGCGGGACGAGGCAGCAGCCTCGGAGAGAGCACGTGCTGCCAGGGACGACGCACATTGCATGCGCTTGAGCGCACCGACTGCCGACACGCGCATGGCGCCTCAACGTGGCTCGGTTTCCTCGTGACATCAAGTTCGTGGAAAGAGGTCCCAATGTCCATTTTTCTCATTTTTATGACCCACAGAATAATGTCTTTTGAATATCTAATAGGTTTCTTTTGACACTATAATGTGTCCCAATGACCGCTCATCTTATAAATAGTCCCACGCGGAACAGCTCGTTTTGGTGCTGGCGCATGTGGCGGCAGCATGTGGCAGCACGCGCTCGCCGTGTGCTGGCGTTCCTGCTGGTCATGCACGGGCTGGGGCCGGTGACGCCGAACGCGCGTTCTGCCCCGGCGTTCTGCCCCAGCCCACGACAGGAGCTGGACGTGGCTCTGCAGTGGTGGGCGCCAGTATCCCGGGCGCATGTGCGCACGGCCATTCATCTGCGCACGGCCTCATGCAGACGTGTGCGCACTGGCGTCCCTGCGGTGCATTTGCAGGCGCGTGAAGCGGGCGACTCCGGGCCGCCCCCGGCCCACAAGATGCCCAACAACACAAGAGCAGACGCGCACCTTGGCAACCACCAGCGCGAGGGGCTCCCGGACCTGCGGCAGCTGAAGGACATGAACCGGGTACTGGAAGTCGTTGGCCGCTATGTGGTGAATGGAGCGGACTGGATGCTATCTCCGGAGGATGCTGCGGTATCTCTGCACTTTCTTCACCTCGCCGCCCGTTGCACCCAAGGGCAGCGCAAAATGACCGCGAGTCCCTTCGTCGTGCGACGGCGGCAGACTCAGGCGCCCAGCAACGCGGGGGGCCGCGCGGACAGCCAGCCGCGGGCAAGTGCCAGCAGTGCGCAGAGCGCAATTCGTCTGGAAAATACAATGGTGGTGCTGAGCGCAGCAATTGCCCGGGATTTACGCAGAGCTGATTCGACTCTAGAGCCGAAACACCTGAGCATGGCTCTTACGGCGGTCTCCGATCGGATTTTACACCACACGGTATTTAAGGATTTGTTTCATTTAGCTTCCAAGCGCGTCCAGGACATGGTGTGCGCGAGCACTTTCGGCCACCTCCGGACGCGTCGCGACGTGGCGGCGCCAAGCATTGTGCAGGGCGTGCAGCGAGAGCCGCACAAATTCACGGCCCAGACAATCTCCATGCTGGCAACTGCCTTCGTCAAGGGCGAAATCACTGACCCCAAGTTTTTTGAGGCACTGGCTCTGATCCTGAAGCAGATGCCGCCAGAGCGCTTGTCGCCGCGGCCGGTGGGCATGATTCTGAAGTCATTCGCGCGCGCCAATACCCTCGCCAAAGACGCCGAGCTGTTGCGGATCTTGTGCTCTGTCTTAGCCACAAAACCGATCAGAGACTTTGATGTGCAGAGTTGTACAGATATTGTGTTTGCGCTCGCTCGAGTCGTGCAGCAGGGGAAAGCACGGTGTTGGGAGGGCGATGCTCGCGACGAGGCGCTGCAGCACGTTGTTGCGGCAATTCTTGCCCTTTCCCCCCAGGAGCTGGCGGGAGGCGCGCCAGGCGGGTCGCCACAGGCTGTATCTACGCTGGCAGCACTATGCAGCGCTCTTGTTTCTGCGCGCGTGACGGATGCGCTTGTCTTCGACAAACTCTCCTTGGCGGGGCAGGCCATCGATCCGACGCACTGGAGTGTGCAGACGATTGCTACCATGATGCACGCCTTCGCCTCAGCTGGACACAGCGACAAAGAGCTGGTGCACGCGCTGACAAATCAATTGCTGCGCACACCGTTGCGCTCGGTCGAGGCGCGTGCGGCGGCCAACATAGCATGGTGCGCCGCGGTGCAAGAGAGCAGGGACCCTGCTCTACTGTGCTGGATCTGGAGATCCCTCGATCTGCTGCTGCCCTCAATGCAGGCAGACGGGCTCAGTCAGGTGCACCAGTTCCTCCTGTACGCTCAATTCGGCAACTTCACTCGCGAGGACGTCTTCACAGCTTTTTACGGCACGCGGGTCGCTCCGCCTGCTGTGCGCCAGACCCTCAACGACATGGAGGAGTCGGCAGAAGAACGATGCCGTCGCGAGTTCATTCGCGAGTCGCGCGCACAAAGCGTGGCACAGCGTTCCTCCCGTCTGCACGAGCACGTCTCGGCAGTGCTCATTCAAGTGGCACCCCAAGTGCTGCCGTCGCTGCCCTTGGACGGGAAGGGCCACGCAGACACTCGCCCACACAGCTGGCTCCAGCATGAGGTTGTCGACAGCGTGTCAGGCTACTCCATCGATATGCTCATCCCTGCACACTCGATTGCTATCGAAGTTGATGGGTACATTCCATCATGTGTGTGCGTGTGTGTATGCCTTGATGCGTGTGCTTGTGTGTATGCCTCTAGGGTTTGTGAATGCCGATTGACTTGCAGCGTCTCCTGTGAGCCCCGCTCTTGAGTTTCAAACTCGCTCTTATCAGTCGCATGTGAGACTCACCAACTCCTAACTCCGTGTGTCCGCCCTCGCCGCGCCCCGTGCGTCGTGTTGTCCTCTTTCCACTCCTATGCAGGCCTACGCATTTTGACTGGAAAGGCCAACGACGGATGGGCGCTTCAGTGATGAAGCACCGCCATCTGTCACGCCTCGGGTTCCGCCTCGTCTCGGTCTCGTATCGCGAATGGCAAGAGGCCGGCGCCATGGCCGGCACTGCTGACGGCGACCTGGCGGGCCAGCGCGCACTGCTGACTCGCAAGCTCGCACAAGTGCTCCGAAAACACGGTGGCAGCCAAGAATGAGGAGACTTGTGAGCCTAGTCTGCTTGCTTTCTCTGCTTGAGTGGGCCTCTACTCTACTGCACCTTGCTATAAACCTGGTGTTATATGAAATACACACGTCTCGAATCCCAATTCCGTGCGCTGTTGCTCCACGTGGACGTGAACGTAACGTTGCGGGGGGTTTTATTCCGAAGCTCAAGAAATATGTGCCACCCCACGACAAGAATACAAGGATCCAGGACGTTTGTTTCATATCGCCTTGAAAATCTTGTGGCCAGCAGTCCAGATGATGCGCCCTGCCAAACCCCATCGCCAAACCCCAACATTCGCACACATTAGCTCCTAGCCTGTAAAACGCGGCCTCTTTCCTGCGATCAAGAGTTGCCGAGCGAAAGGAGAAGGGAGGGGCATTCTAATAGAGCAGTGCTTGCCCTGAGAGTTGGCCGCCGCGCTGCCTGAACCCTAAACTTGAACCCTAAATGTACCGTGCAGAGCAGCACGAAAGCATTAAGCAGCGCAACAGCCCAGGTGGGCGCCAATGCATCTACCCTGTGCTGGAGAGACAACACATACGAGACAAAAGACGAGAAGAAACACATGCATCCATACATTCATACATCAACTCACCCATCTGATCCAGCAAACTTGCACCCTCCATCCCCGCCGGAGCAGCCGCAGGAGCATCGCCTAGCCGCACATCTTGCCTACGCGTCCCGTCGTCGGTCTTCTGCGCCTCGTCCGATGCAGCGGTAGGCGAGGTCAGTGCCGCACCCATGGGGGGCAAGAACGTCGGGCCTGCATTCGTCGGTGGCGCCAGCATACTGCGCTGGTGATGCTGTGGTGCTTTGGCTGCTGCGAGCGTCTGCTCCCCTGCTGGCACCTTGAACACAGATGCGCGCGCCCGCACGACCGAGGGTTCCTGCGTGCTGTGTTCCCCTCCGTGTGCGTCGTCCCTTCTCTGAGCCGTACCTTGCTCTCTCGCAGGTGCCTGCTCCGGTGACACATGCCGCTGATGAGCCTGTTGAGCAAGGGGCACGAGCTTATAGCCCGCCTTGAGAGCTCGTTCTTTTAGGCTCTTGACTCGTGGACTCCACTCGGGCACTCGATCAACCGGCACACCCGAGCTCACCGTTCGCACATGTGTAGAGCTGGCCTCTGCAGACGGAGCCACAGGTTGAGGATCCGGCGACAGCCGCGTCGCCGCAGCCGATGGCGCTCGCGGGGGCAGAACTTCGAACTTGTCCCCGAAGTTCATGCCCGATGCAGTGCCCCGCGGTTCCCAGACGACTGCAGGACGGCCCAAGTAGTCGGCAGTTCGTGCAGGCGGCTGCATGGCGATGTCGAGCGCCGGTGGCAACACCACAGATGCAGCCTGCCCACTGGCAAGCGCTAGCCCTTCCTTGTATGACTCCTCTTGCTGCTCGAGCCCAGGCAGCAGAGACGCGCCATCAGCCGACGTTTGCTCCATTTGCCGTAACGCGAGAACACGTTGATTCAAGGCGAGTTCTCGCTCCAGAACCGTGATCTCGCGATCTTTTGCCTCCAGAAGGAATGAGTCCAACGCCGCTTGCGCCGCGTCTCGCTGCGCAACCGCCTCTTGCAGTTTTGTTTTGAGGAGAGCATCCGCATCTCCGGCCCCCTGTGCATCAGGGGCTGCCGGCCGCGTTTCACTGGCAGCAGTGAGAATAGCAGCGGCAGGCGGCAGCGTGCTTTCGGCCTTGGGCTGCTCTGGTTGAGCGGCAGGTGCCCGCGCCGGCTGCGCGGCAGTGGGCTGGTCTGCCCGAAGAGGTAGTGTTTGAAGGGTTTGCACTCTGTGCATCGCGCGACCTGACTCAGCCGTGGCCTCCCGGGCGCGGTTTTGTGCTTTCACAGCCTCCGCCGCCTTGCGAGCTTCCTGGACGATGACAACATGGGCCATTTTCTTGCGAGCGTCTTCAGCAGATATCACATGCTGGAAATATCGTTCCTCGATCTTTTGAACCTGGTGGCTCTTTTCGTCCTCGATTTTCATTACCTCCGGGTACACTCCTGTGGCAGACTTCTGCACATGCTTTGGACGGGCAGCACTACTGCTGACGGAGGCCTCCATGGCTTTCAGTCGCGCGATCTCCTTTGCCTGATCCGCCCTCAGCTTTTTTACTTCCGACTCGAGCTTCTTCTCGTGAATATCCTCTGTCTCACGCGTTTTGCGCTTCTGGTCATCATCCGTGTTTGCCTTCTTCACGCCCCGCGCCGCACCAGCCACGCCCTCGACATCCTTTTCATGTTCTGACTTGTAATACCGCTCCTTGGTCTTTAGCTTGACCATCTCCCCATCCATTTTCTCGCGCTGGCGCAGGAGACGCTCCTTGAGCTCCTGCATGTCTGAATGCATGGCCTTTTGCTGGATTCTCGCGCGCAGCACCGCGGCCTCTTTCTCCTCCCGCAGCTGCCGCTGCACATCCAGCTTCAACCCCGAAAGCTTGCGGCGCAACGCAGATTCCATCTCCTCCTTGATCGTGTCCTGTGTCTGCTCCTCCCGGGCTGCGCGGCCGTAGCCGGCGGCCACAGCATTCTTCAGCATCGCAGCCCTTTTCGGGGGCGCCGCATGGTCTCTCGGTGGGTAGGCGAGCGCCTTGTCCATCTCTGCCTCCCACGCTGCGCCGGAAAAGTGCGCGTCCTTGCCGACCCCCTTGAGCACCGCCGCGGCCGTCGCAGCACGCTGCACGTCCCGGAGATTCTCCCGCGCTCGGCGCACTGCAGAACGCGCCTGCTGTGGCAGATCCGCGTCCGCCTCGGCCTGCGCGGCGATGACAGCCGCGGGAACGCGCTCCCCATCGCCATCGTACAGCTGCCGCAGCGCCGCATCCTCGCCGGACGACAACGAGTAACCCTCGAACAGCGCCACCCGCTGTGTCGCCGCGCTGCCCCGCCCGCGCAATGCCACCGAGAAGACCACCGCCGCCAGCGCCGCGCTCAGGACTGTGACCGCCGCCGCGCGGCGCCACCGGCGGGCGCCGGCGTGGCGCACCGCCTCCCACGACACGGGCAGCACGCTGTCTCTGTCGCGTGCACGCGCAGAAGGCGCGGCCTCTTGCGCTGTGCAAATCCGGTGCGGTGCCATCGCCAAAAATAGTGTAAGTAGTAAGTTCGTGGGACACAGGCCAGCCGTGTGTCGCTTCGAGCGAGGTGGTCCCCGGGAGTGGCGTTTCCGGCACCAGGTGTGCCGCCGCGAGGCACCGGCGCTGGAAACAGTGCGTACCAGCCGTCCCTCGCGCGCACCGGCATGCCTGGCCTCGCCCTGCGGGCCGCTGAGGCTTTTCTTCAACCGGGAGCCAGCGCACGCACCACGCACGAACGCACACGCACGCACGCATCACGCATGCGGCACACCGCGGCACTCCACTCATCACCCAGGCGCTGCGGGTCGCGGGAGGCACCGCACTGCCAGGCAAGTTGACGTACGCGCCTGTCCCGTGCAGGTCGCCGATGGCCCAGATCTGCGCCAGCGAGATGGCGGCGAGCGGCGGCGGCGAGAATCTCGCGGTCCCGCCCAGAGACCACCGCACGAGCACGCGCATGGCACGCAGACGCCAACCCCACACCCTTGCGCCCCGATTCGACAGCGAAGCGGTGCTCTCGTCCGTGGCAAGACGGCAGTGCGAGCTCCTGCACGCGAAGCGCGCCAGTGCCCTGGAGGTGGGCCGAGGCAACTATTCTTTCCCATACTTTCATCTCGGCACAGCCAGCAACCAACGGCAGCAGCCAACGTGCTGCAGACTGGCGTGCCCTAGCACGTTTCTTCCATGGATTCCCTGGCGCCGTCACCGTCTGGCTTCGCGCCGCCTGGGCAGAGACTCCATCTTGCAAAATGTATTCTTTATCATCGGGCTCCTCGTGGCGCTGGGGGGCGCTGATGCACAAGGCTTTTGGAAAAGTGCGCGGCCGCCTGACTTGCACGCCGGTTTAGGTTCAGTGTCCGTGGTAGGTGCAGGCCTCATGCCAGGGGCAGCTGACTACGTCTGCAGCTTCCGCACAACCATCGTCAACACCATTTTGGGCGAATTTGAGACGCGAACTTCGCCACTGAATGTGACATCTTCCACCGATGCCCTTTGCCCCGTGCCGCCCTGGAATGATCTCCCGGCGACCACGGTGGCCTTTGAAATTTATAAAGCCAACGCGCTTCTCGAAAAACAGGTGAGCTCTTTCCGCAGCCCACTGCATGTGGGACGATGTTTTTTGATCGCATGGTTTTTCTAGTTTTCACCCTGCTTCATCTGCACACTATATTGCAGGGACCTGCCGTCCAACTCAGAGTCCTGCCGATTGTTACGGGGATTACCCCCGCGATCGGCCCTGCTGCGGGCCAGCAGTCCGTGAACATCAGCGGCCTCGCATTCGACCCGGGATCAGGGGCTATTCAACAATATTACAGCGTTTTCACAGGAACAGTAGGCCGAAGCATGCGATCCGATGCATGCACGGTCATCTCGACGCAGCTTCTATCCTGCCATGTTCCGCAGTGGCGCTTCCCAGCGATCGAGGCAGTTGTGACAGTCTTCGCAGACGACCAACAGATCCGGCGGTATCCGGACAGTCCGACACTTCGCTACACATATCTGCCCTCTTGTCAATCCTACAGTAGTTTATGGGCATATGTGCTAGAATCGAAGACAATAAGCATCTCTGGTTATGGACTTGAGCCAGTGTCCGACGCAACTTGCGTTTTCCGTTTGCAAGACACCGAAATGATGGTCGCAGCAGTGAGCTTGGAAGCTGGCGGCGCTGTGACTTATCGCTGTTCGACGCCAAATTGGAATCTATCAGCATGTGCTTCTGCGCAGAATTGCATGCGGAATGCAACGCTGTACGTCAATGGCAGTTCAAGACAAATTTGTGGTGGGAAAACATTTTCATTTTTATCCGCCTGGGATACAGTGAAGGGCAATGCAGGTCTGGCAGCTGGGGGAAGCTTAGTCACTGTGAGCGGAGGCGGGTTCAATACTTCGTCTGCTGATTATGTGTGCAGATTCACGTGCCCAGATGCTGTCTATCTTTCGGTTCCTGTAAGGCCGCTGAGCAGAACCAGTCTCGTTTGCACGGCTCCAGCCGTTACGACGCTGCCATGCACTGCGGATGTTGATCTCCTCCAGGGATCTCAACCCGTTCACGGACTGCAAGGGCCCGCTAAATATCAATATGCGCCAGTGTGGCTCTCGACCAATCGCAGGACGGTGCCTATGACGGGTGAGGCATCCATCGATGTTTATGGTGTTTTCGAACTTATTCCGGACTTATACCACTGTGCCTTCCAGTCTTTGGGGGGAGGCGTACTCGCGAGTCAAGTTTACACGCCAGTATATATAAATTTGGGTAGCCTTGTAAAGTGCGATATTCCAGCTTGGAACATCGCGGGCGATGCGCGATTCGATGTGGTGGCCAACGGTGTCAAGCTTGCCCGTGTACCATCTGAAGACTACATCATTACATTCACAGAAGAGTCGTGGTCCAATTTTGAGCCATTGTCTTCACTTGTGGTGGGGCCAATACGATTGTTTTTCCTTGGCAACTTTGAAGATGGTGCGGGGGACTATTCTTGCAAAATTGCAGCTAGCGACGTTAGCCGAATGGCCAGCGTCAGCAGTGGAAGTGTTACAGGTAGTAGTGTGGCATGCGAGCTACCACAGTGGCATCCAGATCAGGCCGGTCCTGCTAGGGTTTACCTCTTGCGAGGTGGGGTGGAGATCGTCCCCCGCCGAGAGCCTCTATCGTTTCGGTTGGATGCTATATGGACCGGGTTGTCAGCGTCGTCGGGTACCAGCTCCGGAGGTACCGTAATCACCGTGTTCGGAAATGGATTCAGCGATCTCCCAAAGTTCTATACTTGTCGGGTCTGCAAGAGCGAGTGCATGCAGATGCAAACTTCCGTGGCAACTTTCATGTCCCCCTCGCGACTAAAATGCACCTTGCCGTCTTGGACGTTCGCTGGGGGAACTGCCTCGGTAGAGCTTGACAGCCAACAAGGAATTGTACAGTATTGTGGAGTGCTCCAGGTGCCGGGTCTTTCACTCCAGTATGGCTGCAGTGTGGGCTCGAGCAGTACAGCAGCCCCTTTTGGGGACACTTTCGAGTTCCTGTCGTCGTGGCAGGATTTTTACCCGCAGGTCATGCCCAGCACGGCAGGGATTCCGATTACAGTATCGGGTTACGGATTCGATCCCCTTCTTCCATGTACTTGCTCCTTCACTGCAAAATCGGAAGGCAACGTCAACGTTACAGTCAATGCAACCATTTTATCATCAAAGCTCTTGATTTGTGAACAGCACGAATGGATATCCAGCACGGCGCTCGTTGCCAATTTGAACGTTGATTGTCACGGTGTTCGCTCCCTGGCGGAGGGGAATGCAACATTATTACACACTCTCAATTCTTTGAAATTTGTCACACCTTCGAAATCAAGCGCGGGAGGTGGCACACTAGTCACGTTACAAGGCATTAATTTCTGTTATTCTGGGTCGGATTGCAGTAATGAGTATCGTTGTGTTTTTGCTTCCGATGAACACAGTTGGAATTCATCGGTTGTGCCCACGAATGTCACGAGCGACACTGTGGTGTGTGCATCTCCGAGCTGGCCATTTGAAATTCCGGCGAGCCTAAGTGTGTATCTCCTCGACTTGCAAAAAGACGCTGTAGTATGGGCGAAGACAACATCAGTATTAGCTCTGTATGAGGCAGTGACAGACGCGAATATTTTACCTTGCTCTGTCGGCACGTGCTCTGCCGGCACCTGTTCAAATTCCAGCCGGCTATGCTTGTCTGCTTCAACAATGCACACTATTGCAGTATCAGGAAATGGATTCAACGTAAGTGCAATGGATTATGTTTGCAGCATTCAGCTCACTGATTCACGTGGAACAAATTCGTGGCTTGAAGGTTCGGCAGCAAAGCCAACATCCACACAGCGCCTTGTATGCGACGTGCCTATGCTTCCCCTCGGCTTTGAAGCAAGGAAAAGGGTTCTGTATGTCAGAAAGAACGGGCAGATCTTGGGATCTGTGCAAGCAGAACATTATCCAGAGTGGACTACGTTATCTCCGCGTTCTGGATCAGCTCACGGCTGCGTATCATTCGAATTTCCCTGTAAATTAAATGCCAAAAGCATTTTTCTGAGAGCGTATGGTCTGATCAGGAACACAAAATACTACTGCCGTTATGTGGATGCTCAGGGTCGGGAAACTTTTGGTGCATCAGCATTACCAGTCTCCGAGACACAGGCACAATGTTTCTTACCAGTTTGGTCCAACCCAGCTGCTCTGGTTACGGTGTATTTGGTGGAACAAGCCGGTCGAGTGGTTGAACACAATGCACAATCGTCCTCTATGGACGGCAACAGATTCTTATTTCAGCCGATCGTCACAGAATTCAGTCCAAAGGCATTCATGTCGAACGAATCGACAGCCATTTCTGTTTTGGGCTATGGCTTTGCTGCTGGTAGCATTGACAAGTACGAATGCCGTGTGATCTCGAGGGACAATAACGCTGTCATCATGACTATTGGTGCTAATCCCATGACAGACCAGCTTATACGCTGCATAGTACCCGCTATACCCTTGATGTCCCAGCGCGCGGTGTTCAGGGTGGTAGATAGGGGGCCTCCAGAGTCGGACGTGACCTTCGCAGAGCACCTGAAGGATGACTACCTAGCTATTGAACAATTCTGGGCGCGACTAGAACCCAGCGCGGCTCCAGCTTCAGGTGGCGACCTCATTACTGTTTTTGGTAGTGGGTTTGAAGCGAGTTCAGATTCATATCTGTGCAAGTTCTCACATGCAGAGTTGGGGTCCGTAGAAAGCTCAGGTGTCGCAGTCTCCTCTACTGCTATTGTATGCAAGTTACCGAGGTGGTCCTATCAGGAGATATCGATGCTTTTCGAGCTTTTTGAGGCCAAGACAAGAATTCAAGCACATGGAAATACGGAGTTTCTCTTTCGAGCCACCTGGTGGCTGCCACATCCTCAAGGTTCTCCTGTGGATGGTGGTGGAGAAATTACAATTGTTGGATATGGATTTGACATGTCTCGGAATTACAGCGTGCTGTTGAATTGCTCCAGAGGCACGCTGATTTCGGATGACCTAGTGGTCCTAGACTTCAACACCATAGTCTTTTCTGCCCCGGCCATCGTCAGTATCCAAGATCACGAACAGAATGTTTCGAGTATCGATCTGCAGCGAAAACATCCATCGGAAAGTGAGCCAATTTCAGTGCATCAACAATATTCTGCACCGTTGAAATACGTTGCTTATGTGCAATACGTTGCATATGTTGATAAGATATGGACATCTTGGCGCGGCATTTTGGTAGACGGAGAACCTTTTGAATACAGTACCGGAGAAATGCGTGCACCCACGAGTGGAGGCACCCCGATCTATATGTCGGGTGACGGCTTTGATGACAGAGGTTCGGTTGTTTACACGTGCAGATTTTCTGGCGTAAAAGGGAGTGTCGATTCAATCGATGTACTACCTGTCAATCGCACTTTGATAAAGTTCTTAGTACCGCCATGGCCGTACGAAGTCGTTCCAGGCGAGATGATAGAACTAACCCTTTTACGCAGCGCGAATCTGCCCTTCAAGATTGAACTGAGGCAAGATGCCCACGTTGAAGTCGTTCCTGTCGTAAAGTCGCTACTCCAAATGACTGCACCGAACGCCAACAACTCTGTCATCATTCAAGGGATGGGCTTTGATCGTTTCATATTGTACTACTGCATCTTTGAACAACAAAGTAGTGTGGCTCCGTACTTTCCTGTCGAGCGTCAAGTGGGGTACGGTTTTACGCTCTCTGAAACTGAAATCCAATGCGATAGCGTGGACTGGGGTTCGGAATTTCGTTCTCGCAACATCAGTGTGATTGTTGAGGATGAGTTTGGCGTGATTCTTCATGCTGCATTCAACGTCTTTGCCATGCCATTGCAAGTGCTCATGGTTCCATGGTTTCTCAGATCGGATCCTGCAGAGTCTTATGTTTTGGCAGAGCCTCTGGTTACCATTATTGCTCACGGTCTCGACGGTACTCTTCCTAGTATCCCTCGTGATCTCAGACACGGACATCATGGGCTTTTGCAGCACCTGCATCCTGATTTGCAATTGAATGAAAGTACTGGGTTGCTCTTCAATCTGCAGACCAGGCACGGAGTGTTCATAGACGCTATTGATCTGCACACAAGAAAGCTTTCCGAGAACACGAAATGTTCTGTGTTTTACAGAAATGGATCGTTCGAGGGCTTTGAAAATGACGTAGGCACATGGCAACAAGTGCCATCATACGTGACTGAAAGCGACTTGGCATCGCTGACACGTGTGCAGCTTGTCCAGTCATTGGACCTTCCTGCAGAGTTTATGGTTGCCTTGCTGGTCCTTCTGACAGATGGAATAGGATATGCCGAGCCACAGTACGCAGGAAGTGAAGAAGAAGATGATGTTGAAGACTACTTCCTTGGAATTCAAGGTGGAGGTGTTGTTCTTGCAGACTGGAATCCCAGTCGTGGATACGCAATCCAGCATGTCATCCGAAAATCTGTCACAGACACTTTTTTCGCGGGGAAAGTGGTTTATCGCAATCAAATGATCCTGGGGAGAAAGTACAAATGCAAATTTGAGCATGCTTTCTCCGGTCACGCGGTGGATACTACTTTTTCCTACGCATTCACTGCTGATGAGCCGGACAGGTTCGTTGCACAGTCATTCACATGCAAAATGCCCAAGTGGCCATACGGAGAAGCATTGGTCAGGCTTTCGATCGAAGATGACACTGGGCAAGAGCTGATGAATGCTGGGGGATCGGATGGTAATTTCCGTATCTTCAGTCGTTGGGAAACCTTGAGCCGGACAGTTGATAGAGCATTCGGTGGATCTCACTTGCGCCTCACCGGGCACGGCTTTGACAGAAGCAGTCTTTCAACGTATGCTTGTAATTTCCAGAATGCATTCCTTGAATCAGAAACTTCGCCTGTGCTTGTGCATAACGTTACGCACTTGGAATGTGTGTCACCGCCCTGGAATTTTGCTGCAAGCAAGACATTATTCACTGTCCAGAGAAATGGTCTACCGGTACAATCTATTGCTGCAAACCAGCTATTTGAGTTCACTGAGGGAATCTCAGAGATTTACCCAACCTCCGGACCAGCTCAGGGAGGCGTTGTAACAAAGATTAGAGCATTTGGATTGGACGCGAATGTGCCTTACCAGTGTGCATGGTCGATCGACAACGAAACCAGTTATGATGTGCACAACTCGTCTGTTGTGAGCTTGTTAACTCCTGCTGTCAATGTCTCAGTGTGGTATGCGTTTTGCATCAGTCCAGCTTGGGGAGCTGAGCGCAAGGCCTCAAATGTGTCAGTCCATCTTTTGCGAGACGGCATGCCGTTGGATCGGCGTGGAAACAATGGTTATTCTTTTGAGAGCACTTGGCAACAAATTCACCCTAGTCAAGGTTCTTTTGCCAATGCACGCGCCATCACGTTCACAGGATATGGCTTTGATGAAAATATCGGTGATTGGCATGGCAAGCCAGGCTCGTCCCATCCCGCATCAGAGTATTCTGCAATATTTGCTCAGTGGGAGGACAGCACATCGTTTGTAAAGTCTACATGTGTGTACACAACCAGAACAATATTCGTTGTCTGTGATCTTCCTCAATGGCCGTACGACGCGATGGCCATCCGCGTGTCACTCATATATCGTAATTTAACTGTGCTTTACACAGGTGATTCGGGCAATAAGTTCCTGCCCTTCACCTCGTGGCAGAGTGTCAATGTCAGCCAAGGTCCGGCAACTGGTGGCATGTCCCTGCTCATCGCTGCTCAGTCCCTGCGAACTGATCAAAATTATTCTTGTCTATTCAAATCCAAAAGGACTTCAGAGGAGATATCATGTGCACAGAGAATAAATGCCACGGCTCTAACATGTCGTACACCATTCTGGGACCTTGCCGCCCAGGAAACAAATATTGTCGTTCTTGATTCAAATGGCATACAAATTCCGTTCGAGCCCACGTCAAACACAACGCAAACATTCAGATTCTTGGCAGGTCTCACAGGGGCTTCAGTTTCAAGAGCATACGCATCTGGGGGCGATGCGACTGTGTTCGAAGGCTTTGGCTTCGACATGTTTTCCGCGGTCGGTGCCTACAAATGTGTGTGGTCTTACCTGCCTGTAAACGACGTCATGCAGGTCAATGCAACTGTGCTGTCTTCCCAGCGTCTAGTTTGTGTCCAACCACCGTGGGGCTCTTCTTTTGCCGCACGCAACACAACTCTAAAAATTTTACACAACGGCAAGGACATACAGTTCGAATCAAGCATTTCAAGCACCACCAATTTCGAATGGGTTGCATCTTGGACACATCTGGACAGTAGAACAACTCTGCGGTCAAGCAGTGACTCCATTCGCATCTTCGGATTCGGGTTTGATTCTACTCGAGAATCTAAGTATGCATGCAATTTTACAAGCATGGATGATTCTACAAAGCAAGCCGAGGGTGTCAGAGTGAAAGTTCTCAATTCAAGCGAATTGATCTGCTACACAGGCGAATGGATGTTTGAAATTGCAAACACCAGCGTGAGCCTATACCTCGATGGAGTGTTGATATCTTATACGGGAATTCGGGTCTCCAAGGTGACGTTTGTTCATTTAGTCACTTCCGTACAACCTACGTCGGCACCGTCGACCGGCGGTTCGGTCGTTACCGTTTCTGGGTTCGGATTCAGCAGCCTTCTGAATTACACTTGTTCCTTTGTGGCAAGGATCACCGACTTCCAAACGATCGCCATGGCGTCAGTGGTAAGTTTCAACGAAATTACGTGTATTGTTCCCACTTGGACGGCTCCTGCACAAGGAACCAACTTCTTCCTCAGCAGTTCTAGTGGCGCAGTGGATAGTGCAGCAGAGTTCGGATTGAGCGTTGCCATTGTCAGCACTTGGGCCACACATTTTCCAAGTAGGTCAAGCGCACAGGGGGGTGGAAATATGACCATTACTGGGGCGGGCTTCGACAACACAAGGACCGTGGTGCAGGAATATCGTTGTATTTTCTCGGCATCCCGGACTTCCATATCAATTTCTGCTACTGTCTTGAATATGAACACAATCCTCTGTCTTATCCCGGTATGGGGAAAGCAGTATGCGGAAGGCATAGTCAATATCTCTTTGACCGCGGATGGAAGTCTCGTCCAGCCTGTTGCAGATGCTTCGTTCCAATTTTGGCAGGTGTGGGTCAACGTTCAGCCAAAAGCAGCGCTGGCGGGCGGGGCAAAGATCACAATCCTTGGAGCGGGGTTCCATCACAATGACAGCGTCAAGTACACGTGCACTTTCAATAGCACCATGGATCCTGCCATTTCCTTGTCCATGTCAAGTCCTGTTTCTGTTTTGAATTCTTCAATGCTTGTGTGTGAAAACGCCAGTTGGCAACATCCATACGCTGTCGCCAAGGTTGGTTTGATTTATGAAGCGGCACCAGTGTTGTATGAAGGCGCTGGCATTCAGACGGTGGGCTTCTACCAAGCATGGTTTGCAGCCACACCATCTTCAGCTGCGTCAACAGGTGGCATTCCGGTAACGATTACGGGATACGGGTTTCGCTCCGACGAGAACTACTCATGCATTTTCAAAGCCGACGTCTCGGGATACATCGATACTTCATCTGCTGAATATGTAAGCAAGGAAATATTGCGATGTTTATCACCGTTTTGGGATTCACAAGAGCAAAAAGTGTCGTTGATAATAGTCAGCGAGAGACTGGAAACTGAGAACTCTAGCAGCTATGCTGTCGTCAGCAAAGTTGCATACAGTGGACTTGCAACGGGAGGAAGAGATACAGGAACGTTCGTATTTGAAAGCCGTCTCTTTGCTGTTAAACCTTCCACAGGATCAGCCAAAGGCGGTGTATCACTGATCATTACCGGAAATGGGTTGGCCGCCCACCATGATTATCAATGCTTGTGGACCACAGACAAAGACACATTTGATCCATCTAGTTGGCTTTACCAGTGGAAATATGGCAACGAAACATTCGATGCAGGGTGGGGCGGTTGCCATACCTACACAAATGACAATAAGGGGTTTTGCGTGGCACATGGCGCCTGCCTCCCATGCGATGCGGCGTGCGCGGTAGAGTGCGAGGGAATCAACACGGTAGGAAGGGCCATGATGAATGTTTCGAATGGGAATGTTTCCAGTTTTGGTGTTTCTGCTACATATTTCAACGATTCCATGCTCGCTTGCCAGACTCCTGCTTGGGGCAAAATATTGCCGTCTCTGACCGTTGATTTCCTTGTCATCTATGAAGTCAATTCAAATCCTATGGAAGTGGAATCGGCAGGCCTTCAATTTTATTTCAGCATGGAAATTTTCGAAGTCACTCCGAGGTATAATAGCCCTGTTGGAAAGGGAAGCATAATGATACATGGAATCGGATTCGACACGCAAGTACAATACAACTGCATTTTTACGTCCACAAGCGAAAGCTACCAGAGCGTGGGATCGCCGAATCCTGCGATAGTGCACGGTCTTGACAGCATTGAATGCAAACTTCCAGTGTGGCCATTCGGACGAGGCCCAAGCACAGTGCACATACAGCAAAGTTATTCGTTCCACAAATCTAATAGAGGATTCATGGAATTTCTTGGTGCATGGCGATCCATTTATCCATCAGCTGGCATTGTAGTTGGGGGTGTTCCTGTGACAGTGAAAGGATTTGGGTTTGACGGTAGTGGTCAGGTCAAGTACCGTTGTGAATTCTCCGATGGCAACCAGACGGTTTATTCTCAACCGTTTCTGGCGGCAGCAGACCCACAACACATGATCTGCTCTGCACCACCTTGGCCTGCCAAATCAAAAGTCGTTAATGTGACAGTGCAGTCCTACCCGAACGTATCTTTCCCCTCTGAGGAGCCTTGGAATCAGGGGCAGATGACATTTGATTACAGAGAACAGGTGGTCAAGTTCTCTCCGTTGTATGCAGACTCTGACGGTGGTGAAGTGATCACCGTGACGGGTTTGGGATTTAATGAACAGTCGTATCGATGTGTTTTTGCGACAGATAAATTTGAGGCAATGTCCGCCCTCTCCTTTGCGAAGGACCAGAGCACCGTGCTCTGTGAGGCGCCATACTGGGGTACAGTGAACTTTGAAATTCAAATAATGCTCTTCAGAAATAGCCTGGCTCCGACTGTGGTGCCGAAGTCAGTATCTGAGCGGCTGCAGAATGTGAGCAAGTTTATTCATTTGTCTGCTCGCGAGCTTTCAAGGATAAACGATTTAGCCGTGATTTCACAGTGGGGCGACGCAGGCACATGCTGCGTCAACTCCACTGGGCCTGTGTACATGAAGGATACAGATTACAGCCCTGGCGCCGCTGCGGGATACGTGGCATTTGAGTCTTACGGTGAATTCTTGCAGATTGACGAACCAATACCTGCGATGCTGCAATCTTGGGGTGGGCTCACCATAATTGCGGTGTCGAGGTTTCGATGTGCAAATGTAACCAAGGGCACCATCTTCGGGGAGCGCTACCTGTGGGACGGTCCAGGGTTGATGGTGAAAGGGGCGGGCTCGTATCACTTTGATGGGCCGGACAACTGCTACATGAGCTTCAAAAACGCGCCAGCGGACTGGGTCCTGGCTGACGACAGTCGGCCCCCTGCCAAGAAGCCGTTCGGAGCACCCAGATACGACGCGGCCACGCGCACCTTCACCGGCACCATCGACTGGAGCGCGAACAACTTTTTGTTTGGATCGAATCGTTCCGCTTACTGGGAGTACGAAATGGTATTTTCCGACGACTTTGTCTCGATTGCCAAGGGACAGGTGACCATCTTTGATGCCAATGGAACAAATTATACCCAGGCATATGGAACGGAGGGGCTGCGGTACGTGCGCGAATCTGGTTGCTCTGGGCAACGTATTTTTGAAATGTCTTCAGATGTGAATTGCGAGAGCAACAAAAGTAACAGCGGCTGTGTTGAGGGCGGCAACCTTGTTCATCTGTCCCGGAACCAAAACACTTCGCAACTGATCTTTCAGGTCAAGCAGACTAATTGCACAACACTAGTCACTACTGGTGTTGTGTCAGTAACTGCTGCAGGGCAGGGCTCCCCGGTTGAATGCACTGAAGAGGTCGTGTGCGAAGCCACCACTGATTATCACAGCCCGATTGTGATTCAAGACAACGTTTGGATGTCTATTGTGGCTCGGTATAATGCAAACGAAAACGTAGCAGAAATTTTTGTGAATGGGACATTATTGGTCAAGGAACCTTGCGCTGGATCCTGGACGAACAAGAATCTGACGCGATCTTACATCGGCAAGAGCTCATCCCCAGATGACGATTACTTCACTGGTGATATCAGAGGAATGCTTGTCGCTAAGGAGGCAGTTGACAATGAGACTTTCATGGCAGTAATAGAAGATTTAATCAAAGGGGGTTTCGATGCTGATTCTGTCATCAGCACCAGCAACGGAACAGACACCTTATTTGGGTTTGTCCTGGTCAATCGTGCGCCAGATTTTTCAGGTTCAACTATTTTTGGCATTGAAGGAGTGCTTTTCGATGATGTTTGGGGCAGCTTCACGCGTGGAATGTGGAAAGGCGTGGATAGGGTCGACGAATTGGAACAAAACGTAACCTTTTTTGTTGAGTCTGTGAGACCTTCCAGTCTTTTTGAAATTCAGCCATCCATCAGGCCATGCAACCATGCGGTTGGGTGCAACACGTCATTCATAACCTTCCAGTCCAAACTTGGAATGTATGGCAATGCCGTAATACGTGTTTACATCAAGGATGGTGGTGGTTCTTTGTTTTCAGGCATTGATAGATCAGCTGTTAAGACTTTTTTCATCAGGATCAGCCCTCCCGTCGTGACTCCCTCATTCAAGGTGGGAGGGACTATTAGTGTGCTTGAAAATGCAGGCATGATTCGAGTAAGCAGCTTCATAAATGATGTGATTTTGACGTGGAATGATTTCGCGCATTATAGCCTTGAAGCTGAGGCTGAACAGCCGTACATGTTTGCGGTGCAGCCATCTAGTACTCTCACATGCATCACGGAGCGTAAATGTGTTGGAAACCTCAACTTTGAAATTGCCAAGAACTTGCATGGAAACACTACGGTAAGAATCAGGATGACAGAAACGACGTATGATCAACACGGGAGTAATGTTTCGCAACTCACCAACTGGAGCAGTTTTCTAATAGTTATCACAAGTGTAAATCAACCGCCAGAGTTCGTAGTCAATGCCACTGTGCGAAACTTTCTTCTCAACGGCGAGCTCACACCCTTGAAAGAAGACGATGGCCCGTGTTTCAGCCTTGATTATTTTGCAACAAGAATCTCACCAGGTCCCAAAACCGATTTTAATGGAACTGCTTGCCTGATGTCCAATGAAATGCACGAAATCTACAGGGAAGACGCTTTGGGTTGCAATGAGCACAACCAGACAATGACGTTTCAAGTGCTGCCCACCTATGATGGAAAGCACAATGTGACTGCTTCTAGCCCAGTCTTGCTACTCAACGGTACGTTATTCTTCTGCATCAGAGAGAATTCATGCGGTAACGGTGACGTGGAATGCTACTCAAACTTCTCAGTGTCCTTGAAGGACGATGGTGGCATTGAGAACGGAGGCAATGACACGTTGGCCACTTCTTTTGCCATCTTTGTGCAAGAAGTGAATCACCCTCCAGCATTCGACATGCATCACAGCATCACGGTCATGGAGGTTGAGTCGCCATTTTTTCACATTTTTACATCCCAAATTGAGAACATTTCGAAGGGAGGCTTGGATGAAGAGTATCAGAGTATACAATTTAATTCCCAGTTCGTTGCTGGTGATGACAATCTGATTGATGGTGGACTGCAGATCTCCTCTAATGGATCGGTAGCCTTTTCGACACGTCCGTACAAGTTTGGGTATGTGATGTTTAAGGTGTGGTTGGAAGATGATGGGGGGATTCGATTCGGACGCTCGAACAAATCTGCTGATCATAATCTTACTATTTTTGTACAGTTTGTGAATCACCACCCTTCTTTTGTATTCAATTCTCCTGTATACCTAAATGAGACTTCAAATGGGATGGTCAGGGGTGTGGCTACCAACATCACTGCTGGATTTTACGAAGACATACAAAATCTGACCTTTCAAGTTTCATACTTGGACGGGGGTCAGGATCTCTTCCTCGAGACTCCATTCATCACTGCCTCTGGCGACCTGATGTACAACCTGACGAACTATTTGAATGGCAAGACCGTTTTTTCTGTTACATTGGTTGACGACGGCGGTGGATCTCAAAATCACTCAGAGGCAAGCAATTTGACAATCATTGTGCTGCCTATCAATGACAGCCCGGTCTTTTCTATTCAATCCAACGTGTCGAGCCTGGAAGGAAATGTCTTGGTTCTTCCGGATTTTGCAACTGGCGTATCTGCAGGTCCGGGAACAGAAAGTGCAGAGCAGACTGTGAGCTTTTTCGTCTCGTGTACGGGTCTTACATTTTCTCAAGAGCCTTATATTTCCCCTACTGGAACATTGGGCTTTGAGCCAGCTCCTGAGGTAAATGGTTTGAGCGATTGCACGGTTCGTCTGCAAGATTCCGGAGGTACACACAGAGGCGGCTTAGACACATCTGTTGACCATCGATTTAGTATTACTGTCACAGCCGTGAATGATGCGCCCTCATTTAGCCTCGGCACTGCGCATGTATCTATTGTGGCCCATGTTCCCGATCTTCCAAGTAACGACACAAGCAATCAAAGGCACCAGACGATCGTCACTTCTTTCAGTGCTGGTCCAGTTGATGAAGAGGATACTCAACAAGTCTACTTCTCGGTGGATTGGTCTGCACACTCAACCTTATTTGAGAATGTGAACATTACCGTTGTGCAGAAGCAGGCCAGGATAGACATGTTTCTGGCTCCTTATCAGTTCACCAAAGAACCCATCGTCCTGAACATCACCGCCCATGACGACGGCGGCACCGCAAATGGTGGAGGCGATACATCACCAGTCCAGGCGTTGCGTGTTAGTATTCTGTTCGTGAATTCGCCTCCCACCTTCAATATAGTGCAAACAATGGTACAGGTGGAGGAGGATTCATCCTATTCAGCCTCTAGTCCTTTCGTAACGAATATTACCACCGATTCTAGCGTCGCTGAGCCTCAAAATATAACATTTAGCGTGATTGGTACATCCGACATTTTCATACATGGCCCAACAATTGATTCCAGCGGCAATTTGAATTTTAAGCTGGCACCGAATGCACACGGGAAGACAAATTTTAGTATAAGCGCACAAGATTCAGGAGGGACAGACAGGGGGGGGGTGGATACTTCCATTGTTAAAAAATTTACCATTGAGGTTGCGCCTGTGAATGATCCTCCCACATTTGAAATTCGACCTTCAGCTGGTCGATTTTTTATGAACCCCGAAAATGTTAACATCAGCGTTCCCGATTTTGTTTTTAGCATCTCCAAGGGCGATGAGCGTGAAAATGACCAAAATATCACGTTCACTGTGAATTTCAAGTCCGGAGAATTGCTGGTATTTTCCATTGGCATCAGCCCTGATGGGATATTGTCACTTGACCTTGCACACAATACCTACGGCATCGCGCGGTACGAGGTAGTTGCAGTGGACAGCGGCATCGGCAATAATACATCTGTCGCAAAGTCATTCGACCTCGAGATTCTCTTTAAGAATCAAGCACCATCCTTCAGTCTTAACCTGACAATTTTGGTTGTGGATGAAGACTCTAACTGCGATTGCGAGTGTGGGCATGTTGGTCTTTGCTGTACTTCGGGCCGGTGCAGCATGCCGCAATTTGTTCGAAACATTTCCAGGGGCCCGGATCTTTTCCTTGAAGCTGTGCAAGAGTTAAGTTTTGTTATCACACCAGCAGCCGGCGCAGAGGGTTTGATCAAGCCGGGGGCGGCAGTGGATGAGAATGGGACTCTGATGTTCGAACTAGAAGGGAATCAGACTGGCAGCGCTAGTTTCTCAATATACTTGCAGGACTCTGGGGGGACAGATGGCGATGGCGTGAATCGATCTGAGGCTCAGAGGTTTGAAATTCTGGTCAATCCTGTAAATGACGCTCCTTTATTTTCTGTTTCGGCCCCGCAATTTTTTGTGCTGGAGGATCAAGGCCCGGTGACCATTCTTAGGGCCGTGATCAACATCTCCTCGGGTCCTCAAAATGAAGACCAGACCGTTACTTTCAGTGTCGTCTGCGCCGGCCTTGGCTTCAAGAAAAAACCTGTGATATCATTGGATGGTGCTCTTGCTTTTGAATCAGCGGTGAGATTTTACACGTTGATGTGTGTGTATATGTGTACGAATATACACATGCTTTTTGTCACGCATAAATACGATGCTTTTGCTTGCCGAGCTTACTGACGCTACGTCAATTGCAGGCTGACGTCAATGGTCAGGCTTCATGCCAGACTTGGCTGAAAGATTCTGGAGGAAAATCTCGAGGAGGTTCGGACACTTCACCTGTCTCAAATTTCGAAATTGTGGCAAGAATGGTGAACGATGCACCTTCATTTGCTCTGACCAGTCCTAGTCTTTCTTTAGCGGCATATGCTCCTGGGATTACAACTGCAACACGGACCAGTTCTGTCATTGATCAAATCAGCGCAGGGCCAAGAGAAGAAGGTGGCACCCAGACAGTGCAATTTGGCGTGGAAGTGCATCCAGACGAAGCGTACTTGTTCTCAAATCTCCCGAGCATTCAAATGGAAGGGAGCCAGGCAACGATGAGTTTGACCCTTACTCCTTACAAAACTACAATGAATTTCGTGTCGCTGAAAATCACGGCATTTGACAACGGCGGCACGGCTTACGGTGGGATCAATTCATCCGTGCAAACACTTTTGCTCGCAGTCAACTTTGTGAACACACCACCAACATTCACTATTGCCAGTAGTACCTTACAAGTCCGAGAGGGCTCTGCTTATGCTGGAGATTTTATCAGGAATATCTCTAATGGGATGTTCGCTCGAGATGAGGCAAAACAACAAGTTTCCTTTTCTGTGACAAAATTTACCAGCGATGTTGAGTCACTTTTCCTGGTACTTCCTAGATTGGATGCCAGGGGTGCTCTGACTTTTGAGCTTTTGCCGCATGCGTTTGGACATGCGACTTTTCTTGTGAGTGCCAAAGACTCAGGAGGGGGAAGGGACACATCGGACGTGCAAAATTTCACTATCGAAGTTGGATTCGTCAACAATCCGCCTGTTTTCGAGGTGAAGGCTAAAGCTGGTCCATTTTTTATGAATGCAGACATCAGCGTTCCCGATTTTGTTTTTAGCATCTCCCAGGGCGATGAGCGTGAAAATGACCAAAATATCACGTTCACTGTGAATTTCAAGTCCGGAGAATTGCTGGTATCTTCCATTGGCATCAGCCCTGATGGGATATTGTCACTTGACCTTGCACACAATACCTACGGCATCGCGCGGTACGAGGTAGTTGCAGTGGACAGCGGCATCGGCAATAATACATCTGTCGCAAAGTCATTCGACCTCGAGATTCTCTTTAAGAATCAAGCACCATCCTTCAGTCTTAACCTGACAATTTTGGTTGTGGATGAAGACTCTAACTGCGATTGCGAGTGTGGGCATGTTGGTCTTTGCTGTACTTCGGGCCGGTGCAGCATGCCGCAATTTGTTCGAAACATTTCCAGGGGCCCGGATCTTTTCCTTGAAGCTGTGCAAGAGTTAAGTTTTGTTATCACACCAGCAGCCGGCGCAGAGGGTTTGATCAAGCCGGGGGCGGCAGTGGATGAGAATGGGACTCTGATGTTCGAATTGGTAAAACACCAGAACGGGCTTGCTACCTTTTCCATATACTTGCAGGACTCTGGGGGGACAGATGGCGGTGGAATTGACAGGAATCCTACAGCAACATTCAAGATTCAAGTAAACTCCTTCAATAACCCTCCATCATTTGATATGGTGACAAACAAAGTTGTAGTCAAGCAGCACTCAAAATTTACCATGATCAATTTAGTTTCGCGTGTCTCGAAGGGTCCTGCAAATGAAGTTGGACAAAGCATCTCGTTCGTTATTCACCAGGTTTCAGGACCTGTTTTGTTCGAATTGCATCCGTCTGTCGCTTTTTCCGATGGTATGCTTGCCCTGCACATCGGAGATTTGTATGGCACAGCGCAGTACACGATCTTTGCGGTAGATTCCGATGGGATAGCTAACTCATCTTCGAATGTGTCCACCTTTACAATTGAAGTGTTGCAGGTAAACTTACCTCCTGCATTTGATGTGCTGGCGCCAAGCCATATTCGGGCTGCGGCAGCAGACCAGGTCGCATGTGCTTCCTGCAGAGCCAGTGATTTGTGCGCTGATTGCGTTCAGTATCAGGAAGGCATTGTGCTGGAAAAGACGTTTAGCTTGGTTTCTGGTGGTATTAGGTTTGAGGATGCCTTTGCTGTCAACATTTCAACCGGTCATCCCAGTGAAAGCCTACAAAACTTGACTTTTGCTCTGACGACCTTGGGTGGCTCTGATGCTCTTTTTGTCGGTGGAAAAGCACCCATTGTGGAGGCGTCAAGCGGGATGTTAAGATTTGTAGTTGCTGCTGGTGTTTCAGGCAGAGCAGAGTATTCCATTGCACTTCACGACGATGGCGGGGTGACAAATGGAGGCCAAAATGCTTCTTCACAAACAGTGAGGCTTGTCATTTCTGTTGCAAGCAGGGTCATCCAATTCTCATTCTCCGTGACCAGCATTGTCAATGATTTAGCAACAGTTCAAAGTGTGCAGAAAGCTGTCGCACTCACGCTGAACCTGGAGCCTTGGATGATTGAGGTGCAGATCCAGCAGAATCCGAACAGACGATTATTGTCTTTAGCAACCATTATTATCATCATCAGAGCATCAAATCAGACACAAGTAGAATCCACCCAGGTTCTATTGCAGACCACGTACAGTTCAAATCCGATCCCTTCGCTGAACCTTTCAGTAGTGGGAGGTGTCAATAATATCCAGGTGGGTTCATTAGGAACGCAGGTGCAAAATGCATCATTCGATATGCTGCGTCGTATCGAGGTGACTTCTGGTTCCCCTCCTCCGGTCGTGCGGTCTGAAAATTTCGTGTCCAACATGGTCTTTGCACAGGATCCAAGCGACAACGGTGTACTTGGAGCAGAAATGACGTTTTCGGTGACGGGCTTTATGAACGTTGATCTGTTTTCAGAATTTCCTAGCATTTCCTCTGATGGGATGCTTCGCTTTACACCCGCTGCTGGCAAGGCTGGATATTCAAACGTGACCGTGGTTGTAGACTACAATGGACCTCTGGCAGATCGGGTTCGAGAATTTCAGATTATTGTCAATCCACGAGCTATCGAACCAGACTTTCAATTTCCCTGGGTGGCAACCTGCGTTGGCTTCGGACAGCAGGAATCGTGCAGATGCTCGGGCACGGATGATATTACAGGGGGAGAATCTTGTGCTCGAGCTGATCGGGAGAGCGCAGTGATAGTTCCACAAAATTCTGGTTGGAATGAAGTCCACTTCTTTGCCGCAGGAATCAGCACGTCTAGACACCACATGCCATGGAGATCAACCAGTATTAGAATCTCAAATGAGTCTATCCTCGAAACCGTTGTCGAAGGACAGGACACGAAGATGATCCATGCACACTCTTTATACGCGTCGCAAGTGACTCGAGTGAGGACAGGCAAAGGGAATATCTTTGAGATCTCTGCAGATTTTGTAACTGACAGTTTATCAGTGTTTAAGGTTCTGAATGATCGGCTCGAATTCGTCCAACGAAGGAGAGAGGGTGAGGTGCAGGTGACGTTAAGCCCCTATCAAGACCTTGAAAACACAGCTGTATGCGGTTTAGAATCGTTCACGATTGGAACAAATAAATTTGTCTTCGTCTCAAGTGGGTGCGATTTGCCACGGAACAACATCGACATGTTGCCCAAAAAGGACAAATACAAGTTAAATCGAACCTGGGACGATTGTAAGAGCCAGTTTACGTCCAAAGCATGCTATTCCCTTGGCAACGAGCCTGAAACTACATTGTGGACACGTGATACTGTCGGGTATTGGGATTTCAGCTCCTCCCATTTTTACGGCAAGTCAATGCGTGTCTCTTCTGACACAAGATGTCTGGAGCAAGTGAAAGGTTTGAATGTTTCTCCTGCCTACGTCAGAGATTTGCGCTCTCGTTTGGGTTCTGCTGTCTTGAGAGGTCCGGCATGCAAGGCTCGTTCTGATTGGGATACAACCTCAAATTCTACCCTCAATCTTCTCAGTTTTGTCATCAATAGCGGAAAATACGAAGCTGTCATGTTCGATAGCCGTCAAAACAGCAGAGGAGTCATCGTGGCAGATGATATTCAACCTCTCTTGGACCAAGGTACCCTACCAAGAAATGATCTCTCAATTGAGATTTGGTGCACTCTTGATGCCGAGGAAACACATTTTGCAGGTGTCATTGCTGCTGCTCAATCTGCTAGTGACTTCTTCAGCGGCTGGTCTCTGGGGTATGCTAGCTCTCGAGGTCAAAGAACTCTCTACTGGTCGATCGCGACCCAGGGCCAAAGCAAGCGACACACTGCTGCGTATGAATGTCCAGTTGCTGTGTGCGGTGCTGGTACATGGGTCCATGTGATAGCTGTTTACGATGGAGCAAATGTTTCCTTGTGGCTCAATGGGGATCGTGTCTCAATGACCGCCGCATGCGATGCTCATTTTTGTGGAGACATTGCATATGCTCTAGTGGGTCAAGATGGAGTACAGGCTTCTACACCGCTTGTGATCGGCGCTTATCATAACAGCAGAGTAGGGCTTACGTATCCGCATGTGGGCGCCATCAAGTCTGTCCAGATCTACAGATCAGTGTTGTCCGCTGCTACAATTCGATCTCGCTTCAATATCCATGCAGATCTGCTTGAGATACCGGTGCAAATTGAGGAATATTGGGCAGGTACTCATCCAGACACACATGGACTTGCTTCTCCAACTACTCTCTTGGCATCTGCTGCTCTCAGCACAAACATGTCAGTATATGGAAAATTCTCACCATCCAAGGAGTACCGTTGTCAATATGCGACGATGGACGCGGTCGTGTTGTCCAAGGCCGTGACTGCGGCCTCTGATCATGAAATTCGATGCGACACGCCCGACACGCCTGCGTTTCCGTTCGGATTCAAAGCCACACGCTTCAGTCTCCTCGAAAGGGTTTTGCCCAGTGATGTATTCACACCGGTGAAATGGAAGCCCGTCTGGCAAAGGATATGCACGGATGAAAGGTGCGGCTACGTGCCGGTGCACGACCGTGGGTCGAAAACCCCTACATGGGACATTGTATTGGGCTTGCACAAGCTGCACGGAGCTCCAACAACATTCACATTCATAGCGCAGTCCCGACTCTACAAGATGAATTTGGACACAGAAAGTCTGGAAGTTGTTGGCAAGGTGAGTAGTGTCGTGGGGATTGCATCAGCCACTCATTTTAGCGACAATGGAAGAAATTACTTGCTCACGGCAAATTACTGGGATGGAGGGTCCACGGCTGTGGATTCTATTCTGTATGAGGTGGATCCTACGGCTTTTTCTCTTACAGAAGTACAGAGGATTCCGTCCCAGGCTGCGTATCAGTGGGCAGCGTGCCCAATGATTGATACTGCGCGCATGTTCGTTCTTGCCAGCTTTTCTGGCCACACCTCGGTGTTTACATGGAATTCTGGCACACGGCGGTTGGTGCACAAGGATGTCATACCGACGCAGTCGGCCACTTCGGCGCAATGCTTCGAATGGCATGGCAAAATATATTTAGGTGTGACTCAATTTTTTGATGCAAATACGTTTTCTCATCAAACAGACTTTCTTCTACTCAGGTTGAATGGAACCAAATTTGAACCATTCCAACTCTTGCCCACGTATGGAGCTCGTGACTTCAAGTCATTTCAGCTCGACTCGAGTATGTTCGTAACGATTGTGCACGAGATGGCGGAGTATACGTCGGTTTTTAAATGGAATAACGTATCTTCTTTGTTCCTTGAGCATCAACTCATCCCTACGGTGAAAGCTACTAGTTGTGACTTATTCAACGTCAATGGGGTGGCCTTGTTGGCAGTCGCCCAATTGAGCGATTGCAACATTGTTCAGACCGGCGTTTCTTCGGACACGGGCTGTTCGTACCTGTACAGGTGGAATGGGACATTATTCGAAGGCATCCCACGAGCAAATGCTCTATTGTCAAATACAGCTGGAGGCCAAGCGCTACCTGCCCGTGCAGAGGTGCAACAGCTTCTGCACATGGATATAGGTCTACCAACACTCAGCCCAAATAATCCACGCACGGTTCTTGCGGTCGGTGCCTTTGAATCTCAGATAGAAGTCGAAGTCAGTTGTCTGACTGCAGAATACGTAGAAACGCTATGCACGAAGAAAACAAGAAATGTATTTTTGGAAATATGGGTATCGCAGTGGACTCAAATTGCAGGAGTTCTGCGTGGGCCTTCAGCATTGGCTGTGAACCCTGACGGCAGGCACATTTATGTGGCGGCCCGCGAGTCTCGGGCGATTTCAGTTTTTAGTATTCATGCCGACAGTGGACATGTGACATACGAGCCTGCGCTTACCACGCACCAGAACTTGGACTTCGAAATCAACAGTCTCGCATTTTTTGAGACTGTCAGTGCTAGCGGTGTAAGAGGTTCGTGCGGTTACGCGACATCAAGCTACCCGGGATCATTGCGCGTGTATCGAGTTACTGACACCGGCAGTTTAGATTTGATGCAAACCTTTCAGCAGAATCCGACTTCAGGAGTCATGATAGAACGCATCATGAATGGTTTGGTGGGCGCAGGAAGTGTTGCTGTGGGAAGGAACGGAACTGCGTTGGTCGTTACAGGATATGTGGCAGATTCTCTGAGCTACTTTGACCGTACTCCTGAGGATGGTCTCTTGACGTACAGAGAACGAATCAAGAATGGGGAGAGGTCGTGGACAAATTTGCCTAGACCCAGTAAATCACTTTTCAATCACACAGATTCAGCCACGAGTGGTTGTCATTTCAAGATTGAGTCCTCACATTTTGTAGCAGTTGCATCGCCGTTTGAGATTTGCTCTGTGTTTGTTTGGTCTCAAAGTGCAAGGAATTTTGTTTTCTTTCAGCATCTTAGTGCCTCCATGAATGTTCGCTATGTGACGCACCACAAGTTTGCTCATGACGACTTTCTCTTCACGGCATCACCCGCACTTTCTGAGTCTGATAATCTAACTAGTGCCTACAGATGGAACTCGACGACGAAGAAATTTGAATTCCTCGACTTCTTATTCGAGGTGGATACTGGAGGCAAGATCAAGTACCCTACTCGGATTCATCCATTCCAAATTTCCAGCGACCTCTACATTGCCGTTGCTTACATGATGACAGATGGTTCATATGAGACCAGCTCCACAGTATTCCGCTGGTTACCTTTGTCGAGAATATTCGTTGTGCACCAGAATCTTCCTTCTCGCTGGGCAACTGACGTTGAGTTTATAAAGGCCGGCAATGACCATATCCTGGTGATTTCGGATTTCTTGAAAACCGAAATAAATATGACAGTTGAATCGTTGGTGGGGAGCAACCAGTATACTCACTCGTCAGAATTTTGTCAGCAAGGAGAGACGAATCATACGTACACCATTTGGAGACCAAACGACATTACAAATTATAAGCGTGTGGGCGACACTGTCAGCGTTTGCCATGGCAGTGGGCCCTGCGCTATGCCTCGATCGCTTCTGATCAAAGATGGGCCCTGGCTGGCACGGCCAAATAGTTACGTGGTTTCCGCAGCACTGGAGGATGGCATGTACGCATTTTGGCGACCAGTTTCGCAAACAGGCTATTATTGCATGGGTCAGGTTTTTGGGCCCATCGCTTCTCAGCCAGATACTGACCTGATACGATGCATCAAGCAGGATTTATTGGTCCCTCACGAATTGTCAAAGGCAATCTGGCCAGATTTCGTGACGCCGAGCCCGAATTGTACATCTCAAATTGCTCTCTTCGACGTTCCAAATTTCAACAGCTTTGTGGCCCTCAGCACTGCAAATAGTGACAACAAAATAGGAGTTCAACCCCGAGATTGGACCGTTCCTAAGCATTTGAACGCTTGGCAGATCCTGGACTATCATGTTCCCTCGTCAGTGCAGATGTCCTTGTCCCGTACATCAGCTAAGGTCTATGTTTTTAATGCGAGTTCGCAAAGGTTTGTGCACCGTCATAACATCGATACGGTTGGGGCTTATGATTTGGAGACTTTTCACATGTCGACTAAGTTGCCATTAGGCGCGTCAGCCGTTAGAACATTCTTGGCAATTGCAAACAGGCAAGCCCAGGCTCCCCAGGTTTTTGGTGATCAATCACTTTTTGATAACGATCCAGTTATTTATGAATGGAAAGCAGGGTTCCAATTTGAACTGTTTCAAACTCTCTCTAATATTTCATCCATCGCAGAAGACTTTTGTCAGTTGAAGGGTGCGCAGTGTGAATGTGTGGACGACTCAGACTCTTTACCGATGTTATTCGACACTTGCACAAGCTATGCTCGTGGGCAACTCAACCACGGGTTTTGCCACGTTGATGGCGTATGCGATGTCTGCAAGGTCTCATGCTCAGAAGAGTGTGGTACTGGATGTTCCGATCCAGATTTGCATTTTAGGAATGTTCGTCGCGTGGAGAATTCGTGGTCGACAGTTTCATCGATTCGCGGTGCCACGGGTATTCGACACTTCCAAGTCGACGGAGAGCAATTTTTGGTGATCGCACAGTCAACGTGTGAACCACTAGGCTCACGTGATGCTTGCTTGGATACAGGACTGACGCAGCCGCAGTCTGCCGTCTTGCAATGGAATGGAGTTCGTTTTGGACCTTTGCTTGCTTTACCACCAAAAAGCACTCCCTCGCCGTTGGATCTCGAGATTTCAAATGTCCACAAGTTTTCGCTCAGAATTCCAGCAGGGGCTGTGTTGGAGTGGGAATTTATCGAGGTGCCTGTTGGAAACATAACGTCGCGATTTTTGATGGGGTTCAGCCTAACGGCGGGTATTGTAACCTTGGAGTGGGAGCACTCGAAAATATCAGGTCTGAGCGGCATAGTCGATGCTACATTTGGAGCCTTTGATGCACAAATCTTCACCATTTCCAACGGGCTGGATAACGCCTTGGCTTCTTTTTCATGTATTCCAGTACAAGATTCACTTGATAATTTGGTATCAAATCTGCAGTTTCAGAACAGCTGGACGGAGGGCACAGGCGGAGTACATGGACTCAAAAGCGGAGGAACCATCGAGGCAAATTCTTCACTGATGGTGAAAGCTGAACATTCTCCTCAAGATCTTATTGTGAAGAGTATTCCAGCAAATCATGAGCTTGTCTGTGGCGACCCTCCATTGTATCTGCACGACATTGCTGGACAACAAACAAAATCATTCTTATATGATTGGCAGAGTAAGTATGCCAGTGGTTGCCATGAAATGGTTTTTAATGTGACTTTCCATTCTGGAAGCCCGGAATTGATGGCTGCTGTTCCTAACGTGTACTCGAATGGAACAGTCAACTTTCTGGTTGTTGACGGAAAAGTAGGAGAAGCCACCTACAAAGCCTCATTGTATAAACGAGAAAACCCGAATGCCCGGCATTCGCAACTTTTCACGATCAAGGTGGCAGCAGTAAACAAGGCACCAGGTTTCGTCATCGCAAATATCAGCGTGGACGAGGATAGCGGGATGCATAATTTGTCTTTTGCAACTCAGCTCTCTGCTGGTGCGCCCAACGAGGATGGCCAAAATTTGAATTGGCGTTATTCGTTCACAAATCCAGGGTTGTTTGCAACTCCACCGGTACTTCATGTTCATGGTGACTCGGGTGTAGTCGAGTTTTCATTAGCGGCCGATGCATATGGAACTTCCGTTGTGTATGTGGAACTTGAAGATGATGGGGGTCTAGGCCAGACGCAAAAAGTGACAGGCACCACTAGTTCCGCCATACTCCTTGGTGGGAAAATGTCTACGCGAGGTAAATTTTTCATCCACGTTCGTGGCTTAAACGACCCACCCACCTTTGATCTCACGGACAGGTCAATCTTTTTCGTGGATTCAGGGCTCCAGACGATGCCAGGTTTCGCCAGAGGCATGGCACCAGGTCCATGGAACGAGGCGTCACAGACTATGTCGTTTGTGTTGAGTTACGTTTACAATGCTGGAGCTGCCTACCCAGGTGGCTGTATCGTGATTTCTAACATCCAGAATTGTCATGATGGTAATGTTTGCTGCACACCCCGCTATTTTTCGCAAGAGCCACGTTTGTCTGCAGATGGAACCTTGTCCTTCAATCCGGCACCATTTGTCAGCGGATCTCTGAATTTGTACTTCACTTTAGTAGATAATGGAGGAAAAGGCAATGGAGATGTATATAATTTGACAAAATCCTCAGTGTTGATAATTTTGCCTGCGAATCATGCGCCTACCTTCAACTTGCCGATGCCCAACATCACAATTGCGGTTGACCGTCTGCAATCGAAGTCGATAGCTTTGCCTGGCTTTGCAATGGACATCACCACAGGTGCACCCGATGAGGAGGCGATGCAAAAAATCTCGTTTCAGGTCACCGTGCTGTCGAATTCTCATGTGTTTCGAACCCCTCCATTTCTTTCTGCTGATGGTACCTTGGAATTCGAAACGAATCCGGATGTACTTGGTACTGCTACTGGAAATATTAGGTTGATTGATGATGGGGGTACAATCAACGTAGGTCAGGATACGTCAGCTACGGTCAATTTTCAGATTCAAGTTGGCTATGTGAACAAGCCCCCGACGTTCCGTCTCTCCTCAACTCATGTGCACGCTGTTGAAGACCAGGCTTACACTGAAATTCCAGCATTTGTTACCGATATCAATCCTGGAGCTGACGATGAAGACTGGCAGGACCTTACATTTGATATTTCTGTGCTCTCGTCCCCGGATGACCTCTTTCAAATCTATCCGAGCATCGACAAGGACGGCACATTACGTCTTGTGCCCTCGCAGAACAAATACGGAACAGCAACTGTAAATGTAAGGCTTTCAGATGACGGGGGCGTTGTGAGTGGTGGGCAAGATCAGAATATTGGAGGAGTGAACGCTTTTTCCGTATACGTCCATCCTCAACCGAGGATTTCGCACGTTACACCACGATTTGGTCGTGCACGTGGCGGTGATAGAGTGACCATTCATGGCTCCTACTTCGAGACACCTCTAGGCAAAGCTGACATGGACATGCCATGCTCCAAAGCATCTGCGTACTTGGGTGATGTAGAATGTGCTCAGAGTATTACTATTTCGGCTGATGAGCTCATATGCATTTCTTCCCCAGGCCTCGGATTGAATGCTGTGAGGGTTCAGGTCTCTAACGGTGCCACTGCAAGAGAAGGACGGCTTATCGATGCATTTGTGCAGATTGGCGTATTTTTTGCTGGAACTTCTAGAGACGGCTCTGGAGGGTACTTGGGATTTGGTCCCGGCTACGGCGGTGTGGGTAGTGTACAAAGGCCATCTGCATCTGTGGATTTCCTGCCGAGCATGGATCCTATCACGGACAAAGGCGTGCGTGCTGTGGCCAATTTTAAGGGCGCTACTTATTTTGCCGGGCAATTTCTTCGTGCAGGTCTCGTGTCTGTCTACCATATTGCGTCCTACGATGGTCTAGAGCTCAAGGCACTAGGTGGCGGTGCTGATGGTGTCATCAACACGTTGACCATCCTCGGTGATCTACTTATAGTGGGTGGAGGTTTTACCCGCGTCTTTCCACCCCTGTCAACGCAAGGAGACACAGACAGTTCTGGAATAATTTATTCTGGAGGATTGGCAGCGTGGAACGGAGCCACCTGGACAATGGTCGGTAACACGCGTCTCGAGGGCATTGTGTCGGCCTCAATTGTCAACGGCTCTCAACTGTTCATTGGTGGAAGGTTCCATGACCCGGAGAAGCAAAACAATCTGGCCAGATTCAATGGGACCCATTGGTCTTCCTTCTGCGACGTTTTTGACAGCATGGCTTGTGGTGTCACGGGAGGTGAGGTAGCTGCCATGACTGTAGATGGAGCAGATCTCTATGTCGGCGGCAGCTTCACCCGCGCGGGTGTTGTCGACGCACATCGTATTGCCCGCTACGACGGATACCACTGGTACTCGCTGGGGCATTTCAATGGAAACGTGAATGCCTTGTCCGTCGCCAACGGCAACCTGTTTGCTGGCGGTGAATTCACTCAGCATAATGGAGTTCAGCGGAACTATGTTGCTCGCTTCCGATCCGGCCAATGGTATGACCTAGGTGAAGGCGTAGGCGGCGCAGTATGGACCTTGGCAGCAATGTCTAATTGCATTTTCGTTGGTGGTTCTTTCAACAAGGTTGGGGGTCAGTCAACAGTTGCGGAAGTTCCTTATCTCAACGCCGGCCGCTGGTGCTTCGACCCCGCGAAAGATGTTTCAGCTTGGGAGCCTGTGGACTGGGCCACTAAGGAAGCTGGTACTTGCTTCGCTATTGTTGAAGCGTGAGACATAATCATTTTTCGCGCACGGCATGTCAAGGTATACACTTCGCCGACCACCGCCCGTGGCCTCAAGGAACAAGCAATTGACGGTTATGGCTTAAGGTGGAGGAGAGGTAAAAGAGCAGGAATCTTGTCTGGCTGGGAGAAGCCTAGTCGGCAAGCAGTCACGGTGGAAAAGAAAATGTTTGAAGTGTAAATAAAAGAATATGGAAGTATATTATCCTGTTTGTAACCACTTGATCTTCATACAAACCATGAACCATCGTCCAAGAATCCTCTTGAGCATCTCTCGAGATAATCTCTCTCTCTTTCTCTCTTTCTATTTCTCTCTAAATGCTCAGAGCTCGAGTGCGTGTAGGTTGGAAGAGGCTCTAGACATGCATTGTGTGTGCACGCCCTGTGCGTGTGCGCATGTGCTCATGTTTTGCCTCTTCGCCAAAGAAATTGACTTTTTGCAGGCAATTTAGCAGGGACCTTGGTGTATCACACTCACGTCTCGTCCTCCTCCCTTATTGTCAAAAATGCTCGCAGAGCAGATAGGGTTTCCTCCTTGATCGTTTCCATGGCCTTGAATCTCTTTTTCTTCCCCTTTTTGCCATCGTCCTCCTGATTCTCTTCCTGCGATAGACACCAGAATAAGACACGGGACGCGAGGGATGACCTGTCCGAAACGAGACGATTTTCACGTTTTTGCGCGTGCAAATTTTCACATTGACTCGTCCGTGCACAGACATTCAAACCTGTTTCGACTTGGCCAAGCTGACATGGCCTTCTTTGTCAAAGGATGGCTGCAAGACAGAGAGAGAGAGAGAGGAGAGA
>Ga0315899_10000738_pt1 | contig 38816 bp, 17 predicted proteins | sample LakEriMetagenome_2_FD_203518 | JGI IMG/M metagenome (GOLD analysis project Ga0315899, IMG submission 203518) | Freshwater fungal communities from buoy surface, Lake Erie, Ohio, United States - Buoy 4 MA112 | ecosystem: Environmental > Aquatic > Freshwater > Lake | place: USA: Lake Erie, Ohio...
GGAGCGAGCATGCCGAGCTGCGCAAGGTGAGTTTCCCTGCGAAGGTTTCCGAGAAGGAATGGAAGTTCACATCGAAGATTCCGAAGAGCAACGTCCTCGTGTTCTGGCCGACCACGGACCGGCGGAGTGATGTGAAGCTTTCGCGCCAGCTTTCCCTGCTCGCGGAAGTCTTTTCCGACCGGGTCCGCAAGAAAGTCCGCGAGGAACTGGGCGACAGCTACAGTCCGGATGTTGCCAGCATGATGAGTGACACATGGGAAGGCTATGGCCAGATCATGGCCATGATGGTGGCCGATGGAAAGGATGCGGCCAAGCTCGGCGAGATCGCGAAGGAAATCGGCCGTGGCCTCGCTGCGAAGGGAGTGACGGCCGACGAACTCGACCGCGCCCGCAAGCCGATCCTGACCATGCTCGAGGAACAGCGGCGCAGCAATGCCTACTGGCTGGGTACGGTCGTGCTGCCTTCGCAGTCGCGGCCCGAGCGGCTCGACTGGGCCCGTTCCATGATGGACGACTTCAAGTCCGTGACGCTGGCGGAACTGAATGCGCTCGCGGCGAAGTATCTGGGAGCCGATACGGTGGCTACCGTCGTCCGGGTGGTTGCCAGCGGCGGCGAAGCGGAGAAGCCCGGCAAGTGAAACGCTGGCACCTGCGGTCATGAAGCGCTGGCTGCCTGCGTTGGTTCTGTGGCTTTCGGTGGCTCTGCTGCCCGCGGGGCCGCCGAACGTCCTCTTTCTGGCCGCGGACGACCTGAATGACTGGCTGGGATGCCTCGGCGGGCATCCTCAGGTGAAGACGCCGCACCTCGATGCGCTCGCGGCGCGAGGGGTGGCTTTCCGCAATGCGCATTGCCAGTCGCCGCTCTGTAATCCGTCGCGCACCAGTGTTCTGCTGGGGCTGCGGCCATCCGGCAGCGGGATCCATGGACTCCAGCCCGGAGCAAGGAAAGTACCCGCCCTGAAGGATCGGCTCAGCCTGCCCCAGATGTTCCGGAAGGCCGGTTACCATGCCTTCAGCTGTGGAAAGATCTGGCATGACGGAGCACTCGACCGCCGGGAAATGGCCGGCGAATTCGATGTCGTCGGTCCGGCTCCCGGCATGCCGAGGTCCCCGCAGCGGATTTCGAAGTATCCATCGCCCATGGCTGTAATGGACTGGGGACCGTTTCCGGCGACCGATGAGGAAAATGCCGATGCGAAGATTGCGGCCGCCGCCGTGGAGGCGCTGCGTGCGGCTCCGGCGGACCGTCCCTTTTTCATCGCCTGCGGCTTCCGGCTTCCGCACGTGCCCTGCTTTGCTCCGCAGAAATGGTTCGATCTCTACCCGGAGGAATCGCTCCAGATGCCTCCGGTGCACGAAGACGACCGGGCCGACACGCCGCCGTTCTCATGGTTTCTGCACTGGAAGCTCCCTGAGCCACGGCTGGCTCCGCTGCGCCGCTACGGAGAATGGCGACCGCTCGTGCGGGCGTACCTCGCTTCCGTAAGCGCCATGGATGCGATGGCCGGAAGAGTCCTTGACGCCCTCGAAGCCACTGGCCGCTCGCGCGAGACCATTGTCGTCTTCTGGAGCGATCACGGCTGGCACCTCGGCGAAAAGCTCATCACCGGCAAGAATTCGCTCTGGGAACGTTCCACGAAAGTCCCCCTCCTCATGGCCGGGCCGGGCATCGTGGAAAAGGCACGGTGCGATCAGCCGGCCGAACTCCTCGATATCTACCCGACACTCGCCGACCTCTGCGGGCTGACGCCGCCGGACGGACTCGAGGGCATTTCCCTGCGGCCGCAGTTGACCGATCCGGAATCGCCGCGCGCCCGTCCGGCCATCACCACGCACAATCAGGGCAATCACAGCGTGCGGGACCGCCATTGGCGGTACATCCACTATGCCGACGGCAGCGAGGAACTCTACGACCTGCGCAGCGACCCGCACGAGTGGACGAATCTGGCAGGACGACCCGAAACTGATGCCAAACGCCGGGAACTCGCGGCCCTGCTGCCGCGTCCGGACGTCCCCGCGGTGCCCGGCAGCGCGCAGCGCATTCTGCAGCGACTCGGAGAAACCGAGCGATGGGAATGGGAAGGCTCGGAAATTGTGCCCGGCAGCCCCATTCCCGGAATGGATGACTGAACGGGAAATCCCTTCCGCTTCCGCTGGACAGCCCCGCCTGCATAATCAATCAGTCTGAATGATCGTGCGTCCCTTACAAGCCGCTGCCGCCCTCCTTACGTCCGTTCTGTGCCTTGCGCTCGCGGCCTGCAAGTCGACCAGGAAGGGCGACGAAATCGTGGATTATACTTCGCCGGACACCGGGCTCTCGCCAGCCGAGTATCCGTTCGATGCCGACGGCAATTACCGGGAAGACTGGGCCTCGGGCGGAACGGCCCGCGATGTCGCCAGCAATAAGGTGGAAGACCTCTACAGCGATCCCGTGAAGACCGAGGAGAAACCGAAGCGTTCGTCCGGAACCGCCGCCGCCGCCGTGACCGGAGCCAGCGCCGGTACCGTCGCCGCGGTAACTCCCAAGCCCAAAACAACGACCACTTCGTCCACCACGTCCACTTCGTCCGCGCGGTCCTCTGCTTCGGCTCAGCCGAAGGTGACCTCGTCATCCAGTTCCCGCTCGCGTCCGTCTTCTTCCCCGTCTCGGTCCAGAACATCCACCAAACCGAAGACGAGCACGGCAAAGACGAGCACCAAGGCGAAACCGAAGCCGAAACCCGTCGCGAAGGCCAAGCCGAAGCCGAAGCCCGCTCCTCCGAAGCCGAAACCGACCTATGTGAAGGTGCAGCAGGGCGATACCCTGTCATCGATTTCACGGCGGACCGGAGTTCCCGTTTCCTCGCTGAAGTCCTACAATGGGATGAAGTCGGATTTTCTGCGTACCGGGCAGACGCTTACGGTTCCGCCGCGCAAGCGCTGACCGATGGCACATTCTGCTTTCCCGTGCGCCCCGTGGCCGTTATGACCACGGGGCGCATTTTATTCTACTGATGACTGCATGAACTGGAAGCTCACTGCCGACCTCGTCGTAATCGGGGCGTACTTCGCCGCCATTCTGGGAATTGGATTCTACTTCAGCCGGCGGAACCGGGATGTCAGTGAGTTCACGCTGGGGGGCCGTTCGATTCCATGGTGGGCCGTGCTGGCTTCGATTCTGGCGTCGGAGATCAGTGCCGGCACATTTTTTGGGACACCCGGGGAAGGATTTCACCTGCGCAACTTCACGTATGCCCAGCTTCTGATCGGCTACATTCTGGCAAGGTTTGTGGTGAGCGGCGTCTTTATTCCCGCCTTCTACCGGCACAATGTCGTCAGCATCTACGAATTCCTCGAGACAAGGTTCGGGCCAAGCACGCGCCGGGTTGCCAGCGCCGTCTTCCTGCTCACGCGCGCTCTGGCGAGTGGCTCCCGGCTGTGGGTGCCGACCGTCCTGCTTGTGATTCTGTGGAATCTCATGCATCCCGGTGAACCACTGGGCGCATGGGACCAGTTCTGGATCTCTGGAGCGGCTCTCGTGGTGGTCAGTCTGCTCACCGCCCTCTACACGGCCATCGGTGGCATCAAGGCGGTCATCTGGACCGATGTCATTCAGATTGCGGTGCTCTTCGGCGCGCTCGGTTTTTCGCTGTGGTATCTGCTGGGGCACATTCCGGGAGGCTGGAGCGGGGCTGCCCAATATCTCACGGCTCCCACCGACCTGCAGTTCCTGAGGATCCATGGCGACAGTGTCGAAAAGGCCATCGCCGCCGCGCAGGCCGCCGGTCAGCCCCCGCCTTCCTTCTCACTCTGGCAGCAGATCCGCAGCATCCTCGAAAGCGAATACACAATCTGGGCAGCTGTTCTCGGCAGCATGTTCACCACCATGGCCACCCATGGCACGGATCAGGACATGGTGCAGCGCATGCTCACCGCGAAGAACCGCAAGGAGAGTGCGCGCGCCACCATCCTCTCCGGAGTCGCCGATTTTCCCGTGGTCTTCGCCGTCCTTGCCATCGGTATCCTTCTCTCGGTCTACTATCAGCATGTGGTCACCGATCCCCTGCTGCCGCGCAATGCGAAGGGCGAGCCCGAAAGCAGTCAGATCTTTCCGCACTTCGTGCTCACCGTGATGCCGGGGGGCCTCCGCGGACTGGTCATTGCCGGCGTCCTTGCCACCACCATGGGATCGCTCGGCACCGCGCTCAATTCGCTCGCCACGAGCTACTGCCGCGACTTCCACTTCCGCTGGTTCCGCACACCCGACGATGACCTTGCGCGGGTTTCCGTGATCCGCTGGGCAACCGTTGTCTTCGCGCTGATCCTCATCGGGATTGGCCTGCTGACGGCCTTCATCAAGGCGCACAATCCCGACCTGCGCATCATACCGATCATTCTGGGCAGCTTTGGCTATACCTATGGATCGCTGCTGGGTGTCTTCATGGTGGGACTCTTCACGAAGACGCGGGGCAGCGAGCGTGGCAATCTGCTGGCCATGCTCGCGGGATTCCTCGTGGTTGCCGTGATGAGCAATCTTCACACCGGACTGTACCGGATGGTCGTGCCGGAGGGAGCCGACCTGCGCCCGGAATGGCTTCCGGAACTGAAGTTCACATGGCGCATTCTCTGCGGAACGCTCGTGACCTTTGCGGTCGCCATGTGCTTCCGCACTCCCGAGGAAGCCGTCCGCCGCGCGGCCCGGGTCCAGTGATGCCTCTCCGTTTTCATGCGCATTGAACTCATCAATACCGGAACCGAACTGCTGCTCGGCAGCACGGTGAACACACATCTCTCATGGCTGGGTCAGCAGCTGCTGGCACTCGGCCTGAGAATCGGACGGCAGATCGCCATACCCGATGGCGATGTCATCCGGGAAGCCCTCGCGGAAACCGTCGGTCGTGCCGATGCGGTCATTGTGACCGGTGGACTGGGCCCGACCAGCGACGACATCACTCGCGAAATCGCGGCGGATTGGCTGGGGATCCCCCTTGAATGCGACGAGGCTGTCACGGCGCACATTGCGGCCTACATGGCGGAACGCGGCCGTCCGCTCAATGAGCCTTCGCGCCGCCAGGCCATGGTGCCGCGCGGAGCCGAGGTCCTCGCCAATCCGCAGGGAACGGCCCCGGGATTGTACCTGCCACCGCTTCCGGTGCCGGGCCGCGGCCAGTCATCGCCGCATCTCTTTCTGCTGCCGGGACCGCCGCGCGAACTCATGCCGATGGTACGCGACCACCTGCTGCCAAGACTCGCCGCGATGGCCCCGTCGGCTCCCGCCATGCGCAATTTCCATCTGTCCGGACTCGGCGAAACCCAGGTCGCCGAAGCCCTCGAAGCGGAACTGACCGCACTCGGCATCCCGGAAATCGGCTACTGCGCCCGGCCTGGCGAAGTTGTGCTCCGGGTCTTCGGATCGCCCGCCCAGCTGGCTGCCGCGGAAACCATGGTGGCAGCCGCTTTCCCGCAGCACTTCTTTTCCTCGAGCGATGAAACCATGGAAGAAACCGTGGTCGGTCTGCTCGCAAAACTCGGTCAATGTGTCGCGCTCGCGGAATCGTGCACGGGAGGATTTGTGGCACACCGCATCACGAGTGTGCCCGGGGCATCCCGCGTGCTCGGCCGTGGCTATGTCACCTATGCCAACGAAGCGAAATCGGAACTGCTCGGGGTCCCGCCGGAAACGATCGCGGTTCATGGCGCGGTGAGTGCTGAAACGGCGGCCGCCATGGCGACGGGTTGCCTGACTGCCTCGCGGGCGGACCATGCGCTTTCGCTCACGGGCATTGCCGGACCCGATGGCGGCACGGCGGAGAAGCCGGTCGGCACGGTCTTCATTGGACTCGCCTCCCGCGGAGCCGCGGAACCGCTGGTGCAGCGCTTTCAGTACCGGGTCGACCGCGCTACTTTCAAGCAGATGGCGTCGCAGGCCGCCCTTGATCTGCTGCGCCGCCGCCTCATCCGCATGATCTGAACCCGCTGCCGCCATGACCCGCGAGACCCTCATCGATGTCCTCGAGAAGATCGCTCTCCTCCTCGAACTGAAGGGCGAGAATCCCTTCAAGATCCGGGCCTACCGTACCGGTGCCGAGGTCGTGCAGAGCCACCCCGGCGATATCGTGGGCATGGCCCGCGAGAACCAGCTCGAGGGCATCAAGGGAATCGGGGAAGCCCTGCGCGACAAACTGCATGAACTGGCGGTGACCGGACGTCTCGGATTCTACGAGAAACTCCGCGCGGAATTCCCGGAGGGCCTCTTTGCACTCTTCGAAGTCCCCGGACTCGGGCCGAAGAAGATCGCTGCGCTCCACCGGGAACTCGGCGTCGGTTCCCTCACCGACCTCAAGCGCGTCTGCGAAGATGGCTCAGCCGCCGCCCTCAGCGGATTCGGAGAAAAGACCGTGACGAAGATTCTCGAAGGCATCGCCTTCAATGAACAGCACGCCGGAAACTTCCGCAGCGACGAGGCCGCCCAGGCTGCCCACGAAATCCTCGAATTCCTCCGCGCCATCCCGGAAACCTCGCGCGCAGAAGTCGCCGGCTCGTTCCGCCGCGGCAAGGAAACCGTCCACGATCTCGATTTTCTGGCGGCCAGCCGCCATCCCGCCGCTCTCATGTCGGTCTTCACCACGGCTCCGTTCGTGAGTCAGGTCATTGCCAGTGGCGACACCAAAAGCAGCATCCGGCTGTCCAACGGACTGCAGTGCGACCTCCGGGTGGTCAGCACTGCAGAGTTTCCGTATGCCCTCGTCTACTTCACGGGCAGCAAGGAACACAACATTCAGCTCCGCAGCCGCGCCCTGCGCATGGGCTGGACCCTCAACGAATACCACCTCGCTCCCCACGGCAGTGAAGGCACCCCGGAACCCACTGGCGTCCACGACGAAAAAGATGTCCACCGCGCCCTCGGCCTCGAATACATGCCGCCGGAAATCCGCGAAGGCATGGGGGAAATCGAAGCTGCGCAAGCAGGCACGCTGCCCAGCCTCATCGCCGTCGAGAACCTCCGCGGAACCTTCCACAATCACACCACCGCCAGCGACGGTCACGCCAGCCTCGCGGAAATGGCAGAAGCCGCGCGCGAACTCGGACTCCAGTACCTCGGCATCGCCGATCACAGCAAGGCTTCCTTCCAGGCCAACGGGCTCGACGAAGACCGCCTGCGCGCGCAGATCGCGGAAATCCGCGCGCTCAACGAAACCTATGGAAAGGATTTCCGCATCTTCGCAGGCAGTGAAGTCGATATCCTGCGGGATGGCTCCCTCGACTTTGCGGACGACCTTCTCGCGGAACTCGATTATGTGGTCGCCAGCGTCCACAATTCCTTCACGCTTCCGGAAGCGGAGATGACCAAACGCATCATCCGGGCCATTGAAAATCCGCACGTGACCATGCTTGGCCACCTCACGGGCCGCCTGCTCCTCAAGCGCGATCCCTACGCCGTGGATATTCCCGCGGTCATCGAGGCCTGCGCCGCGACCGCCACCATCATCGAACTCAATGCCAACCCATGGAGGCTCGACATGGACTGGCGCTGGTGGCGGCTCGCGAAGGAAAAGGGTGTCCGCTGCGCCATCAATCCCGATGCCCATTCCGTGCGCGGCCTCGAAGACCTCTGGTTCGGCATCCGCACCGCCCGCAAGGGATGGCTCACAAGGGACGATGTCATCAATTGCCTGCCGCTCGGCAGAATCGAATCAGTCCTCGGCGCGAAACGCCGCCGCTGAGCCTGCGGTTTCCCGGCCGGATTCAGGGAAAGACGGCAACCCGCTGGCCAAGGCTGCGCTCCAGTGCCTCACGGACCGACTTGTCATCCGCAGGCAACTCCTTCAACCCACCGACACTGCGCAGCCAGAAATCGGCTTCCTGCCGCCGCGGGTGACCGGTATCGCCGGCAATCAGGAGCATGCCCGCTGCCGTCACGCCAATCGGACGCTCCCGCAGGTCGCTCAGCAGAACACTGTAGCCATCGGCCGGGAGGTGACGGTTCCGCAGCAGGGGAACGATGACGGCAGCGTACTCTTCATCATCAGTGATCTCGCACAGCCGACGCAGTGCCTCCAACCGGATGTTTGCCGGTACCGCCGATCCAGCCATGGCCAGCAGGGAGGCAGGATCGCTGATGGCTTCCGATGGACTGAGCTTCCGCGCCAGGGGCGGCAGCGAGGCATGGCCAGCGTTGCGTGCGCTCTGCTGCCCGCTCCACCAGTCAACTTCGGCAACGGTGGCAGCAGTCTGAGCGACGCTGCGTTCCATGCCTGTCTGAGGCAGCGGTCTGACATGATTGACTCTGACGGCATGCCTTGCTGGCTGTGCCTGACGTGGCCGCTGCAGAACCTTCCACACCATGTATCCCGCAGCCGCCGCCATCAGCAGAGCGACCCACTGAATGAGTCGCTGTCTGCCAGTATAGCTTCCCGGTACGATTGCATTCACTCTTCATGAATCATCGCAGCCAGCAGCGGCAGCAAGATTTCGTCAGTCACGAATTCCCTGTGCGGTCATGTGTGCCCTGCGACAAAACCGACAGTGGCAATTCCGCCAGATAAGGCACGGATAACCCGTTAGAACCCCCAAATGCGCGCCCAGTGCAACGACGGCGTCACTTTCGACTCGCCACAGTCAGGGCAATAAGGTCACGGGGCATGTTTTGCCGGACGAGTGCGACCCTGAGATCATGAAGACAGCTCACTCATCCGCTGACCATGAACTGGAATCCAACCCGACCGCTGCTGCCAGGATCTCGCCGCCTCCTGACAGCCCTGCCTGCAGGCATTCTCTGCGCCTTTCCTCTGACCGCCCCGGCCGATCCCTTCACCTCAGGGAACATTGTCGTTTACCGGGGAGGCACGGGCGCAGCCGCCGGATCTCCCGGAAGCCTTGCCACGGCGACTGGTACATCCGTGGGTGCTCCTGTGTTTCTGGATGAATACAGCCCGGCGGGAACTCTGGTGCAGTCACTGGCGCTGCCCGTCGTAACCGCGGGAACGCAAAAAGCCCTCGTGGTGAGCGGAACGTCGACATCGGAAGGCCTCCTGACCAGGTCGCGCAACGGACGCTGGCTCGCGGTGCCCGGATACGCCGCGGAACCGGGAACGGCTGGCTTGTCAGGGACGGCTGGCAGCGCAGTCCCAAGGGTGCTCGGACGCATCGATTCCAGCGGTGCCATTGATACTTCTTTCGCACTGCCCGACTTCGCGACGGGCAACAATCCGCGCTGCGTCTACACCACCGATGGCGACGATTTCTGGATGTGCGGCGGCGCGGGCGGTGTCCGCTTTGCCCGTTACGGAACCACCAGTTCAGTCCAGTTGAGCACCACACTCGCCAATGTGCGGGCGCTCACGGTCTCCGCGGGCCAGCTCTACGCATCCACCGGATCCGGATCCGCCATCCGCATCGGAACGGTGGGAACAGGCACCCCCACCGCGGCGGGCAACACGATTACGAACCTCCCCGGCTATCCCACCGTGGGAGGACCGTTCCAGTTTGTGCTCGCCGACCTCAGTGCCGCGGAACCGGGCGATGATACGCTCTACGTGGCCGACGACACGAACACCGCTGGAACGGGCGGCATCCGGAAATTCAGCCGGGTGGCCGGTGCATGGACCGCGCAGGGCATCGCCGGTGCGGCCGCCGATACCTACCGGGGTCTCGCCGGATGGAAGGACGGCAGCGCGATGCAGTTCTACGCGGTCCGCAAGGGCGGCAGCTCCGGCACAGGCGGCGGGGAACTGGTTTCGCTGCGCGACGAATCCGGCTACGCCAATCCACTGACCGCAGCCCCGGCGCTTCTCGCTGCGGCATCAGCCAATACGGTCTTCCGCGGCATCGCTCCCGCTCCCGTCGCCGCACCTGATCTCGCGGTCACAGTGAGCGGTCCTGCGAGCGCCAATGTCGGTACACCTTTCCAATACCAGATCAGTGTCCTGAATCAGGGCAGCGCATCCGCCGGCGGCATCGAGGGATCCATCGAGCTGCCTGCCGGTCTCACTTTCGTCTCGGCCAGCGCCCCGGGATTCGCCATCGAGGCTGTTGGTCCAACGGTCACGTTCCGCGACGGATCCCTCGCCGCCGCCACCACCGCCGTCATCACCGTGACAGTGGCCCCGGACGCCCCGGGAACCTTCGTGCTCCCCGCATGGGCCGCCCGCGTGGACTCGTCTGCATCCATCGCGGAAGTCGACGAAGGCAACAATCAGTCGCCCCTCCCCGTCACCACCCTCGCATCGCTTACACCGGACCTCACCGTCAGCCTGAGCGCTCCCGCCCAGGCCGTGGCCAATGAAACCTTCGACTACACCATCACCCTCGCCAACGGTGGACTCGGAGCCGCCGAATCAACCGAACTCCGCTTCACCCTCCCGAATGGTCTGCAGTTCGAGTCGGCCAGTGCGGCTGGCTTTTCCGTCTCCCATGCCGCCGGCGTGGTGAGCTTGACAGGCGGAACCGTCCCGGCTTCTGCTGCGGTCGTGATCCGTGTCTCGGTGACAGCTTCGCCCACCGTACCAACTTCATGGACCATTCCCGTGGGCGCAGTGGTCGCCGACCCCGCCAATGCGATTGCGGAAATCAGCGAAGCCAACAATGCCAACCAGCAGGCTGTCACCACGCTCGTACGGATCTTCCCGCTTCCTGCGGTGACGCCTGACAGCGGCTACAGCACGGCCACGAATCAGCCACTCGCCGTCCCGGCAGCGGCGGGACTGCTCGTCAACGACCCAGTCGCCCTCCAGATAGTGGCCAACTCGAATCCCGCACACGGAACGGTCACGGTGCAGCCGGATGGATCGTTCACCTACACTCCCGCGCATGGCTACGCCGGACCCGACAGTTTCACCTATACCGTCACCGATGCCCTCCGCGCCTACCCCCTCGCCGTGGGACCGCTTGGTACGGTCAATGGATCGGTCATCGGCGGGGATGGCTATGGTTCGGCGCTCGTGCCCGTCCCAGGATCGGATAACGAGTTCTACGGGCTCACCGACCGCGGTCCGAACGTCGATGGACTCAGCGATACCGCCAAGATTTTCCCGATCCCTGCGTACCAGCCAGCCCTCGCCCGCTTCCGTCTCGCCGGATCCGTTGCCGAAATGGTCGGTGATCCCATCCGGCTCACCACGGCGGCTGGCACTCCCTTCCATGGCCGCTTCAATTCGGCCAATCCCGGTCTCGACGAGGGATTCGATGCCAATGGAGTGCGGCTCGCCCCGGACCCGGACGGAATCGATCCCGAAGGCCTCGCGGTGATGCCGGATGGCTCGTTCTGGATCTCGGATGAATACGGACCCTTCCTCATGCAGTTCGATGCCGGCGGCCGCGAACTCCGGACGCTTTCGCCTTTCAATGGTGGTCTGCCGGTCGAGCTGGCAAAGCGTCGCGCGAACCGCGGCATGGAAGGCCTCACCGTCACTCCGGACGGATCCCTCCTTGTCGGCATCATGCAGTCTGCCCTCGAACAACCGGACAATCTTACGGGCGATCCTCCGGCGGTGGCCGACCCGACACTGGTGGCTCCGCTGCGCATCGTCACAGTCAATCCCGCCAGTGGCGAGGTCCGCGAATTCCTCTACCTGCTCGACAACCCGAACACCGGAAACAAGAACGTCGTCAGCGAAATCTGGGCAATCTCGGCCACAAAGTTTCTGATCGATGAACGCGATAACGGATTCCCTCCCACCGCATCCAAGAAGGTCTACCTGATCGACATCACCGGAGCCACGGACGTCGGACCGCTGAGCGCCGTCCCGGGGGCCGTGTACGAGGGCACTGGCGACCGCCGCGGCCTGCTCCTGAATGGCAAATCCATTGAGGCTACCGTCGGAACCCGCGGAACTGCCGATGCCACCTCCGTGCTGGCCGCAGCGGGCATCACCCCGGTCACCAAGTCTCTTTACTTCGATCTCGGAGCCACCCTCTTCGGCCTGAATCCAGTTGGCCGCTTCTTCGCCCATGACAAAGTGGAAGGCCTCGCCCTCTCCGCCGACGGGAACCGCCTCGTCATCATCAATGACAGTGACTTCGGCATCGATGCGCTCTCCAATGGCGCACCGCCATTCACGTTCCGCACCAAGGTGTCTCCGGCTCTGCCGGGAGTCAGGGAACGCAGCGAAATCCTCATCGTGGACCGCGGCCGCCTCCCTGCCGCCACCGCCACCGGCACAGTCTCGCTCACGGTCACGCCAGCCGCCGACCTCGCAGTCTTCAATGGAGCCGACACCACAGCTCCGCCGCTCACTGATGCGCAGACCGCTCCGGTGAACTGGGGCAGCGTCAAACAACTGACCACCGTGACGCGTTCGCTCACGCTCCTCAACAACGGCAGCGAACCGCTCACAGGAATCGCCGCTGCCATCGAGGGCACCGATGCCGCGAAATTCCAGATCACCACCAGTCCGGCAGCGGCCCTCGCACCCGGCGAGTCATCGGTCATGGTCATCTCCTTCGACGGGACCACTCTCGGCACATTCACCGCCTCCCTCCGCATCAGCAGCAGCGATGCCGACGAATCCCCGTTCGATCTCAATCTCGCGGCTTCCGTTGTCCCGAACGCAGACCTCGCGTCGCTCACCGTCAATCCCACCGGCCTCGCCCCGGCCTTCACGGCTTCCCGCACGGCGTACTTCGCAAGCTTCCCGCCTGCCGTGAGCAGTGCCACCTTCACGGCTTCCCCATGGGATCCGGACGCCACCATGGAAATCCGTGCGGGGAATGGCGCCTTCGCTCCGCTGCTGCCCGCCACCGCCAGCGCACCGGTCAATCTCAAGGCCGGATTCCAGACGGTGCAGGTCCGCGTGACGGCTCCCGGCGGTGCCGTGACCACGACCTACAGCATCTCGGTGAACCGCGCCCCGGACATCTTCACCTCGGCGGTCCGTGATGTCATGCTGCCCAATCAGCGCACATGGCCCGCAGACGGTGTCAGCCTCGGTGGCACCAAGTTCGTCAATCTTGGTCTGCAGGGCGTCGGGCGCGTCCCGGCTGCCAGTACGGATCCGGCCACCGGCGAGACACTGGGGTCGCTCTCCGACTTCCAGATCACAGGCTTCCAGCGCCTTCCCGATGGAAGCTACGAGGGAACCATGGAGACGCTCCCGGACCGTGGCTACAATACCACCATCGTGAATCCCGCCCCGGCTCCGCCCACGGTGATCTTCTCGAACTACGCCGCCCGCATCAATACATTCCAGTTCACGTTCCGTCCGTTCGCAGGTGAGACCGCGACCGCTTCCCAGGACCAGATTCAGATGAATTTCACGGGATCGACACGGTTCCGCTACGATCACGATGGTAAGCCGGAAACGCCACTCATCTTCACAACCGGTCTCGTGGCCGATGGATCCGCAGAACTCTTCGGCACGCTCGTTCCGGTCGTGACCGGCGAAACCACCCAGAGCGATGGAACATTCCGCAACCGCCTCACGCTCGACACGGAAGGCCTTGTCCTCGACCCACGACCAGGCAAAGCCGGCTCCGGCTGGGTAAGCGATGAATACGGTGCCTACATCTATCACTTCACTGCGGAGAAGGTCATTGATGGTCAACTGCAGCTTCCTGATGCCCTCATTCCCCACGCCCCGGTCGGGACCGTGAACTTCAAGGCCGACCCGCCGCTCAACGGACGACGCATCAACCAAGGCATGGAAGGTCTTGCCATCAGCCCTGACGGCACCCGCCTCTTTGGTCTCCTCCAGAGCGCAACTCTGCAGGACTCCGGAAGCGGTAACCAGGGCCGCACCAATGCACGCCTTGTCGTCTTCGACATCACGGGATCGGACATCCCGGCCAACCCGGTCGCTCAGTACGTCATCCAGCTTCCGCGGGTCGACTCGGACGGCAGTCTCAATCCAGGCGTGGACCGCACCGCTGCCCAGAGCGCCATCATTGCGCTCAATCGCCACCAGTTGCTCGTCCTCTCGCGCGATGGCAATGGCCGCGGTGCGGCCGGAGCACCGGTCTTCAAGTCCATCCTGCTCGCCGAACTCAACGGGGCCACGGACTTCGACGGTCTCTACGACGGAGAAGGAGCAGCCGGCGACCTCACTTCTTCAGGCGATATCCTCAAGCCTGGCATCACCCCCCTCACATGGACCGAGGCTCTCAACATGCTCGGCGGCCTCGGCTCGGTTGCCCCGGAACTCGCAAGGTTCGGCCTCAATCTGAATGAGGCTCCTGGTGACATCAATTCACTCGCGGAAAAGTGGGAGGCTCTCGCGCTGGTCTCGGCAGCCGATCCTTCGGCGCCGGACGACTACTTCCTCTTCATCGGAAACGACAACGACTTCAATACGCGGAGTGTGCGCTATTACGATGCCGCGGGGATTCTGCAGACGTTCGATACGGGCATTGAAAACGACACCATGGTGCTCGCCTACCGTGTCCGTCTCATCAATCTCCCGGACCCCCGCGTCTTCGCAGGGAATTCCCCGGCGGCACCGTTCATCAGCGATAACCAAACCACCCCGGTCAGCGCCGGTTCGGTGAACACCGGAGGCACCGCCGTCACTTCGTACACCATCGAAAACAGTGGCAATGCTTCCCTGACCTTCGGTGCCCCGGCGGTGATCATTGATGGACCGCACGCGGCTGACTATGTGGCGGAAGGGCTGCCGGCTGATGGACTGGTCCTCGCGCCGGGAGCCTCGCTCACCTTCTCGCTGCGCTGCACGCCTTCCGCCCATGGCTTCCGCTCGGCCACGGTCCGGATCTTCTCGGATACCCCGGGTGACAAAGGAGAGTATTCCTTCCCAGTCCGTGGCTTCGGAAATGTGCCACCCTCCGCACCGGATCAGGAATTCGTCCGCGGCGCAGGAATCTCGCTCAAGATTCCGAAGGCCACCCTCCTGGCTGCGTGCAGCGACCCGGATGGCGGCACGCTCCGGATCACCGGATTTTCAGCGGTCAGCAGCGACGCCACCATCACGGAAACCGCCACGCACCTCCTCTATGCATCCACGGCCACCACGGACGAATCCCTGACCTACACCATCGCCGATGGCCAGGGCGGCACAGCCACAGGCATCATCCAGATCCGCCTCGTCCCGCTCACCGGAAGTATCCGCAGCACCACCTTCATTCCCGGTCCTGATGGCGGACTCCGCGCCCAGTTCGCAGGCATCCCTGGCTTCCGCTACGCCATCGAACGCTCCACGGACCTCACCAGCTGGAATACCCTCGAATCGGTCACGGCCCCTCCCAATGGCCTCTTCTCCATTCTCGATTCGGATGGACTCCCCAGTGCCTTCTACCGCCTCCGCTACATCCCCTGAACCGATGACCGCATCCATGTGCCAACCCGCCAACATCATGAACGCAAGGACTCTCGCTCTCGCTGCCTCGGCACTCGCGCTCGCTCCGGCCGCTTCTCACGCCGCGGTCTACTCGCACCAGTGGAACAGCGGCTTCGCCTCCACCCTCATACCCGATGGCAATCCCACCGGCTGGAGCGATACCCGCGGCGCTTCCATTCCGGCAGATGAGATCATCACGGATGTGAATGTGTCGCTCCAGCTCCGCGGTGGATGGAACGGTGATCTCTACGTCATCCTCACTCACACCGGCTCACCGAACGCAGCTGTCCTCCTCAACCGCCCCGGCCGCACCGCCTCCGCTCCCTTCGGCTACGACGACTCCGTCCTCACCATCACCATGGATGATGCGGCCTTCCGTGGAGACATCCACTTCTACCGATCCCAGCCAGGCTACGCCGCAGCCATCTCCGGAAATCAGGCATGGCAGCCGGACGGCCGCGCCGTTTCCCCTCTCCTCGTCGATGGCACGGAAGCCCGCACCGCTCTGCTCTCCCTCTTCAATGGAACGCCACCCTCGGACGGCCAATGGACCCTCTTCGCCGCTGACCTCTCCGCAGGCTCGCAGATGGAAGTGGTCGCATGGGGCCTCACCATCACCACCATTCCCGAACCCACCACGGCTTCCCTCTCGGTGGCCGCCTGCGCCATGCTCGCGCGCCGCCGCCGCTCGGCACAGGGAACCAGCCAGCGCTGACCTCAACGCGCCGCGGCCGCAGAATCGGGCTGAAGCTTGCCGCGGATGGCCTCCGCAAGTCCATCGGCTTCCTTGCCGGCCATTTCCCCGAGATGGAATTCCAATCCATCCGCCGCCGCCGCCTGCAGAGGATGCCCGCTGCGCTGCCGGATCTCCGCCCACAGTGGAAGCAGAATGTCCAATGGTCGATCGTAGGCATTGAGCCCTAGCACTTCGAGCGCTTCCGGCTTCACGTTTCCTTCCAGCAGCAGGGGCTGCAGGTGCTCGCGGTAGTCCGCATTCTTCACCACAAAAATAGCCCGCTGCGCGGCTGCGGCCGCCTCCGCACCGGACGCTTCCCGCATCATCGATCCCAGCACCTTCATCTTGCCACGAAGATCAAGGGGGCCGTCCGCCAGCTGATTCAGCTCGGCCCGCGTCGCAGGCCACCGGACCGCTTCTTCCTGCTTCGTTCCCTCGGCCGCCGCAGGCCCGGGAACCACCGACTCTTCCTGCTGAGGTTCCGTTCCAGCCGGTGCCGGCCCTCCGGAAGGAGCCGCCACTGTCAGGATGGGCTGCGGCCCCGTTGTGGGTATGGAAGTTCTCTCGTCCCCGCTCGCGGCAAGGTAAATGATCAATGCCGTGCACCCGGCAGCTGTGAGAAGTATGGCGGTCTGTCGATTCATGGTTCCGACCGCCTTCCACTCCACCGCAAATGTGCGCAAGACGCAGGATGTGACATTTCCGCTAAATAAACGGGAATGTCACAAAGATGATTAGAGTGCCTGAGTGATTTGTCAGCATGGCGAATCCGTCACTGTCGTTTTCTTCACCAGTGCATCATGGCGAAGACAGGGAGGAAATACTAATCACAGCTTGCCGTCGCACGACGGTCTACTGTCCGAAAAAAACAAAAACAAAACACCTCATTATCTGATGAATACCCACAAAACCCGTCTCGCGGCAGCGCTGGCTCTGGCCGGGACCGCAGCCGTCGCCGGTGCTCAGGTCTACACAAATGTCGATGCGTACGCCATGCCCACATGGCACAGCCCGTACGCCGTGGAACCAATCCTCAGCGCCGCTGACCAGGTTCCCCGGACGAGCAATCCGCAGACATCCTTCCAGATGGTCGGAATTCCCGACGGTCTCGGAATCTATCAGACGAGCCAGTTCACGGCCCGCATCCTCATGAACCATGAGTTCAGCGCCACGGCTCTCAGCCGCCCCATCATCGGTGAATCCCGCGTCAAGGGAGCCTTCGTCAGTTCGTTCCTCATCGACCGTCAGCGCCGGGGCGTCGTCTCCGGCGACCTCGCCTTCACGGATGTATTCGTGGAAAGCGCCTACTTCGGACCGATCGCCCGCGAGGACAATGCGACCCCGGCCTTTGCCCGCTTCTGCTCGGGAGCGGTCGCCGGTGCCCGCGAGGGCTTCGACCGCTGGATCTACTTCGCCGGCGAAGAGGCAGAGTCGGGAACCTTCGACCCACGGGGTGGATCCGCGGTGGCGGTATTCGATGGCAAAGCCCACGTCCTCCCCGGCATGGGTCACCTTCCATGGGAGAATCTCCTTCCCATGCCGCGCGTCGATACCGGTCTCTACGCCAACAAAACCGTCATCATGCTGATGGAAGACGGTCCCGCTTCGGCTCCCTACTGCGGAATGTTCATGTATGTCGGCACCAAGAACCGGAAGAGCACGAATCCGCTGGAGCGGAACGGTCTCGTCGGCGGACAATTCTACGTCCTCCGCAGCCTTGATGAAGATTATAACAGTGAACCCGACTTCTACGGCGAGGGCAGCGCGGTGCAGTGCGAATGGGTGCGCATTCCAAACGCCGGTGCCAAAACCTACGACGAACTGAAGAATGCCGCCATTGCCCAGGACTTCTTCCGCTTCAGCCGCCCGGAAGACGGCGCATGGAGCAAGACAGACAAGTTCTCGTACTACTTCCTCACCACGGGAGGTGACACCGCCGCAGCACCGGGAGCCAATAAACTGGGCCGCATGTACCAGATGCACATGGATCCCGCCAATCCACTCGGCTACGTGACCCTCGAAGTGGTGGCGGACGCCGACCACAGCGTCCATGCCGACCTCGCCCTCTCGCCGGATAACCTCGACACGAGCGCCCGCTACATCATGATCGACGAGGACGGTCACGCCAACACCCGCCCGGTCATGGCACAGCGCAAACGCGACGGCTCGATCTGGCGCTATGACCTGTGGGACATGACCGCCGCTCCCGTCCGGGTCGCCGCCCTCACGGCCATGGGACGCGATGGCGTCTATGCGAATCCGGGTTCGGTGACGACCCCCGCGACGCTCCCGGGCACGCCAACGTTCAATACCAACAAGTACACCATGACGGCCCGGGGTATCTGGGAATCCAGCGGAGTGCATGATACCAGCAGCATCTTCGGTGATGGCACCTTCGTGTTCGATGTCCAGGCGCACGGCCCGACCTCGGCACCCGGTGACAGCACGGTCGAAGACGGCCAGCTCCTCATCCTGATCCCGGAAGATTCCTGATTCTCCGGATCCCGTCCGCTAAGAGCCTGTTGACTAACCCGGACTGGTAGCGCGGCGAGGAGTTTTTCCGTGAGGCGAGGCGCGCCAAAGGAGAAGGTCGAGACCTCCGACTGCGGCGCAACGAAGCCTTCCGGAATAAGGCCCGCCGCCCGCAGGGGATCCATCCCACAAGCCCACGACGCAGTCGCTCTTCCAACCACTGCAAAATCCGGATCCGCTGCCGGGCCCGGTTCTTCAACAGGCTCCTAAGCCGGAGCGGAGACCACGCCATCACCTGCGGTCTCTGCTCCGGCCCTCCCCTTTTCTGTTCTGCCTCCCGTCCCCCGCTTCATCCCGGATTTTCCGTTCCAACCAAACCAACTGCATCAAGTCATGAAAGCCCTCATCCTCGCCTCGCTCGCCACCGCACTCCCCCTTTCCGCTGCCATCACATCGCCCGGCGATCTCATGTTCACCGGCTACAATGCCGACGGCACCGACGATCTCGCGTTTGTCCTCCTCGCGGACTATGACAGCGGCACGGCCGTCCATTTCACGGACAATGAATGGAATGGCAGTGGCTGGACCGACCGCAACGAAAGCTTCTTCACATGGCAGAGCGATGTCAGCCTGCCGGCCGGAACGGTCATCTCGCTGTCGTTCATCGGTTCTGGCACGCTGTCGGCCACGCAGGGCTCGGCTGTCTTCGCGGAAGCCACGGGCCGCGGACTCGGAGCCAGTAATGAGTCGGTCTACGCCTACCTTGGCAGCACCTACGATACGGCGACGCCTGTTTTCCTTTCTGCCATCGCCAACAGTGGTTTTGTGTCCGTGGCCACCGGGACCCTTACGGGAACAGCACTCGCCGCGGGAACCAATGCCACGTCGTTCATCTCAGGGGCTGACGTGCTGGCCTACGCCGGCGACCGCACCGGGCAGACGTCTTTCGGAGCCTACCGTGGCCTGCTGGCCGATACGGCTACATGGATCACGGAAGACGGGGCAGGGGATCAGCACAATAATGGCATCGCGCCCGACGTTCCGTTCGCCACGGATTCGTTCGGGGTGGTCCCTGAGCCCGCCGCCGCGGGCCTCGCGCTCCTTGGTCTCATTCCAGTCATCCGCCGCCGCCGCTCCGCCATCATCTGAGTCATCGCCATGAAGTCTCTCGTGCTTGCTTTGCTGGCGGGCTTCCGGCTCATCGCCGTTGGCCAGTTCACGGACCCCGATGTGGAAGATGCGAGGCTCGCAGAAGCTGCCGCAGCCACCTGTTTCCGGGTGATCTCGGCCACCTACGATGACAGCCTCCTCACGGCCCGCCGCATGGAGTCCGCTGTCCGTGCCTTCGCCGCGGCACCGTCGGAGGAGTCGCTCGCCACCGCCCGCCGCGCATGGTGCCGGGCCCGGCAGGTCTACGCTCTCACCGAAGCCTTCCGCTTCAGCGGCGGCCCGATCGATGATGAAGACGGCCCGGAGGAATGGCTCAACGCATGGCCCCTCGACGAATCCATAATCGACCGTGTTCCGGATAGCCCAGTCGTTTCCATCATCGAGAACCCGGACGAGTATCCGGTCATCGATGCGGAACTGCTGGCCCGGCTCAACATGAAGGAGGGCGAGAAGAACATCACCTGCGGGTGGCATGCCGTGGAATTCCTGCTCTGGGGTCAGGACACCAGCACGGATGGTCCGGGGAAACGCCCGTGCACCGATTTCACAACGGCTCCTCATGCCGCCCGGCGCTGCCGCTTCCTCGAGGCCGCGGCCACAGGCGTGGTCGCCAACCTGGCAACAGTAGCAGAGGCATGGCGCACGGGCGATTCCACCAATTACCGCGGCACCGCGGAGGCAAGACCCGCCGACGAATCACTGCGCTCCGTCGTCAAAGGCATGATCATGCTGGCTGGCTTCGAACTGGCCAGCGAGCGGATCGGCGTCCCCTGCGAAACCCGTCTCCAGGAGGAAGAACAATCGTGCTTCTCCGACACCACCAGCGATGACATCCGCGGCAACATCGCGGGCCTCGTCAATCTCTGGAAGGGCAGCTACGCGACCGTCAGCGGTCAGAAGGTTGCAGGAATCTCTCTGCAGTACCTCACCCGCGTACGCGACTCCGCCCTCGCGCGCGAACTCGATGCCCGCATCGCCGATGTTGAAGAAGCCGCATCCCGAATTCCGGACCGCTTCGACAATGCGGTCGTCAGCGCACCCGATGCGCCCGGCCAAATGGCCCTCCGTGACCTTGCGGCAAAGCTCACTGCCCTTGCCGTCGATCTCCGCGGATTCGCCGCGCGCATGGGTCGTCCCTTCACCGCCGCGGAACTGGAAGGATGAAAGGATTGCTCGCCATTCTGGTGCTCGCGGCAGGGGAGACAGTGACGGCTGCGCCGCCCGCGCGCCGTCCCGAAGCCATCTTCACCGGCGCGGAGAGCGGTGGTCAGACCACTTCGGCCGGCCGCGGCCGCAGGGCCTACGCCATGCCACTGGCAAACCTCCGCGACGAACACCGCCCGGCCTTCACCGTCGGGAACTCCCTGTTCAATGAGAACTGGGTCGCCGCCCCAGCCTCTGCAGAAGGCCGCGATGGCCTCGGCCCGCTCTTTCATGCCCGTTCCTGCTCGGCCTGCCACGAACTCGATGGACGCGGGCGTCCGCCCGGGCCGGGCGAAACCATGACGTCGCTTCTCCTCCGCATCAGCGTGCCCAGCGAAGGCGGTCCACAGCCACATCCAGTCTACGGATCGCAGCTCGCTCCCCGTGCCCTGCCCGGCCTCCCGCCGGAAGCCAGCGTAGATCTTGCATGGGAGGATGTTCCCATAAGCTTCCCGGACGGTACGCAGACAACTCTGCGCAAACCCCGCTGGCAGGTCAAGGCATGGCACTATGGCGACCCCGGTCCCGATCTCCAGATCGGAGCGCGCGTTGCCCCGCCGGTCTTCGGCCTCGGCCTCCTCGAAGCCGTGCCCGCGGAATCAATCGCCGCCATGGCCGACCCCGACGACCGCGACGGTGATGGCATCTCGGGCCGCCCCAACTACCTCCGTGATCCGGAATCGGGACAGCGTCTCATCGGGAGATTCGGCTGGAAGGCCAATGCCCCCACCCTCCGCAGCCAGACGGCCGATGCCCTCCTCAACGACATGGGACTCACCAGCCCCGTGGTCCCGGAAGAGAATCATACTACCATGCAGCAGTCCGTGGCACGCTTCCCCTCAGACGGCCGTCCGGAACTCAGCGAATCGATGCTTTCGCAACTAACACATTACGTGCGCACCCTCGCACCCCCGGCGCGCCGCAATTCCTATGATCATGATGTCAGGGAAGGTCAGAAACTTTTTCATTCAATCGGATGCGCCGCCTGCCATCGCCAGACCCTCACGGCCGGAATCCGCCCGGATACTCTTCCGGAGATCGCCGGTCAGCGCTTCCATCCCTACACCGACCTTCTCCTGCATGACATGGGCGAGGGCCTTGCCGATGGACGGCCGGATGGCGAAGCCCTGGAACGGGAATGGCGGACCGCTCCATTGTGGGGCCTCGGCCTCCTCCGGACTGTCAATGGGCACGACTTCCTGCTCCACGACGGGCGGGCCCGCGGCATCGGGGAAGCCATCCTCTGGCATGGCGGAGAATCTCAGCCGTCCCGCGACCGCTGGATGGCCCTCCCAGCCACTAGTCGGAATCAATTAGTGGTTTTCCTCGGATCCCTCTAAGAGTCTGTTCAAAAACCCGGACTGGTAGCGCGGCGAGGAATGCTTCCACAAGGCAAGGCGCAACAAAGGAGAAGGTCGAGACCTTCGACTGCGGCGCAACGAAGCCTTCTGGAAGAAGGCCCGCCTCCCGCTGGGGATCCCGCCATTCCACGGCGCAGCCTCTCATCCAACCACCGTGGATTCCGGATCCGCTGCCGGGCCCGGTTCTTCAACAGGCTCCTAAGCAGGAGATTTCTCAGAAAAGGAAAGCTTGACGGCAATGCCGACGTTTCCGTAGGATTGCCTCGTCAGCCGCCGGGGAGGCGGATGATTCGTGGAAATTCTATCAAAATCCTGACCTGAACTATCATGAAAGTAAAACGGTCGAGGCTGAAACAATGGGTAATGGAGTTCTTCACTCTCCTGATGGTGTCGTCGGCATCGCCCGCGGCAGCGTCGAGCATGGTGGTGAATCTTTCCTGCGGCTATCTCTACGGTGAGGGAGGGACGGGAACATCGGATCGGCTCCACCCGGGAACGCTCTGTGTGCTGGTCGCCGATCTTGACGGTGATGGTTTCGATCCCCCGTCGTCGGGCTGGGTGAGCGGTGACGACGTGCTCGTGCGTGTTTCCGACGGAGAATACCCGCTGGCCGCCGGAGGAACGCAGGGCTTCGACCTCGCCTCGGGATCCACGGAGCCCGGCCTGTTCTCGCGCTCGCTGCGGATTGATTTCGCCCAGTTCGGCGGGCGGACAGCACCGGTGCCGCTCACGCTGCGATGGTTCCCCCGCTACCGGGCCGCCGATGTCAATGTGTCGACCACGACCCCTGCCGAGGGCACGCCCTTTGGCGAATTCCGGCGCGCTGTTCCACTTTATCCCGAGGCGGGCACGGTGAGTTGGCTCCTGCCGCTGCAGGCGGGTGCCAATGTGTCGCTCGATCCCTTTGCGACGGCGGAATTCGGAGGCACTGACGCCGCTGCGGCAGGCACGGCGCGCTGGCTGATTACCACGGGTGTTTTCCCGCGGGAGTTTGTGGTTTCCGGCACGGCGGCGGCCCGGACGTATTCATTCCGCGGATCCCAGGGCCGGCGCTATGCGATGCAGAGGTCCACGGATCTGGCCACATGGACAGTCCAGGAAACCATCACGGCGGCATCCGATGCGCCCATCCCTTGGCAGGACCCGGAACCGGTCAGTGGCTCGCGCGCCTTCTACCGCGTCGTCGGTCCACTTCCGGAATCCTGAGGGCGCTGCCATGTCCTCTGCTCACCATGCTTTTCTGCGGGGCGATGCCCGCCGGGCCGCCGTCATGATCGTGGCAGCGGTAGGAACGGGAGTTGCCCTCAACGCATGGCGCGCGGATTCCCTTGCGTGGAACCGGCCCGACCGCGCCAGCCGGTTTCTCGCCGAGGCAGGTGTGCCCGCGGCCAGCGGATCGCCGATGGCTGCCCCCGGCGGTATGTCGCTCGCGGAATTGGAATCGGCATGGCGCAGCGGAGCCGTCACGCTCGTGGACGCGCGGCCGGCATCCTTTTACCGGAACGGTCACATTCCCGGAGCGCTCAACCTCCCGCGCGAACGCTTTGCGGCGGATTTCCGCGGCATGGAATCCCAGCTGCGCGGGCCGTCGCGTCCAGTGGTCGTCTATTGTCAGACGGCTTCCTGCGATGATGCCGCACTGGTCGCCACGGCCCTCCAGCAGGCCGGACTGCGCAGCGTCCGGGTGTTTCCCGGCGGCTGGCGGGAATGGCAGGCGAACGGAAAACCGGAGGCAAGGGGATCATGAAAGCGCACGGCCTGCCGCTTTTCGAAACGATCGTGCGCATAGCCATTGCCGCTGTCTTCCTGTGGTCGGGCTCTGCCAAACTGGTGCATCCTGGCGCATTCGCGGACCGCCTCGAGGGATTCCAACTGCTTCCATGGCCATGGTTGGTCACCATGGTGGCGGTGACGCTGCCGGTTCTCGAAATCATGCTGGCCATCCTCCTCTGGATCGGTCCATGGCGCCGTGCCGCTCTGCTTCTCTGCGCGGCCATGGGCCTGCTCTTCTGCGGGGTCCTGCTCTCGGCCCAGCTGCGGGGTCTGACCGCCGACTGCGGTTGCTTTGGGGCAGGGGAGGTCACGCCGCTGACGCTGCCCCTCGCGATCGCCCGTGCCACCCTTCTCACTGCTGCCGCCGCGGCTGCCTATGCCATCCTCGCAAAATCAATGGAACCGCCCGTCACCCATTTCCAGCAACCAACGACACCATGACTCCCCGACTGCGCGAATCACTGACGGCACTCGTCCTCCTCAGCGGTGGACTCGGGGGATCGCTCTGGTGGCATAGCCGGGAAACGCGCCCGGAATCCACGGTGACGACGGATTCCTCAGGCCGCATTGATTTCTCACTGGCTGACGGCACCCGGTTCGACCTCGGCCGCCTGCCCCTCGGATCGATCACGGAACTCACCTTCACGGTGGAACAGATGAAGCCGGGGCGTCCGGGCGCGGTCGAAAGTTCCTGCAGTTGCCTGCAGCCGCTGGGCTGGGAAGATGGATCGTCACCTGGCATTCCCGCGATCCGCGCCCGCTACTTCGCTGTCCGTCCCGGTCCCATCGATGTCCAACTCGCCGTGAATGCCCCGGAAGGCAATGGTCCGCCTGCCACGGTGCGCGTGACCGGCGAAGTGATGGCCGGCGACCCCGCCATGGCCGCAAATCTCAGCGAACTTGTGCGCCTGCCGCGCTTTGACTTCGGTTCCCTCGAACAGGGCATCGCCACCACGGCCATCGATGCCATGGAATCCGTCCGCAGCGGGCGGGCGATCGTCATCGACATCCGCTCAGCCGAGGATTTCGCCGAATCCCACGTCAATGGCAGCCTCAATATCCCCGTGGCCCAGCTCACGGCGAGTCCGGCCTTCCGCGGACGCGACCTCATGCTGACTGGTCCTGTGCTCGTGACCGGACCGCTCCAGCAGGCCTGCCTGCGGCTCCGCATGCAGACAAAGGCCCGTGTCATGGTCGTCCCCGGCGGCGTGCCCGCATGGCAACTCGCTGGAGCCGATGTCTTCCATCTCATCGACCCCGCTCCGGCCATCGGACGCGTCGCGCTGCCGGAAATTGCCGAACGCGTCCATGGTCAGCCAGTCGTTCACGCAGGCATCCGGGTCGACGACTTTGCCTTCCGCTACCTCTTCCCGGATGGAGAACGCATTCCGCTGCCCACGGGGGCCGGCGCGCCTCCGGACGATGCAACTGCGGTGCGCCAGTGGATCGAGGCACGCCTTGCCGCAGCGTCGGCCACCATTGTGATCGTCGACGGAGCCGGCGACCGTTTTGCGCTCTTCAATGAGCAGGCCCCCTCGCACTGGCGTGGAAGAGTCCACTACCTGCGCACCAGCTTCCCCGATTACAAGGAAGCGGCTGCCCGGCTCGCCACGCTCGCTGCGGCCGTCCCCGGCGAAAGCCGTTCCTCGGTCAATGGCTACGCCCGCCGTGATGGCCTGCGGCGCACCAATCTTCCCTCCGCTCCGGGCTGCGGTTCCTGCCCGAAATGATGGTCCATCCGCCTCCTCTTCCCATGAAAGCTTCCGTCATGAAATTTCTCCGGCTCGCCCTGCTGGCCGCCGGACCGAGTCTGGCCGCCACGGTTCCCTACAGCGAGGACTTCGAAGGCACCATCGGCAGCGAATGGTCGCTCACCACCGCCGACAATTCCCATCCCGCCTCCTTCAGCCGCTTCAGTGGCCGCTTCACCAATGCCACCCAGACCCTCAGCCTCGCCGGACTCACCCCGGGGACCGACTATACGGTCACCTTCGACCTCTACGTGATCGATTCATGGGACGGCAATGGCGGTGGCGATTTCTTCCGCGTGGCCGTGGACGGAGCCGAGCGCTTCCGTGCCACCTTCAGCAACTATAACGGTGACCCTCCCAGTCAGACGCAATCGTACCCGGAGAATCCCGACAGCGGCCGCGTCCACCTCGGATTCAGTCCATCCTTCGTCGATGCCATCTACCGCCGCATCGAAGTCGGCTTCACCGCCACCGCCGCCACCGCCCAGATCGGCTTTCAGGGCGGCAGCCTTCAGGACATCAGCGACGAATCATGGGGCTTCGACAATGTCAGTGTCCGCGCCACCGCCGACCTCGCGCAGACCAACATCGCCCAGACTGATCTTCCGGCCCAGGGATCGTCAGCCAGCATCGCCCTCAATCGATTCGAAATCGTCGCAAGCCGCACCCTGACCGCTGCCTCCGCCAACAACCCAGCGAACTACGAACTCCTGTCGGCGGGATCGGACGCCATCTTCGGAAATGCCAACGATGCGCCGGTTACGCTCGTTCCTGCCTACACGTCCGGGAAAACCGTCCGCTTCACCCTTCCGGAAGAACCGTTGCCGGTTGGACTCTACCGCTTCCGCACCCTCGGCCTGCTCGATCTCAATGGCGCGGCCGTGGCCACCTTCGAACGACAGTTCACGATCGCCGACCCCGTGGCCGGGAAGATCGAAGTGCCCGGCAGCAATGCCCCGGAAACAGCCACGGTACTTCCCATGCCGGAATCCCCCCCGGGCGCAGGCTTCTTCACCAGCGTCGGCCTCGGCACCTTCAGCAGCACCAGCGACTTCGATTACTGGCGCATCGAAGCAGAAGCCGGCGACCGCCTCACGGTCAGGCTCGAGGCCGATGCCATCAGTACCTACCCCCAAATCTACCTGCAGAACGGTGCCGGACAGAATCTCCTGACCGTGGGCGGCGATTACTACGGCCTCGTCCAGATCCAGGATTATGCAGTCACCGCCCCCGGCAGTCTCATGCTGCGCGTCTTCTCGAACAACGCCGCCGCCCGCTACCGCCTCCGCGTCGACCTCGCCCGCAATTGCCAGCTCGAAGTGGAAGGCAATGACTCCCGCCCGGCTGCCACCGTCCTCCGCGGCATCCTGAATCACCGCATCGCGGGCTCCCTCACCAGCGCAGACTCGGAAGGCGATTTCTTCTTTGCCGGAAACCTCAATGCGGGCAATGCCATTGACCTCAATGCGTCGCTCCCCACGGGCAGTACGCTCACCGCAGCGGGACTCACACTTTCGGTTTTCTCGGGTGCCGGTGCCACGCCAGTCGCCACTGCCACCGGCGGAACCCTCAGTCACACGCTGGCTGCCGACGGGCCAGTCCACGTGCGGATGCAGAGCGCCACCAACCGCGACCTCCGCGCCCAGTACGTACTCACCGTCAATGTCGTCGATGGCGTGCCGCCCCGCATCACGGCCACCACTCTCCCGGACGAAGGTTCAGGCACCAGCAGCATCATCGACCGTTTCCGCCTGACCTTCTCGGAGGACATGCAGCCCGCCAGTGTCCAGAATGCCGCCCATTATTCTCTCGTCGAAGCCGGACCCGATGGCACGGTTGGCACCGCCGATGACATCGGCTACCTCCTCGCTCCGGATTCCTATGCCGCGGGGCTCGATGCCACTGTCCGCATCCGCAACGGCCCACTCCAGCAAGGTGCCTACCGGCTCACCGTCACCACCGGACTGCGCGACCGCGCCGGCAATAGCATGGCCGCCAGTTTCGTCCGGAATTTCACGGTCGATGGCATCGCGGGCTACGTCCTCGAAAGCCGCAGCAATGGCTCGCTCGCCGATGCCACTTCGCTGGCTGGAGCCGCCACCGGACCCGGCACGGGCGGCTTCGCCCCAGGCCCATCGCGTTCCATGGGAGCCAGCAATCCCTACGAACTCGCCCTCGGCCGGATCGATGGCGATGCCTTCGATGACGCGGTCGTCACCGGATTCAATAACAATACGCTCAGTGTCCTCATGGGCCGCGGCGACGGCACCTTTGCAGATCCACAGGCATACCCCACCGCCGCCAATCCATTCGGCATCGCGCTCGCCGACTACAACGGAGACGGCTTCACGGACGTGGCTCTGACCGCCTACGGCAGCGGATCTGTCCAGATCCGACTCGGCTCGGCCAGCGGCACGCTCGGCGACCCCGCCTCCTACGCGGTCGGCAGCAATCCGCACCGCATCGTCGCCCGCGAAGTCACGGGTGATGGCGTCATGGATCTCGTGGTCGGCAACTACGGCAGCAATTCCATCGGTGTCCTCCGGGGCCTCGGCGATGGCACCTTCGCCCCGCAGGTCGCCCATGCGATTTCCGGCGGCCCGCTCGCCGTCGAAGCCAGCGACCTCAATGGCGATGGCATCACGGACCTCGTTTCGGCCAATTACGGCAGCAATAATGTCGCCGTCCTCCTGGGAACGGGAGGCGGCAGCATGGCAGCTCCCACGTTCTTCAGCCTCGGATCGCAGCGCAATCCCTACGCCATCGTCCTCGAAGATTTCACGGGCGACGGCAAACCCGACCTCGTAACCTCGCCCCTCGGCTCGAACGACCTCATGTTCCTGCGCGGTGGCGGCGATGGCACGTTCGGAACTGCCACAGCCATCCCCGCAGGCATGAGCAGCAATTACCACGTCCGCTCGGCCGACCTCAATGGCGATACCTTCCGCGACCTCGTGGTCGCCTGCTACGGCAACAGCCGCGTCCTCGTCTTCACCGGAAAAGGCGACGGCACGTTCAATGGCCCCACCGTCTACAGCGTCTCCGGCAACCCCATCGCCGTCGCCCTCGCCGACCTCACGGGCGATGGCCGTCCCGATGTGGTCACGGCCAATCACGGCAACTCGACCATCACCTTCCTCAAGGGCCTCGGTCAGGAAATCCTCGCGGAAAATCCAGCAGGATCGGGTCTGCGCAGCGCCGCGGGCCGCGGTAACCTCACCCTCGATCCCTCGGGCGCATGGGACGAAGACGTCTGGTCTTTCGACGGTGCCGCCGGCCATGTCCTCAGCATCGCATCGGAATCGGCCGGCAATGCCTCCGGCAGCGGCCTCCGCTACGATGTCTACGCGCCCGACTGGTCCCTCTTCACCCGATTCTACAGCGACGGGGTCGGCCGAGGTCAGTCGGATCCCCTCACGCTTCCCTCCAGCGGTCGCTACACCGTCGTCGTCATCCGGAACTATTCCTATGAAGGCGAATACCGCTTCCGCGTGAGCATGCTGCCGCCTCCATGGCAGTGGGAAACGGAATCAAACGACGCCACCGGCAATGCCACCGTCCTCAACATGCGCGAGGCTCCCGGCGGCCGGCAGACCGCTCAGGTCGGCGGCTACCTCGCAGGCTACGATGCCAGTGGCGATCACTTCCGGCTCGGCACGCAGGGCGAAGGCACGACCATTTCGGTCAATCTCGTCCAGCCAGCCACCAGCCCACTCGTTCCTACCCTCGAACTGATCAATCCCGCCGGCGCGGTCGCCGCGAGCGGCTCGGCCAGCCTCACTCACAACATCGGAGCCGGGGGCGGCGGTCTCTACCATGTCCGCCTCCGGGGGTCGCCGGCAACCATCGGCCTCCAGTCGGTCTACCTCATGGAAGTGAATGCCGCTGACCTCGTGCCACCGGAAATCACCGCCAGTTCGCTGCCGGCCGCAGGCACGACCAGCGATGCCATCTGGGACCGCTTCACCGTCACGTTCTCGGAAGACCTCCAGCCACCCAGCGTCAATGGATCGTCCCCATACTCGCTGACGAATGCGGGAACCGATGGCATTCCGGGAAATGCCGATGACCAATCGTACAACGTTCTCTGCGAGGGCTATGCCGGCGGCCTCACAGCCACCCTCCGCATCCTCGACGGCCCCCTCCAGCCGGGCAGCTACACCTTCGCGGTCACTGCGGCCCTGCGCGACCGCGCGGGCAATGGCCTCATCCCTTTCTCCCGTGCCTTCACCATCGCAGGAATCACCGGCTACGTCATCGAATCACGCGGCAATGACAGTTCGGCCACGGCCACGCAGCTTTCGACGCAGCCACCGACCGGACCGGACGGTTCCCCTGTGCCTGCCTTCAGTGTCCCGAGCGGAGGATCCAATCCCTATGAAATTGCCGCTGGTCTCCTCAATGGCGATGCTTTCCCCGACGTGGTCGTCACCAACTACAACAATGCCACCATCGGTGTGATCCTCGGCAATGGCGCGGGCGGATTCCTCCCAGCCGTTTCCTACCCCACCGGTCCCAATCCCTTCGGTGTCGCTCTGCGCGACCTCAATGGCGACGGCCGCACGGACGTCCTTGTCACGAACAGCGGTGCCTCCACCCTCGGTGTCCGGCTCGGCCGCGGCGACGGTACCTTCGATGACCCACTGAACTTCCCCACGGGCACCACGCCCTACCGGCTCACCACAGGAGACCTCAATGGGGACTCCATTCCGGATGCCGTGGTCGCCAACTTCAATGGTGATTCGGTCAGCTTCCTCCGCGGCCTCGGCAATGGATCGTTCGCCCCCGCTGTCAATCTTGCCGCCGGTGACGGTACCGCCGCCGTGGCCATCACGGACATCAACCGCGATGGCCAACCGGATATCGCAGCCGCCAACTATTACGCGGATACCATCAGCGTTTTCCTCGCTACCGGCCCGGGCACATTCGCTCCTCAGCAGACCTACCCCTGCGGCGATAACTGCGATCCCTACGCCCTCGTCGCCGACGACTTCAATGGCGATGGCTTCGCCGACCTCGTCACTTCTTCCATCCGCCTCGGCGATGTCCGCTACTTCGCCGGAAAGGCAGACGGCACCTTCGCCACCGCCACCGTCATCCCCACCGGCTACCCGAACAATTACCACGTGATCTCCGGCGACTGGAACGCCGATGGTCAGCGCGACCTCGCGGTTTCCAACTACGGAAATTCCCGTCTCCTGATCGTCCATGGCCGCGGCGACGGATCGTTCTCCGCACCACTCGACTACCAGATCGATGGCAATCCCATCGCGGCCGTTTCCGCGGACTTCAATCAGGACGGACTCGACGACATCGCCACGGCCAACCATGGCAACAGCACGGTCACCGTTTTCCGCAGCCGACCACGCCGCCTCCTCGCTCAGGACCCCGCGGGATCAGGCCTCGCTTCCGCCTCGGGCCGCGGGAATCTCACCCTGCGCGGATCATGGGAAACCGACTTCTGGACGTTCCATGCGGAAGCAGGCGACCTCCTCAGCGTCGCATCGGAATCCCTCAACAATGCGGGCGGCAGCGGCCTCCGCTACGATATCCACCGCCCGGATGGACAGTTCATCGGACGATTCTACAGCGACGGAAATGGCCGCGGACAACTCGATCCAGTCCGCCTCAACCAGACCGGTGCCTACAGCGTCCGCGTCTTCCCGAACTATGGCTACGAAGGCGAATACCGCTTCCGCGTCTCCACTGCCAAGCCGCCATGGCAATGGGAAACGGAAGGCAATGATTCCGCTGGCTCCGCCAATTCCCTCGCTCTCAGCGAAGCCAGCGGCGGTCGGCAGGTCGCTCAGGTCGCGGGCTACCTCGCGGGCTACGATGGCAGCGGCGACCACTTCCTGCTCGGCACTCAGGGCGTTGGCACGGCCATCGCCGTCAGCCTGAACCGTCCGGCCGCCAGCCCGATCGTTCCCACGCTCGAATTGCTCAATGCCTCGTCGGCGGTCGTTGCCACGGGCACCACCTCGCTCAGCCATACCATTCCGGATGGAGCCGCAGGAAGGTATGTCGTCCGCATCCGCACGACTCCAGCGACGCTCGGCTTGCAGTCGCTCTACCTCCTCAGCATCGAGGCCACGGATTCACTGCCGCCCACCATCACCGGCACCACACTGCCCACAGGCGAATCCACGGCTCTCTTCAATCGCTTCACGGTCTCCTTCAGCGAGGACCTCCAGCCCGCCGGAGTCACCAACCTCGCTAATTACGCGCTGCGTTCTGCCGGCCCGGACGGTGTCTTCGATTCCCCGGACGATCAGGCCTACACGCTTTTCAATCTCGGCTATTCCTCCGGCCTGTCGACGGGCTTCCGCATCCTTGATGGACCACTCCAGCCGGGCCCGCACCAGTTCCGCATCGGCACCGGACTCAAGGACCGCGCCGGTAAGGCCCTCGCTGCTCCTTTCGTTCACGAGTTCACCATCGCCGGCGATCCGGACTTCATCCTCGAAAGCCGCTCGAACAGCAGTCAGGCAGACGCCACCCCGCTCACGGCATCGACTTCCGGTCCGGGAACAGACGGCAGTTTCTCACTCATCACCACGGCTCCCACCGCTGGAGCGAATCCCTACAATCTCGCCACCGCCCTCCTCAATGCGGACGCCTTCCCGGACATTGTCACAGCCAACTGGAACGGCGGCAATGTCAGTGTCTTCCCCGGAAATGGATCGGGCCAGTTCAGCGAGCCGCAGCTGATCGCAGTCGGACCGAACCCCTTCGCAGTCGCCATCGCTGACCTCAATGCGGATACGTTCGCCGACCTCGCCGTCACGGTCAGCGGATCGAATTCCCTGCGCATCCTCCTTGGAAATGGCGACGGTACCTTCGCCGCACCAGTCAGCTACGCCACAGGCTCGGCCCCGCGCCGCCTCGTGCTGGCCGACCTCAATGGCGATGGCAGACGCGACGCTGCCGTCACCAACGAATCCAGCAACAATGTCAGTGTCTTCCTCGGCAATGGCGATGGCACTTTCGCCACTCAGACGACGTTCCCAGTGGGCAGTGCCCCGGCGGGCATCGCCGTGGGCGACCTCAATGGCGATGGCACCCCGGACCTCGCCATCACCAACCGCAACAGCCACTCGCTCGGCTTGCTCGCCGGAAATGGCACGGGCGGATTCGCGGCCCATGTCAGCTTCCCCACCGGTGGCTCCAGCGGTCCTTACGAGGTGGCCCTCGCCGACTTCGACCGTGATGGCGACCTCGACGCAGTCACCGCCAGCATCAATACGGCAGACGTCCGCTACTTCGCCGGAAGTGGCACGGGCAACTTCGCCCCACCCGTCGCCATCGGAACCATCCACTCGGGTCACTACCATGTCATCGCTGGCGACTTCGACGGCGATACCCTCACGGACCTCGCCATCGCCAGCTACAATAGCTCCCGACTCCTCGTCATGGCGGGCCGTGGCGACGGTACGTTCCGCGAACCACTCGCCTATTCCATCAATGGCAATCCCATTGCCGTGGCCGCCAGCGACTTCAATCTCGATGGCCGCACCGACCTCGCCACGGTCAATTACAACAATTCCACCGTCACCATCCTCACCGGAAACGCACCGCAACAGCTCACCGTGAGTCCAGCCGGCAGCGGCCTTTCCCAGGGCTTCGCCCGCGGTCAGCTCTCGAATCTGCCAGCCACCGGATGGGATCACGATTTCTGGAGCTTCTCAGGCAAAGCCGGCGACATCGTCAGCATCGCGGCCGAAACTCCCGGTAATGTCTCGGGAAGCGGGCTCCGCTACGATCTCCTCCGCCCGGACGGGACGTTCGTGGCCCGGTTCTACGGCGACGGCAACGGCCGCGGAGAATTGACGCCTGTCACCCTCCCGGTCAGCGGGCGCTATGTCGTGCAGGTCATCCAGTACTACGATTACGAAGGTGAATACCGCTTCCGCGTCAGTCTGCTCAGCCCGCCGGGACAATGGGAAACCGAAAGCAATGACAGCACCGGCAACGCCAACACCCTCGCGATCCGCAGCGGTGGCCCGGGACGCCAGGTCGCCACCGTCGGGGGCTACGCCGCCAGCTACGATGGCAATGGCGACTTCTTCCGTCTCGGCACCCAGGGCGAGGGCACGGTCATCACTCTCGCCCTCACCAAGCCCGACAGCAGCCCGCTGGATGCCACCGTCGCCATCCTCAATGCCACCGGTACAGTGGTCGCTTCCGGTGCTACCTCGGCGACCCACGAAATCACACCGGGCACCGCCGGTCAGTACTTCGCCCGCGTCACGTCCACGGCAGCCAGCCGCGGCCTGCGCTCGGTCTACCTCCTCAATTGCGAAGCCAGCGATTCCATTCCACCAGCCATCACGGCCACCTCTCTGCCTGCAGAGGCCGCGGAATCCCCGGCCCTCATCGACCGATTCTCCCTCACGTTCTCGGAGGAACTGGAAACCGGTCCGGTCAACACCGCCGCCAATTACGATCTCCGGCAGGCGGGTCCCGACGGCGTCTTCGATAGCCCGGACGACCTCACCTATACCCTCGCTCCGGATACCTACAGCGGTGGCCTGAGCGCGTCGTTCCGCATCACCAATGGCCCGCTGCAGCACGGTCCCACGCGCCTCACGGTGGCTCCCGCCCTGCGCGACCGCGCCGGAAATCCCATGAGCGCTCCCTTCGTGCGCCGCTTCACGATCGCGGCCGTTCCAGGCTTCCTCATCGAAAACCGCAGCAATGATTCGGCCGCCAACGGCACGCGCATCACCCTCACAGAAGCGGCATCAGGCCTCTCCATGGCTGGCGGCCGCGGCTTCCTCCCGAATCTCCCGAACATTGGATGGGATGTCGATTTCTGGACCTTTGAGGCCACCGCGGGACAACTGCTCACCATCACGGCGGCCAACCTCGGCAATCCCGGCGGCTCGGGCCGCCGCTTCGATCTCTACCGCCCGGATGGTTCTCTCCTCAGTGGCTTCTACACCACGGAAAATGGCCTCGCCCAGATCGCTCCGCTCACGCTGCCGGCCACCGGTCTCTACTCGCTCCGCGTCTCGATCTGGTACGGAAATGAAGGCGAATACCGCTTCAATGTGGTCACGGCCAACCCACCCCTCCAGATGGAAAGCGAGGACAATGGCGGCATTGCCAGCTCGGATCCGCTCACTCTCAGTCCCAGCGGTGCCAGCCAGTTCGGCTCCATCGCCGGCGCGCTGCCCTCGTCCGCAGATGTCGATTACTTCAGCCTCGGTACGGTCACTGCCGGACAGACAATCTATGTGACCACCCGCCGCCCAGCCGGCAGCCCCGCCAATCCCTCGGTCAGTGTCTATTCGGCTTCCAATTCCTACATGCTGGAAGCAGGCGGCGGCAAACCATTCGATGGCGTCGCGGAAGTCCGCATCACCACCACCGGCGTCTATCACGTCGCTGTCCGGAACACCAATGTCGTCACGGGCCCGCTCGACCAGTACCTCCTCGATGTTCAGATCCTCCCCACCGGTGCCCTCGACTTCCCCAATCTCCTCGTCTCGAATATCGAATTGCCCAGCGGCACGGGCATCCAGAGCGGTCAGAATGTCACGGTCGCCTTCACCGTCACAAACGGCGGCACCGTAGCCACCGCGGCGGCCTCATGGGTCGACCGACTCGTCCTCTCCCGCAACAATGTGCTCGGCGACGCCGATGACATCCCGGGCGGCCTGCTGCCACGCTCTGGTGCGCTCGACCCAGGTGCTTCCTACCGCGTGGAACGCCCGGTCGCCCTGCCGGATGGCGTGACCGGCAATTACTATGTCATCGTCGAGACGGACTCAGGGAATGCAGTCAACGAATTCCTCCTCGAAGCGGATAATGTCAGGGTCTCGGACGGCACGTTCAGCGTCGCCCTCGCTCCCTACCCGGATCTCGTCGCGGAAGCCCTCTCGGCCACCGGCCCGGATGCCGCAGGTGCCTTCAGCGTCGCATGGCAGTCAGCCAACCTCGGCAATCGTTCCGCCGCCGCATGGAAACAACGGTTCTCGGCCCGCCGCGCCGGATCGCCCACCCCATCGGTGGACGAGGAAACGGAGGTCACTGGCCCGCTCCTCCCCGGCAATACCCTCCCACACAGCCGATCCTTCGTTCCCGATGCCGCCGGACGCTTCACCGTCACGGTGACCACGGATTCCGCCGGCGATATCTACGAACACAATGGCACCAGCCACAGCGCCGCCGAAGCAAACAATGTTTCCTCCGTGGTCGTCGACGCCACCCGCGATCTCACGGTCGCTTCTCTCGAAATCCTCCCGGCCGGCACGCTCGTCACCGGAAGCGAACTGACCCTGCGCTGGACAGTCCGCAACGGCGGCAACCTCGCCATCGGCTCCACGTTCCACGACCGGGTCATGCTCCGCAATCTCACCACGGGCGAATCCTTCCTCACGCAGGACGTCGCCTACCAGCCGGCCACTGCAGGCAATGGCCCGATCGCCCCAGGCGATTCCCGCGCCCGGCAGATCACGACGCGCCTTCCCGACGGTCTCCGCGGTGCCGGTGTCATCGAATGCGAAGTCGTCACGGACGTCTACGGCCAAATCGCAGAATACCTGCCCACGGAGGACGCAGAAACGAATAACGGACGCCGCATCAGCCGCCCAGCCACCGTCTCGGCCTACCCTGATCTCCGCATCAACGGCCTCACCCTCGTGCCCTCGGCTGCGTCGCCGGGCTCGCTCATCACAGTGAACTGGATCAACCGCAACGAAGGCACGGTCACCACTTCCGGGAACTGGCACGACCGCATCACGGTCACGAGCAATGCCACGGGCCAGACGGTGGCGGATCAGGTGGTTTTCTACAATGCGGCACCGGCAGCGGACGGTCCGCTGGCTCCCGGGGCCGGCCGCGCCCGCTCGGCCCAGATCGCCATTCCCAATGGCACGCAGGGACTCGGTCTCTTCACCTTCACGGTCACAGCCGATACCTACAACTCTGTCTTCGAATACAATCCCGGCGGGGACGCGGAAACGAACAATGCCGCTTCGCTCCCGCTCACGAGCGCCAACGCGGACTTCACCTCCCCGGCCATCTCGAACACGCAGTTCAATGGCGCTCCCATCGCGGATGGCAGCACCATCACAGGCTCGGGCCGCCTCACCGCCGCCGTCACGGACCCATCGGGTGTCTCACGGGTGGAATTCTCGGTCCGACCGGATGGCGGCACGGATTCGCTAATCGGCACAGACACCAATGCCAGCGATGGCTTCGGGGCTTTCTGGAATGCGGAGAACGCAGCGAATGGCACCTACGTCTTCACCATCCGCGCCGTCGATACCTTCGGAAATGCAGGATCGCTGAGCCGATCGGTCACCCTCGCCCTCGCTCCACCCCCAGCTCCCGTCATCACTCAGCCAACCAACGGATTCGCCACCAACCTCGCCCCACTCAGCATCCGCGGCACCGCCACCCCATCCACACAGCTCGTCGTCCGCATCAATGGAGCCGACGCCGCCGCGCCAGTCACGGTGGCCGACGACGGCCAATGGCAGGTCGCGGTCGTTCTCGTCAACGGAGCCAATCAGATTGTCGCCCGCGCCCGCAATGCCGCCGGATTCGGCACTCCATCGAATACCGTCACCGCTACCCTCGACCTCACAGTCCCAGCCCCGCCCAGCTCGCTCACCGCGGTCTCCCGCGAGGACGGCCGCATCCGTCTGAACTGGACGGCAGCCACCGGCGCAGGCATCGCCGGATACCACGTCTACCGCGCCGCGGCTTCATTCACGGATCTCACCGCTGCGGGCGTCACGAAACTGACGGCCAATCTCATCACGGCTCAGCAATTCGATGACATTCCCGCCACCGATGGCACATGGTTCTACCGGGTCACCGCCACAAGCGCCGCAGGCAATACGAGCACGGCTTCGCCGGAAGCCAGCGCCACCAGCGACCGCACGGCCCCAACTCTCGTCTCGGTCGAATTCACCCCGCGCGATCCCGCAAGGTTCATCGACGGACGCTTCGGCACGGGCACGGTCGATGTCGCCGTGCGGGTCTCGGAAGCTCTCGACGGTCTCCCATTCTTCAGCATCGCTCCCACCACGGGCGGCTTCCCCATCCCCATCACGCTCCGCGCAGGGGCCTCGCCCACGGAATTCGATGGCAGCTTCACCATCACCAGAGACACCGCCGCAGCTGAATACCAGGCGTCGTTCTCCATGCGCGACCTCAACAATAACCGCGGTGCCGGAACCTCGGCCGACGCCAGCCTGCGCATCGATACCCGTGGACCCGCCGCCGATGGCCTCGAACTCAGTCTGGACGCCCCCATCCGCAATGACTCCGCCAATCCCGCGGAACTCACCGTCGTCCTCCACCTCGATGAAGATGCCGCGGCCCCGCCGGAACTCACATGGCGGCTCACCAGACTCGCTGATCACCTCACACCCACCCCAGTCACTCTAACCATGGACGGCAATGCCCGCACATGGACGGGGAATCTCACGCTGCCTGCCAATGCCGGAACCCCGGAGCCGGAGGAACTCCGCTTCTCGCTCGTCGCCACGGACGACCTCGGCAACGAGGGCCGCGAAATCTCGGTGACCTCCCGCTTCGAAATCTATCAGGGCGACCTCCCGACGCTCGACGCTCCCCAGGGATTCTTCGCAGTCTCCCGCCCAGCCGGCAGCATCGCCCTCGCATGGAATCTCATGCCGGGTGCCTCGGGCTACCAACTCTACCGCTCCACAGCCAATGGCGGCCCAGCCTCGCTCCAGCCACTCACGGTCATCAACGACCCCGCCGTCCTGACCTACTCGGATACCCCGGAAACGGACGGCGAATACCATTACGCCATCGCTACCCTCCGCACCGCCAATGGCATCACCGCCGCTGGAATGGCGTCGTCACCCCCAGCCTCGGCCAACGCAGACCGCATCGCCCCACCCAGCCCGCTCGACCTCTCGCTCGTCCTCGCCAGCAATGGCATCCTCTCGCAATGGCAGGCCGGCATCCCAACCGAAGCCGGCACGCGCTTCCGCGTCTACCGCGCGGGCAACCCGATCACATCGACCGCAGGCCTCACTCCCCTCACCAATACACTCACGCTGACCCGCTACCTTGACCCCAATCCATCTCCTGCGCT
>Ga0315899_10000740_pt1 | contig 38779 bp, 40 predicted proteins | sample LakEriMetagenome_2_FD_203518 | JGI IMG/M metagenome (GOLD analysis project Ga0315899, IMG submission 203518) | Freshwater fungal communities from buoy surface, Lake Erie, Ohio, United States - Buoy 4 MA112 | ecosystem: Environmental > Aquatic > Freshwater > Lake | place: USA: Lake Erie, Ohio...
GTGACCATGTCGCGCGCACGGTCCACCGACGTGATCGACTCGTCGAGGCACAACGGCGTGCGCAGCCGCCGCTGCAGCGTGGCATGCTGCACGATGTCATCCCACGCCAGCGGCTGCTCGATCATCATCAGGTCGAGATCGTCGAGCTGCGCCAGCAGGTCGGCGTCCGACAGCTGATAGGCATTGTTCGCGTCGGCCATGAGCGGAGCGTCGGGGCCGAGCGCCTCGCGCACGGCGCGCACGTACGCCACATCCTGACCGGGGGCGATCTTGATCTTCACCTTGCGGTACCCCTGCGCGATGGCGGCCCGCGCCTTCTCCACCAGTGCCTCGGGCGACGACTGAATGCCCAACGAGATCCCCGTCGCGATTTCCCGTCGCGTGCCCCCCAGCAGCTGCGCCAGCGGCACCCCCTGACGCGTGGCTTCCAGCACCCACATGCCCATTTCCACCGCCGCCTTGGCCATGAAGTTGCCGCGGAAGTCCTGCTCGAGCGCCGCGTGGATGTCGCGTGGATGGGCGAACAGGCGTCCGAGCACCCGCGGGGCGACCCACTGTGCAATGGCAATCCACGCCGTATCGATGGCCTCTTCGCGATAGTTGGGTTCCTCGGGGGCGACGCATTCACCCCAGGCGCTCACGCCGTCGCCATCACGCAGTTCCAGCAGCGTGATGCGACGTTCCGACGTCGCCCCCGACGAAATGCGAAAAGGTTCGCGCAAGGGCAGGCGGATTTCACGCAGGGTGATCTGTTCAAGCGGAGCCATGAGCACGGGATTCGGAAGGAGAGGGAAGGGAAGCGGGCAGCACCGGCCGACGCTCAGCTGCGGGCCAGCTCGTAAAAGGGCGGGGCGTCACCGTCGCCCCGCTGGAACGCCTGCACGGTGTATCCACGGTCGAGGTAGTGAAGAAACGCCGCCCGCGTGGCCATCCGCCACGCCACGCGCTGCTCGTGCGTGAGGCGGGTATGATCCACCGGCACGGCCACGCGCACGACCTCCGCATCCGGGAACCCCGGCGTTTCGGGAAGCACTCCGTCGGCCGCTACGCGCAGCACGAACGTCCCCGAGGTCCGCACGGCCGGTACCGACGGGGCGGCCGTGGTGAGGTCCCACGCGGCAATCCAGCGGTCCGTCTCCAACGCCCCGTGCAACGGGCTCCCGGTATTGCTGCCGTACAGATTCACCGCGTACTCGGCCGCGCGCGCCCCCAGACGCATGAGATTCAGGTGGGCATTGCGCGCCACCAGCGGGTCGAAGGTCCAGTACATCGTGCGCGCCCCCACCTGCAGGCAGCGCTCGCGCTGGTACTGCTTGAGCCGTTCGCCCACCCGCCCGCCACGCGCCTCCGGGCGGACGGCCAGCATGTCCGACCAGTGCGCTATCGCACCGTGCCGCACTCCGGTCACGCCGAACACGAACCCCAGCAGGCGGCTGCTCGGGTCGAACGCCCCCGCACACACGCCCCCCATCTTCTGGCTGACCATGAGAATGGCCGGCGGAACCACTTCGGCGAAACCCGGCCCCCAGATCTCGTCCTGGATGGCCACACACTCGCGGTAGTCGTCCTGGGTAGTCAGTTCGCGGATCGACACACCGTCGGCGAAGGCAACCACGGAGTCGGCCGGGTGGGGGAGGGCGCGGGGAGAATCGGACATGAAGGAAAGGGGTAAGCGTGCGCGGACCCGCATGGGGATGGCCCCGCGGCACTCCGCTGGCCGTCCGTGCGAACGATGGATACGTTGGCGCAGCACGGCCGGGAGAGGCGATGCCGATGGTCTCGGCACCGTGTGGTATACATCGCCAGCACGAGCGTGTCCACCATGACGATGACTCGAGACGTCATCGACCAGGGGCGACACACCGAGGTAACCCCTGGTCAGCTGCTGCGCGGCCCCGGCGCGTCCCATTCCCGCACTCCCTTATGACCTGCGACATCTCCGACCTCACCACCGTCCCGGCCAGCGTGCTGGCCCTGTTCTCCGAGGCGCAGCGCAACGGATTGCTCGACCTGCGCCGTGATCTGCACGCGCACCCGGAACTCGCGTTTCAGGAGTCCCGCACGAGTGCCGTGCTCGAGCGGGCGCTCGCCCAGGCCAATCCGGTCCGTGTGCAGCACGTTGCCGGCACGGGGCTGGTGGCCCGCATCCGCGGGCGCGATCCCCGGGCCCCGGTGGTGGCCGTGCGTGGCGATATCGACGCCTTGCCCATTCACGAGGCCACCGGGCTGCCCTATGCATCGCAGCATGCCGGGGTGATGCACGCCTGTGGGCACGATGTGCACGCGACCTGGGCCATCGGCGCGGCGTGGTTGCTGGCGCAGCAACCGGCCGCGGGCGACGTCCTCGTCGTGCTGCAGCCTGCCGAGGAAACCGGAGAGGGAGCCGCCGCCATCCTGGCCGCCGGCGTGCTCGACGAGGTGGTCGCCATCTTCGGGGCGCATGTGGATCGGCGGTTTCCCGTGGGACAGGTGGTCGCCCAGGCCGGCTCGCTCGCTGCTGCCGCCGACACCTTCTCCATTGTCCTGCACGGACGGGGGGCGCATGGCGCCCGCCCCCACGAGTCGGCCGACCCGGTGCTGGGCGCCGGCATGCTCATCGCGGCCCTGCAGGGCGTGGTCGCGCGCCGCGTGAACCCCTCGGTGCCGGCCGTGCTCACCGTTGCCACGATGCAGGCGGGCACCGCCCCGAACATCATTCCGGAAAGCGCGTCCATAGGAGGCACCCTGCGCGCCACCGACCCGGTGACGCGGGCCCTGCTCGCCGACGAACTCCGGCGGGTGGCGCATGGGATCGCGGCGGCTCACAACCTCACGGCAGACGTGCACGTCGAACTCGGACCTCCGCCCATCGTGAATCCCGAACAGGCGGCCGGGTGGGCTCGCGAGGCGGCGGTGCGGCTGCTGGGGCACGACGCGGTGGTGCCACTGGGCATCACCAACATGGGGGGCGAGGACTTCGCCTACTACATGGAGCGCATCCCCGGGGCCTTTCTGCGCATCGGGGCACGCGAGCCGCACGGCGACCCCACACCGGCGCACACTCCGCAGTTCTTTGCCGCCGACGGCAGTGTGTTCGTGGGAGCGGCGGTCCTCGCCGAAACCGCGCGCGTCGCGTCGGCGGTGTTTGCGGCGCCGAGGTAGTCGCCGACTACCAGCTCACCTGGGCCAGCACGGCGGCACCCGCGCTCGCCGTCGTGCTGACCTCGGCGGCATTGACCAGCATCACGGATGCGCCCTCGGTTTCCCGCCCCTCCGCAATATCCGTGGCCAGTGCGGCCCGCAGCGTGTCAGTCGCCAGCGCATTCGCGGCATCGAGCGAGGGGGCCTGCACCAGCAGCGTCCCCTGCACGGGCAATTGCCCCCCCTCCCGCCGGTAGCCGACGAGGAAACAGGGATGGGCAGGGGCGCTCCCCGGACGGCGAGGCACCGAGTGCGCCGCTCGCGGGGCCGGTTCGCCAATGCGGACGAGGCTCGCCGCGCGCAGGGTGTAGTCGCGGCCGGCCCGATACCCGCTGGCCGGGTGGGCGTTCGTGACGGTCACGAGGTACGGCAGGCCGAAAGGCGACGGGACCAGCGCCTTTTCGTCCACTCGACGGATGGTGCCGCGCACCGGTGCACCAGCAAACTCGAACTGTACGACGTCGCCCGGACCGAGGTCCTGCTCAGGGTCGGAAGACATGGCCAAACGGTGCATGCCGGAAGTGTCGGCACGCGGTCAGACTGACTGAAGCAGCGGGGCGGCCCGCCGCTACGCCTGGACGGCGCTGCAATCCGCGCGCTGCACCTTCTCGCGGTACATGTCGGCGTCGGCCATGGCCAGCAGTTCGGGAGCACTGACCCCGTCCACCGGAGACATTGCGCCGCCGATGCTGGCGGCAATCGGCACCACGGCGCGCCCCTCGTGCTCAAACGGACGGTGGAGCGACGCCTCGATGGACTCCTTGACGTGGGCGAGGTCGCGCCGGCTCCGGACATTGGGGAGCAGCACCACGAACTCGTCGCCCCCCAGACGGGCGACCGCATCGGAGCGTCGCACGCACTCGATCAACCGATCTGCCACCTCGCACAGCAGCCGATCGCCCAATGCATGTCCGTGCCGGTCGTTCACTTCCTTGAAGTTGTCGAGGTCGATGAAGAGCACCCCCGTCTTGCGGTGGTATCGCGCACCGAAAGCCAGTGCACGTTCCAACTGATCGAGGAAGAGCGCCCGGTTGGCGAGGCCGGTCAGGGGATCGTGCGTGGCGCGGTGGGACGCGTCCACACGCGCCGCTTCAAGCGCGGCCAGCCGCCGCTGCCGCTCGATGGCAAAGCTCAGCGACCGCCCGAGGTGGACCGGTGGCAGGTGCTGCTTGTCGTGACACTCGTGCGCTCCTGCCCGGAGGGCGCGCACGGCCAGCACGTCATCGAGCGACCGGGCATACACGACCACGGGCACGGTGGGGGCGGCGCCGCGGATCCCCGCCAGGGTGGCCAGTCCCGACGCATCATCCACGTCGAGCTCCAGCACCACCGCGTCGTACGGGTGCTCCAGCAACTGCCGGATGGCACCGGAGAGCGACGGGACACACTCAACACGCACCGCGAACTCCCGATGCAGCACGAGCGACGCTTCGGAACGTCGGGCGGCGGCCGGGTCGTTCTCCACCAGGAGTACGCGCAGGGGGGCGCGCCCCGCCAGCCGGCCTGCCAAAGACGGTACCGGCGCGGTCATGCTCGCCTCATCACAAAATCCTCTTGAGGAGTTGTACATGTCTTCCGAAGCCCCGTCCGCAGTGACCGCGGGAACGCAGGCGCCTGATTTCTCCCTGCCGTCCACGAACAACACGATCGTCTCTCTGTCCACCGTCCGATCACACAAATCGGTCCTGCTGGCCTTTTTCCCCAAGGCATTCACCAGCGTATGCACCAGCGAATTGTGTGCCTTCAGCGACGACTTCGACGCATTTGCGGAGCTGGATGTGGAAGTCCTTCCCATTTCGGTGGATACGGTTGAAGTGCTGCAGCAATTTCGCGATGCGCACGGTATGCGCGTGCAGCTCCTCTCCGACGTCGGTGGTGCCGTTGCCCGGCAGTTCGGGGCCATGTGGACCGACGGTCTCATTGCCAATCGGGCGTACTTCCTGATCGACCGGGCTGGCGTGGTGCAGTGGGCGCACATCGAGCAGCACCCCGGCCTGCGCCGCGAGAATGAGGAAATCCTTGAAAAGATCAAGTCTGTGATTTGAGGCGGATCGGTTCGGTCAGCTTGTCCGACGTTCCGGGCAGGCCTACCTTGCGGAGGTGGTCCCTGGCCTCCCGCGCGAAGCGGCGCGGGCGGCGGGGCCGCGCCTCCCCCGCGCCCGATGCCGTGACTCCCACACCTTCGTCAGCGACCCTCCCGGATTTCGTGCGCCTGCTGGCGGCGGCCGACGACGCGGCGCACGGGATCGCCACCGTGCTCGAGCAACTCGCCCCGGCGCTCGGCGTCGCACGGCTCACGCTCGAGACGGAGAACGGCGACGCCGCCTCCGGTGCGGCACCGGGGACGGGCGAGCGCGCTGATGCCCGGCCCGTGCGCGTACCCGTCATGGCGGGCGAAACCCGGGTCGGTACCCTCGTCGTGCATGGCACGACGGCGCTGCTGCCCCACGCCGCGGCCCTCGTGGGGGATGTGGCCGCACTACTCGCGGTGGCCATCAGCCGTGACGCCTACCTGCATGACCTCGAGCAGGAGCTCACCGCCCGCGTACGCGAGGTCGCCGATCAGCGCGCGTTCATCGAGTGCATCGTCGATTCGCTCCCCCTCGGCCTGTACGTGGTGGACCGGCAATACCGCATTCAGGCCTGGAATCACAAGCGCGAAACCGGCCTCCAGGGCGTGGCGCGCGCCGATGCCGTGGGGCGATCCATCTTCGAGGTGCTGAACCGGCAACCCGCGGCCCTGCTCAAGAAGGAGTTCGACGAGGTGTTCGCCTCCGGCCGCCTGCAGCAGTTTCAGATGGAGAGCAACGCGTTCGGCACTACGCGGACCTTCCGCATCTCCAAGATCCCCATGCGCATGGGCGGGCGCGACGTCACCCACGTCATCACCATTGGGGAGGACATCACCGACTGGCGGGCGGCGCTCGACCGCACCGCCCAGGCCGAGAAGCTGGCGGCGCTGGGGCAACTGGCCGCGGGTGTCATGCACGAGATCAACAATCCGCTGGCCACGATCGCCGCCTGCGCGGAGTCCATGGCGATGCAGGCGGAGACCGGAACGGGCGCTCCACCGGCCGAGCTGCTGCACATCATCGACCTCGAGGTGCAGCGCTGCAAGAAGATCGTGAACGGCCTGCTCGATTTCTCGCGACCCAAGGCGCAGGGCCGTGACGCGTTCGATTTGAACACCGTGGTGCAACAGGGGCTCTTTCTGCTGCAGCACCATCCGCGCTTCAAGCGGGTCAAGGTCGACACCGAACTCGAAGCCAACGGCCTGCTCATGGTGGAGGGCGACGCCGACCAGCTGGTGCAGGTACTCATTGCCCTCGCGATGAACGCGTTCGACGCATCCCCCGAGCAAGGGCGTGTCGTCATCCGCACGCGGTTCGCCCCCGCCGACGGACTGCTGCCGGCGGTGTTCGAAGTGGAAGACAACGGGCCCGGGATTCCGCGCACGCTGCAGGCCAAGGTGTTCGAGCCGTTCTTCACCACCAAGGCCCCGGGGCAGGGAACCGGCCTCGGACTGGCCATCTGCTACGGCATCGTGGCAGACCACGGCGGCACGTTGGAGCTCGTGTCCCCAGGCGGGCCGGGCGCCAACTTCCGCGTGTCCCTGCCCGTGCTCGGTGCCGCCGGCAACGCGGCCCGTGATGCGCTCGGTACCCTCGCGGCGCTCAACGCGGCGGAGCAGCCATGACCACGCCGGTAACGGGGAGCGCGGTGCTGGCGGGCGAGTCACCCATTCGGGTGCTCATCGCCGAGGATGAGGCGCACCTGGGGGCCATCCTCGAGCAGTTCATGACGGCCCGGGGATTTCAGGTGCGCATGGTGCGTGACGGTCGCTCGGCGCTCGAGCTGCTGCGCCGCGAACTCTTCGACGTGGCCCTGCTCGACGTGGTCATGCCGGAGCTCGACGGGCTCGAGGTCCTGCGTCTCGTGCGCGAAGAGCTCATGCCCCCCGAGGTCATCGTCATCACCGGCAACGGGACCATCGAGACGGCCATGGCCGCGCTCAAGCTGGGGGCGTACGATTGCCTGTCCAAGCCGTATCGCATGGCCGAAATCGAGGCGTTGGTGCGGCGAGCCTGGGAGAAGCGCCTGCTGGTACGACGCAATCGGCATCTGGTGGCCCGACTGCACCGGGCGGAGGAGCCCGCCGTGTTCCTTACGCAGTACGCCCCGTTGCGGGCCGTGCTGGCCATGGTGCACCAGTTCGCCGCCAGTCTGCTTCCCGTGCTCGTGACCGGCGAAGCGGGCACCGGCAAGCGGCTGCTCGCCCGGGTGCTGCACGACGAGGGCGGGCGCCCGCACGCCCCGTTCATTCGCGTGGACTGCGCGGCCCTTACGGCGGCCACGGTCTTCGATGAACTGTTCGGGACCCCGTCCGACGCGCAGGCCACGGCGGACGAGACCGCCGACCGTGCCGTGGGCGCCCTCGAGCTGGCGGCCGGAGGCACGCTCTATCTCGAGCATGTGCACGCCCTGCCCATGGCGGCGCAGGTGGCGCTGTGTGACATCCTCGACGACGGTGCGTTCGTGCCGCGTCGGGGCGAGCGGCGCGTCCCCCTCGCGGCACGGCTGGTGGCGTCCACCGCGCACGAGCTGTCGGAAGGGGTGGCCAGGGGGACGGTGCACGAAGGCTTCCTGCATCGTGTGGCCAGCATGCGGGTCGTCCTGCCGGCCTTGCGCGACCGACCGGTTGATGTGCTGCTGCTGGCCCAGCACTTCCTTGCGACGGCGTCTCGCGGGCGTGGGGTGCGGATCAGCGACGACGCTGCGGCGGCCCTGGAGCGACACTCGTGGCCGGGCAATGTGCGCGAGCTGCAACTCACCATGCAGCGCGCGGCGCTGGTGGCAACCGGCGCCGTGGTGCAGGTCAGCGATCTGGCGTTGGCGGGGGCGAGCGCCAGCGCCGGGTCGGACGTGTCCGCCGGGGCCGGAGCGTCGCTCGACGAACTCGAACGCCGGCACATTGCCGAGGCGCTCGAGCGTACGGGATGGCATCAGGGACGCGCCGCGGAGCAGCTGGGCATCTCTCCCAAGACGCTCTACCGGAAGATTCGCGAGTACGGCTTCAAGCGGCCATCGGGGCGCAACCCATGAAGATCCTGGTCATCGAAGACGATCCCACCGTGGGCGAGTTCGTGCGTCGTGGCCTCGAGGAACAACGCTGGCACGCGGACTTGTGCAGCAACGGCCTCGAGGGCGAGCGGCTCGCCACCGCGCAGCCGTATGATCTCATCATCCTCGACATGCGCCTCCCGGGACGGAACGGGCTCGACGTGCTGCGCTCGCTGCGCGCGAAGGGGTTCGAGCGTCCGGTGTTGGTGCTCACGGCCCAGGACGCGGTGGACGCCAAGGTCGAGACCTTGCGCGCCGGAGCCGACGACTACGTCACCAAGCCCTTCGCCTTCGAGGAATTGCTGGCGCGTGCCGAGGCGCTGCTGCGTCGGCCTCGGGCCCTGGCGAGTCCGCAGCTGGCCGTCGGCGATCTCGACCTCGATCAGGGGACACGCGAGGTGCGCCGCGGTGGGGAGCTGATCGAACTCACCCCCAAGGAGTTCGCCGTGCTCGAGTACCTCATGCGCCACGCCGGCCGGGTCATGAGCCGCACGCTCATTACCGAGTACGCCTGGGGGTATCACTTCGATCCCGGGACGAACATCGTCGACGTGGTCATCAATCACCTGCGCAAGAAGATCGACGCGAAACACGAGAAGAAGCTCATCACGACCGTCCGCGGGGTCGGTTACATGATTCGCGCGTAGCGCCGTCGGCATGGCCATGCGCTCCATCCGCGCGCGCCTGACGTGGGCGTGGACGGCGGCCTCCATCGGGTCGCTGCTCGTGTTTTCGGTGGCGTTGCTGGCCGTCCGTCGCGAGATCCTCTTTCAACAGCTCGAGGAGCGCGTCCAGAACGAGGCCCAGCACATCGTCAAGGCCATCGAGCTCGCGCGCACCACGGGCACCGAGCCCATGCTCGTCAAGGAAGACCCGCTGGCGGCCCGCTCGGTCGGGCAGCGCATGGGCGCCTTCCTGTCCTTGCTCGACGGCTACGTGCTGGTGCAGGACAGCACCGGCTACGACATCTATGCCTCGCCGCAGGTGAGCACGCTGTCGGTGTCCGATCGTGACCGGTTCAGCCGTTCGGCCCGCGAGTCCCGGGTGGGCAACGGCATGCAGCGCGTGCGTCTGTTCAACGACGAAGTGCTGCTGGCGGCGCGCGACGTCCCGCTCAGCGACGATGCGAAGTACCGGGTGTACGCCGCGCTCAGCACGCGGGAGATCGACGAGTCGCTCGACAGCATCGCCAACACGATGTTCGTGGTGTCCCCCATCCTCGTCATCGTGTCCATGCTCTTCGCGTGGGTCATTGCCGGACGGGCCTTCCGTCCCATCGATCGCATCATCGACCAGGTCGAGGCCATCACCGACGGGCGGTCGTTGCACCGCCGCCTGGCCATCGGCGCGGCCGGCGAGGAGCTCGCGCGACTGTCCGCCACGCTCAACGCCTTCATCGAGCGCATCGAAACCTCGTTCGGCGCACTGCGGCGCTTCACCGCCGACGCCAGCCATGAGCTCAAGACGCCACTGGCCGTCATGCGCGCCGACGTGGAGCGCGCCATGTCGCCCAGCTCCAGCGAGACCGATCAGGCCGTGGCCCTGGAGGAGGCGCTGCAGCAGGTGACCCGCATGGCCGACCTCGTTGACTCGCTGCTCACGCTGGCGCGCGCCGACGAGGGGCGGTTCGACCTGTATCGCGAACCGGTGGAGCTGGCCCCGCTGGCTCGCGAGGTGGTGGAAACGGCGCGACTGCTCGGCGAAGACGCCGGGCTGGTCATTCTGGCGGAGCATTTCGAGAATGCCGAAGTGTTGGGCGACCTCACGCGACTGCGGCAGCTCTTCCTGAATCTGGTGACGAACGCCATCAAGTACACGCCGCGCGGGGGGACCGTGGAGATTTCCCTGCAGCGGGACGAGGAAGTGGTGCGCTTTGCGGTGCGCGATACCGGCATCGGCATCGCCGCCGCCGACCTGCCGTATGTGTTCGAGCGCTTCTGGCGCGCCGATCGCGTCCGGTCACGCGCCAGCGAACGCGGCGGCTTCGGTCTCGGACTCGCCATTTCACAGTGGATTGCGCAGGCGCACGGCGGCTCGCTCGAGGTGCAGTCGCGTCTGGGGCGGGGGAGCACCTTCACCGTGACCCTGCCGCTCGCGGGCGCTCCCGGCTCCGGCATGACGGGGGAGTACCAGTCCATTGTCAATAGCACCGAGGGGCCGATCGACATGAACGGAATGCTAACTGCGGATTAATCGGATCCTAATCTGGCAATCATTGCCGGATCATCTCCGGGCGGTAGAATCGGCCAGTCACCCACGGGCGCTCCGTGGGCCGACGTTGGCAGCCCGTACCCCGGACCAGCGAGATGTTCAATAACCTGATCGAGTCTCAGGCAAAGAAGCAGAAACGCGCCGGCGGGTCCTTCATGTCCTTGGTCGTTCACACCGCCATCGTGGCCGCGCTCATTGCGGTGACGAAGGGTGCCGGTGCGGCCATCGAGGAAGAGAAGGTCGAGAAGTTGGACTTCGTCGAGGTCAAGAAAGACGAGCCCAAGCCGCCCGAGCCGGAAAAGCCACCGCCACCGCCTGACGTGGTCGCCGCACCGCCGCCACCGAAGGGCTTCCAGTTGCTTTCGGCTCCAGTCGAAATCCCCAACGTCATCCCCGAGATCGACCTGTCCAAGAAGGTGACGGACGAGGCCGACTTCTCCGGCAAGGGCGTCGCTGGTGGTATCGCCAAGGGCGTCGAGGGCGGGAAGGCCGTGGTGCCACAGGGCGATCAGCCCTACTTCGACTTCCAGGTCGAAAAGCCGGTCGTCATGGCGCCCGGCGCGCAGGGACCGGCCTATCCCGACATGCTCCGCAGCGCGGGCATCGAGGGCCAGGTGCTCGCCCAGTTCGTGGTCGATACGACCGGCCGCGCGGAAATGAACACCTTCAAGGCGCTCAAGTCCGACAACGACCTCTTCACGACCGCCGTCCGGAACGCGCTGCAGCGTATGCGCTTCCTGCCTGCTGAAGTGGGCGGACGCAAGGTCAAGCAGCTCGTGCAGCAGCCGTTCCAGTTCTCGCTCAATCGCTAAGCCACCACCGTTTCCCAGGAGAAAGCACGATGGGTATGGATATCATGGACCTTTGGCACGAGATGGGTTGGTTTGCCAAGGGTATCGTTTGGACGCTGCTGATCATGTCGGCCTACTCGACCGGTATCATCATCCAGAAGTGGTGGCAGATGCGGAAGGCGCAGGGCGAGACCCGCAAGTTCGCCCCGGAGTTCTCGCAGTTCCTCGAAGAGGACAACCTCAACGAGGCCATCAAGCTGGCGGAAGGCTACAAGAAGTCGCACGTGGCGCGCGTGCTCGGTGGAGCCCTCGGCGAAATCCGTCCCCTCATCCAGGACGGCTCGGTCACCGTGGCCGATATCAACTCGGCCGAGCGTGCCGTCGAGCGTGAAATGCTCATGACGGTCGTCGACCTCAAGCGCGGCCTCGGCGTGCTCGCCACGGTCGGTGCCACGGCGCCGTTCGTCGGTCTCGTCGGTACGACCATGGGTATCGTGAACTCGTTCACGGCCATGTCCACGTCGGGTGCCGGCGGTATCTCCTCCATGGCGGCCGGTATCGCCGAAGCCCTCATCACCACGGCCATCGGTATCGGCGTGGCCATTCCGGCGGTGTGGGCGTTCAACTACTTCCAGACGAAGATCGACAATCTCACGGCCGAGATGACGTACACGTCGAAGGAAATGATCGACTACCTCATCAAGGGGGTGTCGGGTGAGTTCGGCCGCTCGCGCTTCACGCGTGAGTTCAACACGGCCGGCCAGACCCCGATCTCGCACTAATCACCGTCGGTCCGGTGGCGCGCCCCCAGAGCGGGGCGCGCGTCAGCCGGGCTCCACGCAAGGAGTAACGCATGGGCATGAGTGCTGGTGGCGGCGGCAGCGTCAAGGCCGATCCGAACGTCACTCCCATGATCGACGTGATGCTGGTGCTCCTGATCATCTTCATGATCACCATTCCGCAGATCAATGCGGGCTTTACCGCGGTGCCGCCCGAGGGCCAGAACCTCAAGCCGCACCCCGAGGAAGACGGAGACCAGGTGCTCGGCATCGACGATCAGGGTCAGTATTACCTGAACAAGAAGCCGGTCCGCAACGAAGATCTCGAAACGCTCGTGCGTGAGATCTACGGGGTGGAAGGGCGTGATGACTACATCATGTACGTGAAGGCCCACAAGGACCTCCAGTACCTCAAGGTCATCGACGCCATGGACAAGCTCTCGCGCAATGGGGTGCGGGTGGCGGCGCTCATCACTGAACAGGCACCGGGCACCGAGTCGCTCGTGGAGAGCGACCGCCTGCGGCCGGGAGGCAACTGACGATGGGCATGTCCGCAGGTGGTGGCGGCGGCGGCGGTCTCACCAACGAGATCAACGTGACGCCCATGATCGACGTGCTCCTCGTGCTCCTCGTGATCTTCATGATCATCGTGCCGATGAGCCGCAAGGCCATCGATACGCAGCTCCCTGACCCGAACCCGCAGCAGGCGCAGCCGAATGCGAACCCGGATCAGATCGTGCTCGAGGTGCTGCCGGACGACAAGTACGCGATCAACAAGGAACCGGTCGACAAGGCCAAGCTGTTCGAGCGCCTCAAGTCGATCTATGATCCGCGCCCGGATAAGATCATCTTCGTCAAGGGTGACACCATGACCACCTACGCCAATGTGGTGTGGGCCATGGACCAGGCGCGTGGCGCCGGGGTCAAGGTCATCGGCGTGGCACCCAAGTAAGGGGCGGGCCAAGGGCACCTCGCACGGTGCTCCGGTGTTCAATACGGCGGGCGAACCCATTCGGGGTCGCCCGCCGTAGTACATTCGACGAGCCCGTGGTCGGCAACCCGGCCGGCCACCCCGTCGTTGCGTCGTACCTTCGCCTCTGCCGCATGGCCGGACGTCCGCCAATCGAACCGTTCACCCTCACGCCCCCCGATCCCCCGGCGAGGCCCAAGTATCGGCCGCCCATCGGGATCCCTGTCGACTCGCCGCGGCGCACGCGCAGTCTGGTGTTGGCCGTGCTCCTGCATGTGGCCATCGTCCTGCTGCTCATCGTCCCATTCACGTCGCCGGAACTCCTCCGCACCGTCATGGGCGCCGGGGGGCTCGGTCCGGCGGGGGGAGGTGGCGGCGGTAACAAGGGCGCCGGTGGCCGCATGATCGAGGAGCGGCTGCAGTATGTGCGCATTGCCCCCACGCCGGCGCCGGCGCCACCCGTGCCGCTACCGCCGCGGCCGCAGGTGCTGCCTCCCATTACGCCGCCGCCGGTGGAAAAACCCAAGGTCACGCCTCCGGAGACGCCGCCACCCCAGTCGACTACGGTGCCGGCCGCCGCCGCGGCGCCGGCGGCGGCCACAACATCCGCCACCGGGGCAGGCACGGGGGTGGGCACGGGGAATGACGGCAGTGGCGGCACCGGGCCCGGCAGCGGAGGCGGCGTGGGCTCGGGCGTTGGTACCGGGCGTGGCAGCGGAGTCGGCGCCGGCACCGGCGGCGGGCCTGGCACGGTCTATCCGCCGGCGCCCACGGAGCTCTTCCTGCCGCCGCTCCCCGTACCCAACAAGGCGAAGGGCACGATCGTCGTGGTCTTCGACGTCGACTCCACCGGAAAGGTGCTCGACCTGCAGTTCAGCCCCACCAAGGATGGGGCCTACAATCGCAAATTGCGTGAGGCACTCGTCGCCATCCGCTTCCGCCCGGCGGTCAATGCACAGGGCGTCCCGGTCCGCGCGCGCGCCGAGATTACCTACTCGCTGTGACCCGTACCGCGTACTAGTTTGCGCTAGCGCTCCAGGCCGCGCGTGAGTTCGCCGGCACCGCGCGTACACTCCCCTCCCGAGGCGCTCGCCTCCCCCCACCTCCCAGATACGTCATGGGGCTGTTCGCTCGTAAGCCGATCGTCGCTGCCGACGACGGTGAACACGGCATGCGCCGCACGCTTGGCGCAGGCGATCTCGTCATGCTGGCCATTGGCGCCGTGATCGGGGCCGGTATCTTCTCCTCCCTCGGTACGGCCGCCGCCGGCGAGACCCTCGCCGATGGCACGGTCGTGCGCTACGGGGCAGGACCCGCGCTGGTGCTGTCCTTTGTGCTGCTCGGCGCCGTCTGCGGACTCGCGGCTCTCTGCTACGCCGAGCTGGCCGCCATGATTCCCCAGGCCGGCAGCGCCTATGCCTACTCGTATGCCACCCTCGGCGAAATCGTCGCCTGGATCGTAGGCTGGGCGCTCATTCTCGAGTATGCCGTCGGCAACGTGGCGGTCGCGATCGGCTGGGGGGGGTACTTCAACGCCTTGCTCAGCGGGTTCGGCATCGAACTCCCCGCGTGGCTCACCCACGGCTACTGGAACGTGAAGGCCAGTAGCGATCCCGCCGTTCGCGCACTGCTCGACAGCGCGCCGCGCGTGGCCGGCGTGCCCGTCCTGATCAACCTTCCCGCCTTCAGCATCGTCGCCGCCATCACCGCCCTGCTCATGCGCGGCGTCAAGGAGAGCACCCGGGCGAACAACATCATGGTGATCATCAAGCTCATCGTGCTGGGGCTGTTCGTCATCGTGGGGGCGTTGCACATCGATCCGGCCAACTACAAGCCCTTCGCCCCCAACGGATTCACCGGCATCCATCAGGGTGCCGCCATCGTCTTCTTCGCGTACATCGGGTTCGACGCCATCTCCACGGCCGCCGAGGAAACCAAAGACCCGCAGCGGAACCTGCCGCGCGGCATCCTGGGCGGGCTCGCCATCTGCACGCTCATCTACGTGATCGTCGGCTTCGTGGCCACCGGCCTCGTGCCGTACGATCAGCTCCGCAGCTCCGACCCGCTGGCCAAGGCGCTTTCGCTCGCCGGCCTGGAGACCGCCAGCTGGATCGTGGCCGCCGGGGCCGTAGTGTCCATGTCCGCGGTGCTGCTGGTGTTCCAGTACGGCCAGCCGCGCATCTTCTACGCCATGGCGCGCGATGGCCTGCTGCCACGCTTTGCCGCCAAGCTCGATCCCAAGACGCGCACCCCCAAGGTCACCACCCTCATCACCGGCGGGCTCGTGTCGCTGGGGGCGCTGCTGGCCGACGATGCCGCGACCTATGACCTCACCAACATCGGCACGCTGGCAGCCTTTGCGGTGGTCTGCATCGGCGTGCTGGTGCTGCGCATCCGCGAACCCGACCGTCCGCGCCCCTTCCGTGTCCCGTTTGTCTGGGCCGTCACACTCATCGGCGCCGGCGCCTGCGTCTTCGTCATGAAGGGACTGCCCGTCAGCGCGTGGATCGCGTTCGGCGTATGGATGGCAGTCGGTCTCGGGCTGTACTTCGTCTACGGCTATCGCCACTCCGTGCTGCGCACCGGCGCCACGGATCGCTGAGCGCCGGCTCACCTTCTTCCCGTCCCATGGCACATCTGTCCGCCGACACACCCGCCACCGCCCCCGGCAAGAAGGGATTCCTTGGCATCGGCTTCACCGGCTGGATCATCATCTCGATGATCGTCGGCATCCTCATTGGGTGGCTGGCCCCGGATTTCTCGCAGAACCTCAAGCCGCTGGCCAACATCTTCCTGCGCATGATCAAGTCGCTGATCGTGCCGCTGCTGTTCAGCACCCTGGTGGTGGGCATCGCCGGTCACGGCGACGACATGAAGAAGGTCGGCAAGCTGGCGCTGCGCTCGATCATCTACTTCGAGGTGGTGACCACGCTGGCCCTCGCGATCGGCCTGATCGCCGTCAATCTGGCGAAACCAGGCGTCGGTCTCGCCATCTCGGCGGCCGGCGACAGCGAGGAGTTCAAGGCACTCGCCGCCAAGACGCCCACCTTTGCGTCGGTGCTCGAGCACACGGTGCCGCAGAGCTTCTTCGAGGCGGCCGCGCAGAATGAGGTGCTGCAGATCGTCTTCTTCGCCATCATCTTCGCCGTCGCGCTCGCCAAGGTGGAGGGGCCGTCGAAGAAGTTCATGATCGATTGGCTGCAGTCGCTCAGCGACATCATGTTCAAGTTCGTCGGCATCGTCATGGCCTACGCCCCCATCGGGATCGGGGCCGCCATCGGGGTGACGGTGGGCAAGAGCGGCCTCGACGTCATGCTCAACCTCGCGAAGCTCGTGGGCACGCTGTACGTGTCGCTCATCGTGTTCGTCGTCCTCGTGCTGCTGCCGGTCGCACTGCTCGCCCGCATCGACATCAAGCGCTTCTGGGCGCTGGTCAAGGAACCCTGGCTCATCGCGTTCTCCACGGCCTCGTCCGAAGCCGCCTTCCCGCAGGCCATGCAGGCCATGGAGAAGTTCGGCGTGCCGCGGCGCATCGTGTCGTTCGTGCTCCCCACCGGCTACTCGTTCAATCTCGACGGCAGCACGCTGTATCTCGCCATCGCCTCGGTGTTCGTGGCGCAGGCCGCCGGCATCGACATGCCCCTCGGGACCCAGCTGCTCATGATGCTCACGCTCATGCTCACCTCCAAGGGCGTCGCCGCCGTCCCGCGGGCAAGCCTCGTGATCCTCTCCGGCGCGCTCGCGCAGTTTGGCCTGCCGCTCGAAGGCATTGCCATCATTCTCGGGGTTGACGCCATCATGGACATGGCGCGCACCTCGGTGAACCTGCTCGGGAATTGCCTCGCCACTGCCGTGATGGCCCGGTGGGAAGGCGAGTTGAAGGACGGCCCGGTCACCGAGCCCGTGCCCGCCTGATTGCCGGTGGCCACCATGGGAAACGGGCCGATCATCATGATCGGCCCGTTTGCGTTTCGTCGCCACGCGTCACGCGTCACGCGCCACGATGCACGCGGGACGGGGGCCCCGCGCGCACCAGGCGCGGCGTGTGGCTAGACCTCGACTCCCAGCAGGCGCCGCGCACGACGCACCGCACCGCGCGCGGCGTCCACGTCGTCGCTGCGCACGGTCGCGCCCGGTACCGCACTCTTGAGACGCTGCTCGAGTCGCTTGCGCACCAGCGAGCCGCGGGAGAGCAGCCCGCCCGCCAGAGCGACCGGAATGGCGGCCCGCTCGTCGGTGAAGCAGCGTCGGGCGAGGGTGCGCACATGCAACGCCAACTCCTCCACACAGAACGAGATCAGCGCGTTGGCCCGCAAGTCTCCGGTGCCCGCCACCTGCGCCACCACCGGCGCCAACTGCGCCAGCATGGCCGGTGTTGCGTGCGCCGCCCACGGAATCAGGTCGTCCAGCGTTTCGAGCTCCAGGGCCGTGAGCACCGCGCCTCCCAACGCCGTTTCCGGCTCGCGGCCATCGTACGCGGCCGTCACGACGCTCAGGGCACGGCGCCCGAGCCAATGCGCGCTCCCCTCATCGCCGACGTTCGGTCCCCACCCCCCGCAGCGCTCGAGACGCCCGTCCGGCGCCTTGGAGTACGCCACCGAACCGGTGCCCGCAACCAGCAGCACACCGGCCGAATCGCCAAACGCGTCGTCCATGGCAATCACCGCGTCCGCCTGCACGGACACATCGTCAGCGACGCGATGCTTGGCGAGCACCGACCAGAGCGCCTGCGCTGCCCGTTCCTGCCCGGCGCCCGCCACGCCAACCACGCACACGGCCGGTCGCGTCTCCGTACGCTCCGCCTTGGCGAGCGCGTCGTGAATGAGCGCCTTGATGATGTCCGCCGCCGCCCCCTCCGCACCGGGGCGCAGCGCGCTCCCGGGGCCTTCCACGCGGGCGAGCACACTGCCTGCGGCGTCGGCCAGAAGCACGCGCGTGTGGCTTCCACCACCATCCACGCCCACCACCAATGGCGTCGGGTCAAGAGGTCCGGCGCTCATCTTGCACTCCTCGAGGCGAGCGACGCTCCGGCCGAGTCGGCGGGCGCCGCGTGGGTGAACGACAACAACCAACCCGTGACGAAAGTAAGCGAGGTCCCGATCAGGACGTACCAGGGCCACGCGATGCGAACGAACGGCGCCAGCGTCGGTGCCAAGGCCGGGACCCATCCCGAAATCGCCTTCGCGAACACCACGAAGGTCATGATGCCGATTCCCGTGGCCATCCCGGCGATCGCGTCACGCTGGGTGGCCCGTGCCACCAGCATCGCCAGGAAGAACGCCCCGAGCAGTCCGCCATAGGTGAACGAGGCGATGGAGAGCGCGATGGTCACCACCGGGGTGCCTTCGTTGCGGTACAGCATGGCGCCGCCGATGAGCACGGCCGCCCAGATCAGCGTGAACAGCTTGCTGGTGCGCAGAACCCCCGGGTCGTCCTGCCGCTTGCCGGTGAGGGGCAGGTAGAGATCATGCAACGTGGCGGCCGCCAGCGAATTGAGCGCGCCCGAGACCGTACTCATGGCCGCCGCCAGAATGGCGGCAATCACCAGCCCGGTCAGCCCCGGCGGCATGACCTCCACGATGAACCGCGGAAAGATGGCGTCGGGGCGCGGGAAGACTTCGCCCGCGTAGTACGCGTGCAGGCCGATGCCGATGAGCAGGAACATGAGAAACTGCCCCAGCACCACCACGCCGCTGCCAATCAGCGAACGGCGGGCGTCGGAAAGGCTCCCGGAAGCCATCAGTCGCTGGACGATCATCTGATCGGCACCGTGCGATGCCATGCTCAGGAACGCACCGCCAATGAGCCCGGCCCAGAGGGTGTGCGGACGGTCGATGCCCGTGTAGCGGTCGATGATCTGCAACTTGCCCTGCGCCGCCGCGCCGTCGAGAATGGCGCTCCATCCGCCGTCCACGCCGTTCCCCAGCAACCACATGGCGGCCACGCCGCCAATGAGATACACGCCGGTCTGCAGCACGTCGGTCCAGACCACGGCACGCATCCCGCCGTGGTAGGTGTACAGCACCGTGAAGGCGCCAAGAATGAGGATCGACAACGGCCCCACATACTGCGCCGGCACGACCGGGCCGATGATGAGGGCAACCGGGATGGCCGTGGCGAACACCCGGACACTGTCGCCAAACGACCGGGTCACCATGAACACCACCGACGCGAATCGCCGCGTCGCCAGACCAAACCGCTTCTCCAGCAGCGCATATGCCGTGACCAGCTCGCCCTGGTAGTAGCGCGGCAGCAGCGTGTACGAGATGACGATGCGCCCCAGGATGTAGCCGGCGGCCACCTGCAGGAACGACAGGTTCCCCACGTACGCGAGTCCCGGAATCGAAATGAACGTCAGCGCACTCGTTTCGGTGGCCACGACCGAGAAGAGGATCGCCCACCACGGAATGCGCTGGCTCGCCACGAAATAGTCGCGGGCATCCTTCTGGTCGCGCCCCAGCCACATGCCCAGCGCCGTGGTACCCAGCAGATACACCACCAGCACCGTCCAGTCGAGGAGCGTGAAGCCGCCGCTCATGCGCGCACCGTACCGGACGCACGGCGAGCGATCGCGCCGTTACGCGATGACATACGCCTCCATGGCGAAGTACTCCGCCAGACCGAGTTGGTCGAGCTGGCGTGCCGTCGTCTTGTTGCGCTGTTCCACGCGCTGCCAGAACTCCCGCTCGTCCTGCCCGGGGAAGGGCGCCGAGTCCTTCTGCGACTGATGCTTGAAGATCGCCTGAATCTTCAGCGTCAGCTCCTCCTGCGACAACGGCACCAGCACCGTGGCTTCCGTCACCGGCCACTCCTGCCAGGCACCTCGGTAGAGCCAGATCTCCGGGCGTGCAGCCGCTTGCGCGCCCGTGTACACCTCCGCCACAGCGCGGTCGATCGCTTCCTTGCACATGCGATGCGTCCCGTGCGGGTCCGACAGGTCACCGGCCACGAAAATGAGGTCGGGCTGGATCTCGCGCAGCAGCTGGGCCACGATCGCCACGTCGGCCGGCCCGATCGGGTCCTTGCGTACCTTGCCGGTCTGGTAGAACGGCAGGTTGAGGAATCGCGCGTGCGCCTTGGACAGGCCCATCACCTCGATGCCGCTCACCGCCTCCGACTCACGGATGATGCGCTTGATGTCCTGCACCTCGGCAATGTCCACTTCACCGGGCTGCTTGCGATCGAGAAAGGCGTGCACCGTGTCCGCCAGCGCCCGCACCGAGGAACCGCCGCCGATGCGCTCGGCGTCGAGGCGCACGAGGAAGTCGAGATACCGGCGGACATCATGGTCGAACACGGCGATGTTGCCGCTCGTCATGTACGCCACCGTCATGTCGTTGCCGTTCTCCACGAACTTGCGGAGGATGCCCCCCATGGAGATCACGTCGTCGTCCGGATGCGGCGAGAAGCAGATCGTCCGCAAGCCACGCGGAAGCTTGCTTTTGCCGCGAATCTTGGCGCCCAGCATGTTGAACACGAGGCCGTTCACGGCGCCCGGTGAGCCGTGCCGCGCCACCAGGGACGTGAGGTGATTGTCGGCATAGTCCTGCTGCGTGAGCTTCAGGATGGCCTTGCCGCACTTCGCCGCGAGCCACGTCACGGCGCGCAACATCAGGGCGTCGCCCCAGTGCACTTCGTCCAACAGCCAGGGGGTGGCCACCCGCGTCAGATCAGCCGCCGCCGAGTCGTCCACGTAGAAGGTCGTATTCGGATGGCGCTGCAGGAACGTCGCCGCCACCGCCCGGTCGATCTCGCCTTCCACGGCACGGCGCACGATACCGGCCTTGTGCTCACCGGTCGCGAGGATCGCGATCTCGCGCGCCCCCATGATGGTGGCAATGCCCATCGTGATCGCCTCGCGCGGCACATTCTCCTCGCCGAAGAAGTCGGCGGCCGCATCACGGCGCGTGATGCTGTCGAGGTGCACGAGGCGCGTGTGGCTCTGCTCGCCGGAGCCCGGCTCATTGAAGCCGATGTGCCCGGTCTTGCCGATGCCGAGCAGCTGAAAGTCGATGCCGCCCACGTCGGCGATGCGCTGTTCGTACGCGGCACACGCGGCCTCCACGTCGGCGCGCGGCAGCGACCCGTCGGGGATGTGCACGTGCGCCGGATCGATGTCCACGTGCGAGAAGAGATTCTCCCACATGAAGCGATGGTACGAGTGGATGCTGTCCCGCCGCATCGGGTAGTACTCGTCCAGGTTGAACGTGATCACATGGCGGAAGCTCACCCCGTCTTCGCGGTGCAACCGGATCAACTCACGGTACACCCCGATCGGCGTGCTGCCGGTCGCCAGCCCGAGCACGAGAGGGCGAGCGGCACTGGCGCGCTCGCGGATGAGCGTCGCAATGCGCCCCGCCACCGCTCGCGCCATGGCGCCGTGTTCGTCGATGATGACGGTGGGGATGCGCTCGCGCGCCGTACCGGTGACACCGGCATGAACAAAGGGCGTACCCGCAACGCGCACAGGCCCGCCGCTCACGTCGAGCGCGCGGGCCTGCGACTGGTCACGGGCCGCCGTGGATCCGGAGGCCATGAGCAAATGATCGAAAAATGGAAGGGACGATCGCCCGTCGGGCGACCGGGCGGGTCACGCCGAGAACGAACTGCCGCAGCCGCAGCCGCCGGTGCTGTTCGGATTCTTGAAGGTGAAGCCCGACCCCTGCATCGACGACACGTAGTCGATCGTGGTGCCGCTGAGGTACTGCGCCGAGAACGGATCGACGAACACCTTGATCCCCTCGATCTCGACCGTGATGTCGTCGTCCGCCGACTTGTCCTCGATCACGAGCCCGTACTTGAAGCCGCTGCATCCGCCGGGCATCACCGAAACACGCAGGCCGCCCTGCTCGACGGTCACACCCTCGGCGTCCATGAACTTGCGCACTTCGGCCACGGCCACAGGCGTAATGATCACCATGACGTCCGGCTGCTGCATCGTGCTCATACTCGTCCTCCGATACGGCCGGCTCGGTTGCCGACCCGATGGACTGCACCCACGTGGTCTGCTCGCCCTCGCGAGCCGCCCCCTCGTGGGCGTCAGTTCGTGCTGTGCGGAAAATAGCGAGAGGATCACTCCCCTTGCAAGAAACACTCGAGACGGAACGGGGATCCGTCTGCAGGTCACTCTGGGGGGCGCGACACCGGCCAGAGCTCTGCCGCGCCGCCACCGCCAGGGCTGCCGTCACTGTCCAGGGGAGGCGTCGGAGCGCGCGCCGCTCATGGCCGCGTTCACGGCATCGGCCAGTTGGCTGCGCACCGCACCGATGCGGGTGTTCTGGCGCGTGGGATTCACCCGGTTGGTGAGCAGGATCACGAACAGGTTGCGCTCAGGGTCCACCCAGAGTGACGTCCCCGTGAACCCGGTGTGTCCGAAGGCGCGTGCCGACATCCGCCGTCCCGCGGAATTGCGCCCCGTGGGCGTTTCCCACCCCAGCGCCCGCTGCGAGACCGAAGGGTTCTGCACGGTGGTGAACTGCCGGATCGCGGTAGAATCCAGCACCTGCCGCCCATCCAGTCGCCCGCCGTTCAGGTACAGGCGGGCGAAGCGCGCCAGATCGGTGGCCGTGGAGAACAGCCCGGCATGGCCGGAGGCACCACCCAGCCGCGCGGCATTCTCGTCGTGTACCTCGCCCCGCAATTTCCGTTGCCGCCATGGATCCTGCTCCGTGGGCGCCGTGCGCGCCCGCCAGGATGCGGGGGGCAGGTAGCGGGTGTCGGGCATCCCCGCCGGACCAAAGACATGACGCGGGCCGTACGCGGCCAGCCGTTCGCCACTGAGCCGTTCCACCAACCGGCCCAGGAGGATGAAGCCAAGATCGCTGTACACGAAGCGCACCCCCGGCACGGTATCCAGCGGCGTGGCCAGTACCAGCCGCCACGCCTCCTCGGGGGACTCGGCTTCCTTGTACAGCGCGCGCCACGCCGGAAGCCCCGCATGGTGGGACAGCAGGTGACGCACCGTGACCCCCGTCGCCCCCGGGGCTGTCCACTCGGGCAGGTAGCGCACGACCGGCTCATCCAGAGCAATCGCGCCGTTCGCCACCAACTGCATCACCGCACTCGTGGTCCCGACCACCTTGGTCAACGAGGCGAGATCCCATACCGTCTGCGCGGTGGGCCTCGCGGCATCGGCACTGTCGAGACGGCCCGCGCCATACTCGGCCACTATGCCCTCGCGCGTACCCACCACGGCGTAACCGCCAGGGAAGGCCCCCTCCGCCACGGCGCGCTCGAGCACCGTCCGCAGACTGTCCGCCACCGCGCGCTGCACGGCGGCGGAGACCGCGGCCCCCGCGGCGGCCGGCCGCGCAGGGGGGCGCGCTGCAGACTGGCACGCCGCAAGCAGCAGGGACGCGGCCGCCGCACAGGCCCACCGCGTGCGGGGACATGATAGGTTCCTAGCGGGGACCGACCGAAGCGGAAGCCGGAGATGGGGATTCGTACCGGTCATGTGTTGGCGGGAAAGGGGCGCACCGGGGCCGTGGCGCGGGTGGCCGCGTCGACGCACTCTGAACTTACTGTGGAGATGAAGCGCGTGAACGCGACATGGGCTGGAGTGCACGGCAGGCTGCGACGCTGGTCGCTGCTTGCGCTGGCCGCCGGGATGGCCGCTTGCGCCGGACGGCAGGGCGGGGCAGGCCCGGCTACCGACGACGGGGCCGACCTCCCACCAGGGCTGCGCATGCGGACCCTCGATCGCAAAGTTCGCCCCGGCATCACGGTGCTTCTGGACGACAGCGTGAAGCTCATTGCCGGCAAGCGCGTCGCGCTCGTCACCAACCAGACGGGTGTCGACGAACGCGGACGGCGAACGGTGGATCTGCTCTTTTCCGACCCGCGAGCCGAGCAGGCTTCGGTCAAGCTCGTGCGCCTCTTTGCCCCCGAGCACGGCGCGCTGGGCACCGAGGATCGCGAAGGGCTGGGGGACGAACGGGACGCGCGCACGGGCCTCACGGTGCATTCCCTGTATCAGCGCACCACCATGGCTCCCCCCGACAGCCTCCTGCACGACGTGGACGTGCTCGTCGTCGACCTGCAGGACATTGGGACACGGACCTGGACGTATGTGGGCGTCGTGCTGTACGCCATGCAAGCCGGCGAACGGCGCGGGATCCCCGTGCTCGTGCTCGACCGCCCGAATCCCCTCTCCGGCGCGTTCACCGAGGGGGCCCTCCTCGATTCGAGCCTGGCCAACGCCGAGTATCCCACGGGCACCAACCGCACCAACGGGTTCGCCGTCTACCCCTCGCCCCTGCGACACGGCCTCACCATGGGCGAACTCGCGCGGCTGTTTCAGGCCAATCTCAAGATGGGCACGCGACTCTCCGTCATCCCCATGCGCAACTGGCGACGGCGCATGTGGTTCGACGACACGGAGCTTCCCTGGGTCCGTCCATCCCCCAACATGCCCAATCTCACCTCGGCGCTCCTCTACCCGGCGCTGGTGCCGTTCGAGGCGAGCAACGTGTCGGTGGGTCGCGGCACCGAGCAGCCCTTCCAGCGCATTGGCGCCCCCTGGCTGCGCGCCGATACCCTGGCGCGCCTGCTCGAGGACTTGACGCTCACCGGCGTGAGGTTCCGCGCGGAACGCTTCACCCCCGATCAGCCGGGGGACAACAAGTATCCCGGGCGAAACATTCCCGGCATTCGGCTCGAAGTGACCGATCGGGAACGCGTACAGCCGGCGCGCATCGGGGCGGCCCTGCTCTGGGCACTCAATCGTGTGCATGGCGATTCCCTTCGCCTCACGCTCCCCGGCTTCGACCTCCGCATGGGCTCCGCGCGGGTGCGCGAGGCCTTGCTGGCCGGGCGCGATCCCGACGCCGTGCTCGATCGGCTGCTGCCGCAGGTCGTGGCCTTCGAAAAGGACGCCCGTCGCTACCATCTCTACCGTTGACGAGGGGGGAGTTCTAGCTTTCCCGGGCTGCCCCCGAGCCCAACGTCCTCGGGCCAGCGCCCGGTCGCGCCAGTCGAGATCGCTCCACCGCGCCCGGTCCAGTCACTGTTGCCCTGATGAAAGCCATCTGGAACGCCATCGTAAGCGGATACCTGAAAGTCATCGCCCCCGTGGCAGACTGGCTGGTCGCGAAGCGTGTGCGTCCCAATACCATCACCACTGTCGGGACGCTCTGCACCTGTACGGCGGGGGTGATCTTCGCGACCGGCCACATTCGAACCGGGGGCTGGTTCCTCGGACTCACGGCACTCTTCGATGTGCTCGATGGCACGGTCGCGCGACGGACGGGGACCACCAGTCTGTTCGGCGCGTTCTATGATTCCACCCTCGACCGGGTGGCAGACGGCTTCCTGCTCGGCGGGCTCGTGGTGTTCTACGCCACGCATGGGCAGCACGCCAATCAGGGCATGGTCATCGTGGCAACTCTGGCGCTCATCGCCACGTTCCTTACGTCATACACCAACGCGCGCGCCGAAGGGCTCGGCTTCTCGGCGCGTGTGGGCGTGCTGCAGCGCCCTGAGCGCATCACGCTGCTGGCCGCGCCGCAGGCGTTCTTCGGCCTTGCGCTGCACGGCTTGGTGCTGGCCGGTATCGTGACGCTCCTCATGGTCACGGCCTGGGTCACGTTCTTCCAGCGCATGGCGTATGTCCATCGCACCGCCACGGCTGCTCCGACACCTACTTCTCCTGGAGAATAAACGCAGTGTCCGACTCGACCCGCGGGACTCCCGCGAACATCGCCCCGGCCACGGGGAAGCTCGCCATCTTCACGCCGGGACTCGGCGCCGTGGCGACCACCTTCATTGCCGGCGTCGAGCGCGTGCGCCGCGGCCTGTCGGTGCCCATCGGTTCGCTCACCCAGATGGCCACCATCCGCCTCGGCAAGCGTACGGACAACCGCAGCCCGCTCATCAAGGACTTCGTACCCCTCGCCTCGCTCGAGGACATCGTCTTCGGGGCCTGGGATCCGATCCCCGATGACGCGTACACCGCGGCCACCAAGGCCGGAGTGCTCGTCAAGGACGACATCGAACCCATCGCCGACTTCCTCAAGAGCATCAAGCCCATGCCGGCGGTGTTCGAAAGCCGCTACGTCACGCGCATCACCGGTGCGACCAACGTGAAGTCCGGCAAGACGAAGAAGGATCTTGCCGAGCAGCTGCGCGCCGACATCCGCAGCTTCATGGCGGCCAACGGCGCCACGCGGGGCGCCATGGTCTGGTGCGGCTCCACCGAGACCTACATCAAGCCCGGCCCGCAGCATCAGACTATCGAAGCCTTCGAGAAGGCCATGGAGGAGAACGACGACGCCATCGCGCCGTCGATGCTCTACGCGTACGCGGCCATCATGGAAGGTGTTGCCTACTGCAACGGCGCGCCGAACCTCTCGGCCGATTTCCCGGCGATGGTCGACCTGGCGAACCGTCAGGGCGTCCCCATTTCGGGCAAGGACTTCAAGACCGGCCAGACGTGGATGAAGACCGTCATCGCGCCGGGCATGAAGGCGCGCATGCTGGGCCTCGAGGGCTGGTACTCCACCAACATCCTCGGCAACCGCGACGGCGAAGTGCTCGATGATCCGGCGTCGTTCAAGACCAAGGAGGAGTCGAAGCTCTCCGTGCTGCACACCATTCTGCAGCCCGAGAAGTACCCCGAGCTGTACAAGGATTTCTCGCACGTCGTGCGCATCAACTACTACCCGCCGCGCGGCGACAACAAGGAAGGCTGGGACAACATCGACATCAAGGGGTGGCTCGGCTACCCGATGCAGATCAAGGTCAACTTCCTCTGCCGCGACTCCATCCTGGCCGCGCCGCTCGTGCTCGACCTCGCCCTGTTCAGCGACTTCGCCCAGCGTGCCGGGATGAAGGGCATTCAGGAATGGTTAAGCTTCTATTACAAGGCGCCCACGGTGGCTGCGGGATTGCAGCCCGAGCACGACCTTTTCATCCAGCAGACGAAGCTGAAGAACACGCTCCGTCACCTCATGGGTGAGGACCAGATCACGCACCTCGGGCTGGAATACTATCAATGACATACACGCGCGCGCGCTGGATCGCCGGCGCGGCTTTCGCGATCACGGCCGGCGCTTTCAGCGCTGGCTGTGACGCCGGCCGCAAGAACATTCGGGAGCTGCGGTTTCGTACCGACTCGTTCGTCATCCGAGTCGCTCCGGAAACCATTCCGACGCGCGCGCTCGAGCCCATCTACTGGCGGGTCATCGTGCACGACCGCGAAACCGGCGTGCCCATCCAGGGGGGCGAAGGCCGCATCTTCGCCACCAACAAGGATATGAAGACCGTGTCCAACGGGTTCGAGGAAACCGGCGAGCTTGGCACCTATCGCAGCAACCTCATGTTCGTCACGGCGGGCATGTGGGCCATGGCCATCCAGTTCCGGCGTGACTCCACGAAGGAGTTGCAGAAGACGCAGGACTGGACCCAGGATATCCTGGAGGCCGATGAACCCGGCATGAACATCCGGACGCCCATCTCCACGCGCGTCAAGGATTCGGCCAAGGCACCGGCCGCGGCGCCGGCCGCGACGGATTCCGCCCGGAAGCGGGCGCCCTGACGGGCGCCTCTGGAGACTTTGCATGCGGCATTTCCATCGCTGTTCGCTTACGCCCGACGTGGTGCTCGAGCAGGCCGATCGCTACTTCGGCGCACTGGGCCTCTCCCGCAGCGGCGCCGACGCGCGCGCGCGCGCCTATGTCGGCGCGCTGGGAACCATGACCCTCTCGGTCAGGATGGAGGGCGGCCACTACACCTTCGTCGAGGTGCACACCGACCAGGTGGGGGAAAGCCGGCTCGACAAGAACGTCAAGCGCTACTTCAATGCGCTGCATCGCGCCGCCGATCCCCGTCACCTGATCGAGGCCGGATACTGATGGCCACGGCGGGAACGCCGGCGCCCGGTGAGGATCGCACGGGGCGGAACATCGGCGTCGGATGCTTTACGTGCTTCATCGGAGCCGTCAGCGGGGCCATGTCGGGGGTCGGCATCGGCAAGCTCATGGGCTTCTTCAATCGCTGCACCCCGGAGCCCGGCTTGCCTGCGTGCGAATGGTGGGTGTACGCCGGGTGGGGCGCCGCCATTGGCGCCCTCACGCTCCCGGTATTCTCGCTCTGGCGCCTCAAGCGCCGCGACCAGGCCGAAGACGCAGTTTCCACATATCGAGGATGACCGAGTGGCTCGTGTAGACGTGATCATGCCGCAGATGGGCGAATCCATCGCGGAAGGGACGGTATCGCGGTGGCTCAAGAAGGTGGGCGACAGCGTCAAGCGCGATGAGCCCATTTTCGAGATCTCCACGGACAAGGTCGACGCGGAAATCCCGTCACCGTCCGCCGGCGTGCTCATGGAAATCCTCGTTGGCGAAGGGATGACGGTGGCGGTGAATACGGTGGTGGCGCGGCTCGAAACCGATGCCGCGGCCGCGGCCGCCGCGCCGGCCCCCAGCGCGCCGGTCCCCGCCGAAACCGCCACGGCAATCGCTGCCACGTCGGTGGCGACGCCCGCCCCGGTCGCGGCCTCGGCGGCACCGCCGGCGGCAAGGCCTGCGGTGCCCGCCACGGAACCGGGTTCGCTGGAAGAGCGCCTGCGGACCAAGTCGTCGCCGCTCGTGCGCAAGATCGCCGCCGAGCACGGCGTGGAGATTGCCAGTCTCTCCGGCACCGGCATTGCCGGTCGCGTGACCCGCCGGGATCTCGACGCCTTCCTCGCCAACCGCCCCGCCGCGGCCGCAGCCGCGCCCGCTGGCGTGTCCATGTACGCGCCGGCAGGAACCGACACCCACGGCCCGTTGCCCACGCCGTGGCCTGGTGACGTGGTCGAGCCCATGTCGAAGATCCGCAAGTTGACCTCCGACCACATGGCGACGGCGCGCCGGGTGGCGGCGCACGTCACCACGTTCTGGGAGATCGACCTCACCCGCGTGGCGCGCCTCCGCAACGCCATGCGCCGTGATTTCGAAGCGCAGTCGGGACAGAAGCTCACCTATATGCCGTTCATCCTGCAGGCGGTCAGTGCGCAGCTCAAGCGGCACCCGGTGCTCAATGCCGCCGTCGCCGGCAATGACATCATCTATCGCAAGCAGGTCAACCTCGGCGTCGCCGTGGCGCTCGAACCCACGGGGCTCATCGTGCCGGTGCTCAAGCGGGCCGATGAACTCTCCCTGACGGGACTCACGCGCGGCGTGAATGACCTGGCGGCGCGCGCACGCGGCAAGAAGCTGAGCCCCGCCGACGTGCAGGATGCGACCTTCACGATTACCAACCCGGGAACGTTCGGCTCCATCACCGGCACGCCCATCATTCCCGTGGGCACGACGGCCATCCTCTGCCTCGGTGCCATCGAGAAGCGCCCCAAGGTGGTGACCGGTCCCGACGGCGAGGACACGATCGCGATTCGCACCTGCTGCTACTTCTCGCTGTCGTTTGATCACAAGGTCGTCGATGGCGCCGACGCCGATCGCTTCATGGGCGATCTCAAGAAGGCGCTCGAGTCGGTCTCCGAATCCACGGTCTGAACAGCGCATGGCCCGCTCCCTTGCCATCGTGGAACGGCATGTCGGCGACGACGAGCGGGCAGACTATCTGGCGGCACTGGCCGAGCGCAAATCACGCGCTGCGGCCATGCGCGCTCACTTCTGGGTCTTTGAGCACGCAACAGAACGCGGGCGTTTCGTGGAGTTCACCGAGGCGGCGAACGATGCATCCATCGCGTCGCTCCACGGCCATGACCTGCCCGGCCAGCTGTGGCGTGAAGTACAGGGAGGTTGAGATGCCCACGCGACGTATCAACATCGACGGCCGCGAATGGCAGGTGTACCCGTCCGGCTTCCTCACGCAATACGTCGGGGACGAATTCGGACTGATCTTCGTGACGGGCGCGGGTGACGGGCGCGAAGTGCGCGTGACCCGCTACTCTCCCATGGGGGTGCGCTCGCGCGAGCAGTCGCTGGCCGAGTGCGATGACGCCCAGCTCGTGGCGCTCTTCCGGGCGTCGCAGCCGGGGGCGCGCTCCCCTGAAGCCGGCTACCGCTCGTGAGCAGCGACGCCACGGCGCCAGCGGCGTTCGTGGATCTGCAGGTGCATACCACCGCCTCGGACGGCGCCTTGCCGCCGGCTGCGGTCGTGCAGGCGGCGGCCGATGCGGGGCTGCACGCCATTGCCATCACCGATCATGACACGGTCGACGGCCTCCCCGAGGCGCGCGCCGCGGGGGAGCGGCTCGGTGTGCGTATCGTGCCGGGGGTCGAACTCAGCACGTACGCCGATGGGGAGGAACTGCATCTCCTCGGGCTGCACCTTGCCGACCTCCACGCCATGACGGATGCGCTCGCCGAATTCCGCGTACAGCGCGTGCAGCGCGCCGCACGCATCGTCGAGACGCTCAATGCGCACGGCATCCCGATCACCATGGAGGCCGTGCTCGCCGAAGCGGCCGACGGCGCCGTGGGCCGCCCCCATATCGCCCGCGCCATGCTGGCCGGCGGCTGGGTGCGTGAGTTCCGCGAGGCGTTCGACAAGTGGATAGGCTGGGGACGTCCCGCGTACATGGCCAAGGAACAGTTCGACGTGGCCGATGCCATTGCCCTGGTCCATCGGGCCGGTGGACTCGCCGTGTGGGCGCATCCGGGGGAACTCGCCACGCCGGCCCGCATCGGTCGCCTCGCCGACCGTGGGCTCGATGCCGTGGAAGTGCTGCATCCGAGCCACCCCCCGTATCTCGTGCAGCGACTGGTCGAGCACACGGAGAAGGCCGGACTCCTCCCCAGCGGCGGCTCCGACTGGCACGGCACGCAGGACGGCCCCCGCAAGCTGGGCGGCCAACTCGTGCCCAAGGTGTGGCTGGACTGGCAGGATGCCCGGGTGGCCACCCGCGGCACCACCACGGCGTAGGCCATGTCGCGCCGCGTGGCTCTGGTCACCGGCGGAGCGCGGCGTCTGGGCGCGGCCCTGGTGCGGAGCTTCGCGGAACGCGAGTACGATGTCCTGCTGCACCACGGCAGCTCTCCCGAGGAGGCGGCCGCCCTTGCCCAGTCGCTCGAGCAGCAGCACGGCGGGCGCGTGCACGTGGTGCAGGAGGACCTGCTCGATCCCGCCGCGCCCGCCAGGATCGTCGCGTGCGCCGTCGAAGCCCTGGGGCGTCTCGACGTCGTGGTCAGTTCCGCGTCCGTCATGGAGTGGCGGGACTTCGAGCGCGTCACGCCGCAGGATTGGACACGGGCGGAAGCGATCAACCTGCGCGCGCCGTTCTTTCTCATGCAGGCGGCAGCCCGGGTCATGACCACGGGCGGCGTCATCGTGCAGATCGCCGATCATCTGGCCGGTGAGACCGGCTTCCCGCGCCTGATTCCCCACCAGGTCACCAAGGCAGCGCTCACCCAGCTGGTGCGCGCCGTCGCCGATCATCTCGCACCGGCCATCCGCGTGAACGCGATCGCTCCGGGGCTGGTGCTGGCCCCCGACGACCTGACCGACGAGGCCAGGCAACGCTTCTTGCGCGACGTACCGCTGTCGCGAAGTGGTACACCCGCCGATGTGGTGCAGGCCGTGCACTTCCTCGTGGACGCGCCGTACATCACAGGCATCGTCCTCCCGGTCGACGGCGGCCGACAACTGCGTCGCTGACGCATGGCACTGCGATTCTCGCGCATCGTCATCATCGGCGGGGGGTGCTACGGCAGCTGGTACGCGCAGCAACTCACGCGCGCCATCCAGCGGAAGGCGCTGTGGGCCGATGACATCGTGGTGGTGGATCGGGATCCCGCCTGTCGCGTTGCCGCGCGGCTGCAGGACGGTGCCTATGCCGGCGTCCCCCTGCGGTTGGCGCTCCGGCACTGGGATGCCTACCTCGCCGAGTGGTTGGCGGCGGGTCCCGAGGCGCTCGCTGGACACGCCATGGTCCCCTCGCCGCTCATGCCGCATCTGTGCCTCGACTGGCTCGTGGCGCGGGCGAAACACCGCTGGCCCAGCCGTGCCGTCACCGTGCTCCCCATGCCGGCGGTGCCCCCCACCCCGTGGGAACGGGCCGCACCCGATGGGCGCCATTACGTGAGCTTTGCCACCTGGACCTGCCCCGTCAATTGCATCGAGCCGGCCAAGTGCCCCGCCACCCGGGATACGCGCGACTGGAGCCTGCCCGTCACGATCCGGCGCCTCGCCCATGGGGAGCCACGATTGGGGGAGGCCGCTATCTTTCATTGTACACATCGAACGTACGGTGTCGGCATGATCGACGCCGACGCGATTGCCCATGCCGACCGCCTGGTCGCTGAACGCGGGAACGCGGGTGCCTGTCGAGTGCTCGTGGGTACCGTGTCGCACTGCCACGGCGCTCTCGGCCTCCTTGCCGTAGACTGAACGCGCTTCGCCGACCGCCCTCGATCCTCCCCCGGTTCCACACCAGGGCTTCACCGTTTCTCCTCGCGTGGACATGCCACTGTCAACCGAAAACATCGTCATCATCGGGTCGGGCCCCGCCGCCTGGACTGCTGCCATTTATGCCGCGCGCGCGAACCTGAACCCGCTGGTGTTCGAGGGAGAACCCGTGGGCACTGAATTGCCCGGCGGACAGCTCATGCTGACCACTGACATCGAGAACTTTCCCGGCTTCCCCGAGCCCATCAGCGGGCCCGAGCTCATGGAGCGCGTGAAGGCGCAGGCCGTGCACCACGGGACACGGGTGGTGAGCGAGCTGGTCCGGGAGGTCGATTTCTCGCAGCGTCCCTTCACGGTCACCCCCAATTACTCCTCGCCGCTGCAAGCGCACACCGTCATCGTGGCCACCGGGGCCGCCGCCAAGTGGATCGGGCTCGACAGCGAACTCCGGCTGGCGCAGCACGGGGGCGGCGTATCGGCGTGCGCGGTGTGCGACGGGGCCATGCCCTTCTACCGCAACAAGCGTCTGGCGGTCGTTGGCGGCGGCGATACCGCCATGGAAGAGGCCATGTACCTCACGAAGTTCGCAAGCGAAGTGGTCATCATCCATCGTCGTGACAGCTTCCGGGCCTCCAAGGTGATGGCCAACCGGGTACTCGCACATCCCAAGGTGCGCGTCCTCTGGAACTCCCAGGTCACCGAAGTGGTCGGCGATGAGTTCATCACCGGGCTCAAGCTGGCCGACACCGTAACCGGGGCCGTGCGCGAAATCGAGGTGGGAGGATTGTTCGTGGCCATCGGTCACACCCCCAATACGCGCTTTCTCCAAGGGCAACTCGACGTCACCGAACACGGCTACATCAAGGTGTCGCCCTGGCGCACGGCCACCTCGGTGGACGGGGTCTTCGCTGCGGGTGATGTGATCGATGACTACTATCGGCAGGCCATCACGTCGGCTGGCACCGGATGCATGGCGGCGCTCGAGGCCGAGCGGTGGCTCGCGCATCATGGCATCGGCGAGACGCCCGTGCTCGAAACGGGAGAGAGTTCGATCGCGGCCGCGACGGCCGAGGGGTGAGCGTGTCCGAACTGCGCGTGCAACAGCTGACCGTGGGGCCGCTCGAGGAGAACTGCTGGCTGTTGGCAGACCCCGCCTCGCGGCGGGCCGTGCTCGTCGATCCGGGTGACGAAGCCGATCGGCTGCTCGCGGCCGTAGACGCCTCGGGGTGCGTACTCGATGCCATCTGGCTGACCCACTGCCACTTCGATCACGTGGGCGGCATTGCCGGTGTCGTGCGCGCGCGGCCGGTGCCCATCCACCGGCATATCGCCGACACCCCCTTCTACGAGGCCGCGGCCGACAATGCGGCCCGCTGGGGCATTCGTCTCGACAACCCACCCCCGGCCACGCATGACGTGATGGAAGGCGGTTCCATGCAGCTGGGCGAACATCGATTCGATATCTGGCATGTGCCGGGACACGCCCCCGGCCACGTGGCCTTCGTGGGGCACGGTCTCTGCATATCGGGTGATGTGCTCTTTGCGGGCTCCATCGGACGGACCGATCTGCCGCTCTGCGATCCGCGCGCCATGCAGACGTCACTCCTGCGGCTGGCCACATTGCCGCCCGAGACTCGGGTACTGCCCGGGCACGGTGTTACAACCACCATCGGCCAGGAATTGGCGTCCAATCCGTTCCTGCGTGGCGCCGCGCGGCCCATTGGCGCCTGAGCGCTCCCGCGCGCCGTTTCGTCCTTCCTCAGCCCTCATTCGCATGCCCACACATCGTCGTCGCGCCACCCTGCGAGGCGCCCTGCTCCTGGTCATCGGCAGCGTCGCGGCCGGCGCCTGCTCGAGCATCACCGACAGCGCGCCCACCCTCGAGAAGTACGGGGCCGTGAATTTCGTGGGCAGGCGCAACGCGGCAGGGCAGGGAGCGGCCGCCGCCACCGTGGTGGCCTTTGAGTCGGTCAGCCTGCAGGTCCCCAACAGCCGCTTGCAGCAGAACGAGCAGTGCGTGTACTCGGCCGTCGATACCGTGACCCCCGTGGCGCGCGGTGATCGCAGTGCCGGAGACGCCGTCGCCATCGTGGTGGGCGGCGCAACCCGTCAGCTGGCGTACTCGAGCACCGATCGGCGCTATGCCACGGCGGCGGGAGCGCCCATTACCTACAACGCCGGCGACGTTGCGCAGGTGACCCTTCCCGGCAATGGCTCGGCGTTCCCCGCCATCGCCGGTTCACTCAAGCTCGCCGAACCGCTCCTCCTGACTCCGCTGTCCCTGCCCCCCATCGGCGAGAGCCTCACCGTCACCTGGAACGGCACCAACGATCCCACCGCGGCCATCATCCTGCAGCTCAAGTACCCCAACCCGGCGAGCTCCACCTTCGCCAACGAGCAGGTGTACTGCGCCCTGCGCGACGACGGTTCGGCGGTGATTCCCGGGGGCCTGCTCAACCCGTTCCAGATTGCCACCGCCCGGCGCTCCCTTACGCTCATTCGCTGGCGGACCAATCTCGTCACGGCCAACGGCGCCACCCTGCATCTGACCTCCTCCATCGATACCACCATCACCTTCCCCTGACCGAGGCTTCATGAGCGCCACTGCAGGCTCGTCGTCGCTGCCGCCGGACCTCACGCGCGTCGAGACCGACCCGCTCGGCGCACTGGAGGTGCCCCAGTCGGCGCTCTACGGCGTTCAGACCGCGCGGGCGCTCCAGAACTTCGCCATCAGTGGCCTGCGCCCGCTGCGGCCCTTCGTCGTGGCGCAGGTCTGGATCAAGAAGGCCGCGGCCATGGTGCATCGACACACCGGCCGCCTCGAGGCTCCCCTCGCCGACGCGATCGTCGCCGCCGCCGATGAAGTGCTCGCCGGACGCCACCGCGACCAGTTTGTGGTCGATCCCTACCAGGCTGGTGCCGGCACGTCGCACAACATGAACGTGAACGAGGTGCTGGCCAATCGCGCCAATGAGCTGCTGGGAGCGCCGCGCGGCCGCTATGTCCCGGTGCATCCGAATGACCATGTCAACATGGCGCAGAGCACCAACGACACGATTCCCACCAACATCCGCCTCGCCGTTCTGGGGGAATTGCCGCTGCTGGCGGGCGCACTCGAGGCGCTCGAGGAGGCGCTGGACGATCGGGCGCGTGCGTTCGATCACATCGTCAAGGCGGGCCGGACGCACCTGCAGGACGCCATGCCCATCCGCCTGGGACAGGAGTTCGCCGCCTACGCGGGATCCCTCGCCCGCGCCCGCAAGCGTCTCCATGAAGCGGCAGACTACCTGAACGATCTGGGCATCGGGGGGAGTGCGGTCGGCACCGGGGTCACCGTCGAACCCCAGTACCCGTCGCTGATGGTTGCGGCGCTGCGCGACATCACCGGGATCCACACCCTGCGCGAGGGCACCGATCGGGTGCAGCTGATGCAGAGCATGGGGGACGTAGCGGCGTTCAGCGCAGCCATGCGCGGCGTGGCCGTCGATCTCTCGAAAATCGTGAGCGACCTGCGACTCATGGTGTCCGGCCCCCGCACGGGACTCGACGAAATCGTCCTTCCCGCCGTGCAGCCTGGGTCCAGCATCATGCCCGGAAAGGTCAACCCCTCCATTCCGGAGATGGTGAATCAGGTCTGCTATCAGGTCATCGGCTGCGATGTCACCGTGGCGATGGCCGCCGAGCACGGGCAGCTGGAGCTCAACGTCATGATGCCGGTCATTGCCCACAACGTGCTGCTGTCCATGCACATCCTCACGACGGCGGTCACGACGCTCACCACACGCTGCGTCGCCGGGATCGAAGCCAATCCGGACATGTGCGCCTACTGGGTGGAACGCTCGGCGGCCCTTGCCACCGCCCTCCTCCCCACCCTCGGGTACGCGGCCGCCGCCGAGCTCTCCAAGCGGAGCGTGCGGGAGGGGGTGCTCATCCGCGATCTCATCACCCGGGAGCAGATCGTCCCGGCCGCCGAGGTGGAGGCCCTGCTCGATCTCCGTCGCCTCACCGAAATCGGCATGCCGGGAAGTCAGCCGGCGTCGTGACAGCCGGGACAGCAGGCGGTACATCGGCGGCCTCAACCGTAGGCGTGAAATCCGCCGCAGCTTGTCTGGACCGTGAGTCCGATCTAGACTCTCGGGTATGCGCATAACAACGTGGGCTGAGTACGGGCTGATTTGCGCCCTCCACCTTGCCCGTCGCGCCGGCGATGGGCCGGTAACGGGCCGGGATGTGGCGGCACGCGAAAAGCTGCCTGGCGATTACGTCGAGCAGATTCTGCTGCGGATGCGGCGCGCCGGCATCGTCGCCAGTACGCGTGGGGCCCGCGGCGGGTACTCGCTGGCGCGCGCGGCCGAGGAAATCACCGTGCGTGATGTCATCAAGGCTTCCGAACTCACCACGTTCGACCTGCACTGCGTATCGCATCCAGTGGACGCCGAGCGGTGTGCTGAGGCGGAGAACTGCAGTATTCGACCGGTATGGATGCTGCTCCAGAAGCGCATCGACGAAGTGCTCGACAGCGTGCGGCTGAGTGATCTGTTGGCCGACGAATCCGTCGTGCGTGATCGCGTCGGCCTGGTCGGCGTCGAGGCGGCCGGCGAGGTGCCGGGCGGTCTCCCCATTCTGCAGTCCTGATCGGCCAATATGGGGCTGTGGGCCGATTGGCAGGCGGCGCGTGCGCAGCGGCACCGCGTCGAGATGTACCTCAACTACCTGCTGCGCGAACCCGACGACGAGGCCATGGGCTGGCTCTTCGCGCTGGCACCCGACACGCCCACCGCGAGACGCGAGTTCCACTTCGCGCGGCGGGCCATCGGCCTCATCGTGGCCGAGCGTGACGCGCTCGACGACCGGACACACGCCGACGTCACCCACCAGCTCGCGCCGGTGCTGGCGGCGGAAGCGCGGCGGGCACCAGCCGACGGTCTGGCCTGGAGCGAACGCTGGCGCGCCTACTGCGCGGCGCTTGCGGTACGCGGCACAGTGGACTCGCCGGCGACGCGGCTGGCCCGTGTCATGCTGAGCGCCGCCGGCGTCGAGCACCCGGACACCGCGGGACTCCAGCGCGCGACGCAGTTCGTGCAGGAAACGCGCACCGCCATGAATGAAGCCCTGCGCCATGCATTCGGGGCCGCTTCTCTCCCGGACGACGTACGCCCCAGCGCACTGCGGGGCTGAACGCACCACGGGCAGCGGCGCCGAAGCGACCGCTGCCCGTGATGGGTACTCAGGTGCCGAAGGCCGGACTCGAACCGGCACGTCCTTGCGGACACTGCGCCCTGAACGCAGCGCGTCTACCAATTCCACCACTCCGGCAGAACCCGTCCGGCAGGCACCGGCAACGCCGTTTGCCCGCAGGAGCGGCAGGGCGGGAAGAATAGATCGGGAGTGGGCCGAAAGTCAACGCCGACGACAACAACCGTGACCCGGGCTTCCGCGACCGCCGCAGGATGGTCGCCGAAACGATTACGTTTCTGCACGTATGGCCAACACGGACACCGAAGAACCGACGGAACTGATTGCGCGAAACAAGCGCGCCCGCCACGAGTACGAAATCCTCGACACGTGGGAGGCCGGTCTCGTCCTCACCGGGACCGAGGTGAAGGCGTTGCGGGATGGCCGGGCCAACCTCACCGACGCCTTCGGGTACGTGAAGGATGGCGAGGTGTTCCTGCTGAACTTGCACATCGGGGCCTACGGACACGGCAACGTGTTCAACCACGAGGCCACCCGCACGCGCAAGTTGCTGCTCCACAAGCGTGAGATTCGCCGACTCATCGGATCGGTCGAGCGTCATGGGCTCACGCTCGTTCCGCTCGACCTGTATTTCCGGCGCGGCAAGGTGAAGACGCGTCTTGCCCTCGCCCGCGGCAAGCAGCAGCACGACAAGCGCGAGGACCTCAAGAAGCGCGATGCAGAACGCGAAATCGCGCGGGTACTGCGCAAGCGATGAGGTACGGGGTGCAGCGGGCGGTGCGGCGGATCGTGCGGTGGGGCGCGTGGGCTTTCGGCGTGCTGGGGCTCGGCGCCCAGGCGGCGTCGGCGCAGCCCGCCTCGTCCACGGCGCCGTCAGCTCCGGCCCCCTTCACGGCGCGACTCGGCGAGCGCGCCCGTCCCGTGCCGGCCATGCTGCATCCGGATGGCGGGCTGGCCCTTCGTGCCGATGCGCTCGCGGAGGCGCTGGGCGGGCGGTTGCGGCGCGATCCCGTACGCGCCGGTCGCTTCCGGTTCGAGGTGGGGGCGGTCGGGTTGGATATCGAGCAGGGCACGTCGCTGGTCATCGCCGGCGACGACACGCTGGTGCTGGGTCGCGAGGTGTTCCGGGCCGCCGGCGCGCTGTACGTGCCGGTCGCGCTCGCGTCGGATCTGCTGCCGCGCCT
>Ga0315899_10000741_pt1 | contig 38772 bp, 38 predicted proteins | sample LakEriMetagenome_2_FD_203518 | JGI IMG/M metagenome (GOLD analysis project Ga0315899, IMG submission 203518) | Freshwater fungal communities from buoy surface, Lake Erie, Ohio, United States - Buoy 4 MA112 | ecosystem: Environmental > Aquatic > Freshwater > Lake | place: USA: Lake Erie, Ohio...
CCGCGCGCGGCCGCCGCGCGGCGGCCGGGAGGCCTCAGGCGCCGGCCGGCACGCCCACCCCTGGCGCCCGGCACGCCACCCGGTTGCGCCCGCCGCGCTTGGCCGCGTAGAGCGCCTCGTCGGCCTGCCGCAGGCGCAGGTCGAGGCCGGCGTCCTCCGGGCCGAAGGGCGCGATCCCGAAGCTCGCGGTGATGCGCAGCGCGCCGGCCGCGGTCGGCGCGTGCAACCGCCGGACGCCTTCCATCGGCCCGTGCCGCCGACGGGCGGCCGGTTCGCCGCCGCGCCCGCGCCGGGCGGCCGCGGCGGCACAGCCGGTCAGCCGCGCGGCACGATCCGCGCGCCGGTCAGCTGCTCCTGCGCCTCGACGAGCGAGGGCACGAACTTGCGGCCGTGGCCGAGCGCGCTCGCGAGCGCGAGCGACTGGTGGACCGCCTCGCCGACGACCGTCGGGATCGACAGCCCCTCGGCGAGGTGCGTGTAGTAGCGGACGTCCTTGCGCGCGTTGTCGAGCTCGAACTTGAGCCCGGCCAGGTCGCCAGACAGCGTCTTGGCCATCGCCTGGAACAGGCCCGAATTGACCGCGCCGGCCGACACCAGCTCGACCAGCTTGCGCGGGTCGATGCCGGCGCGCTGGCCGACCGCGAAGGCCTCGGCGGTCGCGGTGCAGATCGCCTGCGCGATGAAGTTGTTCAGCAGCTTGACGATGTGGCCCGCGCCCGGGCCGCCGACGTGGAAGACGTTCTCGGCGAACGCGCGGATCAACGGGTCGAGCTTCGCGAAGGTCGCCTCGTCGGCGCCGATCATCACGTTGAGCCGACCCTGCTCGGCCTCGACCGGCGTGCGCGCGAGCGGCGCGTCGACGAAGGTCGCGCCGACCGCGGCGGCGAGCTCGCGCAGCTTCGCGGTGGAGTCGGGCTCGCTGGTCGAGCAGTCGACGATCGTCAGGCCCTGGCGCTTCGTCGACAGCAGGCCGTCGACGCCGGCGACCACCGCCTCGACCTGCGGCGAGCCGGTCACGCAGATGAACACGATGCTCGACTGCGCGGCGAGCGCGGCCGGGCTCGGTGCCTCGGTGGCGCCGGCGGCGAGCAGGTCGGCGACGCGCTCGCGGTTGCGGTACACGGTGATCGCGACCGGGTGGCCCTTGGCCAGCAGGTTCTTCGCCATGCCGTGCCCCATCAGGCCGGATGCGCCGATGAAGCCGATGCGTTCGCCGCCCATGTCCCTCTCCTCCTGTGTCGGTCGCGCATGCTAGCGCGGCACGGCGGGCGCCTCGGCGCGCAGCGCGCGCAGCAGTTTCATTCCGGCGCGTCCGTCCTGCGCGACGCCGAGCCGCGCCTGCTCGTCGCGGATGGCGCGGCGCGTGAGCGAGCCGACGAGCCCGTCGGGCTCGCCGATCGCGTGGCCGCGCGCGAGCAGCAGCGTCTGGAGCTCGCGCCGCTCGACGCGCGACAGGCCGGGATCGTCGGTGGGCCAGGGCGTGGCGAACGGCTCGCCGCCGCGCAGCCGGTCGGCCAGGTGCGCGATCGCGAGCGCATAGCTCTCGGCCGCGTTGTACGCGTAGATCGCGTCGAAGTTGCGCAGCACGACGAAGGCCGGCCCGCTCGCGCCCGCGGGCAGGATCAGCCCGGCCGCGGCGCCGGCGGGCTCGAGCGGCCGGCCGTCGACGCGCTTCACGCCGCGCGACGCCCAGTCTGCGAGCGGACGTCGCTTGGTGCGCCCGGCGAGCGACGCGTCGAAGCCCGGCGGCAGTCGAACCTCCCAGCCCCACGGTTCGCCGGAGCGCCAGCCCGCGCGCCTCAGGTAGTTCGCGGTCGATGCGAGCGCATCGGGGACGGTGTCGACGATGTCGCGGCGGCCGTCGCCGTCGAAGTCGACGGCCGCCTCGAGGAAGGTCGTCGGCATGAACTGGGTCTGCCCGAACGCGCCGGCCCACGAACCCGTGAAACGCTCGGGCGCGACGTGGCCGTCGACGAGGATCCGCAGCGCCGCCATCAGCTCGCCGCGGAAGAACGCCTGGCGGCGGCCTTCGCACGACAGCGTGGCGAGCGAGCGCACGATGCCCTTGCGCCCGACCGATCGGCCGAAGTCGCTCTCGACGCCCCAGACCGCGACGACGGTGGCCGCATCGACGCCGTGGCGTGCCTCGACGGCGGCGAGCGCGTCGCGCCAGCGCTCGAGCATCGCGCGGCCGTCGTCGACGCGCTGCGCGTCCACGAGACCCGCGAGGTAGTCCCAGATCGGCGTCCTGAACTCGGGCTGGAAGTCGAGCGACTCGAGCACCGACGGATCGCGCTCGACCGCGCCGAGGTGGCGCTCGGCGGCCGCCGCCGGCACGCCGCGGGCGACCGCGTCGGTGCGCAGCCGCGCGAGGCAGGCGTCGAAGCCGGGCGGGTTCGGCGCGGCCGGTGCGGCAGCGCTCGGCGCAGGCGGGGGCGTCGGTGCAGTCGATGGCGGCATCGTCGGCGCGGTCGACGGCTGCGCCGTCGCCGGCGCGGTCGCGACGCAGGCCAGCGACGCCGCGATCGCGGCGAGGCGGCGGATCACGGGCATCGGGTGCGGGCTCCTGAAAGACGAAGGGGAGCTCGCGCTCCCCTTCGTTCGTGCTCGGGATGACGGATCAGGACGACTGGGCCGGTTTCGACTGCTGCGGGACCGGCCGGTCGGCCTTGGCGTCCTTCATCGAACTGCCCGGGCAGGCGACCGCGACGGACGTGCCGAGGGACAGCATGGCGAGCACGACGGACAGTTTCTTCACGGATCACCTCCTTTCGATGGTTGAGGGCAGCGATCCGACGGTATCACCATCGGCGCGCGATGCCTACCGTGGCCGCGCGGGAGCTCCGGTCAAGCCGGCACGAGCCGGTAGCCGTAGCCGTAGACCGACTGCAGCGTCCAGCCGGTGCTGCCGTCCAGGCCGAGCTTGCGGCGCACGCGGCTCGCATGGGTGTCGACGGTGCGCGAGTCCAGGTCGGGCCCGACCGACCACACCGACTCGTGCAGCTGGGCCCGCGTGACCAGCGTGCCGGGGTTGCGGAACAGGTGGGCCGCCAGGTCGAACTCCTTGAGCGTCAGCACGATCGCGCGCCCGTCGAGCAGCACGGCGCGACGCGAGAGGTCGACCTCGAAGCGGCCGGCGCGCACCGGCACCGAGCGGCCGACGCCCGCGCGGCGCGCGAGCGCCTCGATGCGCGCGAGCAGTTCCAGCCCCTTGGGCGGCTTGACCACGTAGTCGTCCGCGCCCAGCCGCAGCGCGTCGACCACGTCGGCCTCGCCGTCGCGCGCCGTCACCACGATCACCGGCAGCTCGGGCGCCGCGCCGTCGCGCAGCGCGCGCAGCACCGCGTCGCCGGAGATGTCGGGCATCACCCAGTCGAGCAGCAGCAGGTCGATCGCCTCGCCGCGCGCGACCGCCTCGAGGAGCGCGGGCCCGCTGTCGAAGGCGATGGCGCGATGGCCCCCGCTCTCGGCCAGCATCGACAGCAGCCGTCGCTGGTACGGGTCGTCGTCGAGGATCGCAACGTTCATGTCGAGGAAGATATGGAAGGTGTCGCGCGCCGTGACCCGGGTCGACGCCTAGTGCGACCCGTCGCGGCACGTCGGGGCGACGGGCGGCGGCGCAGGGCCGATCGGAGGTCGTCGGGGTGCGGCGGGCGTAGGGGGGAGCGCCACGGCAAACGGGTCGCCGCGGCTGGATCGCGTCGGGTCCGGTGGGGGTCGGCTCGGCCGCGACGGTGCCTGCGCGCGGTGCGCACGGCACGCAAACGAATGTGTCGGGACGCACGCGGGCCCGCGGCCCCCGCGCGAGGCGGTCAGCGCAGGACCATGTTGTCCCGGTGGATCAGTTCCGGCTCCTCGACGAAGCCGAGCACCGACTCGATCTCCGACGACGGCCGGCGCGCGATGCGCCGCGCGTCGGAGGCGCCGTAGTTGATCAGCCCGCGCGCGAGCTCGCGGCCCTGCGCGTCGAGCACCGCGACCGCCTCGCCGCGCTCGAAGTCGCCGACGACCTCGACGACGCCGATCGCCAGCAGGCTCTTGCCGTCGTCGCGCAGCGCGCGCCCGGCGCCGGCGTCGACGCGGACCGCGCCGCGCAGCTGCAGGTGGTCGGCGAGCCACTGCTTGCGCGCGGCGAGCCGCGGCGTCTGCGCGACGAACTCGGTGCCGACCCGCTCGCCGGCCGCCAGCCGCACCAGCACGTCGGCCTCGCGTCCCGAGCAGACCACCGTCGACGCGCCGCCGTGCGCGGCGCGCTTCGCCGCGAGCACCTTGGTGATCATGCCGCCCTTGCCGATCGAGCTGCCCGCGCCGCCCGCCATGCCCTCGAGCGCGGGATCGCCGGCGATCACGCTCGGCAGCAGGCGCGCGTCGGGGTCCCGGCGTGGGTCGGCGGTGTAGAGGCCCTGCTGGTCGGTCAGGATCACCAGTGCGTCGGCGTCGATCAGGTTCGTCACCAGCGCACCGAGCGTGTCGTTGTCGCCGACCTTGATCTCGTCGGTGACCACCGTGTCGTTCTCGTTGATGATCGGCACGACGCCCAGCCGCAGCAGCGTGAGCAGCGTCGAGCGTGCGTTCAGGTAGCGCGTGCGGTCGGCGAGGTCCTCGTGGGTCAGCAGCACCTGCGCGGTCTGCAGCCCGTGCGCGCGGAAGCACGACTCGTAGACCTGAGCGAGGCCCATCTGCCCGACCGCGGCCGCCGCCTGCAGCTCGTGGATCTCGCTCGGGCGGCGCGGCCAGCCGAGACGCTTGACGCCCTCGGCGATCGCGCCGGACGACACCATCACCACCTCCTTGCCGAGCGCGCGCAGCCGCGCGAGCTGCGCGCCCCACCGATCGATCGCGACCGGGTCGAGCCCGCGGCCCTCGTCGGTGACCAGCGCGGAGCCGACCTTGACGACGATGCGGCGCGCGTCGCGGAGGCAGGAGGTCTCGCTCATGACGGGTCGACGGGTCGGAAGCGGGGGTCGTCGGGGTCCGGCGCGGGCGCAGCCGGCACGGCCTCGGGTTCGGTCGACGGGGCCGCCGCGGCCGTGGCGGTCAGGTCGTCCTCGATCGGCGGCACCGGCTCGCGGGTCGCTGCGAGGTGCTCCCAGATCGCGCGGCACAGCGCCTCGCAGCCCTCGCCGGTGAGCCCCGAGATCTCGAAGGTCGGCCCGCTCCAGCGGAAGCGGCGCTTGAACTCCGACACCGCCTTCGCGCGCGGCGTGCCGCGCTCGCCGGGCGTGCCCTCGAGCGTGTCGAGCTTGTTGAGCACCAGCCAGCGCGGCTTCTCGTGCAGGGCCGCGTCGTACTTGCGCAGCTCCTTGACGATGGCGCGGGCCTCGGCGACCGGGTCGCGCGCGTCGTCGTACGGCGACAGGTCCACCAGGTGCAGCAGCAGCCGCGTGCGCTGCAGGTGCCGCAGGAACTGGTGGCCGAGCCCCGCGCCCTCGGCCGCGCCCTCGATCAGCCCGGGCACGTCGGCGACGACGAAGCTCTTCTCGTCGGCGACGCGCACGACGCCGAGGTTCGGGTGCAGCGTGGTGAACGGATAGTCGGCGATCTTGGGCCGCGCGTTCGACACCTGAGAGATGAAGGTCGACTTGCCGGCGTTCGGCATGCCGAGCAGGCCGACGTCGGCCAGCACCTTCAGCTCGAGCCGCAGCTTGCGCGCCTCGCCGGGCGTGCCCGGCGTCGACTGGCGCGGCGCGCGGTTCGTGCTCGACTTGAAATGCAGGTTGCCGAGCCCGCCGTCGCCGCCCTTGGCGAGCAGCACCCGCTCGCCGTGCTTCGTGAGGTCGAACAGCAGCTCGCCGCTGTCATCGTCGAACACCTGCGTGCCGACCGGCATGCGCAGCACGATGTCGTCGGCGCCGCGGCCATAGCGGTCGGAGCCGCCGCCGCCGTCGCCGTTGCGCGCACGGTGCAGCCGCGCGTAGCGGTAGTCGATCAGCGTGTTGACGTTCAGGTCGGCGACCGCCCAGATCGAGCCGCCGCGTCCGCCGTCGCCGCCGCTCGGGCCGCCCTTGGGGATGTACTTCTCGCGCCGGAACGCGACGGCGCCCTTGCCGCCGTCTCCGGCGATCACCTCGATGCGGGCTTCGTCGACGAACTTCATGGTGTGCGCCTGGATCGGCCCCGGAGGGCCTCGGTGCCCGCGGGGGGCCGCAAAAACGAAGGCCCCGCGTCGCGGGGCCCTCGTGCAGCAGCGCCGCGGAGCGGGGCTTACTGGATCGGGTCGACGCTGACCGTCTGCCGGCGCATCGGGCCCTTCACCGCGAACCGCACGGTGCCGTCGATCAGCGCGTACAGCGTGTGGTCCTTGCCGATGCCGACGTTGGTTCCCGGGTGGAACCGGGTGCCGCGCTGGCGCACGATGATCGAGCCGGCGTGGATCGCCTGGCTGCCGTACGCCTTGACGCCGAGCCGCTTGGATTCGGAGTCGCGGCCGTTGCGCGTCGAGCCGCCGCCTTTCTTCTGTGCCATGTCGTGTGCTCCTCGATCAGGCCTGGATTGCCGCCTGGACAGGGGCCTCGGCGGTGACCTGGCCGAGCTCCGACGCGATCTTCGCGATGAACAGCTCGGTGTAGTTCTGCCGGTGGCCCTGGCGCTTCTGGTAGTGCTTGCGGCGACGCATCTTGAAGATGCGGACCTTGTCGTGCCGCCCGTGGGACAGGATCGTCGCCGAAACCGTTGCACCCGACACCAGCGGCGCGCCGACGCAGAGCGAATCGCCCTCGCCGACCGCGAGCACCTGGTCGATCACGATCTCGGTTCCGACGTCCGCAGGTATCTGTTCTACCTTGAGTTTTTCGCCGGCGGAGACCTTGTACTGCTTCCCGCCGGTTTTTATGACCGCGTACATGTGGAACCTCGAATGGGATGGTGTGCCGCCGCCGTCCGGCCCGCCCCCGGGGTTGCCCGTCGGGGACCCTGCCGGCGCGCGAACGCCGCCCGGAAGGCAGGGAACCCTAGATTCTACGAAACCGTGCCCGTCGGGTCAACTCGCAGGGTGGCCGGGAGCACCGGTCGCTATAATCGCCGGGTTTCGGTCCACGGCGACGCCACTCCTTCCGGATCGCATCTTGCGAACCCCCTCCCTGCCCCCCGCCATCGTCGCCGACCTCGCCGACATGGACCGCCTGATCGGCCAGCGCCTGCGCTCCGAGGTGGTGCTGGTCAACACCGTCGCCGACTACATCGTCGGCGCGGGCGGCAAGCGGCTGCGCCCGGTGATGCTGCTGCTGTCGGCGCGGGCGCTCGGCTACGGGGGACGTCCCGAGCACGCCGCCGCGCACCACGTGCTGCTCGCGACGGTGGTCGAGTTCATCCACACCGCGACGCTGCTGCACGACGACGTCGTCGACGAGTCCGAGCTGCGCCGCGGGCGCCAGACCGCCAACGCCGCGTTCGGCAACGCAGCGTCGGTGCTGGTCGGCGACTTCCTCTACTCGCGCGCCTTCCAGATGATGGTCGAGGTCGACCGGATGCAGGTGATGCGCATCCTGGCCGACGCCACCAACACCATCGCCGAGGGCGAGGTCCTGCAGCTGATGAACTGCAACGACCCGGACGTCGACGAGGAGCGCTACCTGAAGGTGATCCGCTACAAGACCGCGCGTCTGTTCGAGGCGGCCGCGCGGCTCGGGGCGGTGCTGTGCGACGCGTCGTCCGAAGTCGAGGAGGCCGCGGCCGAGTACGGCCGCCGGATCGGCACGGCGTTCCAGCTGATCGACGACGTGCTCGACTACTCGGGCGTGACCGCCGACATCGGCAAGAACGTCGGGGACGACCTGCGCGAGGGCAAGCCGACGCTGCCGCTGATCCATGTGATGCGGCACGGCGCGCCCGAGCAGCGCGAGCAGGTCCGCGAGGCGATCCGGCAGGGCCACACCGAGCACTTCGACGCGATCATGGCGGCGATCGGCTCGACCGGCGCGCTCGACTACGCTCGTCGCCGCGCCCGCGAGGAGGTCGACGCGGGGCGCGCCGCGCTCGAGCACTTCCCCGACGGCGAACACCGCAGCGCGCTGATCGCGCTCGCCGAGCACGCGCTCGAGCGCGACCGCTGACCCGCCCGCCGGGCCCTCAGCGTCCCGGGATCTCGAACGGCGCGCGCGACGCCGGGCAGGCCGCCGAGCGCGCCGCGGGCGCGCGCTCCCACCACCGGCCGTCCAGCGCGTCGGTCGTCCGCGGCACGTACTCCGCGGCCAGCCAGGCCTCGATCCGCGCGAGCACGTCCGGATACCGGCGCGCGAGGTCGTCGCGCTGGTCGGCGTCCATGAACACCAGGTCCGGCCGCGCCGCGCGCAGCTCGTCGGGCAGGCGCTCGATCTGCGCCGGCAGGAACGCGCCCCAGAACACGCCGTTGGTCGCCATCGCGCGCTTCAGCCCGGTCGCCGACTGCAGCCCGTCCTGGTCGCCGATCGCCACCGAGGTGCCGCAGACGAGCGTCGCGCCGCGGGCGACCTCGCGCGCGGTGTCCATCACGGCCCGGTCCTTCGCGGCGTACGGCCAGTCGGTGCCGCGCAGCCACTTCGATCCGAGCAGCGCGCCGTGCAGCGCGAGCCCCGCGGCGCCGACGCCGATCGCGACGAGCGCGGCCGTGCGCAGGCGCCCCGCGCCCGACCACGCCGACGCGCAGCCGACCGCGGCGAGCAGCCCCATCGGCCAGACCAGCAACGGCATGTGGTACGCCCACCAGGAGAACTTCTGAGCGAGGATCATCGCGAGCCCCGCGACGCCCCAGGCGAGCGCGCCGGCGACGACGCGGGCGAGCGGCGAACGCGGCGCGCGCCACGCGGCGACGAGCGCGAGCGCGATGCCGGGCACCAGGATGAACGTCGTCTTCGCGAGCCAGCCGAGCGTCGCGACGAGCCGCGCCGCGGGCGCGCGCTCGGTCGCGCCCACCGCGAGCCGCGGATACTCGAAGCTGGTCCACCAGAACGCGTCCCAGGCGCCGCGCGCCGCGAACCATGCGAGCACCGGCAGCCAGACGAGCGCGACGCCCGCGGTCGCGCACGCGAGCGCGACCGCGAGGTGCCGGGCGGGCAGCCGGTCGGTCGCCATCCGCACGACGAACACCGCCGCGGCGATCGCGACCGCGACCGGCGCGAGCACGAGCTTGAGCAGCGCGACGAGGCCGGCGAGCGCGCCGATGGCGACCCAGCGGCCGCGCGCCGGCGCGCCCGCCGGCTCGGCGCGCGATGCGAGCAGCAGGATCGCCGACAGCGGCAGCGCCACCCATTCCTCGATCTGGGCGACCTGGTCGGGGTTCGAGCGCAGCCAGACGACGCCGAGCGTGAACGGCACCGCGAGCAGCCACGCCCGGCCCGCGGGCACGGCGAAGCGCGCGACCAGCGCGCCCGTCGCGGCGGCCGCGCACATCCACGCCGCGTAGCCGGCGAGCACCTTCGTCCAGCCGGCGCCGAGCAGCGCCTGCATCGCGGCGTAGAGCCAGAAGATGCCCGGCTGCTTGTTGTCCCACAGGTCGACGTACAGCGTCGCGCCGCCGAGCAGCTCGGTCGAGTAGTCGAGGAACAGGGTCTGGTCGGTGCCCGGCTTCAGCGCGAGCGCGAGCGGGACGAGCAGCAGCGAGAGCGCGAACGCGAGCGCCCACCCGCGGGTCGCGCCCGCCGTCGCCGACCCGGTCCCGCCGGCCGCCGCCGACGGCCCGGGCTCAGCGGCCACGCCGGCCCCAGGTGTAGAAGGAGGAGGTCGTGTAGTTCCACACCGCGCCGACCAGGATGCCGGCCAGCGCCGCGACCACCCACCCCTGGCGGTGCTCGGAGAACAGCCAGTCGGCCACACCGACGTTCGCGACCGCGCCGAGGCCGCAGACCAGCATGAAGACGAGCAGGCCGCGGACCATCGCCGCGCCCTCGAGCTTCGAGTCGCGGTAGGTCAGCGCGTTGTTGAGGAAGAAGTTGAACACCATCGCGACCGCGCTCGCGACCGCCTGGCCGGTGCCGAAGCCGGCCAGGCCGGTGCGGAACAGCGCGGCCAGCACGACCATGTGCACGACCACGCCGAGCCCGCCGATCATCGCGAACGACAGGAACCGCACCGGCACCCAGCGCCCGACCACCTTGTCGAGCAGCAGCATCCCGAAGTCCCAGGCGACCCGGTTGTCGAGCTTGCTCTCGCCGGCGTGGCGCTCGCGGAAGCGGTACGGGACCTCCACGAAGTTCAGCGCGCGGGGGCTCGACGCGAACAGGTCGACGAGGATCTTGAAGCCGAGCGAGGACAGGTCGCGGACCGCGTCCATGAACACGTCGCGCCGGACCATGAAGAACCCGCTCATCGGATCGGCGAGGCCCTCGGGCACGACGACACGGCTGATCCGCGTCGCGAAACGGCTGATCCTCGCGCGCCCCTCGTCCCACTCGCCGATGCCGCCGCCGGCGACGTAGCGGCTGCCGACCGCGACGTCGGCGCCGCGCTCGCGGATCGCGCGCAGCATCTCGGGCAGGATCGTCTCGTCGTGCTGCAGGTCGGCGTCCATCACCGCGACCGTCTCGGCCGAGGTCGCGAGCACGCCCTCCACGCAGGCCGACGACAGGCCGCGGCGGCCGATGCGATGCAGGCAGCGCACGCGCGGGTCCCTGCGGCCGAGCTCGCGCACCGTGTCGGCGGTGCCGTCGGGCGAGTCGTCGTCGACGAACACCACCTCCCACGGGATGCCGACGAGCGTCGCGTCGAGCCGCCGGACCAGCTCGGCGACGTTGTCGCGCTCGCGGAACGTCGGCACGACGATCGCGAGCACGGGCGCCGGGCGGGCCTGCGACGCGGTCTCGTGGGCGGCCGGGCTCGCGGGCGCGACGACGGCCGCGTTCACGGCCGGCTCCATCGGAAGGTGGGTGTCGAGTCGGTGCACGGAAGTAAGGGAAGGAGGATCGAGCGGGGACCGTCGGTGCGTCGGGGGCGCCGCGATCCGTCCGCACGACGCGTCGGAACGCGCCGTCCGGTGCGATCGCAGGCCGCCTCGAATCGACTCGAGTGTGACACGGGTGGCGTGTGCCGGCAGGGTGGGAGACGACCTGCGGCCAAGCAATCGCGATGCCCGGAACGCAGGTCCCCGGGTCCGTGGGCGGACGTCACGGGCCGGTCACAGGGCGTTCACGGCGCTTTCACGGCGGGCGCGCCCGCCCGGCGTCGTCGTGGCAAGGCCGGGCGCGCCCGACTGACAGGGCCGGGGCAGTTCTGCTACACTCCCCGACTATCTTGCCGTGCAAGCGCGGCGGGAGCCTCGGGGTGTAGCTTAGCCTGGTAGAGCGCTACGTTCGGGACGTAGAGGCCGGAGGTTCGAATCCTCTCACCCCGACCAGGACCTTTCTGTCGAGACCCACTCGCTCCTCGGGGCCGGTGGGTCTTTTGTCGTGGGCCGTGCGCCGGGTCGGACAGGCCCGACGGCCGACCATCCAGGAGCGACCATGCAGCCGATCCCCGTTCTCGAGAAGCGTCGGCTCCAGGCGCAGGTCATCAAGCCGATCTGGGAAGAGCTGGTGGCCCGGCTGGGTACGGCGCAGGCGCGCGACATCCTCGACACGGCGATCCGCAAGGCCGCGATCGAGGAAGGCCGGGCGCTCGCCGCCGCATCGCCCGGGGGTGACACCGGCATGCCGGCGTTCATCCGCCTCTACGACAACTGGAAGACCGGCGGCGCCCTCGAGACCACCGTCCTGCGGGCGGACGCGGAGGCCTTCGACTTCGACGTCACGCGCTGCCGCTACGCCGAGATGTACCGCGAGATGGGCCTCGAGGCCATCGGCGACCTGCTGTCGTGCAACCGGGACGGCACCTTCGTGCAGGGCTACAACCCCGACATCGCGATGGACCGCGAGCACACGATCATGCAGGGACACGGTCGGTGCACGTTCCGCTACCGGATGACCCGCGGGCCGGACGGCGACGCCGAGGCCGGGCAGGACGGGGCCGCGGCGCCGCGCTGAGGGCCGCGCGCCGGCCCCGGCGGGGCTTCGCCGCGGCCTGATCCCCGACTCCCGCAAGCCGCCCCCGTGTCCGAGGCCGACCTAATGCGCCCTTCTCCCGCTCCTGCCGACGCGGCCACCGTCGAGGCGCTGCTGTTCGATCTCGGCGGCGTCGTGCTCGGCATCGACTTCGGGCGCGTGTTCGCCGCGTGGGCGCGCGCCGCGGGCCGCCCGCCGGACACGGTGGCCGCCGCGTTCGAGTTCGACGAGGCCTATCGGCGGCACGAGCGCGGCGAGCTCGACGACGCCGGCTTCTTCGCGCACGTGGATCGTCGGCTCGCGCTGGGCATCGGCATCGACGGCGTCGCGGCCGGCTGGCGCGAGATCTTCACCGGCCCGGTGCCCGGCATGCAGGCGCTGGTCGATGCCGCGCGCGTGCGGCGGCCGGCCTACCTGTTCTCGAACACCAATCCGGCCCACCACCGGCAGTTCGGCCTCGAGTACGCGGCGCTGCTCGCGCCGTTCGCGCGATGCTTCATGTCGTACGAGATCGGCGCGCGCAAGCCAGAGGCCCGCGCATTCGCCGCGGTGGCCCGGTCGATCGGCGTGCCGCCGTCGCGGATCCTGTTCTTCGACGACACCGAAGTGAACGTCGAGGGCGCGCGTGACGCGGGCCTGCGCGCCGAGCTCGTGCGCTCGGCCGACGACGCGCGCACCGCGCTCGCGCGGCACGGCGTCTCGCCCGGCTGAGGGCGCGCCGGCGAGCTGCGCCGGGGCCCCGGCCGCGCTGCGGCACGCGGGCCCTGCGCGCCTCCAGCTCGCGATTCAGCGACTCGTCCGTGGGGTCGCCCGGTCCGCCGACGAAGCGGGATTCATCGCGCGCGCTCGGCCTCCAGGCGCTCGGCGAGCAGGCGGCGGAACTGCACCAGCGCGCCGTCGATCGGGATCGGCACCATCGGTGCGTCCGGCGCGAGCAGGATGTTGCGGTGCTGAGCGGTGATCATGTCGCGGTCCTCGTTGAACGCGCCGATCAGGCTCTGGAAGATCGACTCGGTGAGCCGCTCGTCGCCGTGCCCGGCCGGGTGCGACTGCTGGAAGAAGTAGTGCGTCGTGGTCTCGGTCTCGGGCGTCAGCGTCTGGCAGCTGTGCAGCCGCACCGCGTCGCGGTCGTCGCCCTCGGGCCGGCCCGCGGGTCGACCGCCCGAGTGCATCAGCAGCGTGCCGGGCAGCAGGAACTGGTAGTCGAACCACCGGTCGAGCGGTCCGTCGAACGCACGCATCCGCAGGTAGAACGGGGGCGCCGGCACGTTCGGCACGCGCCGCACGACGCGGATGCCCGGCATGCCGGGGCCGTCGACGCGCGTGATCTCGGGCCGCGCCTCGGCGATCGCGGTCGAGCCGCCGAGCGTCGACGCGTGCACGTACGACAGGTGCGAGAAGTCGAGCAGGTTGTCGCAGATCAGCAGGTACGGCGTGTCGTAGTGCAGGTAGCCGGGGCGGTTTCGCCAGTCGGGGTGGTCGCACGAGAAGTTGTCGGGCAGCAGCGCCGTGTCGGCCTTCGCGGGGTCGCCCATCCAGACGAACACCCAGCGGTTGCGCACCGCCATCGGATACGCGCGCACGCACGCCTTCTCGGGGATCGTGGTCGTGCCGGGCGCCTCGATGCAGCGGCCGCGCGCGTCGAAGGCCATGCCGTGGTAGCCGCAGCGCACGCCGTCGCCCTCGCGGCGGCCCTTCGACAGCGGCGCGAGGCGGTGGCAGCAGCGGTCCGCGAGCGCGGCGAAGCCGCCGTCGGCGGTGCGCAGCACGAGGATCGGCTCGCCGAGCACGATCCGGGTGAACAGCGCGTTCGAGTCGGCGGCCGGGATCTCGTGGTCCCAGGCGATCACGTACCAGCAGTCGCGCAGCCACATCGCGTCGTCTCCCCGTTCTCGTCACAGGTGGCGATGGTAGCCGCGCCGCGCGCGCCGCTCACGCTGCGCTGCGGCGGCGCTCAGCGCGCCAGCCAGCTCGCGAACGCCCAGTACAGCGGCAGCCCGGCGAGCAGGTTGAACGGCAGCGTGACGCCGAGCGACGAGGTCAGGTAGATGCCCGGGTTCGCCTCGGGCAGCGACGCGCGGCACGCGGCCGGCGCGTCGATGAACGAGGCGCTCGCGCAGATCGCGCCGAACACGAACGCGCCGCCCGTCGACAGCCCGACCGCGTGCCCGATCGCGACGCCGGCGAGCCCGTGCACGATCGGCAGCGCGATGCCGAAGGCGACCATGAACGCGCCGACCTGCCGGAACGCAGCGATCTGCCGCGCGGCGGTGATGCCCATCTCGAGCAGGAACAGCATCAGCATGCCGCGGAACAGGCCCTCGTAGAACGGCGAGATCTGCGCCCACTGCTTGTCATTGGCGATCGCGCCGATCGCCATGCCGCCCAGCAGCAGCAGGATGCCGCGGCCGCGCACGACGCTCAGCACCAGCTCGGCGACCTTCAAGCCGCCGCCCTCGCGCCGGCCCGAGGCGACGCGCGCCAGCACGAGCGAGTAGATGACGCCGAACTCCATCAGCGCGACCATCGCCGCGAGGTAGCCCTCGGCCGGCGCGCCCATCGCGCTCGCGAAGCTCATCGACGCGAAGAAGGTCGCGGTCGACACCGAACCGTAGTGCGCGGCGAGCGCCGCGGCGTTCGACACGTCGAGCCCGCCGAGGCGCCGCGCGACCAGGTACGCGCCGCTCGGGATCGCGAAGGTCAGCACCGTGGTCGCCGCGAGCAGCGGCAGCACGTCGCCGATCTCGGCCTTCGCGAGCTCGCGTCCGCCGGTCAGGCCGAGCGAGAACAGCAGGTAGATCGACAGCAGCTTGATGACCGGCTCGGGCAGCTCGAGCTCGCTCTTCACGAAGCCGGCGATCGCGCCGAGCAGGAACGCCAGCACGATCGGCTGGAGCAGGTTGGACAGCAGCAGGTCGAGGCCGGGCATCTTCGGGTCCGTCGCGGGGAGGTGACGGAGCGGGATGCTAGGCAGTCGGGCTCATTCGATCCAATTCATCGTTTTCGCGAAACCGTTCTATCGAAGCGAACGGACTGCTCAGACCGTGCCCTCGGCGCGCAGCGCCGCGATGTCCTCGGCCGAGTAGCCGAGCTCGGCCAGCACGTCGTCGGTGTCCCAGCCCTTCGGCCCGAGCGCGCGCTCCAGCCGGCCCGGCGTGCGCGACAGCGTCGCGGTCGGCGCGAGCACCTCGAGCTCGCCGCGCGTCGGATGCGGCACGGTCGCGACCATGCCGCCGTGCACGACCTGCGGGTCGGCGAAGACCTCGTCCACGCGGTAGATCGGGCCGCAGGGCACGCCGAGCGCGTTGAGCCGCTCGATCCAGTCGTCGGTCGTGCGGCCGCGGAACACCCCGGCGAGCGTCTCGTTGAGCGCGACCCGGTTCGTCGCGCGGTCGACGTCCTTCGCGAAGCGCGGATCGTCGCGCAGCCCCGGCAGCTCGGCGCAGAGCGCCGCGCACAGCCGCGTCCAGATCGAGTCGCCGCCGGCGCCGAGGTTCAGCCACCCGTCGGCCGTCGGATACGCAGAGGTCGGCATGCTCGTCGGATGGTCGTTGCCGACCTGCGGCGGCACCTGCCGGTCGACCAGCCAGCGTGCGGCCTGGAAGTCCATCAGCCCGAGGCCCGACTGAAGCAGCGAGGCCTGCACCCACTGGCCGCGGCCGCTGCGCTGGCGCTCGAAGAGCGCGGTCATCACGCCGAGCGCCGCGTACAGGCCGGTCGCGACGTCGACCACCGCGGCGCCCGCGCGCATCGGCCCCTCGCCCGGCCGTCCGGTCACCGACATCAGCCCGCACATGCCCTGTGCGATCTGGTCGAAGCCCGGGCGGTCGCGATACGGCCCGTCCTGCCCGAAGCCGGAGATGCTCGCGAGCACGATCCGCGGATTGATCGCCGACAGCGTGTCGTAGTCGATGCCGAGCCGCGCCTTGACGTCGGGCCGGTAATTCTCGACGAGCACGTCGGCGGTCGCGACGAGGCGGTGCAGCACCTCGCGCCCGCGCGGCGCCTTCAGATCGAGCGTGATCAGCCGCTTGTTGCGGTGCAGGTTCTGCATGTCGGCGCCGTCGCGCGGACCGGTGACCACCTCGACGCGGCCCGAGGCCGGCGGCGACTCGATGCGGATCACGTCGGCGCCGAAGTCGGCGAACTGCTTCACGCAGGTGGGCCCCGAACGCACCTGCGCGAGGTCGATCACGCGCAGGCCCTCGAAGGCGCCGCCGGAGGAAGGTCGGAACATCGTGCGCCTCAGCCGTCGATGGTGATGTTCGCGCGGCGGATCACCTCGCCCCACTTCACCTGGTCCGCGCGCATCGCCTCGGTCACGCGCTCGACCGGGATCGCGCCGATCTCCTCGACGCCGGCCTTGCGCAGCGCCGCCTGCACCTCGGGGTCCGCGATCGACTCGCGAAGCGCCGTGCGCAGTCGCTCGAGCGGGCCCGCCGGCACGCCGGCCGGCGCGACGAACACGTTCCAGGGCTTCTCGTCGAAGCCCTCGACGCCCTGCTCGGCGATCGTCGGCACGTCGGGCAGTGCGGCGGAGCGCTTCACGGTGGACACGCCGAGCGCGCGCAGCTTGCCGGTCTGGATGTGCGGCGCGGCCGGGCCGATCGTCGACACCGCGAGGTCGACCTGCCCGCCGAGCAGGTCGGCGATGTACTGCGCCGCGCCCTTGTACGGCACGTGGTTCATCGTGATCCCGGTGCGAGACTTGAACAGCTCGCCGATCAGGTGGTGCGGCGAACCGACGCCGGCGCTCGCGCAGTTGAGCTTGCCCGGGTTGGCCTTCGCGAACGCGACCAGCTCCGGGATCGACTTCACCGGCACCGACGGATGCGCGACCAGCACGAAGGGCAGCGCGCCCAGGTGCGCGAGCGGCACGAAGCCGCCGATCGGGTCGTAGCCGACGCGTCGCATGTTCGGCACGTAGGCGAACGCGGTGCTGTCGTACAGGTGGATCGTGTGGCCGTCGGCCGGCGCGCGCGCGGCAGCCTCGGCGCCGATCGTCGTGCTGCCGCCCGGGCGGTAGTCGAAGACGATCGGCTGGCCGATCACCTTCTCGAGCCGGCCCGCGACGATCCGCGACCAGGAGTCGGCGCCGCCGCCGGCGGGGTACGGCACGATCAGCCGGATCGGCTTGTCGGGGAAGGCCTGCGCGCGGGCGCGCCCCGCGACGCCGCAGGCGAGCGCTGCGGCGCCCGCGGCCAGCAGCGTCCTGCGCGGGCGCATCGGCCCCGCCGTCGTGGTCGTGATCGTCGTGGTGGTCTTCGTCGTCGTCATCGTCGTCTCCTCCCGGCCTCGTCCCGGCGCCCGCGCTCAGCGGCCCTTGAACTCGGGCCGGCGCTTCTCCATGAACGCGCGGCGCCCCTCGACGTAGTCCTCGCTCGCGAACGGCCGCTTCGTCGCCGCCTCCATCCGCGCGGTGTCGAGGTGGGGTGCGCCACGCGTCAGCTCGTCGACGATGGTCTTGATCGAGGCCATCGTCAGCGGCGCGTTGGCGGCGATCGTCTCGCACTCGGCGCGGATCTCGGCCTCGAGCGTGCCGCGCTCGACGACGCGCGAGACGAAGCCCATCCGCAGCGCGTCCTCGGCGTCGTAGCGGCGCGCGGTCAGGAAGATCTCGCGCGCGTTCGGCGCGCCGACGGTGTCGATCAGCTTCTTCACGCCGCGCCAGCGGTAGCCGAGCCCGAGCCGTGCGGCGGGCACACCGAAGCGCATCGACGTGTCCGCGATCCGCAGGTCGCACTGCAGCGCGATCGCGACGCCGCCGCCGATGCACCAGCCCTGCAGCATCGCGATCGTCGGCTTGGAGCAGCCGGCGACGCGCGCCATGCCGGCGTCGCCGATCGCCTCGTAGCGCTCGTTGGCCTCGACCGAGTCGCGGACCGCTTCGAACTGCGAGATGTCGGCGCCCGAGACGAACGCCGCATCGCCCGCACCGCGCAGCACGACCACGCGCACCGCCGGGTCGGCCTCGAGCGCGTCGACCGCGGCGGGCAGGCCCTCCCACATCGCGACCGACATCGCGTTGTGGCGGCCGGGGTTGTCGAACACGATCCAGCCGATCGCGCCGTCGGCGCGGTGGTGGACACGGGACTCGCTCTGGGTCATCGGTAGGTCCTCGGGTGCCGATCGGTGAGCCGGGGTCGCTGCGCTCGCCCGGCGCCCTCGAGCCGCCCGTGACCTCGATGTCGACCGGACCGGTCACGAAGCGCCGGATGGCGCCGCGTGCGTCGGCCGGGCCGTGACGGACGGTCGCGCACGCATCGCCAGCGACGATACGGGCGCCGTCGCGCCGCACGCAAGCGCGCACTCCGGAAAGACCGTCACCGTCCTGTCACCGAGCGCTGCGACGCTCTGGCGCGTCCGCGTCGCCGGACCGGTGCCGCCGCAGCGGCGGCACCGAGCTATCCTTGCGCCGCGATGACGAACTCCCGCCGACCCGCGCCCCGCGCGGCACGCCGCCGCGACGCGCGGCTCCGCCTGGTCGCACCGATCGCGCTCGCCTGCGCCCTCGGGCTCGCACCGGGCGGCCCTGTCCGGGCCGCCCGACCGATGGTGACCGACGATGCACGGATCGTCGATCCGAAGGCGTGCCAGGTCGAGACCTGGGTGCGCTCCTACCGCCAGGGCGGCGACGAGCTGTGGGCGCTGCCCGGCTGCAACCCGTTCGGCAGCTTCGAGCTCACCCTGGGCGGCGCCCGGCTGCACCCCGCGGACGCGGCGTCGCGCTCGGTGTTCCAGGGCCAGGTGAAGACGCTGTTCCGGCCGCTTCGCACCGACGACTGGGGCTGGGGCGTCGCCTTCGGCACGCTGAACACGCTGCCGCGCGAGACCGTCGACGGACGCAACCACCCGTACTTCTACGTGCCGGTCTCGGTGTCCACGATGGCCGACCGGCTCGTGCTCCACCTGAACCTCGGCGCGACCCGCGGGCCCGATGGCGGCAGCGACGTGCAGGGCATCTGGGGCGTGGGGTTCGAGTACGCGATGCATCCGCGCGCGCTGCTGGTCGCGGAGACCTACGGGGTGACCGGCGAGCGCGTGCAGGGCCAGGTCGGGCTGCGGCTGTGGGTCGTGCCGGACCGCGTCCAGGTCGACACGACCTGGGGCAGCCAGCAGGGCCCCGGGGGCGTCGGCCACTGGTTCTCGATCGGGCTCAGGCTGCTGTCGCCGCCATTCCTGCCCTGAGGGCGGTCCGGGGCCGCGAGGCCCTGCGAGGGTACGATGGGCCGTCCCGCCGCCCGCCGCCCGAACACCCGATGAGCATCGACCCCTCGCACCCCGCCTCCTCGCTCGGCCACGGCCACGCGCCTCACGACCACGACCCCGCACCCGCCGCGCCGCCCGGCATCGGCATCGCGCGGCGCGACGCGTTCGACGCGCCCGCGTTCGAGCGCGCGGTCGGCGACCTGCTGCGCGCCTGCGGCCTCGCCCCCGACGCGAAGCACATGGGCCGCACGCCGCAGCGCGTGCGCGAGCTCTGGCAGCGCCGGCTGCTCGGCGGCTACGACCTCGACCCGGCCGACGCGCTCGGCGAGGGCTTCGCCGACCCGCGCGAGGACCTCGTCGTGATCCGCGGCATCGCCGTCCACGGCGTCTGCCCGCACCACCTGGTGCCGTTCCGCGGCGTCGCGCACGTCGGCTACCTGCCGGGCGGGCGGCTGCACGGCTTCGGGCGGATCGCGCGGATGGTCGACGCGATCGGGCACCGCTTCACCTACCAGGAGTGGATGACCCGCGACATCGCCGAGGCGCTGGTGACCCACGGCCGCGCGCGCGGCGCGGCCTGCGTGATCGAGGCCGAGCAGCTGTGCCTGCTGCTCGGCGAGGACCGGCGCGGCGACGAGCGCGTCGTCACGCAGGCGTTCGCGGGCTGCCACGCCGACTCCGACCGCGACCGCGCGGAGTTCCTGCGCGCGATCGAGTCGCGCGGGCGCTGAACCGCGCCGCGTCAGTCGCCGGCACGGATGCCGTGCTCCTTGACGACCCTCGCCCACTTCGCCGCCTGCTCGTCGATGAACCTCGCGAACGCCTCGGGCTGCGAGGCGACGATGTTCATTCCCTGCGAGGACAGGCGATCGCGGATCTGCGGGTCGCGCAGCAGCTTCGCGAGTTCGGCGTTCATCCGCGCGACGATCTCCGGCGGCGTCTTCGCCGGCGCGAGCACGCCCCACCAGGCGGTCGCCTCGAAGCCGGGCACGCCGGACTCGGCGACCGTCGGCACGTTCGGCAGCACCGGGTCGCGCGCCGCGGTGGTGACCGCGAGCGGCACCAGCGCGCCGCTGCGGATGTGCGGCGCGAGCAGCGCGACGCTGCCGATCGCGATCGGCACGTGGCCGGCGAAGGCGTCCTGCGCGAGCGGCCCGCCGCCCTTGTAGGGCACGTGCGTGCCGGTGAATCCGGCCTGCACGCCCATCTGCGTCATCGCGAGGTGGGCGAGGCTGCCCGAGCCGATCGTGCCGTACTGCGGCTGGCCCTTGTTCGCCTTCGCGGCCGCGAGCAGCTCGGGGAACGTCTTGTGCGGCTGCGCGGTCGAATGGCCGGTGATCACCATCGCGCCGGTCGCGACCAGCATCACCGGCGCGAGGTCGGCCTTCGTGTCGAACGGCAGGTTCGGGATCAGGCTCGGGTTGACCGCGTGCGTGTCGAACACCACCACGAAGGTGTGGCCGTCGGGCGGGGACTTCGCCACGAAGCCGGTGCCGATCGAGCCGCTGCCGCCGGCCCGGTTCTCGACGATCACCTGCTGGCCGAGCGCCTGCGACAGCGGCGGCGCGAACACGCGCGCGAGCAGGTCGGTGGTGCCGCCGGGCGGGAACGGCGAGACCAGCCGGATCGGCTTCGACGGCCACGCGTCGGCCTGCGCGAAGGCGGGCGCCGGCACGGCGAGGGGCAGCGCCAGCGCGAGCGCGGTGGCGAATGCGGCGAGGCCGCGTCGCTTCGACTGATCCAAGGTCGTCTCCTCGTGGGTGCGGCCTCGTGGGGTGGGCCGCGTCGGCGAAGTGTACGACCGGTGCGCCGCGTCAGCCGGCCGCGCGCCGTGCGTCGACCGCCGCGGCGAGCCGCGCCAGCGCCGCGACGGTGTCGTCCCAGCCGACGCACGCATCGGTGATGCTCTGCCCGCGGCGCAGCGCGGCCGGATCGTCGCGGCCCGGCACGAACGGCTGCGCGCCGGCCTCGAGGTGGCTCTCGATCATCGTGCCGAACACGCGGCGGCTGCCGCCGGCGACCTGGGCCGCGAGGTCGGCGGCGACCTCGAGCTGGCGCTCGTGGCGCTTGGCGCTGTTCGCGTGCGAACAGTCGACCATCACCGAAGGCGCGAGCCCCGCCGCCGCGAGCGCGTCGCAGGCCTCGGCCACGCTGGCGGCGTCGTAGTTCGGCGTGCGGCCGCCGCGCAGGATCGCGTGGCAGTCAGGGTTGCCGCGCGTGCGCACCATCGCGACGCCACCGTTCTTGTGAACGCCGAGGAAGTGGTGGGCGCGCATCGCCGCCTGGATCGCGTCGATCGCGACCTTCACGTTGCCGTCGGTGCCGTTCTTGAACCCGATCGGCGCCGACGCGCCCGAGGCGAGCTCGCGGTGCACCTGCGACTCGGTCGTGCGCGCACCGATCGCGCCCCACGCGACCAGGTCGCCGATGTACTGCGGCGAGACCGTGTCGAGCAGCTCGCTGCCCGCCGGCACGCCGAGCCGCGCGATGTCGATCATCAGCTGCCGCGCGATCCGCAGGCCCTCGTTGATCCGGAAGCTGCCGTCGAGGTAGGGGTCGTTGATCAGCCCCTTCCAGCCGACGGTGGTGCGCGGCTTCTCGAAGTACACGCGCATCACCACCTCGAGCCGGTCGGCGTGGCGCGCGCGCTCGTGCACGAGTCGGCGCGCGTAATCGAGCGCGGAGGCCGGGTCGTGGATCGAGCACGGCCCGACGACGACCAGCAGCCGGTCGTCGCGGCCCTGCAGGATCGCGCGGATCCGCTCGCGCGTCGCCGCGACCAGCGTCTCGACCGGCGTGCCCTGGATCGGGAAGAAGCGGATCAGGTGCTCGGGCGGCGGCAGCAGCTGGACCTGCTCGACGCGCGCGTCGTCGGTCGACGAGGTGCGGTCGGGCGGAGCGGCGTCGGTGCGGAGGTCGGCGGTCATCGGCGTGCGGGGCAGCGGGCGGGGAGCGGGCAGGGCGGCGCGAGACAGGGTCAGGCGGCAGTCTAGTCGATGCGCCGCGCGGCCCGTCCGGGCATCCGGCGCCCGCCGGGCCGCCGATGGCATGATCGTTCCCGCACCATGATCCGAGTCGTCTGGTTCAAGCGCGACCTGCGCGTCGTCGACCACGCCCCGCTGTCGCACGCCGCCGCGAGCGGCGAACCGGTGATTCCGCTGTGGATCGCGGAACCCGCGCTGCTGCGCGAACCCGACGCGTCCGCGCGCCACCTCGGCTTCGCGCGGGAATGCCTCGCCTCGCTCGACGCGGCGCTCGCCGCGCTCGGCGCCCCGCTGTGGACCGCGCGCGGCGACGCGGTCGCGGTGCTGGCCGCGCTGCACCGGCGCTTCGGCGCGTTCGAGCTGCTGTCGCACGAGGAGACCGGTCACGCGGCCAGCTATGCGCGCGACCGCGCGGTGGGCCGCTGGATCCGCGCGAACGGGCTGCGCTGGCGCGAGTGGCCGACCAACGCAGTGGTGCGCCGGCTCGACGACCGCGACCGCTGGAGCGCGATCTGGATGGCGCGGATGCAGGCCGAGCCGCTGCCCGCGCCGGCCGCGCTGAGGGCCGTCGCAGGCGGCTCGAACGCCGAGGCCGCGCGCGCCGCCTCCGAGCCGCGGCGCCCGGCCCGGGCCCTCGGCGCCGAGCCCGGCGCGCCCGCGACCGACGGCGTCGAGCACCCGCCCGTCCCCGGCCTCGCGGCCGTCCCCGACCCCTCGGCCTTCTACCCGGGCGACCCCGACCCCCCGCTGCGCCAGCGCGGCGGCCGCGCCGAGGCGATCGCCTGCACCGAGCGCTTCCTCGGCGAGCCGCTCGCCCGCTACCGGGCCGGCATGGCCTCGCCGCTGACCGCGCCCGACGACTGCTCGCGCCTGTCGCCGCACCTCGCGCTCGGCACCGTGTCGGTCCGCGAGCTGGTGCGGGCCACCTGGGCCGCGCGGCGCGGCGAGACCGACCCCGCGCGCCGCGCCGGGCTCAAGTCCTTCGAGTCGCGGCTGCACTGGCACTGCCACTTCGTGCAGAAGCTCGAGAGCGAGCCGGCGATCGAGCACCGCAACCCTCACCCGGGCTATGACGGCCTGCGCAACGAGGGCGCGCTCGACGACGACGAGCGCCGTCGCTTCGAGGCCTGGCGCGACGGCCGCACCGGCTGGCCGATCGTCGACGCCTGCATGCGCATGCTCGATGCGACCGGCTGGCTCAACTTCCGGATGCGCGCGATGCTCGCGAGCGTCGCCGCCTACCCGCTGTGGCTGCACTGGCGCGGCACCGGCCTCGTGCTCGCGCGCCGCTTCGTCGACTACGAGCCGGGCATCCACTGGCCGCAGCTGCACATGCAGTCGGGCGTGACCGGCATCAACGCGACCCGTGTCTACAGTCCCGCCCGCCAGCAGGCCGACCAGGACCCCGAGGGCCGCTTCGTGCGCGCCTGGATCCCCGAGCTCGGCACGCCCGACTACCCGCCGCCGATCGTCGAGTGGTCGCGGGCCGCGCGCGAGGCACGCGAGCGGATCTGGGCGGTGCGGCGCGACCCGGACGCGCGCCGCCTCGCGCAGGCCGTCTGGACGCGGCACGGCAGCCGCCACCCGCAGCGCGAGCCGGTTCGCCGCGGGCGGCCCAAGGCGGCGGCCGACCCGCGCCAGCTCGGCCTCGGGTTCGACGACGACTGACGCAGCCGGGCGCCCCGCCGCGCGCGGTCCGCCGGCTTGACCCCCCCGCCCCCATCGCGAACAATCGGCCGACCCGGCACGGCCCGAGCCCTGCCGCGACGGCCCCGACCTTCCGAGGGCCGCGACGCACGACGACGCGACCCTGGGAGACACCGGCGCCATGATCCAGATCGAACCCACCGGCGCCGCCTGCGGCGCCTTCGTCCGCGGCGTCGACCTGTCCGCGCCGCTCGACGACGCGACGATCGCCGCGCTCCGCGCGGCCTGGCTCGATCACGGCGTCGTCGCGTTCCCCGAGCAGGACATGTCGATCGAGGACCTCGAGCGCTTCACGCTCGCGCTCGGGCCCCGCGGCGACGATCCGTTCATCGCCCCGATCCCCGGCCACGCGCACGTCGTCGAGATCCGCCGCGAGCCCGACGAGCAGGCGCGGATCTTCGCCGAGACCTGGCACTCCGACTGGAGCTTCCTGCCGGTGCCCCCGGCCGGCACCGCGCTGTACGGCACGATCGTGCCGCCGGTCGGCGGCGACACGCTGTTCGCCTGCGGCGCGGCCGCCTGGGACGCGCTGCCCGCGGCCGAGCGCACGCTGCTGCGCGACCGCCGCGCGGTGCACTCGGCGCGCCGCGGCTACGCGCGCGACGGCATGTACGGCGAGCAGGACCGCGCGCGCGGCCGCTCGATGGCGATCCGCTTCGGCGACGACGCGCTCGCCACGCGGGCGCACCCGGTCGCGCGCGCGCACCCCGAGACCGGCCGCGTCGCGCTCTTCGTGAGCCCCGGCTACACGATCGGCATCGAGGGCCTGCCCGCGGACGAGAGCACGGACCTGCTCAAGCGCCTCTTCGAGCACCAGAAGAAGCCCGAGTTCGTCTACCGCCACCGCTGGGCGCCCGGCATGCTGCTGCTGTGGGACAACCGCCGCCTCGTGCACGCGGCCACCGGCGGCTACGAGGGCCACCGCCGGCTGCTGCACCGGGTCACGATCGCCGAGCGCGTGCCGCTCGAGCCGGCACCCGCCGGGAGCGTGCATTGACCGCCGAGGCGCCGGTCTACGACCCGACCGACGAGGCGGTCCGGCGCGATCCGTACCCGCTGTTCGCGCGGCTGCGCGACGAGGACCCGGTGCACTGGAGCCCGGCGCTGCGCACCTGGGTGGTCACGCGCTACGACGACGTGCGCGAGGTCGCGATGGCCGACGCGCTGTCGCCCAACCGCCTCGCGCCGTTCTACGCGTCGCTGAAGGACGAGGCGCGCCGCTCGATGCTCGCCGAGGTGATGCGCTACCTGTCGGTGTGGCTGGTCTTCCGCGACCCGCCCGAGCACACGCGGCTGCGCCGCATCCTGAATGGCGTCGTCAACCCGCGGCTGGTCGCGGGCATGAAGCCGCAGGTGCGGCGCGTCGTCGACAAGGTGTTCGAGCGCGTGCACGGCCGCGACGAGATCGACTTCGCCGCCGAGGTCGCCGCGCTGGTGCCGGCGTGGGTGATCCTCGACATGCTCGGCATCCCGCGCGAGCACTTCGAGGAGATCAAGGGCTGGTCGGACGACATCCGTGCCTTCATCGGCACCTCGCGCGCCGAGCCGCGCCGCTACGAGCGCGTGCGCGACGGCACGCACGCGATGGCCGCGTTCTTCCGCGCCCTGATCGCGGAGCGCCGCGCCGAGCCGCGCGAGGATGTGATCAGCCGCATGATCGCCGCGACCGACGACGAGGGCGCGCTCTCCGAGGACGAGCTGGTCGGCACCTGCATCCTGATGCTGTTCGGCGGCCACGAGACCACGACGAGCCTGCTCACCAACGCGGTCAACGCGCTGCTCGATCATCCGGAGCAGCTGGCGCGCCTGCGCGCCGAGCCCGGCCTGATCGACTCGGCGGTCGAGGAGTTCCTGCGCTACGACGGGCCGAGCAACTCGGTCGCGCGAGTCGTCGCGCGCGACCACGAGATCGGCGGGCGCGTGCTGCGCGCCGGCGAGCGCGTCTACGCGATGGTCGCCGCCGCGAACCGCGACCCGCGCCGCTTCGAGCGCCCGGACGAGCTCGACCTCGCACGCTCGCCGAACCGGCACCTGACCTTCGGCTCCGGCATCCACTTCTGCCTCGGCGCGCCGCTCGCGCGGCTCGAGGCGCAGGCCTGCATCACCGCGCTGCTCGAGCGCCACCCGCGGATCGCGCGCGGCACGGGCGACACCGAGTGGCTCGACGCGATGGTGATGCGCGGCATGACGCGGCTGCCGCTGCGGCTGGCCTGAATCCCGACAACCCGACCAGGAGCCTTCCGGCGATGAGCGACGTATACGTGATCGGCGTGGCCTGCACCCCCTTCGCCAAGCGACCCGACGCGGGCTTCAAGGACCTGGCCCGCGAGGCCTACGAGGCGGTGCTGCGCGACGCGGGCCTCGACGACGGCGGCCGCATCGAGTCCTCGTGGTTCGGCAACTGCGGCATGGACAAGTGGGGCCAGCCGAACATCCGCGGCCAGGTGTGCTTCACGCCGCTGGTGCGCGAGGGGCGCTTTCCCGAGCGCGTGCCGATGGTCAACGTCGAGGGCGGCTGCGCGACCGCGTCGATGGCGTTCCAGGGCGCGTGGAAGGACGTGCTGTCGGGCCAGGCGGGGCTCTCGCTCGCGATCGGCGTCGAGAAGACCTTCGTCGAGGGCGACCCGGCGCGCACGCAGGCGATCTTCGCCGGCGGCATCGACCAGCTCGATCCGCAGGAGTGGCACGACTACTACCGGCGCGCGGGCGAGCAGGCCGGCAAGCCCTTCGCGCCCGGCGCCGGCGGCGGCACGGTGTTCATGGACACCTACGCGATGCAGGCCGCGTGGCACATGAAGCGCTGGGGCACCACCGCGCGGCAGATCGCCGTCGGCGCATCGAAGAACCATGCGATGGGCGCGCGCAACCCGCTCGCGCAGTACCGATTCGAGGTCACGCCCGAGCAGGTGCTCGCCGACCGGTTGGTGAGCGCGCCGCTGACCCGCTCGATGTGCTCGCCGATCGGCGACGGCGCCGCCGCGGCGCTGCTGTGCTCGTCCGAGGTGCTCGCGACGCTGCCCGCCCGCGTGCGCGAACGGGCGATCCGCGTGCGCTCGGCCGCGATGACCGGCGGCAAGTACCGCGCGCTCGACGAGCCCGGGCTGTCGCGGCTCGCGGCGCAGCGCGCGTACGCCGCGGCCGGCATCGGGCCGGAGGCGATCGACCTCGCCGAGGTCCACGACGCGACCTCGTTCTGCGAGGTCTTCCAGTGCGAGATGCTCGGCTTCTGCGCGGACGGCGAGGGCGGCGCCTACGTCGGCTCGGGCGCGACCGCGCTCGACGGCGCGCGCCCCGTCAACCTGTCGGGCGGCCTGGTCTCGAAGGGCCATCCGGTCGGGGCGACCGGCCTGTCGATGGTCTACGAGCTCGCGCTGCAGCTGCGCCGCGAGGCCGGCGAGCGGCAGGCCGGGAAGGCCGACCTCGCGCTCGCCGAGAACGGCGGCGGCGTGATCGGCTTCGACGAGGCGGCCTGCTCGGTGATCGTGCTGCAGGCGCCGTCGCGCGGGACGGTCGTCGGGGGCGTGTAGCATCGGGGACCGACGTCCCGCAGGAGCCCCGCCGATGACCGCCGTCCCCGCCGTCCGAGCGCAACGCCCGATACCGGGGGGGGCGCGCCGCGTCCGCGGTGGCGTGCCGGTGTCCGCCGTCGTCGCGCTCGCGTCGCTGCTCGCCGGCTGCGAGTCGCCGTCGATGGCCGACCGGCCCTCGATGATGGCGCCGCCGATGCTCGGTGCGCCGACCACGTCGATCGGGCCCGCGCCCGACGGCGTGCCCTCGGTCGACCTGCGCGGCTACCGGATCGCCACGCGCGTCGGCGACGTCTTCGAGGTCCGGCTGCCGAGCTTCCCCTCGAGCGGCTACCGCTGGGCGCTGGTCGACCCGATGCCGTCGATCGTGCGCGCCGACCGGGTCGCGCGCGGCGATGCCGGGCCCGGCGATCTGGCCGGCGTGGCCGCGCAGGAGACCTGGCGCTTCGCGGGCACCGAGCCGGGCACCGGCACGCTGCGCTTCGAGTTCCGCCGCCCGGCCGATCCGCCGACGGAGCCGCCGGCGCAGCGCGCGAGCTACCGGATCGAGGTGCGCTGAGGCGCGGACCGACGCGTCAGAGCGCGCGTCCAGCGGCCGCCCAGTACGGCGCCCTCAGGTCCTTCTTCAGCACCTTGCCGAGCGCGTTGCGCGGGAACTCCGCGCGGAACTCGACCGCGCCGAGCCGCTGGTGCTTGCCGAGCCGCTCGTTGGCCCACGCGAGCACCTCGGCCTCGGTCGCCGCGGCGCCCGGCTTGCGGATCACCAGCGCGAGCGGCGTCTCGCCCCATCGCTCGTGCGGGACGCCGATCACCGTCACGTCCATCACCGCGGGGTGGCCGCCCACGACCTGCTCGAGGTCGCTCGGGAACACGTTGAACCCGCCGCTGATGATCATGTCCTTCTTGCGGTCGAGGATCGACAGGAAGCCGTCCTCGTCGAGCCGGCCGACGTCACCCGAGCGGATGAAGCGGCGCCCGCGCTCGTCGCGCCAGACGAGCTTCGAGGTCTCCTCGGGCCGGCCGTGGTACCCCTTCATCATGCCGCCGCCGTAGCCCGCGATCTCGCCGACCTCGCCGCGCGGGAGCTCCCGCCCGTCCTCCGACAGGATCCGGATCTCGAAGCCGATCACCGGCGTGCCGACGGTCTCGAACTTCTCCGCCGGGTGCCAGGGCTTGAGCATCGTCGCGAAGCCCTCCGAGAACCCGTAGAGCTCGGTGAGCTTCGGGCCGAACCGCTCGATCACCTGCCGCTTGGTGTCCGGCCGCAGCGGCGAGCCGGCGCACAGGATCGACTGCAGCGACGAGGTGTCGGCGCCGTCGAGCGCGGGCTCGGCGAGCACCATGATGAACTGCGACGGCACCATGAACGTGTGCGTGATCCGCTCGTCGCGGACCAGCTCGAGGAAGCGCCGCGGATCGAACGCCGGCATCGCGACCAACGTGCCGCCGCACCACAGCGCCGGCAGCATCGTCAGCCACGTGCCGTTCGAGTACAGCGAGGTCGTCGTCAGCGCGCGGCTGCTGTCGCGCACGCCGAGCTCGATCGCGTTCGACCACGCCCAGTGCTGCCGCGCGCGGTGCGTCTGCACGATGCCCTTGGGCAGGCCGGTCGTGCCCGACGAGTAGATGATGTTGAACGCGTCGTCCATCCGGTAGGTCACCGCCGGCTGGGTCGACGGCATGCGCTCGACGAACGACGCGAGCGACCTCCAGTGCGTACCGGCGCCCTCGTCCGCCGCGACCAGCAGGTCGCGGCGCAGGCACGCCGGCAGCTCGGGCAGCGCGTCGAGCTTCGCGCGGAAGTCGGCGGTGGTGAACGCGCCGATCGAGCCCGAGTCGGCGAGGAGCCCCGCGAGCTGCGGGCCGGTCAGCAGCCCCGACAGCGGCACCGCGCAGCCGCCGGCGCGCACGATGCCGAACACCGCCTCGAGCATCTCGACGCGGTTGCCCATCATCACCGCGACGCGGTCGCCGCGCGCGAGCCCCGCGCCGAGCAGCGCGTGCGCGATGCGGCTGATGTTCGCGTCGAAGTCGCCCCAGCTGCGCCGCACGTCGCCGCAGACGACGGCCTCCTTGCGCGGCTGGAAGCGTGCGTGGTTCGCGATCACGTCGGGGATGAAGACCTGGGGGTCGTCGAGGGGTTCGTTCATGGCGTGAAGCGATGCGTGGAGGGACATGCGGAAAAGGAACGGGCCCGCTCGCGCGAAGCGGGCGGGCCCGGTGACCGGACGCGTGGTCCGGTCTCGGCTCAGGCCAGGTCGGTCACCGACCGATCACCTTGCCGAACAGCACCCAGGTCTTGCCGTCCCAGCGCGCCAGCTGCTCGCGCTCGATCGGGAAGAAGTCGTCCGGGCCGGTCTTGATGTTCACGCCGGGCAGCAGCATCGGCAGCGTGAGGTCCAGGTTGGCCGCCTGCCGCATGATGTTCTCGCGGGTCAGGTTGTCGCCGGCCTTCTTGATGACCTCCACGAGCGTCTGCGCGACGGTGTAGCCGTAGACGTTCAGGTTGTCCTTCAGGTCGCCGCCCGGGAAGTACTTCTGCATCCACGACAGCCACTCCTTGTACTCGGGGCTGTTCTGCCACTGCGGGTCGGTCGGGTCCTTCAGGTAGAACGCCGAGATCACGCCGATGCCGTTCTCGGCGCCCGCGGTCGTCATCACCGCGCCGGCGGCGTTCGACACCGAGTTCAGGTAGTGCACCGGCTTCCAGCCGATCTCGGCCGCCTTCTTGATCGCCTGCGCCGCGAACTTCGGCGTCGTGATGTTGAAGAACGTGTCCGCGCCCGAGTCCTTGAGCTGGACCATCTGCGAGTCGACGGTCGGGTCGGTGACCTCGTAGGTCACCTGCCTGACGACCATCGACTTGGCCTTGTCGCCCAGTCCGTCGAGGAAGCCCTTCAGGTAGTCGCGACCGTAGTCGTCGTTCTGCATCAGGATGCCGATCTTCGCGTTCGGCCGGGTCTCGAGGATGTGCGCCGCGTAGATCTTGCCCTCGGCCTGGTAGTTCGGCTGCCAGCCCATCGTCCAGGGGAAGTTCTTCGGGTCGCCCCAGAGCGTGGCGCCGGTCGCGACGAACAGCTGCGGCACCTTCCTCTGGTTCATGTACTTGTGGATCGCCGTGTTCGGCGGGGTGCCCAGCGTGTTGAACAGCAGCAGCACCTCCTCCTGCTCGACGAGCTTGCGGGTCTGCTCGACGGTGCGGGCCGGGTTGTAGCCGTCGTCGAGCGTGATGAACTTGATCTGGCGACCGTTGATGCCGCCCTCGGCGTTGACCTTCTTGAAGTACGCGTCGATCGCCTTGCCGATCGTGCCGTACGCGGAGGCCGGGCCCGAGTACGGGCTGATGCCGCCGATCGTGATCTCCTTGTCGGTCGCGCCGCTGTCGTACTTCTTCTGCGCGACCGCGGGCGCACCGATCAGCGCGGCACTGATGCCGGCGAGGGCGAGAGAGAGGAACTTGCGTTTCATCAGAGCTTGCCTCCAGCAGGGTGGGACGATGCCGGTGCGGCCGCGGGAGCCGACAGTCCGGAAGGGGTTGCCGTGGGGGTGGAACGCCTGAACAGGCCGAGGACACGGTCGATGAGGCCCGCCGCGCCGGTGGGCATCACGTACATCAGGATGATCAGGAAGACGCCGTAGATCGCCCACGGCGCCGACTTCGAGATGTCCTCCGCCCAGTGCGGCACGAACTGGATGAAGAACGCGCCGAAGATCGCGCCGTGGATCGTCGCGAGGCCGCCGACGACGACGCCGACGAGCAGCGTGATCGACAGGAACACCGTGAAGCTGTCGGGCGACACGAACGCCACCACCACCGCGCCGAGCGCGCCGGCCACGCCGGTGAACGCCGCCGACACGCCGAAGGTCAGCGACTTGAACACCGGCAGGTTGATGCCCATCGCGGCGGCCGCGATCGGATGGTCGCGGATCGCGATCAGCGCCCGGCCGACCCGGCCGCGCAGCAGCCGCCAGGCGAGCAGGAACATCAGCAGCATGACCGCGAGCGTCACGAAGTACAGCCAGCGGTCCTGCGACAGCGGCTGGCCGAGCACCGTGAGCTGGAACGGCGGATCGGGCTTGGTCAGCACGATGCCCATCACGCCGCCGGTCCAGCTCTCGATCGCCTTGTACTTGAGCAGCTGCGGCACCGCGAGCGCGAGCGCGAAGGTCGCGAGCGCGAGGTAGTGCCCGCCGAGGCGCAGCGCCGGGAAGCCCATCAGGTAGCCGAAGCCGAAGCAGACCACCGCGGCCACCGGCAGCGTCAGCCAGAACGGCCAGTGTCCGTAGGCCATCAGCATCGCCGCCACGTACGCGCCGATCGCGTAGAACGCGCCGTGCCCGAGCGAGATCTGCCCGTTGTAGCCGGTCAGGATGTTCAGCCCCAGGATGGCGATCGCGTAGATCATCACCATGTTCAGCTGGAACACCCGGAAGTTCTTGACCAGGAACGGCAGCACCAGCAGGAAGGCGAGCAGCACCAGGCCGCCGACCCACATCCACTTGCGGTCGATCGTGTTCATACGCGGGTCACCACGGCCTTGCCGAACAGGCCGTTCGGCTTGAGGGTCAGCGTCACGACGATCAGCACCAGCGCGACCGACAGCTTGAGCTCGGTGCCGATCACGTAGGCGCCGAGGATGTTCTCGAGCACGCCGACGATGAAGCCGCCGATCACCGCGCCCCAGGGGTTGTCGATGCCGCCGAGCAGCGCGGCCGCGAAGCCGTAGAGCAGGATGCCGGAGAACATGTTCGGCTCGAGGAACACCACCGGCGCGATCATCATCCCGGCGACGGCACCGATCGCCGCGGCCAGGCCCCAGCCGATGCCCAGCATCCACGACACCCGGATGCCGACCAGTCGCGCGGACTCGGGGTTCTGCGCGGCCGCGCGCATCGCGAGCCCGACCGGCGTGTAGCGCAGGAACGCGAACAGCACCGCCAGCACGCACAGCATCACGACGATCGTGCCGATCTCGTGCGCGCTGAAGTACTTGGTCTCGATGAACGAGCCCTTCGGGAACGGCGTCGGGAAGGGCTTGACGGTGTGGTCGAAGATCCAGCCGGCGACCGAGTTGAAGATCACCAGCAGGCCGATGAACACGATCACGTTGGTCAGCACCGGCGCCTTCTCGACGGGCTTGAGGATCGTGCGCTGGATCAGCAGGCCCGCGGCGAACGAGAACGCCACCGTGACGAAGAACGCGCCCCAGTAGGGCATGCCCTTCTGGATCAGCCACCACGCGATGAACGTGCTGAACATCGCCATCTCGCCCTGGGCGAAATTGATGTGGTGCGTCGACTGGTAGATCATCACCAGCGCGAGCGCGACCGAGGCGTAGATGCCCCCGGTCGCGATGCCGGCGAAGACCTGGTGGAGGAAGGCTTCCATCGTGTCGGTCTCAGTAGCCGAGGTAGACCCGGCGGATCGTCTCGTCGTTCTTGATCTGCTGGCTCGGGCCGCTGACGGCGATCCGGCCGGTCTCGAGCAGGTAGGCGTGATGCGAGACGTCGAGCGCGATGTTCGCGTTCTGCTCGACCAGCAGCATGCTCACCTTCTCCTCCTCGTTGATCTTCCTCATGATCCGGAAGATCTCCGCGACGATCAGCGGCGCGAGGCCGAACGAGGGCTCGTCGAGCAGCAGCATCCGCGGACGCAGCATCAGCGCGCGGCTGATCGCGAGCATCTGCTGCTCGCCGCCCGAGAGCGTGCCGGCCTGCTGGTGGCGCCGCTCCTTGAGGCGCGGGAAGCGGTCGTACGCCTTATCGATGTCGTCGGCGATGCCGGCCCGGTCCTTGCGGACGTAGGCACCGAGCTTCAGGTTCTCCTCGACCGACAGCGCGGTGAACGTGCCGCGACCGTCCGGCACCTGCGCGACGCCCATCCGCACGACGCTCTCGGTCGACTTGCCCACCAGCTGCTGGCCGTCGAACAGCACGCTGCCGCCGGTCTTCACCGCCTGGCAGATCGCCCGCAGCGTCGTCGTCTTGCCGGCGCCGTTGGCGCCGAGGATGGCGGTGATCTCGCCCTGCGCGAGCCTGAAGTCGATGTCGAACAGGACCTGGGTCGCGCCGTACGAGGCCTTGAGCCCCTTCACTTCGAGCAGTTCAGGCATCGGCCGGGGCTCCGAGGTAGGCCGCGATGACGTCGGGATGGCGCTGGATCTCGGCGGGCGTGCCTTCGGCGATGCGTCGGCCGAAGTTCAGCGCGACGACCTTGTCGGACACGCTCATCACCAGGCTCATGTGGTGCTCGACCAGCAGCACAGTGATGCCGAGCCGGTCGCGGATGTCCTTGATCAGCTCGCCCAGCGAGTGCAGCTCCTCGTGGTTGAGGCCCGCCGCCGGCTCGTCGAGCAGCAGCAGCTTCGGGTCGGCAGCGAGCGCACGGCCGAGCTCGACGCGCTTCTGGATGCCGAACGGCAGGTCGGCGACCAGCCTGTCCTTGTGCGGCGCGAGCTTCAGGTAGTCCATGATCTTCGCCGCGCGCTCGCGCAGCGCGACCTCCTCGACGTCGACCGCACCGAGGCCGAGCGCGCTCGCGGCGAAGCCCGCCTTCGAGCGGCTGTGCGCGCCGATCATCACGTTGCTCTCGACCGAGAGCGTGCGGAACATCGCGAGGTTCTGGAAGGTGCGGCCGATGCCCAGGCGCGCCATCTCGTGCACCGGCGTGCGCGTGATCGACCGGCCCTCGTACAGGATGTCCCCCTCCTGGTACTGGTAGAGCCGGCTGAGGCAGTTGAACAGCGTCGTCTTTCCCGCGCCGTTCGGTCCGATGAGCCCGCACACGCCGCCTCGCGGCACGTCGAAGGTCACCGCGTCGAGCGCGACGATGCCTCCGAACTTCACGGTCACCCCGCGCACGCTGAGCAGTGCGTCGTCCCCGCCTGTCGTCATCTGTCCCCGTCCACGTGCGGGCCCGCCTGTCTCGGCAGACTCCGAAGGAAGGACTAGCTTATAAGCGGGAACGGCCCCGCATGGCAAGCACCCCTCCCTTAGAGGCGGAATCCCGCGCGAGGGCGGGACCGATCGGCGCGGCCTCACAGGGCCGGGTCGATCGGCCAGCGATGCCCGCAGCGCGCGCAGGCCGCGACGAGCCGCATCGGCGTCCCGTGCGCGCCGTCCTCGGCGGGCGGCAGCGCGCGGAAACCATAGCGCTCGCAGCGCGGGCACACCGCCTGCCGCCCGACGTGCTCGGCGACGAGCATGGTCGACGCGTAACGGCGCCACGCGATCCACGACAGCGCGGCGCCGCCCACCACGACCATCGCGTCGAACAGCACCTCGACCGGCCCGTCGCGGAACGACAGCGCCTCGAGGCCCGCGGCCATCGTCAACACCGCGAGCAGCAGCGTGACCAGCCACGCGTGGCTCTCGATCAGCTGCCGCTCGTACCACTTGCGAAAGCCGTGCTTGCGGATGCCTTCGATCGTACCCATGGGTGCGTCCCGGGGGAGGCGATGCGCGGCGCTCGCGCGAGCGGCACCGCATCGGGCATCATCACCGGATGCGCCCGCCCCCGCAACCGGAGCGCCGGTGAGGCCGCGCCTCGGCGTCGACCTCGGCGGCACGAAGATCGAGATCGCCGCGCTCGACGGCGCGGGCGTGCCGCTGCTGCGCCGGCGCGTGCCCACGCCACGCGGCGACTACGACGCGACGGTGGCCGCGATCGCCACGCTCGTCGCCGACGCCGAACGCGAGCTCGGCGCGCACGGGACGGTCGGCGTCGGCATCCCGGGCACGATCTCGGCGCTGACCGGGCGCGTGAAGAACGCGAACTCGACCTGGCTCAACGGCCGCGCGCTGCGCGATGACCTCGGGCGCGCGCTCGGACGCGAGGTCCGCGTGCAGAACGACGCCAACTGCCTCGCGGTGTCCGAGGCGGTCGACGGCGCTGCGGCCGGTGCGCACGTGGTGTTCGCGGCGATCCTCGGCACCGGGGTCGGCGCGGGCATCGCGATCGACGGCCGCGCGCTCCTCGGCGCGAACGGCATCGCCGGCGAGTGGGGCCACGTGCCGCTGCCCGCGCCGCGCGACGACGAGCGGCCCGGGCCGCGCTGCTGGTGCGGCCGCAACGGCTGCATCGAAGCGTGGCTGTCGGGCCCGGCGCTCGCCGCCGACCACCGCCGCGCGACCGGCGAGGCACTCGACCCCGAGGCGATCGCGCGCCGCGCGGCCGACGGCGACGCCGGCTGCGCCGCGAGCCTCGGGCGCTGGCTCGACCGGCTCGCGCGCGGCCTCGCGATGGTGATCGACGTGCTCGACCCCGACGTCGTCGTGCTCGGCGGCGGGCTGTCGAACGTCGACGCCGCGGTGCGCGAGGTGCCGACGCGGCTCGCGCCGCGGGTGTTCTCCGACGAGCTGCGCACGCGCATCGTGCGCAGCGCGCACGGCGACTCGTCGGGGGTGCGCGGCGCAGCGTGGCTGTGGAACGAGTCGATCGTCGGTTGAGGCGAGCGTCGCCGCTCAGCGCGTCGCCCACTCGTCCCCGGCCTGCAGCAGGGTCTTCGGCCCGCCCTCGGCGAGCCAGCGCGCGGACACCGGATCCGCTTCGAGCGTCGCCTTCCAGAACGCCAGCCCGACGGCGGCGGCGACGCGCTGCACATGGACGTCGAGCGCGCCTGATCGGGGGCGTGGCGGGCCACCGTTGAAGACCATGTGGTCGGCCGACTCGAACCACAGCAGGTAGCTCTGACCGGGCGGCAGCGCCTCGAAGACGCGGCGGCGCAGTTCGGGGGTCACGCCGGTCAAGGCCGCGCCGTCGTCGCGCGATCCGGTCACCGTCAGCATCGGCACGGCGATCGTCGCGAGCGTCGACCGGGCGGCCTCGCTGTCGTCACGGGCCGCCGGACTGAACGCGATCGCCGCGCGCACCCGCGGCTCGCGCAGCGGACCGACCGTGGCGACGAGGCCCGCCTGGCCCGCGGGTGCGGGGAACGACAGCAACGACTGGCCGGCGACCGCCTGCGTGGTCTGCGCACCGAACGAATGCCCCGACATGCCCACGCGTGCGAGGTCGACGCACGCCGGGCCGATCCCACGCCGTGGATCGAGTGCGTCGAGCGCGCGCCGGACGTCCTCGACCCGACGCAGCGCCTGTTCGGCGGTCATGCCGACCCGCAGGTTGCGAAGGTTCGCGAATCCGCCCGGCTGGCCCCGCCACAGCGACTCGTCGCTGCCCGGATGCTGGAGATGCGCCACCACGAAGCCGTGGCTCGCCCAGTGCTCGCCCCAGCGACGCCCCCCTTCGAGCGAGCCACCGAGCCCGTGCGAGAACAGCACCAGCGGTCGGGGCGCGTCGGCGGTACAGGGTTGCGGGACCCGCAGGCGCACCGGCAACGGCCTCGATGCGTCGCCCAGGTCGACGTCGCGCACATCGACCCCCTGCGGGCCGGGTGCGACGAAGCCGGCGCCTGCATCCCTGTCGGCGGCCGCCGCCGCACCGCCCGCCGCGGCCCACGCGGTCACCGCAGCGACCGACGCGAGCCACCGACGTGCCGGCACGTCCATGTCGAGCTCAGTGGTTGTCGCGCGGCAGGCCCTTGGAGCTCGAGATCCGCTGGTACTTGACCGCGAAGTCGAGGCACGCGCCGCTCGAGAGCTGCCCGACGTGGCGGCGCTGCAGCTCCTGCCACGGCGTCTGGCTCTCGAGGTCGGGCGCCTTCCACGCGGCCTTGCGCGCCGCGTACTCGTCGGCGGAGATCAGGATGTCGGCGGTGCGCCGGCCGAGGTCGATGCGCACGCGGTCGCCGGTCTTCAGCAGCGCGAGGCCACCGCCGACCGCCGACTCGGGCGACGCGTTCAGGATCGACGGACTCGCCGAGGTGCCCGACTGCCGGCCGTCGCCGATGCAGGGCAGCATCGTGATGCCCTGCTTCACCAGCGCGTCCGGCGGCAGCATGTTGACCACCTCGGCCGCGCCCGGATAGCCGATCGGGCCGGTGCCGCGGATGAAGAGCATGCAGTCGGCGTCGATCGCGAGCGACGGGTCGTTGATCCGCTCGTGGTAGTCCTCGGGCCCCTCGAAGACGATCGCGCGGCCCTCGAACGCGCCCGGGTCCTGCGGGTTCTCGAGGTAGCGCTTCCTGAACTCGGGCGAGATCACCGAGGTCTTCATCACCGCGGCATCGAACAGGTTGCCGGACAGCACGGCGAAGCCCGATTCGGGCTGCAGCGGCTTGGCGTACTCGCGGATCACGCGCCGGTCGGTGGCCGGCGTGTTCCCGTAGACCTCGCCGACGGTCTTGCCGGACACGGTCAGCGCGTCGGCGTGCAGCTTGCCGGCCTGCAGCAGCTCGTGCATCACCGCGGGCACGCCGCCGGCGCGGTAGAACTCCTCGCCGAGGTACTCGCCCGCGGGCATCAGGTTGACCAGCAGCGGGATCGCGTAGCCGATCCGGTCCCAGTCGCGGATGTCGAGCTCCACACCCATGTGCCGCGCGATCGCGGTGACATGCGGCGGGCAGTTGGTCGACGCGCCGAGCGCGCTCGCCGCGACGATCGCATTCTCGAAGGCCTTGCGCGTCATCACCTTCGAGGGCCGCAGGTCGGCGTGGATCATCTCGACGATGCGCCGGCCCGTCCAGTACGCCATCTCGTAGCGGTCGCGGTGCGGCGCGGGGATCGCGGCGCAGCCCGGCAGCGACATGCCGAGCGACTCGGCGACGCTGTTCATCGAGAGCGCCGTGCCCATCGTGTTGCAGTGGCCCGCCGACGGCGCGCCCGAGGCGACCATCTTCAGGAAGCCGTCGTCGTCGATGCGGCCCGCGGCGAGCTCCTGCCGCGCGAACCAGACGATCGTGCCCGAGCCCGACAGCCCGCCCGCGTGGTAGCCGTTGATCATCGGCCCGCCCGACAGAACGATCGACGGGATGTCGACGGTGGCCGCGCCCATCAGCATCGCCGGCGTCGTCTTGTCGCAGCCGGTGGTCAGCACCACGCCGTCCATCGGGTAGCCGTACAGCACCTCGACCAGCGACAGGTACTGCAGGTTGCGGTCGAGCGCGGCGGTCGGCCGCTTGCCGGTCTCCTGGATCGGGTGGACCGGGAACTCCATCGGGATGCCGCCGGCATCGCGGATGCCGTCGCGCACCCGGTGCGCGAGTTCGACGTGGTGGCGGTTGCACGGCGACAGGTCGCTGCCGGTCTGGCCGATGCCGACGATCGGCTTGCCGCTGTTCTTCAGCTCGTCGAGCGACAGGCCGAAGTTCATGTAGCGCTCGAGGTAGAGCGCGGTCATCCCCATGTTGTCCGGGTTGTTGAACCAGGCCCGCGAGCGCAGCCCCTTGGGCGCGCCGTGTTTCGTGTTGCTCATTCGGTCTGTCTCCTGCGGCCGAGCCGCCGAGTGTAGCAAGGCGACGCCCGTGGGCGTTGCGTCGGCCAGGACCGGCCGACGCAACG
>Ga0315899_10000742_pt1 | contig 38754 bp, 31 predicted proteins | sample LakEriMetagenome_2_FD_203518 | JGI IMG/M metagenome (GOLD analysis project Ga0315899, IMG submission 203518) | Freshwater fungal communities from buoy surface, Lake Erie, Ohio, United States - Buoy 4 MA112 | ecosystem: Environmental > Aquatic > Freshwater > Lake | place: USA: Lake Erie, Ohio...
AGCTCCCCCGGGTGGGCTCGAACCACCGACACGCGGATTAACAGTCCGCTGCTCTGCCGACTGAGCTACAGGGGAATTTTGTAGACTCGCGAAATTTACTCGCTTGCCCTGGCTTTTTCAAGGGCTTTTTCTAGCCTAACTCCTACTTGCCACCCATACTCCCAACAAAAAGGCCAATATCCCAAACACCATACTCCCTATCCCATACCCTACCATCCCCCAAAATCGCTTTGCATGCATGAGATCGGCTAATTCCATCGCAAGCGTCGAAAATGTCGTCAACCCGCCGCAAAAACCCACCCCCAATAACAATGCCCACGCATTGGGCTTTGGACTGGCCTGAAACCTCGTGACGACGACTCCCAAAAAAAAGGCCCCCACCAAATTCACCAAACCCGTCGAAACCAACGAAGCTACCCCCGGAAAACATACCCCCACGAGTCGTCCCACCCCGTAGCGGACCACACTGCCGCAAGCTCCTCCAATCGCGACCCCTAATACCCCAAGCCAATTCATCGATAGGATTTCCTAACCATTAGGTTTTCTCTGGATCTCGACGGCATCTGGATGCTTCTCTGCGTGGGTCCATAAAAAGGACACGGAAAGGATTCAAAGATCGGAAACACTGAGACACAAAGAGCACAGAGAGGGTGGGAGACTTGATCAAAACCCCTTGCTCCTGGCCGGAGCCCTAGTCGGCAAAGTACATCAACTGCGTTTCGCCTCGAATCAATACGCCATCTCCAAACGGGACGGGCGATCCAATGACGGGCTGCTCGAGATTCGTTTCCGATAAGACTTTAAAACCATCGGAATCGATCTTACCTACAAACACCACCCCATCCTCTCGTGGTGCATAAACTTTGTCTCCAGCCACCAACGGCGAAGAGTAAAAGTTCGCTCGACCCTTGGGGAACTCTCCCTTCCAAAGCGTCTTGCCACTCGCAGCGTCTAAACCTTCGACCTGTCCGTGATCCCTGACTATCACCACCTTGCTCCGATGCACCGCTGGGGTCGGTACGAAGGTTCCTACATCGTCCCGTTTCCAAGCATGATTCGTAGTGGTGGTGTCTCCAGTGCCACTAAGGCGAATCCCATAGAGCCTTGGGATACCCCGGTCATTGCGACCGTAAGCGATCACGGCCGTCGAATCGACGACAACAGGTGTTGCTATCGCCGGCCACAACTGCGCTCCATCGGGATTGAAGTTCCCACACGACCATACAACCTTACCAACGGATGCATCATGGATCGTCACATGCTCGGCACCCCAGACAAGTATCGACTCTTTGCCTTGATATTCCATAACCAACGGCGTGGTGTAACCATGATCGCACTCGGTGGGGACTTGGTAGTTCCTAGCCACCTTCCAAGCGACTTGGCCGGTCTGTTTGTCAAATGCCGCCAGCCACGATTCACCCTGATGCATCCTGGCCATGATCACATGCTTGTTGGTCAGCACCGGCGAAGTCCCATGATCCCAAAAAAGGGTGTCCTTGCCATAGGTCTTCACAAGATTGGTTTGCCAAAGGACCTTACCACCCAGATCCAGTGCTGCGAATGTTCCACTTTTAAAGTAGACGTAGATTGCTTTGCCATCGGTCACTGGGGAAGCATTGCAACCCGAACCATTACGATGCTTGCCGGCATCTTCTTGTTCGAAGACCGTCGACCAGAGTTGCTTGCCTTTGGCATCGATGCACACCAGAGCATCTTTGCCATCCTGAGGGGCCGTGACGTAGATCTTGCCATCGAGATGGATTGGGGTCGAGCACCCCTTACCTGGCAAGGGTGCCGACCATCGGAGTATATCCTTCGAGAGGCTCGAGGGAAAGTTTCCTGTTTCAACGGAACCGGAATCCTTGGGGCCACGCCAAGAGGTCCAGGAACCGAGTTCTTCGCCATAGATGTTTGAGTGAACAAAAAAGCTCGAAGCTAGGGCAAGTAGTGCGGAAAGCACGAGTGTACGCTTCATCGAAGTGTGGTTCGTTAGGAGTTTGGTGGCGGTCGTTCGCTTTGGATTTTACTTGAACGGTCCTGAACATTCTAGCAGACGCTGCGCCCAGGCCATTGATTCAAGCACCATCGATGTGATCTTTGCTTATTAGGCAACAAACGGTCTTAAAAGTGCAGGACACCGACCGACTTTTTCGGTACATCCAAGCCCATGCGGGTGTCTTGGGCTTTGGCTGGGTCGATATTTCGATCATAATTTGGAGCAACACGTGCGTAATGATTTCTCGATTTCTCCCATCCCACCCCACCCCTGCGAGCATTCTCATGGCTTCTACCCACCGGGCCGATTCCCCAAGTCGAACGGACCGTTCCCGTCGCGAATTTTTGATCCGATCCGCCGCAGCTTGTGCAGCCGGTTCGAGCCTCTTGCAACTCTCCTCGCAAGCACTTTGGGCCACTCACCCAGTCCTTGCCGCTCGCGAGACGGCCCAAGGTTTTTTAACAAGCCTTTCGAGCCAGCAACGCTCGATGGCTCAGATTGATTACAAGGACAAGAAGCGATCCGAGTGGCATTTTATCCCGATGGAGACACGCAAAGGTTTGCAGCTTCGTGAGATGAACGACACCCAACGCACGGCAGCCATGGGACTCATGGCTGCGATTCTGAGCGAATCGGGATTCCGCCGCGCGGTCGATATCATGGCTTACGAAGCGATCCTGTTGGAGCTCGAAGGTCCTGCGCAAGCCAAACGCCGTGACTATCAGAAGTTCTATTTCGCCGTCTATGGTAACCCTGAACCCAACGCCGACTGGGGTGTGAGTGTCGAAGGCCACCACTTATCGATCAACATGACTTATCAAGGGGACAAGATCGTCGATTCGACCCCGCAGTTCTTTGGCGTGAACCCAGCACGATTGCTCAAGGACTTTGAAACACCCGATCCTCTTCAAAGCGGATCCAAGACCAAGTACACCTCTGGGACAAGGCTACTGCTACCCGAAGAACAAGCCGCTTACGAGTTGCTTGGAAGTTTAAACAAAGACCAGCTAGCCCAAACAATCTTTGATGCCGAGTGCCCTGCGGATATCCAATGGGCAGGCGAACCGCAGCCCAAGAACGATAAGGCCGTTGGTATTCAAGCAAGCGCTTTGCAAGCGGAGCAAAAGACCAAGCTCAAGGCGATTCTTGATGCTTATTTTTCGACCATGCCCAAGGCGGTTGCTCAGGAGCGATGGCAGATTGTCGATAAGTCCGGGATGGATCAGATCCATTTTGGATGGGCTGGAGGAACCGATCCGAAGGATCAGCACTTCATCCGCATCCAAGGCCCAACATTCATCGCAGAGCTTTGCAATTATCAGACGGATCCTCAAGGAACCAAAGCCAATCACATCCATTCGGTGTGGCGTGATTTGGGTGGCGATTTCAACCTCCCGATCGCATCGAATTAGTGCTTGATGAACACGCTGTTCCTTCCTGAACTCCGAGAAATGCTCGCCGAGGATCGCACTGACGAACTCCGGGAGTTTTGCACTGCGCTTCACCCGGCGCGGACGGCTGAGTTCATGGAAGGACTTGATAACGAAGAAACTTGGCGGGTTCTTCAGCACGCTCAGCCTTCCTTGCAAGCCGAAGTCTTTCAATACTTCGATATCGATCGCCAAGTTGATCTGATCGCTTCGCAAGACGAAAAGCAAATCGCGGTGCTCGTCACGCAGCTTCCTGCCGACGATGCGGTCGATTTGCTTCGAAAGTTGCCTGAGGCTCGGGTTGATGCGATTTTGGCGTTGGTTCCTGCACCCGATCGACGGGATATCCGTCGCTTGCAGACCTTTAAAGAGGGGACTGCAGGGGCGATGATGACCACCGAGGTGGCTTGTTTGTCCGAAACGCTCACGGTACGCCAAGCCCTCGATGAACTCAGTCGCCAAGCCGAACGGCTTGAAACCATTTATTACATCTATGTGGTCGATGACACGAATCACTTGCGAGGTGTTGTCAGCGGTAGGTTGCTGATCTCCTCGATCGGCCGGCCCGAGACTCGGCTTGCCGATTTGATGAAGTCCGATGTGGTTTCGGTGAACGTCAATGATGACCAAGAGCAAGTCGCACAGAAGGTTGCTTTCTACAATATCATGGCCGTACCGGTGGTCGATGATCGCAATCACATGATGGGGATTATCACCCACGATGACGTGATCGATGTGGTCAGGGAAGAAGCTGCCGAGGATGTTCAAAGAATCGTGGCCGTTGCGCCACTGAGCGAGTCCTATTTGCGGACGCCTCTATTGATCCTTTCGTGGAAGCGGGGATTTTGGCTATTGATTCTGTTTTTTGCGGCTCTCTCGACCGCTTTTGCTCTGAAGATGTATCAGTCGTGGCTTGATAGCTATGCTTGGTTGGTGCTTTTCATTCCGCTGATTATCAGTAGTGGAGGAAACTCCGGGAGCCAGAGCTCGACCCTGATCATTTCGGCCCTTGCGACCAAGGATATCGAGCTGAGCGATTGGGGGCTGATCGTGCGGCGCGAGATCGTCATGGGCTTGCTCCTGGGTGGGATCATGGGCTCGATCGGTTATTTGTGCGCGCTGTTTTTGGCGCCGACATACACACAAGCCTTAATCATTCCGATTACGATTTTGTGCGTCGTGCTGTGTGGAACGTGCATGGGTAGTGTGCTACCACTGATGTTCAAACGCATGGGGCTCGATCCAGCGATGATGAGCAACCAGTTCGTCGCTGGACTTAGCGATCTGCTTGGGATTCTCATCTATGTCAATGTCGCACTTTTGTTTTTGAGCTAAGCGAGCGATGGCAAGAATCAGAGCGATTCTTCGGCAACGCACCGATGGTAACTATGGTCATTTTCTGAACCATCGCCAATCGCTTTCTCATTGCGGGCAGTTTCTATACTATGACACTCGCAATGCCGATCCAGACATCATCAAGACGACTCGCATCGAGTCGCTCGATTTGATCGATGATACCACAAGGGTGATCTACGATACTCAGAGCCGGTCGGATTATGGCCCAGGCGTAGGCGCGGTCGTGTGCCATCCACTTCGCTCCAGTGTATTGTTTATCCATGGGCTGACCAATTGCGATCAAGACCGACCCTATGCGATGACACGTCGCTTTGGCGCTTGGGCAGGTTTCGATCCGAGGAATCCAGCAGTTGAGATTTCAGCACTCGAATCGCGTAAATTAGCGTCTGAACCAGTCTGGGGTGCACTTTCAGGTGGAACCCATGCCCATAGCTTTTCGCCAGACGGGCGCTGGGTGAGTTTCACTTACAACGACGCGAGATTGCCTGATCGACGCACTGTTGGTTTCACTTTGGTTGATCGTTGGGAATCAACCAATAGGCAAACCATGCCGGATACAAAAACGTGTTTCGAAGACAACTTTGATGGAGTCGGTTGGTCGGCTTTGGCACTGATCCCCGAGGATCCCATCGAATCGGCTCGAGAGGAGTGCTGGATTTCAAACCCGCACGATGCGCACGCACCTTTGAAACTAGCCATGATCGTGCGACTGAGATCAAGCTTTACGGATCCAAAGTGGATCGATGAGATCTATGTGGCAGAGTTCCCCGAGTATGCGTTGAAGTGGCCTAGCATGTTGCAAGGGCCGATTCATGCCAGTGGACAAAAGAAGGTAGGAACCTGGGGCTATGCTGTGCCCATGGGGATCGAGCTTCGGCGGCTAACCCACAGCGATTCGGCTGTGCATCCGGGAGTTGCAGGTCCTAGGCATTGGCTCCAAGCATCGAACTGCGGGCGATGGGTTTATACGATGATGAGGGATTCGCAGGGGACGGTCAGAGTCGTTCGTGTTGAGGTGTCCGATGGACGATGGGAATTTATTTCGGAAAACCAAGAGTCCATCACCCATCCGATATCGATCGATCCAGGGGGCCGGCAACTGAGTTATTTGGTGGGGGATCGCCTGAGGCTCCTCGATTTGCAAACGGGCGAAGAGACTGAGATCGAGTGGGATACTCAGTCCTTTGGTGAGATTTTCGGTCCGGTTCAGTTCTTGAGAAACTCGCAGGGGGGGCTCTGGAATCAGCGGATTTTCTGGAATGCGAGGCCCAAGGGCTCGCCTTGGCTTCAGATCTGGACAGCTACCCTACAATAGCGTTGAGGAATCTATGCAAAAACGAAACGACATCGGCGGGATCATCCACGTCTATCAAAAATACAATCCAACGGAATTTCCAAGTCCGTTGGCCGAGCCCAGTGCGGATCTAGTCTCGAACGCCTTTGAGCACGCGTTGGCTTATGGAAGCTATCGCGAGCTTACCGAAGAAGAGCTCGCTCGTGCGATTGAGCTTGATCCGAGCCAGATCGCCGGGCTTGGACCGAGCATTGACGCATTGCGCGCCATGCTCGAGGAGCGTAAGCGCAAGATACTTGAAACGTATCAGGTCGATGGACTGGACAAAAAAGCAGCTGATCATTTTGAGAAGCTTGCTCGCCGAACTCGCCCTCCGGCCAAATTGAAGGGGCTCTACGATCGCGCGATTCGTCAATCCCAGATCTATCTTTTGGAGCAGCTTTGGTACCAAGCCGACAGAAGCGATCCGGAGTTTGCCCAGGGGGTCCTCAAGACCATGGAAGCCTTGGCCGATCGTTACCAGATCGATGAACTTGTGAGCAAGTACACATTTACCGGGCGTCAGAAGGTCGACATACCGCAGGCCATTGAGATCAAGAAAGAGCTCGAGCAGATCGATGAGTTGCTCAAGCAGCTCGAAGAGGCGGCCAAGACTGCGCAGATCGGTTTAATCGATATGGAGGCCCTCTCGAAATATGCCCAGCCAGGGGACTTAAACGCGTTGGAGGAAATCCGCGAGCAGATCCGCAATGTAGTTCGCGAAATGGCGGAGCGGCAAGGGCTCGATCGCGACGAATCGGGCTCATTTCGATTGACTCCGAAGGCTTACAAGACGTTTCAGGCAAAACTACTGGAGCGAATTTTCGCAGATCTAGAAGCGTCCCGTAGCGGGCGTCATTCGGGGAGGATCGTCGGTGATGGTAGTGTCGAATTGCCATCGACGAAGGCTTATGAATTCGGCGATTCGATCGCCAATATGGACATTGTTCAAACGGTGACCAACGCGATGCTTCGGAGGCCCGATGAGCGGCCTGTTCGACTCCGGAGCGATGACATCGAGGTGTTCAAGACACGCAACAGTCCCAAGTGTGCCACCGTCGTCGTCATGGATATGAGTGGTTCGATGCGTTACGATGGCCAGTACATCAACGTCAAGCGCATGGCATTAGCTCTCCAAGGACTGATCTCCACGGAGTACCCCGGAGACTTTCTGCGATTCATCGAGATGTACTCGTTTGCAAAAATGCGACCTGCCGGTGAAATCATCGACTTGATGCCTAAACCTGTGACGATCCACAATCCGGTCGTCCGGCTCAAAGCCGACATGAGTGACCAGAGGATCAGCGAATCGGACATTCCTCCGCACTTTACGAACATCCAGCATGCCTTGAGGTTAGCTCGGCAGAATCTCGCCACGGTCGATACTCCCAACAAGCAAGTCATTCTCATTACCGACGGATTGCCGACGGCACATTTTGAGGAGCAGTTGCTATTTTTGCTCTATCCCCCGGATCCACGAACAGAGCAACAGACGATGCGAGAGGCGATGGAGTGTGGCCGAGAAGGGATCACCATCAATTTGTTCCTCGTCCCCAGTTGGTCACAAAGCGAGGAAGACATCCGATTTGCCCATCGGATGGCCGAGCAGACCAAGGGACGGGTCTTCTTTACAAGTGGCAACAACCTGGATCGATTTGTGTTGTGGGACTATGTGAATCGAAAGCGAGAGATCATCGGCTAGGTTGATTGACGGAGTTTCGTCAGCCAACGATGCAGGTCTGCGGGCCAAGGCATTTTGAATTCGAGTTTTTCGCTGGAGATAGGATGGTCGAAGGCTAGCGTTGCCGAGTGGAGAGCTTGCCTAGGTGCACCGCTAGAGTCTTTGTCGATCGACCCATCGGCTCGTTTGCAATAGATCGCATCACCGCAGAGCAAGTGGCCAGCTTCGGAAAGATGGATTCGGATTTGGTGAGTCCTACCTGTTTCGAGTTGGCATTCGATTAGGCTGTAGGGACCGATTTTTTCGATCGGTCGAATATGGGTGATCGCATGTTGCTCGGTAGGATCGGTTGTCTGGATGCTGGGTGGTTTTGAACCGCGATGACCGTCCCCTCGGTCACGGACCAAGATGGTCTTAAAGGTTTGTTGTTGGGGATGTCCGTGGACAACAGCATGGTACTTGCGAATTACCTTATGATGCTTGAAGGCCTCGATGAGAGACTGAGCGACACTCGGGGTTCGGGCAAAGAGCATCAGACCCGAAGTATCGCGATCGAGGCGGTGGACTGCGATGACGCTGAGTCTTTTGAGTTTGTGTTCTAGGTTCTTTCTTTCTTCGGAGCGGACATCTTTAAATTCGCGAGGACTCACTGGAATACGTTTAGTACGCTTAGGCGTTGATTCTTGGTCATCTCTAGGCTTGGATTGGCGTTGGAAGTAGTGCATTAGAGCAAGTGGCACGAGCTCTTCGAGGGTAGGTTGGAGCTGTCTGCGTTTCTCCGAGAGGTTACGTTCTTCGAAATGACGAACGCTGGTGATGCCTGCGGGTTTTTCGACAACTACGAGGAATTCGTCCACGTAGACGATGCGGATATCGGTCGCTTCGATCGGCTTTGGAAGAGACTCGTTCCAAAGTTTGATCACATCTTTGTGGGTTACTTTTCGAACGGGATCCAAGCAGAGGTTGCCGTTGACTTGGACTTTTCGACGCCGAATCGATTCTCGGACATCTCCCCAGCTCCAGTCAGTCAGTCGCTTTTTGATAACCCGTTCGAGAACAGATCCCTCGTCGGAATCGTCGAGGTGAATCAATCGAAAGGATTCAGGGTTTTGGGGTTTCATCAAAGGTCTTTTTCTGGAGGCTTAGCCTTCCTACCTAGAGGCACTGGGCTTACACCGCCAGTGGGCATCCGGCTACAATACAAAGCGAATGATCCGATTTGTCAATGGTTCTTGCGTCCATTCTGTGCATACGAGGTATATTGTGAGTCTTCAAGTAGGTTTTTGCGGGTTTCGAGCAGGTAGCCCAAGAGCACGATTTCTGGCGGTGTTTCTCACTTGCGGTGGCTTTGTGGCAGGATCTTGGGTGTCATCCAACTCGGCCTGGTCCCAAGACAAACCTAATGCGACCGAGTCGAAGCCTGCGAGCGACGATGACTACAAGGGTTCCGAGGCATTTGAGGAAGCCAGTCGTTTGCGAGTGACCGAAACGTCCAAAGAGTCGCTTGGAAAAGTCATTGAATTGTGCAAAAAGGCCCTGGAGCTAGGGCTCGATGAACTCGACACGGCCGACGCAAAAAAGATGCTTGGAGCGGCCAACTTCCAGCGGGCTCAAAAATCGCTTGAGGAGCTTGCCGGTGCTCGCTTGCCTGCGGCCCGGGTAACCAAGGTCACCGGGGAAGCGATGCAGGATCTGCAGGCGGCCATCGAGGCCGACCCTGACCTTGTCGATGCCTATGTGATGAAAGCCAGAATCCATCTGCTTCGCCAAGAGATTGGCAAAGGTGGCGAGGCTCTCGATGCGGCCAGAACGAAACTGCAGGCGATGGTTGATGCAGGCGAGAGAGATCCGGAGATCAAAAAGAAGCTCTCGGAAGTCATCATCATGCGTTCGGTATCCCGACAAGATGTCGATGATCGAATCGAAGATTTGCTCAAAGCGATCGAAGCCGACCCGGAAAATGAGCGAGCCATTCAGTTGACTGTCGAGTCATTGGCATCGGTGGGTCGCAACGATGAGGCTCAAGCGATTGTTCAGAAGTTTCTTGAAACTGATCCAGACAACGAGTACGCACTTCGCCGCTTGGTATCGATGTTGGTTCAAGGCGAGAAGATGGACCAAGCAAGTCGTTTTCTCAATGAGCGGATCGAAAAGCAACCTGACAGCAGTTTGCTGCACGCGCTTCGGGCGAATTTATTGATGGTCAAGGCCAGCACGGGAAGTCCCGAGCCCGAGGAGCGAAAAGGCTGGTTGGAATCTGGCAAGAACGATTGCGACAAGGCCATCGAGCTCGATGCAGAGAACTTGGATGCTTATTTGAATCGAGCAAGGATTTGTTTGGCTTTGAAGGATTACGAGCAGTCCAAGAAGGATCTGGATTACCTCCAGCAAAAGAGGCCTGAGATTCCTGATATTGCGTTTCTCAAAATGGATCTTGCCATCCAAGAGAAGCGAGTTGGAGATGCGATTGCAGAGCTTGAGAGACTCGTGCAATTGAACCCTGAAAACCGCATGCTGCTCATGCAGCTTGCGTCGATGTACCAAATGGATGATCGGCCTCGCAAGGCTTTGCGGATTGCTGAGCGACTTATCAGTGCTGAGCCTACTGACTGGCAAGCGCTGCGGCTACGAGGAGATGTTCTCTTAGCGTTGGGACGCCATGCCGATGCGATCAACGATTACGAGGAGGCTATCAAGAATATTCCTGAAGACGAAGAAGATCTTTCGGGGGTTTTGAACAATCTTTCGTGGGTCTTATCGACGAGTCCTGAGGATTCGGTTCGAAACGGTGACAGGGCACTGGAGACGGGTTTAAAGGCTTGTGAACTGACCGAGTACAAGAAGTCCCACATCTTAAGTACGCTTGCGGCGGCTTATGCCGAGCTGGGTCAATTCGACAAAGCGATCGAGTGGTCGACGAAGGCTGTGGAGCTCGGTACGAAGGAGGAGGCCGAACAGATCGACCAGCTCAAGGAGGAGCTCAAGAGTTATCAGGAAAAGAAGCCTTGGCGAGAGAAGAAGGAAACCGAGGAGAAGCAGTCCAAGCCCGCCAAGCCCGATGGCGGGATAGATACTTGATGGAGTGACAAGTGACACGAATACAAAGTTTGCAAATCCAGGCATTTCGTCAATTAAAGGATATGTCTGTTGAGGACTTGCGACGCATCAATCTGCTAGTCGGCGAAAATAGCTCTGGCAAGACCTCGGTCCTTGAAGCGATCGCGCTTTTCTGCCGACCAATGGATCCTCTTGAGCTTTTGAATGTAGCGCGTCGACGAGAGATCAAATCTTCGCGTGAACGAATACTTGATGGTGTTCGATGGCTTTTTCCTCAGACCGCGGGTGCAGAGACAGATCCCTATTTTCGTGGATCAATTTCAGTAGCTGGAACTGGAACCGATCACACTGAGATCAAGATCCTCTACCAGGGATTGGTAGGTGATGTCAACAAACAGCCATTGTTGTTTAGTCATGAAGATTCGGAATCGATCGACGACGAGACTTCCGCCTCTTTCCCGAATGAGGGCAATGAGACACGTCGCGGCGCAGAGATCGAAATGTCATCCAAAACTAAACAGCTTTCATTATTTGGTCAGGTTCCCGAACAACGGTTGATGAAATTTCAACTGTGGGAAGATGAGAGATATATAAGCAGAGGCACAGGGGAGTCATACTGTATCCCTGTGATCACGCTATCTCCCGTAGCACATCGAGTCGAACTGATCCAATCACGTCAACTGAGTGAGGCAACGCTAAGCGGAGATAAATTCAGTGTGATTGAAGCCATGCAAATGATCGATCCGCATATTGATAATTTGGAAGTCGTTTCGCGTTCTGGCATGGCTTCATCTGTTTGGGTTCACCATTCCGAAACCGGTTTTTCACCTGTAAGTAATCTTGGAGACGGAACTCGTCGTGTTTTGAGTATTGCGTTAGCATTGCAAAGTGTTCGAGGAGGAGTGTTGCTGATTGACGAGGTCGAAACAGCAATTCACAAAGATGCTCTGGGAAAGTTTTTCGACTGGCTTTTCGATGCTGCCAAACACTTCAATGTCCAGATTTTTGCGACGACACATAGCTTGGAAGCGATCGATGCTATTCTTAGCGTTAATCTAAAACATCCAGAGGATCTTGTTGCATTTCAACTTCCCGATAGAGACGCAAGATACAGAGAAGTCAAACGCTTTAGTAGCGAAATTCTTGAGACACTTCGATTCGAACAAGGCATCGATGTGCGATGAGTGTAAAGCATTGCTTTATCCTAGTCGAGGGGCAACAGGACATACTTTTTATTGGCCGTCTGGTCCAATCTCTAGGAGTACCCAGTGTTGAAAATGTAGAGGAAATATCATCGGTGTGGAGTCCATTGATTGATACGTCTAGATTGACTGAGCATCGAGGCCGTTTGAAAACGGGTAGTTCAGGACTGCCGATGCATGTCCTCTTTAGTGGAGCTTGTTTTCAATCCGAACAGCATTCAGTGGTGATCCAAAAAGCTGGCGGTCGTGGCGATCTGTTCCGTCGAACTCTGCGGAGTATGAATACTTTGCTCGACGGCGGATTGCAGGGTCTCGGAGCAGTGGGGCTCATCCCAGATTCCGACGATGATCCAATCGCGATTCGTCAAAGTTGCGAGCAAATTTTGAAAGATATAAACCTTTCAACGCCGATTCGTCCAGCCAACGTTGCGTATGGTAAGCCGAACACGGGGATTTATACCCTACCAAGGCCTACGGACTGTGGAGCAACTGAAGATCTCATGCTTGATTGTGCTCAGTTGATCTATCCAACTCTACACGCTGCAGCGATTCAATTTGTTGACTCAGTTGAAAAAACTTGTCCTCCATTTGAAGCAGTGGATCTTATGGAGATAAATGGTCCCCATGGGCGATCCAAAGCCGTGGTAGGTTGCATATCGAGTTTCCTTCGGCCCGGTTCGACAATCCAGGTTTCGCTTTTGAGAGATCGCTGGGTCTCACGGAACACTGTCTCGCTACCTCGGATTCAAGAATTGGTTAGCTTCCTGAAGTCGCTTTGCGAACTGGCATGAAGGGAAAAACGGTTCGTTTGAGAAGATTTTCGAAATTGCATCGATGGCACCCTTGGCCTCTTCAAGTCACTGGGGTCTTACGACCCCGGCCGAGGTTATGTCGGCGTTCCATGCCAAAAAATCGGGGCTTTTTCGTCCTATCAAACCCTTTAACTTCATCGATTCTTACAGGTTCTTGATGGATTTTTGGAAAGCTCCCTGAGTTGGTTTCGCCGTGCACGAAATTCCTGTCTTACTGACCCAAGCGAAGATTCTTTCTAAAGTAATCAACCGGTTTGAAACGAAATTAGGTGCTGGACGGCCTGCACTGCGCTGGACGGCTTGAAGGAGTCAAGTCCAGTTCGGTCGAGCCGAGGGGAAAAAACTAGGGGGGAATCTTGGTCGCTTTGCGCCTCAAACGCGCGTAGCGATTTGTCTGGGTCGGTTTTCCGTACGACCGAATGCTCAGGCATCTTTGATTCCATCTGCGTCGATCTTTCTCGGTCGCCTTTGAGTTCTGCGAAAATTTTCAAGTGAACAGTGCGTCGTAGGGGTGCGATGTTCAGGCAACTTGAAGTTTACCAGGGGTCAAAGAAGCAGTCAGGAAAACTTGGTGTCGTTTGCTTGCCGATGGATCGGCTGGCAGGCTGTGCATCGAGCGTCTACCAACGTTTTGCCCAGACCCAGTTGTTTGAGCCTCGCAAGGGGCGAATTCGACAAGGGCAGCCACTGTCTTGGGTCGTTGTCTGGTAGGCAGCGACCCTGACTCGATTTCATAATTGGAAGGTAACGGAGACCAAGAATATGAAGGTGTTCACCACAGGCCAGGTCGCGAAGATCTGCAAGGTGGCCCCGAGAACCGTCAGTAAGTGGTTCGACTCCGGCCGACTCAAGGGTTACCGCATCCCCGGTTCACAAGACCGCCGCATTCCCCGAGAGTATCTGATCAAGTTTCTTAAGGAGCATGGAATGCCCCTTGGAGATTTGGAAGATGAGGCCATGGCGAAAGTCCTGATCGTTGCGCAAGATCAGGTTTTGATCGAAAACTTGAAGCGAGAACTTCCTCTGGAAAAAAGCTTTAAAGTTCAGGTCGCTGCTAGCGGTTTCGAGGCAGGGATTCAAGCGGAAAGTTTTCATCCAGATTGCATGATTGTCGACTTCTCAGTCGGTAAGCTCGAAGCGCTGCAAATCTGCCAGAACCTACGCAAGAATGCCGACTTCTCCGAAATCGTCTTAATCGCTCTGCTTCCCGACGACGGAAACACAATGAGCTTCGATCGTTCCAGTATCAATGAAACGTTCAAGAAGCCTTTTGATGCCCGTTTGCTTGCAGAGAGACTCAGGACTCTCATCGGTGCCAAGAAGGAACTCGTGTAGATCTCTACACAGGAAATAAAAAAGCGAAAAAACCCTCGGTGTTTTCATCGAGGGTTTTTTTCGTTTACGATCTGCCAAAGCGATTCCCACTCGCAACTTGCTATACGCGACAAATCCTCACGATGAGCAACCGATGGAGACTTGCAAGCATCGGCGAAGTCCTCAGGACCGCTCCAGTTTGCAATCTGGCTCGTGAGCATGTGCTGATCGATGCGTTTGATCAATTTTGGATCGTTGACTCGACCAAACCAGTACTTGGCATTCCAAGTGTCTCCCTCCATGCGATGCAGGACTCCATGGATATACGCCTCGATGCCCCGTTTGGCATCTTGAACATTTCCATGGGCCGGCTCCATGAGCCCAATTCTCAGATACAGCAGTGCCTCGAAGGCTCCACCGAGGGTTGATCCTGACTTTTCTAAAGCCTCGCTGAGCGACTTGGCCAAGCCCTCGACCTCAGGGGCATTTGCTGGGACCAATTGCAAAGGGATTGGGCAAGCGAGTCCATCGAGCCACTGTTGGATCGCACTCATGAGTCGTTGCCACTTTTTGCAGGTCGGATATTCAATTGCAACATCGGTGGAAGGCGTTGCACTCGACCCGTTCGATCGATGCATGCAAGCTCGCTGGTGGCCGTAACGATCAAGTCTTGGCCTATCCCATCGGGGTGTTTTCGGATCAAACGGTAATGGTGTTCGATGCGGGCTCCGTGGCAATAGTCGATGCGTGTCTCAAGCAGCAGTTCGTCGTCGAAAAGGGCTGGCATGTGAAAATGGATGTTCATGTTGCGAACGACCAACAATATTCCGCTTTCCTCGATTTGACGGTACGAGATCCCCGAGGCGCGAAGCATTTCGACCCGACCGCGTTCAAAGTAATTCAGGTACTGTGCATGGTGGACGCGACTTTGTCCGTCCACCTCATGGTAGCGAACTCGAATGGGTATCTCGTGTTGGTGGTTCATGGGAAAAATGTGCTAAAAAGCAGATAAGCTTCGGGCCGAATCGATGTTGACTTGCACGCGACGACTGTGCTACTACCGGTGTTCCAATGGGGGTTCCGATGATTGTACCAATCGTCGACCAGTCGCGTTATAGGATTAGCTCCCACAAGGAGCATTACTGCTCGATTCGCTTTGCGAGGATCAATTCGCCATGCTCAGTCGTTTTCCAAATTGGGTTCGCTCCGGTTTATTGCTCGCCATGCTAGCCGGTACTCAAACCGGTTGCCAGACTTGGAAATCCCCCAGCTTCAATATGTTCCCTTGGTCGAAGAAACCCTCGGCCGACAAGATCGTTGGCACCAAGCCACCTACGAATCTACCGACCTCATCAAGTAGCGGTGTCACGTCACTAGCCCAGGATCCATCCAAATCTGGTGGCCCCGTAAGCCCTGCGACTCGCAATACACCTAGCCCAGTCCCCGGAACTCCGACGCCAAACACAAACCTGGCAAGTAACCCTCCAGGAGCCATCCCAAGTCCCGGAACTGCAGCAGCCAATAATGGTTTTACTCCGGGGACTTACAACGTAGCCCAACCTCGAACAACCCCGGCTGCTCCCAATAACTTCGCAGCCAACCCCAATGGATCAAATCCCTATGCTGCGATGCCGCCTACCACGCAACCAAATGGAGCTGTACCAAGTGGTGCCTTGCCCAATGGCTTTACTCCTAATGGTTCAATCCCTAATGGTTCAATGAGCGGCGCATCGTTGCCGAGCACTGTAACCAATACAAATCCTTACGGGTTAGCTCAAGCTCCGGTGGGACAAGCGGGAACGATGTCCCAAGCACCCAGCAATAACAATCCTTACGGTTCGACCTTACCTCCTGGTGGGTCGGGAATCAGGAGCGCAGTGTACGGACCGGTACCCCTACCCAACAACAACTCACAAAACAACATCCCGAATCTTCCTCCCGCTTATGGCGGTCCTGCCAATAGTATTCCAGTGAGTGGTATTCCAGTAAGCGGGACTCCTTCCTTCGGTAACCCAGGTCTAGCACCACAAGGGGTTCCGCAAGGAATTCCTCTGGGAGTACCTCAGGGGATTCCTCAGGGGGTACCGCAAGGGATTCCGCAGATGATTCCACAGGGCATGCCACAGGGAATTCCTCAAGGTATTCCACAGGGTATTCCACAGGGAGTACCGTCGCTTCCGAGTTTGCCCAATAGCCCAGGTCTTCCACCTAGCTCTATTCCCGCAGCGCCGCTACTTCCATCAAGCAGTGCCCCTGGAATGCCGAGCCTTCCGCCGGCAAGCAACAGCGGTGCTTATCGACCTGGGAGCGTAGGACGGAGCACCAGCTATGACTTCTCGGGTCAAAACCAGGTTCGCTAGTGGAATTTTGTCGCTTTGCCTTATTTGGCTTAGTCTGACAGCTTGCTCGACACCGCTTGCCAAAGGTTTGAACGAAAACGCTTTGGTGGGTTTCCTCAAGAACGGTCGCACGGAACTAACGCCTGAGCAACTCACGCTCAGGCCGTGGCGCGCGGATCTGATGATCTTGCCTTACGTGGAGTTCGAAGGCGATACGATCACGATTCGCAACGTTCGAAACTGCCGTTACCGAAGCGAGTCGGATTACGATGTCCGACATTACGATTTAAAGTTTAGACTCTCGGATGTCCGAAAGATCGACTTTATCATTGTTCCGTTTAAAGAGTCTTCGTTGCTCGCACATACGATGCTCAGTTTCGGGCTTGCAGATGGCCGGCATTTCGTCGTTTCGGTCGAAGCTCGGCTCGAAGAAGACCAAGATTATTCGGCTGTTGCGGGAACAGGACGACGCTTTCCGCTCACGTATGTCGTTGCCGACGAGCGCGATGTGATTCTCCTTCGGACGTTGGTTCGGGACGTCGAGGTCTATTTGTATCCAGGAAGGGCCGAACCGCAGCAGATCCAGGATCTGCTTGTCGATATGCTCGCGCGGATCAATCAACTCCATCGCCAGCCAGAGTACTACGACTCGCTCACAAATAACTGCACGACCAACCTGGTTGATCATGTCAATAAGTTAAGGCCTGGCAGGATCCCACGGGATTGGAGGGTTCTATTTCCCGGACATTCCGACCGCCTCGCCTACGAACTTGGACTGCTCGAAATCCAAGGTTCTTTCGAGTATGCTCGAAGCATTTCCCAGATCAACCAGCTCGCCGGGGCTTACGCAGATGATCCGGAATTCTCAAAACGAATTCGAAGGCAATAGCCTTTCATGAACACCGAAGAAGCGAACAAAAGCACGCAGCGAATTTTGCGAGAGCGTTGGAACCAAGCAACCCGAGCCGAGTTGCAAGCTTGGCAACTAGCTCGACTCAATCAACTATTGGCCGAAGTCCTAGCCAATAATGAATTCTATCGACAGCGTTACAAGGCTAACCGAATCGAACTTGCTTCACTCGACGAGTTGCAGCAACTGCCACTGATGAGCAAAAGTGATTGGATCAGCGATGATGCTTCCGGGGTAGCCAAGCATCACAGTTATCCACTGGAGCATTATCGACGCTACCATCGCACCAGTGGGACTCGAGGCCGTCCGATGGTCATCCTCGATAGCCCGTCGGATTGGCAGTGGTGGATCGACACTTGGCAATACGTCTTGGATGCTTGCCAGATAAGCCGCAACGATCGGGTTTTAATGGCATTTTCTTTCGGTCCATTCATCGGCTTTTGGAGCGCGCACGACGCGTGCTTGCATCGCGATTGCATGGTCATCCCATCGGGTGGAATGTCTTCGGAAGCTCGAATCGACTTGATCCACGCGTCTGAGCCAACCGTCTTGTTTAGCACCCCAAGCTATGCGATCCATTTAGGGCAGTTAGCCCAATCGATCGGCAAGGGACTCAAGAATTCGTCGATCCGTTGCGTGTTTGTAGCCGGAGAACCTGGAGGAAGTGTTCCGAGTGTACGCAATGCGATCCAAGAACTTTACGGAGCGATGGTCATGGATCACGCAGGTGCTACCGAAATCGGACCCTGGGGCTTTGGTAGCATCGATGGCAATGCCCTGCATGTGATTGAATCCGAGTTTATCGCCGAGTACTTACCGATCGAATCCGACGCCTGCTCCCAAAACGACTCGTCGATTCGGGAATTGGTACTGACGAGTCTAGGTCGTACCGGGGCTCCGGTGATCCGCTATCGCACCGGGGATTTAGTGAGACCTCGATGGCCTGCAGATGCTACAGAGTCCAAAAACGCGGGGTCGATGTTCGTGAGGCTCGAACAAGGCGTCCTCGGACGGCTCGATGGAATGATCGTCGTGCGTGGAGTGAATATTTTTCCGACGAGCATCGATGCGATTGTTAGGGAGTATCCCAGTATTGGGGAGTACAGGCTGGTGCTCAGCAAGTCCGGTGCGCTGGATGAATTGCGATTAGAGATCGAAGACCGTGAGGATTGCCGAGAATCGCTCGCCAAAGAACTCCAGAGTCGACTGCAGTTGCGTGTGGCGGTCGATCGGGTGGCAGAAGGGAGTTTACCCAGGCTCGAAGGAAAATCCCGTCGCCTTGTCGATTTACGATGAGATCGAATCGCGACTTATAGCGATGGCTTGATGTACGAAGTCGCCGGCAAAGCGATTTAAGCGACCCGTATAGGGGTTTTGGGGCAGTATTAGCCACGCTTAGGTTTCATCGAGTTACTGGCCACGACTTGTGATTGAAGCTACCAGAGCGTATCGCTATATTTTGTTTATCTTTGTTGCGGTTTTGTCTGCGATGAAGTTTTCCATCCTCTTTTTTTCCGTCGGAGAATTATTCAGTGGTTACTCGAATCGCGATCAATGGCTTTGGACGTATCGGTCGACTGACTTTTCGAAACTTGATGGCCCGTTCAAACGAGTTCGAAGTCGTGGCGATCAACGATTTGACCGACAACCAAATGCTTGCAACGCTACTGAAATATGACAGCGTACACGGGCGCTATGACGGCACCGTTGGATATGACGATAAGCACTTGATCGTCAACGGAAAGAAGATCTTGGCGCTAGCCGAAAAAGATCCATCGAAGTTGCCTTGGAAAGACAACAACGTGGATATTGTCATCGAGAGCACTGGGTTTTTCACAGGACGCTCCAAGGATGGCAAGCCAGGGTACGACTCCCACTTGACGGCAGGTTGCAAACGAGTCGTTTTGAGTGCACCTGCAAAGGATGGAGCGGATTTGACCTGCGTTCTTGGGGTCAACGATAACAAACTCTCGAAGGATATGCTTTGCGTTTCGAACGCATCGTGCACGACCAACTGCTTGGCACCGATTGCCAAGGTACTGCATGAGACGTTTGGAATTGAAAGTGGTTTGATGACCACTGTGCATGCTTATACGAACGATCAGCGAGTCCAAGACTTGCCTCACTCGGATGCTTACCGCGCTCGCGCTGCGGCCTTGAACATCATCCCTACCTCCACCGGTGCGGCATCGGCAGTAGGTTTGGTCATTCCTGAACTCAAAGGCAAACTCACGGGAATCGCCATGCGTGTTCCGGTTGCAACCGGATCGGTAGTCGACCTAACGGCTAACCTAAAGGTTGAAACGACCGTCAAAGATATCAATGCAGCGATGAAGGCTGCCGCAGAAGGGCCGCTCAAGGGAATCCTTTGCTACACCGAAGACCCCATCGTATCGAGCGACATCATTGACGATCCGCATAGCAGCATCTTCGCCGCAGACTTTACCCAGGTCCTTGGTGACAAAGGCAAGATGGTCAAGGTTGTTTCGTGGTACGACAACGAATGGGGATATAGTTGCCGCACGGCGGATCTATGTGCCCGATTGGCCAAGTATCTCTAGTAGCGTTTCCCTATTGGGGATCCTCAGGAATTATCGTGGCTAATGGTATACGCTTCTGGCTTTTATCGTACTCGTACTCGAAAAGCAACGGTGGTGCACAGGGGCTTCGAGTACGAGTACCGTTGCACTGAGTACCGCTTCGCTGAGTACGAGTACGAAGAAACCCGATGCGATGCACGACTTTTCACCCACAATAATTCCTGAAGAACCCAACATCTTAAGAACGCTGTTGGGAACCGATATCTCTCCTTTTTGCGTTAATCCTAATAGGGGTGGTTACATCCCGGATTAGCGAGGTAAGGTTCTTGTGCACCTAGGTGCCAAGACTCTACCGGGAAGGATCTTTCGCAATCAATCTTTAGGAGATCGCGTTTTGCTAGACCAATAGGGTGTTTTGTGATGAGATTTTCTAGGACGAGCAATTTTAGCTCTCATGTTACTCGTTTTGCCTTCTGTCTGTTTCTTACGATTTGCGGACAGGTTCAAGCCGCCACGATGAATTACGTTCTTAATGGAGGCGACCATAGATTAACGGGAACTCTAAACGGCACGAGTTTCACGAATGCGTCGTACGCTCTCTACGGAACCGGGGACACGGCAAATCTTACTTCGGGTGCACTTCAGGGCACAACTCCCTATTTTTTCATCCCGATGACGGTCACCATGGAAATCACAGAGGGATCGACTGTCTACACGATGACACTGCTTCCATCATCCGGAAATGCTTGGGGAGCAGTTTCTCTTGCTTTTCCCGGGTTTGGTGCTGCCGGATTTGCCACACTCCCTATGAACCATCTCGGCGTCGTTGGTTTTACAGGCGGTCCATTTGGGGGCTCCGTAGGTATCTACAACAATTTGTCCAGTCCAGGCCGTTGGGAGATACCATCAAATCCCAATATTTTCGGGAATCCAATGCTTACCAACTTGGGTGATTTACTAATCACCGCTGGTAACACCACCTTCAACATGTATTGGGAAATTAGCAATGCAACTCAGGCGGTTCCAGAACCCTCCTCGATGGCAATCTTCGGGCTATCAGCCCTAGGGCTTGCATGCAGAGCTCGTCGCCAAAAACGGGGCTAGTTAGAGTTTGATCAAGCCTCGCTGGACTAGCAATTGGAGGACTTGATCAACACATTCTTGCACGGTTTGTTTCCCTGAGTCGATCACGAGGTCCGCCTGTTGGGGGGCCTCGTACAGGGCACTGACGCCTGGAAAGTTCGGAAGCACTCCAGCCTCGGCCTTCGCGTAATGGCCTTTGATATCTCGGGCCTTACGAACCGTTTCGTCGGCAACGAGGTGTACGACCAAGAATCGATCCTTTCCCACGAGTTCGGCAACGCGTGCTCGGATCGATTCGCTCGGAGCGACAAATGCGGCCAAGCAAATCAAACCCGCATCGTTCATGATACGAGCGATGTGGGCTGAACGTCGAAGGTTCTCGCTGCGGTCTTCGACCGAGAAACCGAGATCTTGGTTGACTCCGCTTCGCATCTTTTCGCCATCGAGAACCATCACGGCTCGGCCCACGTCGAACAATGCTCGCTCGACAGCTCTAGCAATGGTTGATTTGCCCGTACCGGTCAATCCGGTAAAGAGCACCGTTGCGGGTGACTGTCCGAACCGTGCCGAGCGCTCTTGCGGACTGACATCGGTCATCGACTCGCTCTTGGAGGCTTCCTGTTGGGTGGATTCCCAAGCTGCCTTGGTTTTCGCTGAATCGCGGTCGGTGATCATCCCTGCACCGACGGTCGCATTGGTCAATCGGTCGATGATGATGAACGATCCGGTCACGCGATTCCGCTTATACGGGTCAAAGTAAACCGATTGACTGAGTGTGATCGAGCAGCGACCGATTTCATTGAGTTGCAAGTCCGGTGCGGGGGAACGGTGAAGTGTGTTGACGTCGACTTTGTACCGCAGTGAATCGATCTGACCAGGAACGGTTTGACTGGTGTGTTTGATCAGATAGGTCTTACCGGGCAAAAGTGGTTCAGCGTTCAGCCAGACGATTGTTGCATCGAACTGATTGGTCGCCTTGGGGATGTTCCCAGGCCGGACGATCATATCCCCTCGCGAGCAATCGACTTCGTCTTCAAGTACAACGGTGATCGACTGAGGGCAAAAAGCTTCCTCTAAATCCCCGTCTTGGGTAACGATTCGCTTAACCTTGCTAACCCGTTTCGAGGGCATGACCATGATCTGGTCCCCTTTTCGGAGGATCCCAGAAGCGATCGTTCCGCAGAACCCGCGGAAGTCTAGGTTCGGTCGGTTGACGTATTGGATTGGCAGGCGGAAGTCTTCGAGGTTTCGATCCGAGCCGATATAAACCGACTCGAGGAAACTCATGAGTGTGCTTCCTTTGTACCAAGGCATATTAGGGCTTTGATCGACGACATTCTCACCGTGAAGGGCAGCAAGCGGGATGAAATGCAAATCGGGGAGATCCAACCTAGAAACGAATTGCTTGTAGTCATCGCAAATTTGATCAAAGCGTTCTTGGCTGTAATTGACCAAGTCCATTTTGTTGATGGTCACGACCACGTGACGAATGCCGAGCAAGGAGACGATAAAGCTATGCCGTTTGGTCTGGGTCAGAACCCCATGTCTTGCATCGATAAGAATAATCGCAAGATCGGCAGTCGATGCGCCGGTGGCCATGTTCCGAGTGTATTGCTCGTGGCCCGGGGTGTCGGCGATGATGAACTTACGCTTGGCTGTCGAGAAATAACGGTAAGCCACATCGATGGTGATGCCTTGTTCGCGTTCGGCTCTGAGGCCGTCGGTGACAAGCGCCGGATCGAATTTCCCTCCGGTTGTCCCGTGAACTTTGCTTTCGTTTTCGAGTTGAGCAAGCTGATCTTCGTAGATCATTTTGCTGTCGTAGAGCAATCGTCCGATGAGCGTGCTTTTTCCATCGTCGACGCTACCGCAGGTGATAAAGCGCAGGAGTTCTTTTCGTTCGTGTTGTTCGAGGTAGGCCAAGATATCCTTGGCGATCAGATCACTTTGGTGCGACATCTTAGAAGTACCCCTGCATTTTCTTCAGTTCCATACCTGCTCCCCCTCCATCTTTGTCGATGACTCGACCTTGGCGTTCCGAGGTTTTCGTCAGAAGCATCTCTTGGATGATTTCCGGTAAGGTTGCTGCATTGGATTCCACTGCACCTGTCAGTGGCCAGCAACCGAGCGTTCGAAATCGGATCATCTTGTGTTCGATGACCTCACCATCGCGTAGTTTGAATCGGTCGTCGTTGGGGCTGATCAGAGCACCATTGCGAAACACGACCGGTCGCAACTTGGCAAAATAAAGATCGGGCAGAGGGATGTTCTCAAGGTAGATGTATTGCCAAACATCCAGTTCGGTCCAGTTTGAAAGCGGGAATACGCGGATGCTCTCTTGAGGATTGACTCGGCAGTTGTAGAGGCTCCACAATTCGGGTCGTTGGTTCTTTGGATCCCAACGATGGAACTTGTCACGGAAAGAAAACACACGTTCTTTGGCGCGTGATTTTTCCTCATCGCGCCGAGCGCCGCCGAAGGCTGCGTCGAAACCGTATTTGGTCAGTGCTGCTTTGAGCGAATCGGTTTTCATCACCTCGGTGTGTTTGTCGCTATTTTCAAATGGATCGATCCCGAGCTTGAGCCCCTCGTGATTGATATTCACAAGCAGTTCAATTCCGAGTTCTTTCTTGACGTAGGTATCTCGGAACTCGATCATCTCGCGAAACTTCCATGTCGTATCGACGTGCAGGAAGGGAAACGGAGGTTTGGCGGGGTAGAAAGCCTTGAGTGCCAAATGGGTCATGACAGCCGAGTCCTTTCCTACCGAGTAAAGCATGACCGGTTTTTTGAACTCGGCTGCCACCTCGCGAATCACGTGGATGCTTTCGGCTTCGAGCTGTTTTAGATGGGTTAGGTTGTAGGAATTCATCGGATGCTCGCCCAAGGAGAACTAGGTCGTTTTGGTCGGTGACAGTGGTATTTTAGTGGGGATTACCTGTGGCCACCACGGTGGCTTGATGCCCGTGGGCATAATGCTTAAACGGAATTTGTGAGATGAAAAAGAAAAGACGCAAGCTGGGAGCCTGCGTCTTTGGTTTATCGGATTTCGACCGCATAAATCTGAATGCAAACGAGCTTAGGCCTTGGCCCTTGCGGCCAGTTGCTTTTTGCGTTCGTTGATAATGTCGTCTTGGAGACTGCGAGGTACGGCGGAATAGCGGGCCAGTTCCATAGCGAAGGTTCCTTGGCCTTTGGTCATGCTGCGAAGATCGGTGGCATATCCGAAGGTATTGGCAAGGGGGACTTCGGCGGTGATGTACGAGATGCCGTCGCGGGCGTCGGTGTTATTGACCAATCCCCGACGGGAGATGATGTCACCTACGACCGAACCTTGATCGTTCTCGGGGCACTCGATGTCGCACTTCATGATCGGTTCGAGGAGCATCGGGTTGGCGGCTCTCAAGGTTTCGCGGAAGCAGTCGCAGGCGGCGATGTAGAAGGCTCGCTCGCTGGAGTCGACGTCGTGGTAGCTACCGTCTTCGAGATCGATCTTCACACCCACGACTGGGAATTCAGCCAATGGGCCTTTGAACATCGAGTCTTTGAAGCCTTTTTCGACCGGTGGAATGAATTGCTTTGGAATACGACCACCGGTGACATGGTCTTCGAACTCGAAAGTCTTTTCGCCTTCGGGATCCATCGGAGAAAGCTTGCCGACGATGTGGGCGAACTGACCCGAACCACCGGTTTGCTTCTTGTGTTTGTAGTTGAACTCCCTGGCTTCGCCTGGGGTTTCTCGGTAGCTGACTTTGGGTGCACCGACGTTGACTTCGACCTTGTACTCTCGGCGCATACGTTCGACGTAGATATCCAGGTGCAATTCACCCATCCCGCAGATGATTGTTTCGCTGGTTTCTTCGTCGTTGTAGACTTGGAAGGTCGGATCTTCTTTGCGGAAGCGATTCAAAGCCTTGCTCATCTTGTCGGCATCGGCGCGGCTAGCTGGAGTGACCGCGACTTTGATGACTGGCTCGGGCACGTACATGCTTTCGAGGCTACAGAATTCGCGATCGTTGCTGTAGGTTTCCCCGCTGGCGCAATCGATCCCCATGATTGCAACGATGTCGCCGGCTTCGGCAATATCGATTTCCTCTCGCTTATCGGCGTGCATGCGAACGATGCGGCTGAAGCGTTCTTTCTTGCTAGTCCGCTGGTTGACATACATTTCGCCTTTAGAGATTTTCCCTTGATAAATCCGCATGAAGGTCAACTGACCAAACGGATCTTCGACGATCTTAAAGGCCATGCCGACGAATGGTTTATCAGGCTCAGGAACCAGGGAAATCTTTTCCTCTTCATTTCCGAACTTACGAGCCGAAATGGTTCGCTCGAGCGGGCTAGGCAGATATCGCAAGACGGCATCCAGAAGCAATTGAACGCCTTTGTTCTTAAATGCAGAGCCGCAGAAAACGGGGGTAATCTTGCGAGCCTGAGTGGCGTCCTTGCAAGCTTGATAAATCAATTCTGTCGGAACCTCTTGCTCGTTGAACAGAAGTTCCATGAGTTGTTCGTTGAAGTCCGAGAGGCCATCGAGCATCTTCTGACGCATTTCTTTGGCCTTGGCCACGTAATCTGCGGGAATCTCTTCCTCACGGACATCTTCACCATCCTTGCCGTCAAAGAAGAAGGCTTTCATGGTGATCAGATCGATCACACCTTCAAAGGTTTCGCCCGCACCGATGGGTATTTGCATCATGATGGCGTTGGCGTTGAGTTTATCGCGAACCTGTTGGGCAACGCGGTAGGCATCTGCACCGGTTCGATCCATCTTGTTGACGAACGCCAAGCGAGGCACGCCATAGCGACGCATCTGGCGATCGACTGTTAGCGACTGGCTTTGTACACCACCCACGGAGCAGAGAACCAAGACGGCACCGTCGAGAACGCGTAGCGAGCGTTCGACTTCGATCGTAAAGTCGACGTGGCCTGGGGTGTCGATCAAATTGATGATGTTGTCTTTCCATTGCAATTGGGTAGCAGCCGAGGTGATCGTAATGCCCCGCTCCTTTTCCAATTCCATGTAATCCATCGTCGCTCCGTCGCCATCACCCTTGACCTCTTCGATCTTGTGAATGCGTCCGGCGTAAAACAGAATGCGTTCGCTGAGGGTGGTTTTGCCCGAGTCGATGTGTGCGCTGATCCCAATGTTGCGTAGTTTGGATAGGTCCATAGTCTTTAATTCACCCAAAGAAAACGAAAATGTGCCACATTTCCTAGTAATTGACGATTGGAGAGTGTACAGAAGTCCAGATTTAGGAAAAGACCAAATCGAGGGTTACCCCGACTGGCCAAGCGGACTAAAATGCCTGCCTGTAAGGGTTTAGGTCGATAAGCAGGGCCGAAGGTCTGGTGCGATCAAGCTCCTTTATAGCTTAACCGAATGCCACTCCCCTGTGATTTCTCCGTGAGTATCTGAGCATGCGACATTGGATCGACTGGATTTTGCACGTCGACAAACACCTTCGAGAATTGATGGAGGCCGTCGGTGCCCCATGGCTCTATACAATCCTGTTCCTGATCGTTTTCTGCGAAACCGGCTTGGTCGTCCTCCCGTTTTTACCAGGTGATTCGCTGCTGTTTGCCGCCGGATCGCTCTGTGCCATCGATGGAAGCCCCATGAGCATCTGGGTGCTTTGGCCGCTATTGACCGTAGCAGCGATCTTGGGCGATGCGGTCAATTATTGGATTGGATTCAAAACTGGGCCTAAAGTCTTCCGCAGCGATACTTCGAAATGGTTTCATCGAGAGCATTTGGATCGAGCTCAACGGTTTTACGATCGCTATGGCCCTAAAACGATCATCCTTGCACGCTTTGTCCCGATCATTCGAACCTTTGCCCCTTTCGTTGCAGGGATTGGCAAAATGAACTTCTTTAAGTTCTGGCTTTACAACATTGTCGGGGGCTTTGCTTGGGTCAGCATTTTCCTATTCGCAGGATACTTCCTGGCCAAAGTTCAATGGATTCAAGAAAATTTTTTCCTCGTAACCATTGGCATTATTCTCGTAAGCGTTTTGCCTATCGTTTGGGAACTTTGGCAAGACAGACGCCGAAAGCGTAAGGAAAACTACCCCGATGCCGTCTAAGTTCGCTCGGCTGATATACTGACGGGTAGAACAGCAATTCGATTCAACGCAAGGGATTCCTCTACCCATGGAAATCGTTCATCACGGCGGCTATCTAGGCGTCACCGGCTCGTGCCACCAGCTCCATTTGAATTCCTCGGAATCGATCCTCATCGATTGCGGTTCCTTTCAAGGTGCTGATGCTCGGCGGCGTCCATCCCCGGAAATCGATTTCTCCCTCGATGGGATTACCGCTTTACTCTTAACCCACGTCCACATCGATCACATCGGACGAATCCCTTACTTGATCGAGGCCGGGTTTCACAAACCTATCTACTGCACTCCGCCGACGGCCAAGTTCCTACCGGTGATGCTCGAAGATGCCATCCGATTGGGGATCACAAGAAATAAGAAAGTCGTCGCCAACCTACTCAAATCGATCACAGAATTGATTCATCCGGTCTCTTATGGCAAGTGGCAGAGCATACCCGGTAACGCTGAGTTCAGATTCTCGACCGCAGGACATATCTTGGGTGCAGCGGTCATCGAGGTTAAAAATAAAGAGTCGTGGGTCTGCTTCAGTGGTGATTTGGGCTCGAGGTGCACGCCGATCCTCAATCCGCCGGTATCTCCCGAGCGCGCCGATATCCTGGTTATGGAGAGCACCTATGGAGACCGAATCCACGAAGGCCGTGAGAATCGTATGCAACGCCTCGAAGCGATCTTGCTCGACACCCTTGAGAATCGCGGTGTGACCCTTATCCCCGCCTTTAGTCTCGGTCGAACGCAGGAATTGCTCTATGAACTGAACCAAATCATCGAAGGGATTGGAAAAAAGCACGGCCAATCAGCACTCAGCGCCTACGACATCATTGTCGATTCTCCTCTGGCTATCAAATTGACCGACATCTACGAGCAGATGGAACCCTACTGGGGCCAAGAAGCTCGCGAGGTTCTTACCGTCGATAGTCAGCCGTTTGTCTTTAACAACCTGATCGAAATCGATCGGGGAGGCGAGTCTGCAGGCAACATCGAATACCTTAAACGCTCCGGTAAACCAGCGATCATCATCGCCGGCAGCGGTATGTGTGCAGGCGGGCGAATCATGGACTATCTGCGGGCTTTTCTCCATCGGCCCAATACCGATGTCGTTTTTGTCGGGTACCAAGCTGTCGGCACCACCGGACGGGCAATTCAAGATTGCCAGGAAGGGAAGTGCTCGGTGAGAATCGATCAGAAAGAATATCCGGTTCGAGCCAAAACCCATACGCTCAGTGGATACTCAGCGCACGCCGATCAGCTCGATTTGATCAAATTCATCCAAGGCATTCCCAAGCCACCGAAGGAGATTCGCCTCGTTCACGGGGAAGAACATGCCAAAGAAGCCCTCCAAAAGAAACTCACCGAGCTCGGGTACAACGCCAACTACTTCAAGAACCAGCCAGAGGACGGCCCCATCCGCAATGACTCCGTCCGCGAAACAACAGACCGCGAATAACCCCTCCATGCAGATTCGGGGTGCAGCAACGCACAACCTCAAACGTATCGACATCGATCTGCCGCGAGGAGAACTGATTGTCTTTACGGGCGTGAGCGGTAGCGGCAAAAGCTCTCTGGCCTTTGATACGCTGTTTGCCGAAAGCCAACGCCAATATCTCCAGAGCCTATCGACCTACACCCGCCAGTTCCTAGACCAGATGGAACGACCGAAACTCGATTCGGTTCGCGGCCTACAACCATGCTTGAGTATCGATCAGTCGCAGGGAGTGCATAGCCCTCGAAGCACGGTCGGTACCATCACGGAAATCTACGACTATCTACGACTCTTGATGGCTCGCGTGGCGATCCCCTCTTGCTACCAATGCCAGCAACCGATCCTGCGACAATCCTCCGAGGCGATTATCGAGGCGATCCTCAAAGCTCCAGAGGGCACTAAACTGACCATCATGGCACCGATGGTTTTGGATCGAAAGGGGGCTCATGCGGATGTCTTTAGCAAAATAGAAAAAGCAGGACTGCTAAAAGTTCGGGTCGATGGACAGCTCTACGAACTCGATGAAATCCCAAAACTCGCGGTTCGTAAAGAACACACCATCGAAGCTGTCGTCGATCGCATCATCGTCCGCCAAGAGAGTCGCGATCGAGTCGAAAAAGCCACGCTCGATGGACTGCGACTGACATCTGGATTGATCCGCACTTTGAGCGACCAAGGCGAGCACCTCTATTCGACCCGCTTTGCCTGCATCAAGTGTGGTATCAGCCTGCCAGAGATTGAGCCTCGAACGTTTAGCTTCAACAGTGCCTATGGAGCTTGCCCCAAATGCGAAGGTTACGGAACACTTGGAGAAAACAACAAGACCTGTCCTGCATGCCAAGGAACTCGGCTCAAACCTGAATCGCTCGCGATCCACCTGGCAGGACTTTCGGTCGCTCAAATCACCGCCATGTCGATCCAGAAGCTTCGCGCATGGCTGTCACAACTCGAATTGGATCAAGAACGCCTTCGAATCGCCCAGCCCATCCTGCAAGAAATCCTTCCTCGATTGAACTACCTAGACCAAGTGGGCCTGGGATACCTGTCACTTGATCGGCCCGGTCAAACTCTCAGCGGTGGTGAACTCCAACGTGTCCGATTGGCCACTAGCGTCGGTACAGGCCTAACGGGTGTCTGTTACGTCCTAGATGAACCTTCGATCGGACTCCATGCTCGCGATACCGAGCGATTGATCGCCATTCTTGAGTCACTCAAGGCTAAGGGCAACAGCATTGTCGTGGTCGAGCACGATGAGTCGATGATGCGGGCTGCCAGCATGGTTGTCGATATGGGGCCAGGAGCCGGAACCCAGGGTGGCCAGGTCGTTGCCCAAGGAAGCCTTGATCAAATCCTAGCCTGTCGAGAGTCGCTTACCGGCAAGTACCTTCGTGAAGACTACACGATGCACCGTACGTCGCGCAGATCGTTAGACAAGAAGCATCCGATGCTGCGAATCGAGGGTGTGACCAAGAACAATCTCAAGGATTTGGACATCGAATTCCCCTTGGGGAGATTGATCGCAATTAGTGGGGTAAGCGGCAGCGGAAAAAGCACGCTTATTCACGACACGCTCGCTCCAGCATTAAGCTCATGGTTGGTCGATTCAAAGCGATCTGGAGAGCACTGGAAAAATATTCAAGGAGCCGACAAGCTTGAACGACTCATCGAGATCGATCAGTCTCCGATCGGTCGCACACCCCGCAGCACACCTGCAACCTATTGTGGGCTATGGGATGCGATACGCAAAGTCTTTGCGGCCTGTCGCGATTCCAAGATTCGAGGGTATCAAGCCAACCGTTTCAGTTTCAACTCAGGCGAAGGACGCTGCGAGACATGCGCCGGTGCCGGTCGCGTCAAGCTGGAAATGAGCTTCCTCGAACAGGTTGATGTTCCTTGCTCTGATTGCTTAGGCAGACGATTCAATCGCTCGACCTTGGCGGTCAAATACAGAGATCGCAGTATCGCCGATGTGTTAGAGATGACGATCGATCAAGCTACCGATTTCTTTGAAAGCTTCACGGATCTCCAAAACGCGCTGCGATGTCTTCAATCCGTTGGACTTGGCTATTTGACCTTGGGACAGAGATCCACAACGCTCAGTGGAGGGGAAGCCCAGCGGATCAAATTAGCCACCGAGTTGCAAAAAAGATCCAATGGATCTACCGTCTATATTTTAGATGAACCGACCACGGGTTTGCATCTAGCAGACATCGAACGTGTCGTTCATTTGCTTGTGGGTCTGGTCGATAAAGGCAACACGGTCATCGTCGTCGAACATCAGCTCGATTTGATTTCATGTTGCGATTGGATCATCGACTTGGGGCCAGAGGGTGGAGCACTGGGAGGACAAATTGTTGGCATGGGTACTCCCGAAGAAATCTCTAAATTGCAAACGCCAACCGGCCAAGCCTTAGCGCAATTCTACGACGGTAGGAAGCCACTCAACTCATAACCTGAATAAAGGAATTGCCACGATTGCCAAGGTGATTCTTTGGTGGACGGCGATATCAAACAATTGTCTGCTCGTACACCGATGCCGCTAAAAAGCAACCTTACTCAGATTGCTTGCTACTGAATGTTCATTGTCCGATTTTAGCACTTGGCTGTCTTTCGCTTTTTGCCCACGAGTCCCTTGGCTTGTACTTTTTCAACGATGTACTGGCTGATGTCAGGCACCTTGCAGTCGTTATCACCCAAATCGGCAGTTACCTTCCCGATCTTCTTGGCAGCCTGGAGCACCTTGGATGTAAGCGGAGCGACATAGCTACCCAGCGAAATCAAAAACGCGTTCATTTGATAACGCACTAGATCAGGCTCGTCATGAATCTTCGAAGCAATCCGATCGATAAGGCTATCGAGCAGATTCAAATCCAATTCAGAATCCGGTTTGACTGAAACAATCGATCCGAGTGTCGCCCATCCAGCGATCGCGACGCAGTGTTTCTTGGAGTCAGTCCATTCGATTGCCAAGTCCCATCCATGCGGACTTCCAGCGGCCACCCAAGGCAAGGTCCAACTCCAGAGCATTCGGCATTTGGCTTTGGACAACCAGCCTTTGAGATCCTTCTTGGTCATTTTGGCATCATCAGCGATTAAGCCCGCTAGATACATCGCGTCGTAAACGCCCGAATCGTACAACTCCAAGGCAAGACGATAGTCCTTTTTGACACGCTTAACGATCTTCTGCATATCCGAAATTTTTGTGCCGTAACAAGGCTCCGAAACCCCATGCTTTAGGAGCACGCGTTTGTAGCTTTCGGAACCGAGCGATTCGAGTTCGGAGAGGATCGCTTCGGCAGTTAAGCCGTGGTCTGAATCAGGCATACGATCAGCTTACCTCCCAGCCCTTACGATACGATTTACTCAGTAGCTCGTTGGCAGCATCGAGTCCTCGATTGGCGATCGTAGCCGGGGTTGCCTGCGTCGTTTGGGCCTTGGTGACCCGCCCCTTGGATGGATCGTAGGTGATTTCCAGGCCGGTTCGGTAAGCGACATTGCCTAGCAAGACCACTTCGGTAAATGCGCCTGCATAATCGAACGAACTACTTGCCTTGCCGTTTCCTTTGGCCGCGTCGATCCATTGACGATGGTGCCCAGGAGAGGCAGGCAGATACGGTTCCGGAGCCTTAAGTTCGGCTGAGGATTCGTTGGGAATGACTTTTGGCATCCCATCGTGTGCGATAGCGATCTTGCCTTTGTCGCCGATAAACAGTGAGCCATTCATCGGCAACTCCTGGGCGATGGTACCCTTTGGCGATGTCTCTCCTTCGTACCAATGGACTTCGACTGGTGGTAAGTCGCCACGCTGGCCAAACTCGAATCGCGTATGCATCCACTTCGGAGCGCAGTGAGCGTCAGCCGCAGGGCCTTCGGAAAGGACGCTTACAGGACCAGAAAGTTTCAATCCCCAGAAGGCCGGATCCATCAGGTGGATCGCCATATCGCCGACTGCGCCGCAGCCATAGTCCCACCAACCTCGCCAGCGAAAGGGGACAAATGCGCTGTGGTAATCTCGCTCTGGGGCGGGTCCAAGCCACAGATCCCACTTGAGGTTCTCTGGAACTGGCGGCTTATCGGTAGGTAGCGAGACACCTTGAGGCCACCACTTACCGGGCCGATCGGTGATCACATGGACTTGACGTACCGCGCCGATCGTGTTGCTTTGCAACATCTCGACCAATCGCAGGTAGCCTGGGTGCTCGTGGTTTTGAGTCCCCATTTGGGTGGCAACCCCTTTTTCCTTGCTAAGTGTCGCAACCAAGCGAGCTTCCTGCACGGTATGCGTCAGTGGTTTTTCGCAGTATACATGCAGTCCGCGTCGAAGGGCGCGTACGGTTGCCGGTGCATGATGATGATCTGGTGTTCCAATGACAACCGCATCGAGCTTGGTCTGTTCGAGTAGTTCTCGGTAATCGAAGTATTTCTTGGCGTTGGGAAAGCGACTGGCGGCTCCATCGAGGGTGTTGGTCTGTGCATCGCAAAGAGCAACGATATTTTCTGAGCTGACGGCGTCTAAGTCTCCGGCTCCTCGTCCTCCAACTCCAATCGCTCCGATATCGAGTCGATCGTTCGCACCAAGGATACGAGAGTAGCCTTTGGCGCTTGTCGCTAGAATGCTCCCAGCGATCGCGCTGGAGGTGATTAAAAAGTCCCGCCGCTTGGGCGATACAGTTGAATTGTTTGTCCGCATCGGAATCCACCGCTGTCTTTTTCGAGTATAAAGCCTGATACGATTTCGAACCGTATGTTCACCTAGCCAATTATAAGACTTTTTAGGAATCACTGCACTTCAGGAATTCTTGTGGGTAAAACTTCAGCTATTTTAGTTCATAGCCTCTTAGACTTTATCGATGAATGCTGATCCATAAGCCCGAGGGGCTGGCATACCCTATGCCGGTGGTGTGAACCACCGCATTCAACCAGGGCCTTCGACCCCGGCAGAGGTTGTGTCGGCCCTCCAGGCCTGAAAGCAACTTGTAGTTGCAATCCTATCACGAGTACGAAAGCTATCGCATAGAAAAGGGATAATAGATATTCCTTACCACAATAATTCCTCAAGAACCGAATATTACAGTTGTTCGTATTGCGGATCTGGTTCTTGAACGCAGGTGTCAGTGAACTCGACACCTAGATAGATATCCCGCATCGGTAAGTCGCAGCCGATAAACGCTAGATCGATATTGTGCTCGACACCTTGGATCACATCCTTGGCCCAGCCTTCGGAGGTTCTTCGCAGGAGAACGGCAATGGGTTGATGCTGTTCAAGAACGAGATAGCATTCAAGCGAAGGAACAGATAGATAAGCTTCCTTTTTCTCATCAAGGTCGTAGCGTCGGGTCGATGGAGACAGAACCTCGATGATTAGCACCGGTTGCTCTTGGTAGACCCGCAAAGGATCGCTCTGTTGGCAGACAACCTGAGCATCTGGATAGTAGTACCGCTTTCTTCTCGCTTGATCTATTTTGAGTTTAGTGTCGCTGTTGAAGGGTTGGCAGGGTTTGCCTTGCAACAGATTGTAAAGTTTCACAAGGCAATTCAATACAATCCGGTTGTGGCGATTGGTTGCGCCGGTCATCGCTCGTACCCGACCGTCGACGTACTCGCTCTTGCTCAAGGCTCGTTCCTCCCTGGCCAGATACTCTTCGACCGAGATGTAATCCGGAATCTCTGCACTGCTCATCCTCTGAGGCCTTAAGTAAGTGGAACGAAAACACACGGTGCGTCATTCTAGACTTCCGCGTCACGAAAGGCTACGAAATTTGGTATCCTTTGGAGCAATCACAAATCCCTACGACTAGGAGCCGATCATGAAAAGAAATATCTTCGCCATGTTGTTTGTTTTTGCGATTGGGCTCGATGGCTTGGCCATCGAGGATACGCCCAAACAAGGTGATGCGCGTCGGGTCGAACTTGGCAAAGGTGTAACGCTTGAGGTCCTCTACATCCCGCCTGGGGAGTTCAAGATGGGGAGTACCCCCGAGGAAAAGAAATGGGCAACGGGCATCGAAGGAGGGGCGCAAGCGGGTACGGAGCGAGAATCCTACGAAGGAAAAGAGCCTCGTGCCATGAAGGTCTCACATGGCTTTTATATGGGCCGCACGGAAGTGACGGTTGGCCAATTTCGACGCTTCATCGAAGAAACCGGCTATGTCACCGATGCAGAGAAACCCGATGGCAAAACGCAATGCTTTAATCCCGCATGGACTCGGTACAACTTAAGCACCCAGGTCACTCATCCGTGGGAACCGATGCCAGGCAAAAGTTGGCGAGACCCGAACTTTCAATTTCCTCTTCGAGATGACTTTCCGGTTGTGTGTGTGAGTTGGACAGATGCGAAAGCCTTTGCAACGTGGCTAACCCAACATGAAAGATCTGCCGGACGACTTCCGGAGGGTCTAGTCTACAGACTCCCCAAGGAGGCTGAATGGGAGTATGCCTGTCGTGGTGGTAGCAAAGAGAGCCTATGCTTCTGGTGGGGTAATGAACTCGCCGAGGGCCAAGGTCGCTTCAATATATCCGCAGTCGATTTCCTTCCCGATCGCGATCAAAAGTGGCCGCTTGCTAGTGCGCCTTGGAGTGACGGTTATGCATTTGTTTCTCCTGTAGACCATTACGGTTCACGAGGCCGAAATGGGTTTGGACTGGCCGACATGTGCGGTGGAGTTTGGGAGGTCGTCTTAGATCACTTTGATCCAACAGGAGGACATGAAGAGTTGCACTTGGCCAAAGAGAACTATCGTCCGGTTTGCCGGGGTGGTAATTACTTTGATGTGCCTGGAAACGCAAGGTGTGCCGTAAGGCTTGGACTAGCAGGTCCTCATTATTCCGACTCGCGAGATGGTTTCCGAATCTGCTTAGGTAAGCCTACGAGCGAATAATCGCAGGAAAATATACTCCTTTGAGAAATATTCATCTATTTCTCGGTCATCACTTGATCCCAAGAGCCCAGGTTGGTGATGGGTAGTAATTCATCGGCTGCTGGTCGCCATAGAGGGGTTCCCGCCTTGAGGAACAGATTGTAGATCGGCTTGGGGCTCTCTGGATCGGCGATGCTTCCGGGAATGTTTCGCCAGAGTCCGAGCCTGAGTCCCCCCTCTTGGGAATGGTCGACATGTCGGTGATAAATAAATGCATCGATCAAGGGGAGCCGCTGGCATTTTTCCCAAGCGTAGGCGTATGCGGCGGCTTGTTGCTGTTCGTTCTCGGGTGATTGATTGCTGTGGAAGCCTTGTTCACTGAGAATGATACTACGTGGCTGGCTGTTGTAGAGCAACTCGGGGTTCTGCATGTGTTTGCAGAGGATCTCCAGATTTCTAAAGGTGATCTTTGGGGTATCATCGCGGAGAGGGGCTTGTGGGTCAGCCCACAGGTCAACTCGGAACAGATTTGAATGGTAAGGGTGATAAGCTAGATTCCAATCGAAATCACCGCGTTGCTTGGCGAGTTTTGCAAAGGCATTGATAAGGTCTTTGCCGGGGACGGATTTCGAAGGTTCCTTGGGTGTGTGGGGTTTGCTCCAATGATGATCTAGCGATAGGTAGACGCGAGCGTGGTTCGATGACTTTCGAACCGATTGGTTCCAAATACGCACGATGGTTTCGTACTCGTCGACCAGATCATCGAGGGAGCTTGGGCCCCGGTAGTGCCACATGTGGTGCGAGTTGACTTCGTTTCCAATGATCCAACCCCAGACGCGTCCATGGGGAGTTTGCTTGCCAGAGTAGCGATCTGCTAAGAATTCGCTCGCAGCACTGAGCCAATCTCTTGCGTCTTGGGATTGAACATTGCTTGAGGCTACGGTGTAACTGCGATCCGTTTGTGCGTGAGGGTGAATCACTAGAGCATCGATCGAGGGGTTGCCCGTGGGCATCGCCAGGATGATCAAGTAGACGACTAACCCGGCGTCGGAGAGCGTTTTGACTTGGCGGTCGATGTGAGCCAGATATGTCGTAGAGAAATAGTAGGTCTTGCCGTTGCTTTCCCATTTCGCTGAATCGGTTTGGTCATGTCCTGCAAACATTCCATTGAGGGCGAAATTGATCGCAGCGTGGCGGACACCGAGTTTGATTGCATCGTCGACCATTTGAACTTGAAGTCCTTTGATCGATCCGGGCTTAGGAAAAGCTTGTGAGTCCTGAGTATGCCCAAGACTCGATATCAACAATAAGGATACAAATCCAAAGAAAACCTGTAGTATCGAGCGATCAAGATTGCGAAGTGGCATAATTGCTCGATGGTCACGAGGTGAAACGCGGAGTTTTCCAAAGCACCGTAGAAATATCCCAAATGCGTATAAATCGTCAATGGAAATACCAATGAATATCGATCCAGTTTAGACCATCAAAACCTCTTCGGGGTTTGAGATAAATTCTGTTACAATCCTAACAAGGCAGGGGAAACTCAAGTGAGAAAATACTTAGGAGGTTTAGATCAATGCACAACCACGAAGGCGACGACACCCTATTTGAGATATTCAAGCAACTAGGGATTGATTTCAGCAAACCTAGGGAGGTCAATTTCTATCTGGTATTTCCTACGCAGAGCGATGCCCAAGCCGCGATCGAAGACTTGTCGAAGATCGAATTTGAATGTGAACTTTTTCGATATGATCCGCCTTGGTGGAAGCGACTTTTCGTAAAGCCCAGTTGGAGTGTATCGACAACACGAGAAATGCCGCTTGACGAGTCGGAGATTAAGCGATTGACGACTGCATTTTCGAGTATAGCGATGAGACATCAAGGACAATATGACGGATGGGAGGCAAGTGTTGCGGATGATAATATCGATGCCTCAAGACTAGAGGATTAAAACGATTGATCTCGATGGCCGGAAAAAAATCGTCATGTCCTGGGGACAGGCACTCGTCGAACCGCCGTTACATTTAGCTAGCGTTCAAACACCGCTTGAACATGTGCCTGTCCCCCGCACTAGCGTATCGCGATTGCTAGCATTTCTGTTTCCTCGCCTGCTGGGGACAGGCACTGGGCGATTAGGGCATCGCCGCGTGCACAAAAAATTTCAGCTATTGGAAAATAAACCGACCATTTTCTTGACAGAAACTCTTTTTTTGGAAAATGGTGTCTAGGTGCAGTCGACTCCGGCAGCATTCGTTTTGTTTTTGGGACTGGTTTGTTTTTGGTAAGGAGACCTGGTCTTATGGCACGTCCATCTCGCGGCAGTAAGATTTCGCCAGACGAAATCAACATCGTTCACGTTTGGTCTCAGGTTGTTCAGCAGATGCCTCTGTTGGGTTCGGATCCGACGACAGGCCAAGACTTTTCGCACCGAAAGGACTGGTTCCTTGACATCATGGCGCATCAATCGATGTTCATGGCAATCGAGATACTTCGGTTTGCGATCATGGACAATCACGTCCACTTTTTGCTTCGGACTCGGCCCGATATTGTGAGAGATTGGAGTGACGAAGAGGTAGCCTGGAACTACTTAAATTTGTGTCCGCAAAACAAGCGTCGCAGGAAGGTCAATGGCAAGTGGCAATACGAGGTGGTCGATCCGACACAGGAGGATGTCGATGAGATAGTTGGTGATCGCAAGAAGCTCAAGAAGTTGAGGAAGAAGCTTAGTTCATTGAGTTTTTGGATGCAGTTGCTCAAGCAAAAGGTGGCCAGGCGAGCCAATGCGGAGGTTCAGAAGGACGATGTGTGCAAGGGAGCCTTTTGGAAGGGTCGTTTTGAGATGACGGTGATTCATTCCCGGGAGTATTTGCTCACCTGCGCAGTGTACATCGATCTGAACCCATTTAAGGCCAGGATGACCGATAGCATCGAGGGGTACAAGTACACATCGATGCACATGCAGTATCGAGACATGTTCAACAGGATGCTCATGGAGGGTGATTTGGTACCGACCGAGCAGAATCCGTTAGGTGAATTCCCAGAGTCTAGGATGTTAAATCCGATCGAGTTTGTGGAGGACAACTCACCCAAGGGTGCCCAGAGCCAGCCGGCAAAACCAGCAGAGTCTCGGGAGGCATTCAAGCGAAGACGAGCACGCTGTAGTGATGATGGGTTTTTGGAGATCAATGCCAAGGAGTATTTAGAGGTACTCAAGTGGAGTATGGAGCAATTGGCAGCCCAGTGG
>Ga0315899_10000744_pt1 | contig 38696 bp, 28 predicted proteins | sample LakEriMetagenome_2_FD_203518 | JGI IMG/M metagenome (GOLD analysis project Ga0315899, IMG submission 203518) | Freshwater fungal communities from buoy surface, Lake Erie, Ohio, United States - Buoy 4 MA112 | ecosystem: Environmental > Aquatic > Freshwater > Lake | place: USA: Lake Erie, Ohio...
TCAGAAAATGAATATGACGAATTTGAAGAAGATTCTTTGGAAGGGGACTTTGGTAAAGTCCATGATAAAGTATTAAAACAAGTAGAAGCATATCAAAAAGAACAGAAGAAAAATAAAAAACCAACAGTATCAAAAAGGCCACCAAAAGCAAGAAGTACTCAAAGAAAGAAAACAACAGCTCAAAATAATTCAAAATCTAATTTAAATTCTCCACAAGACAATAATGATTGTTGCGAAGAATTGAGTGATAAACTTGATGATGTAGAGGGAAAACTAAGTAATAAAATTGAAAAATTAAAAGAAGTATTAGATTATGCTATAGGGTCGGTCGATAAACAACAAGGAAGAAGACGGCCAACCCCAAGATCAGCAAGAAGGTTTGTTCAACCATCTCAGCCTAGATTTAGAACTCGTAATGTAAACATTGGCAGAGCAATAACACAAAGATCTCGTGCCGTTACTGGTGGTGGAAATCAACCTCCAATAGGTCCTACAGGAGCTTCTAGTGCCCTCTCAGGTGGAGGAGATGCTCCAGTCATACAAATACTATTAAAGATACAAAAATCAGTAGACAATATATTAGCTTCTCTTTCTTCCCAAAGAGCAACTACAATAAGAACACAAAGAACCACAAGAATTACAGAAGAACAAAAAAAGAGACAAGAAGCAGAAAGTGCTCTAGAATCTTCTGCAAAAAAAACTTATGCCGCATTTGAAAAGGTTATATCTCCAGTAAAAGGTATATTGGATCGTATTTTTGATTTTATATTTTATACTCTACTAGGAAAGGCTTTCACTGAACTAGTGAAATGGATTTCGGATCCAAAGAATAAAGAAAAAATTGAATCCTTAAAACGATTCTTTAAAGATTGGTGGCCAGCAATACTTGGGACTTTTATATTATTTGGGACAAGATTTGGTAAGTTTATAAGATCTACAGTCGGTCTAGCGATCAATCTTACCAAATATATTCGTGCAATTGGAATACCTGGCATATTAAAACTATTGAAAACATTTGGAGTTCGTTCTTTATATACTGGTGCTGCAGTTGCTGCAGCGTATGGTGGATATCAACTATTGAAACCAAAAGAAGGACCAGATCAGACAAGAAAGTTAAAGCCAGAAGAACCAAAGAAACAAGAAGATCAAAGAACAAAACCCCAACCACTGCCACCATCTTATGCATTTAGAAGTGGTGGGATGATACCTAAAAAACAATCGAGTTCTATGGGAATAGAACAGATAGCAACTGATGGAAGTCAGCAAATTACTCGTGATTCTGGATTGAATATTACTGGTGCTGGACCTGATACACAATTAGTTGCAGCAAGACCAGGAGAAATTGTATTGACTCCTGAAGATGCAAAAAAAGTAGAGAGTCAAACAGGATTGAATTTGTATCAATTTGTGTCCGGAAGAAAGCCAAAATTTGTAAATAACATTCAATTAGCAAAAGATGGTGGAGTAGTAGGACCAAAATTAAGTGCAGCAGATTATAATTCTCTTCTCGCAATTTCGGCATTAGAAGATACGACTCCACAAGGAAGAGCCGATGTAGCTCAGTCAATTTATAATCGACTTCAGGCATCCAACAAATATGGGGCAAATTTCAATCAATCTAAAAATTCAATCAAAGATATTATTCTTGCACCGAAACAATACCAACCAATTTTTGACAATATGAAAGATTGGTCAAATATTAATGATAGAAAATCAGCTGCCATTGCTGTTATGAATTCCACAAAAGGGAAAAAATATGGTTGGAATATGCAGTCGGCTCTCAAGGAAATATCAGATACAGAAAAAGCACTGAAGAATGTCAAATTGCAGCAACAAGCACAGAGATTTATTGGGACAAGAACTGCATTTTATGGAGTAAGTCAACAAAAATATATGAAGCCGGAAGAGGGAGATGTATTAAGAAATCCACAAGCAAATTTCTTTGTAAAACAAGGAAACTATGGAAATAAACCTGCTCCAATTCCAGTCCAATTTCAAGCGCCGCCAGCTCCACCAAAACCAAAACAAAAACCAAAAAGTTTTTTTGAGAGATCTATAGATAGTTTATTGCAGTTTACTGGAATCAAAAAATCCGATGCAATGTTTGTTCCTAGTTCTCCAGATATCAAACAACCAGGACCAAGAGTTGCAAGACAAGGAACAGTTACATTTACAGAAATTCCAGTTGCGGCTGCAAAATCTACTCCTCCCACTTCAACTGGAGGAACGCAAGTTCCAACTTTCTCCACCAAATCACCATTAGGAGATCGTGAAGATAATCTTAGGGCATATGGGTTAGCATAATATGGCAACACCAACTGCAACACCTACTACTCCATTAATACCGAGAACGAGAAGAGTAACACTGAACTCTCCTGTTTCTTCTGGAAATACTGCACTTGGTGTATTAAAATCGATATATGAAAGTTTAAGGAAAATTGAAACTTTAGTTAAGTCTAATGCTTCTTTACAGAGACAACAAACAGAACAACAAAGAAGACAAGGAATCATAAGAACAAGACAACAACAAGAAAAACAAGCAGAAACACCAAAACTTATTAATCCATTAAAATATTTACAGGGAGCATTACCTAAAACTGGATTTTTGGATGCGATCCGTAACTTTATTCTTTATACTTTTATGGGATTTGCCTTTACCAAATTGGTAAAGTTTCTCCCTAAAATACTAAGCACATTAAAGTTCATAGATCCATTTATAAAATTTACTGAAAACTTTGTTGGTTCCGTATTCAAAAACTTTGTTGATGCAATTGATCTTGGATATGAACAATATGATAAAGTAAGAGCACTTGCAAAACAAGTTGGTGGAGAAAAATTCGAAAAACAGTTTGATGAATTATCTTCCACATTAAACAAATTTTTAAATACTGCAATTATTGTTGGCCTCGCAATTGCTGGTTCCGGCACGATTGGTGGTGGCGGAAAAAAATTACCAACAAGAATTAGTCCTAGACCTGGAGTAGGGGGACAAAGGTTTGGTGCAAGTCCTACAAGATTATCACAATATTTTAATCAAACTCGTGCCCAAGAAGCAATTACTAAAAAGTATGGGTTTGATGCGGCACGATTATATCAAGATAAAATTAATCGTGGATCAACTCCAGCTCAAGCTTTAGATGCTGTTAGACAAAGATTTTCTCCAAGAGCTATACCTACTGGCGGATTGGCTGGTAGAGGAAGAACTCCAGGTAGAATAGGAGCACGAGGTTTAGGTAATGTACAGCAGCGTGCATCATTAAAACTATTAGGAAAAGGAGGAGCAAAGATATTAGGAAAGGTTCCCATAATTGGTCCGATCGCTGACTTTTTAATTAGTACCTTGATATTCAAAGAGAGACCAGATCGAGCTGCTGCTGGTGCAGTTGGTGCAGCAGTTGGTGCAGCATTAGGTAGTTTTCCTGCATTGATTCCTTTTGGTGGACCTATTTGGGGTGGTTTACTTGGTGACATTGTTGGTAGATCGTTATTTGATGCCACGACATCAATGCAAGGTCAGGGAGAAAAGGTACAGAAAAAAGCAGCTGGCGGTGCGATAACAAGAGGCGGAAGACCAACTCGTAGAACTCTTTCTAGGACAACACCTAGAAGAACAAAGAGATTACAAAGATCAAGAAGTCAAGCTCCACAGCCAGGACAAAATGTTGGTGGATTAAAGCAAATCAAAAAAGTATTTGCATCGCCAAAAAAACCAGGAAAGAAAAACCCATTGAGGGCATTAAAAAATATTTCAGAGATCATGAATAAAAATCGTGATCCACTTTTTGGTGGAATCATGGTTGCGACATCAAATTTGCCTTTAGGACAGAAGCCAGATCCTTCACTTGGACTAGAAATTAAAAATAACTTTGCCACATTAATCGATAATGCAATAGCTGCACAATCATCAAAAGAAGTTAATCAAATTCAGAGATCGATTGTCGCTGCAGCAGAAGGTGGAGTCATACCAGCATCAAGAACTTTGAGAACTGGACCATCAATCGGAGAACAACTAGGTGCGGCAATATCTCGCTCCTTCCAGAATGCCTTGAACTCTAGAACAAATGAAATATTTCAGAGCCTTAGAAGAGAGATGGGATTAAAAGGAGAAGAACAGGCTCCAACTGGAACACCAGCTGGAGATGTACCAGAAGCAGAAATATCAGAAAACCAGAAACAAGCCGCAGACGATTTGATAAAATATTTCACAAAAATATATGGCAGAAATGCTGCAATAGGAATAGTTGCAAATTTACTTAGGGAAAGTGGACTCAGAACTTATGCCCCAGAAGGTGGGTTTAATGGAATGGCACAATGGGATGACAATAGGTGGTCGAAATTAACTTCATGGGCAAATGCGAAGGGAAAGGATCCCATGACTCGTTCAACTCAGGCAGAATATATTGTAATTGAATTAAACGAATCTGGAACTGGAAATAGAATTAAAAACGCAAAAACGGCAGAAGATGCTGCAAGTATATTTTATAATGAATTTGAAAGAGCAGCATATAGTAAACCAATAAAAGGAAATGCATATAATCCTGACAATCCACATGAAAGAAAAAATAGGGCTTTTATTGTCACTTTAACTGGAAGCGGGACGGCTGGTCCAGCAGCAAAAGTTACTGGTGGAATACGGCCATCCCAAATACCACAGACTTCAGCTCAAGGTTGGAGATGGGGGAAAATGCACAAAGGAATAGATTTAGATGGAGGGGATAATTCCCCAATATCTTCCGCTCAAGATGCTAAAGTTGTATTTTCTGGTGATAAAAAAGATGGCTATGGCAACACAGTTGTTCTCAGATATTCTAATGGAGCAGAAACGCGATTTGCACATTTAAAAACAGCAAATGTTAGAACTGGACAAACAATAAAAGCTGGTCAATTAATAGGGAGACAAGGAAACACCGGAAATTCGCGTGGTTCCCATTTACATTTTGAGTATTACCCAAATGGTGGAGCAATGACATATGAAGGATATGGAAATGCCGCATCAGTAAAAGACAGTTATTTTAGGTATGGTGGCAATGTCACTCCAGTAGTAGCAAAAAAACCAATGGATGGCGAAAAGAAAGTAGTAGATTCACCACCAGGGAGAAAAACTGTTACAATTGGAGGAATACCATGGGCACAAAACCAAGATGGCACTTGGTCTAATCTTGGGCCAGCAGGAAATAGAATAACAAATGCAGAATTCAATCAAAAATTATTAGAAGAAAAGAATAAAAATAAACCGAAGCTAACCCCAAAAGAAGAAAAACCTTGGTGGGACATATTTGGAACGCAATCAAATATTAAACCCCCAACACAGTCTCGATCAATCGCAAAGGCACAGTTTGCTCCAATGCCATTATCTAGACCAGACATAGCAAAAGATAGTGCCGCATCAAATCCAGATGTGATAACAAATACATTAATACTTGCCATGACTCCAACAGCGTAAATAATACATAAGATTAAAAACCAATGCAGAAAATAAATCCTACTCAATTTGTCATAGAATCCATAAAGAATGGAACCCAAACATATTTTGACAGAGGATTGACTAAATTTACATACTATGAAAGCATTTTAGAAACTTCAATATCCTCGAAGATAGAATTCGTTGACACTGGGTATAGAAATAACAATAGTAATACTTCTGCTACCGAATCGGATGATACCGACATACAAGGAACGGAAAAGGTCTATTTGGCATTTTCAGATGAGAATGGCAATAAGTTAAATTTCAATACTGATGCTACTGCACTGAGAATTTTTAGAGGAAATCCAGTATTATTTGACACGAAAAAAGAAATTTTATCTTTTAATTTGTGCACAACAGAATTTTTAAAAAAATTCATTACTGATTATTATGTTGTTGGTGCATATGAAGGAAGAATATCAGATTCTGTAAATGCAATTTTAAAGTCAGTTTTGAAAACAAAGAAGCCAGTTGATATTGATCCAACTATTAATAGTTTAAGATTTAATGGTTCTATTGATTGGACGGTACGAGATGCTCTAATTTGGTTGGCACCAAAAGCTGCTCCAAATTTACCATCGGCAAAAGGAAAAACAGCAGGATATTTTTTCTATGAAACTTCAGAGGGATTTAAATTTAAATCAATTGATGTTTTGTTAGATCAGTCACCAAAAAAGAAATTCATATACACTAATACTACTGGAGTTCCATCTGGTGGATATGGAAAAATATTAGCAGCACCAGAATTTAGTAGTTCAGTGGATGCCTTAAATTTAATTCGAAGAGGATCATATGGTTCTCAATTATATGTTTATGATCCAGTTTTGGATAAAGTCAGACCAAACAATTTAACAAAAGAAGATCAAGAAAAGGGAACCAAAAAAGCTGGAAAGACATTACCAAATTTTGATTCGGAATTACAAGGAACATCATCAATAAATTTTAGTTATGTCGATAAAGGATACACATCGCCAGGAAAAAATTATGAAGAACAGCTAAGTCGCTCTAATGAAGAAAACCTAATTGTGACGGAAATTATAAATCAGTCCAAAATGAGATATCAACAATTGTTTGCCATAGAGGCTTCAATTACAATATTTGCAGATTTGACTTTACATGCAGGAGACATGATTGAATGTCATTTTCCAGAAATATCGTCCAAGAAAACTCAAATCATAAGTCCAAAAAAATCTGGCCTATATATGATAGTAGACCTATGCCATTATATCTCAACTAATGGACCCTCATATACTAGATTGAACTTAGTTCGAGATTCTTATGGCAGGAGAATAACCTAATGCAAACACCAATCTACGAAACAGTTTTACAAATAGAAAAAGAACTAGACTCGGAATGTTCCAAGCAAAGAAGAAGGCACTTGGAAAATGAATTAGAAAGATTACTGGCATATATTGAAAGACATCCAAATATAGAGTATACTCCAAACTCTCTTCAATTATTTTGCGATGAAAATCCAGATGCCTTAGAATGTAGGGTGTATGAGGAATGATGGATGTAAGGGGATATAAAAGTTCCGGTGAATTAGATGAGTATAAGTATACTGGAACTTATGATGGTATAGTAGTTGCTTGTAGTTGGATATCAGAAACTGATGCAGGAAAGAGACAAACTCTACAAGAAAAATTACAAGATACAGATAATGATGGCAACCCAAAAGCAACAGCAAAACCAAAAGTAAAAGTCAGAATAAATCAAGTCCATACCCCAGATAAAACGCAATTACCAGACCAAAAACTTCCTTGGGCTGATATAGATGTTCCATTGACATCTGGTAGTGGTTCACTCGCAACTGGAGATACTCCACAAATTAAGCCTGGAGATGCGGTAAGAGTAAGATTTAAAAATGGCTACATCGGAAAACCAGTTGTAATTGGACTGAATTATAGAAATTTATACGAAAATATTTCTTATACTGGACCAAACCCAAATCCTTCTTTTGGATTAGATTCTTTTTGGGAGAACTCAAAAAATGCAGTTCTTCCGTCATTCCATTATGACAAAGCACAAATATTACCGAATGCCTGGGACATAACATACAGTCATTTTGATTTAAATCTGCAACCATTTGAAAGTGATTTGGATTTACCATGCCCAAAAAGAAATGATGATGCAAATGCAGTAAAAACTGCTCTATCGAATTTAATTAAAGATGTAGAAAGAATCAAAAGACAAGTCAATCAATTTGCTGCCAATCGACTTGACTTTATAAATGAAATACAAGCAAAAGTAAACAAGTATGCTGAAATAATATCTGGTTGGATATCCAGAAAAATTAAATGGTTACAGGAAGAAATACTCAAAAAAATAAATGCTGCATCAGTTGCAACTTCAAATGCACTACCTTTAAATGCAAGATTTCCAATTAGAGAAGGACAGAATATATTAGTTCAGGTAATATATTGTTTGTTTAATAAAATACTTGATAAGATAACAGATGCACTTGTTAATCTTTTACTTGACATGATTGATAGATTTATTACCGTTCCTTTATGTGCAATTGAAAATTTATTAACTTCTTTAATTGGAAAAATATTAGGATTAATCACTTCAGTTCTTGGTGCAGTTGCATCTATCATTGGGCAGATTACGGGACTTGTAACACAAGTTTTAGATTTTATTATTGATCTACTTTCTTTGTTTAATTGCGAACCAAATGACAAATGTCCTGAAGTAAATAAATGGAATTTACTTTCAGCTGCAGGAGACAACACAGAAGGATTCAATCTAGATCTAAACAGCATCGTAAAAAAAGCAGAAAGTTTCGCACAGCAAGTAGGAAATATAGCAAAAACTGTTTATGATCCAGACACTGGTTCTTTGTTAGGTGTAGATATTGATGACTTTGATTTGAACTTTAATGATGTTTTGAGTGATTTATCTTGTAGTGGTGCTCCACTTTTTTGTGGTCCTCCTAGAATATCTTTCTTTGGTGGTGGTGGGTCCGGAGCCGCAGGAAATACCATCATAAGTTCTGCTGGAGAATTGTTAGGAATTGATATTACTAGTTTTGGTTCTGGATATTCAAGTACTCCATTTGCATCTATCGTAGATGATTGTGGAAAAGGAAAGGGAGCAGTAGTCAAAACTAAGGTTGGAATCATTCCACCAGAACTAGAATTTACTGGCAGGACAATTAATTCAACTACAGTAGAATTAAAATGGAAAACTAAAAGAGCCAAAAGAGTGCAAACAAATTTTGGCTCTTCCGAATTATCTGGAACAGTGAATGTCAGCCCAACTCAAAATACAACATATACAGTAAAAGCAATAGGAAAATATGGACAATACAGTGAAAAATCTTTGGTCATAAGAGTGGGTGGAACACCCACAATAGAACCAGGAGATACTATTAATGTCCCATTAGACTTGGATAATTTCGACGATCCAAGTAAATATGGAGACCCAAATGATCCTAATAATCCAGATAATGGAGAATCTGGAAGTATACCAACATCTGATGGTATTCCAGATGTAGTTAACTGCCCACCAATTCAGCCATTTATTTCTACTAGAAAATCCCCAATTACAATAGATCCAGAAGATCTAGGAGTAGTTTCCGTTTTAGTTGTTGAATCTGGATACAATTATTTGCCAGCACCTGATGGTAGTCTTGGAGGAGAAGGGAGAACTTGGGCAAACCCAGAAGATACAATTGTTCGTAGAAGTGATGGGAAATATGAATTACCATATTCTCCAGGATCTACAATTCAATTGAGACAATGCGACTATGTTACTCCTCCTGGTGGCGACGAATTTAGACCAAAAGAGGATACCGAATATATTGCCCCACAGCCACCAGAAAATTATAAAAATATTATTCGAGGATTGTCTCCGACCACTCAAACTGGAAATTATCCAGTTATGCTTTACATTTGTGAAGTTGAAATATTGAATCCTGGGATTGGGTACACTTCAGAAGACAAAATTAAGATAACTCCCGACAATGGCGCACAATTGTCTCCAAAATTTGATTCAAATGGTGCACTTATAAGAGTAGATATTATTAGTGGTGGAATAGGATTCACGGAGTTTCCACAAATTACGGTAGAATCTAAAACTGGGTTTAATGTCCAAATAGTCGCAAAACTTTGTGTAAATAGAATTGGAGATCTAATAGAAGAAGATCCTAATAGATATTCCGGACAACAAATTATAAGTGTAGTAGATTGCGTTGGTAAAAATTAATGGCACAAGGAACTAATGTACATACAAGGAGAATAGGAAATAAAGATGGCGAAATTAGATTTGGCAATATAGATTTAGATAACACCTTATCTGGAGTCAGCATTCGTAATGGATTTCCATTTCCAGTTGCACATTACATGCAAATGGATTCCACTGGAACACTTGCTGGTGGAACAAAAAATCGTTGTCCTGGAGTATATCAAATAAAGTGTGGAGATTATCCAGTTAATGATGTTGCATTTGTTTTACATGCAGTTGATGGTGACATCATTATTGGTGCACCTAGTGGTAGAGTTAGAATTTTTGGTGAAACTGTTGATATAATTGCAACTGGTGGTGGTTCATTAAAAGGAAATATAAATATCTCAGCAAATAATAATGTTAATATTGATGGAAAACAAATCAATGCTAAAGCAACAGCAGCAATGAAATTTGTGAGTTCTGGTGTTGGTCATATTACAGTTAGTAACAATTTATATTTGACCGCATCATTTATAAAGAATGGAACTTCAGATTCAGTAAAAATTCCACCTTCTTTTACTGGAAATACTGGTCCATCGGAAATAAAACAAACTTTAGAGAAAATATTATCAACATTCTTATAATTTATGTCAGCAGAATATGATGCAATTAATGTCAGTGATCAGGTAGCTATATCTGCAAATCCTACTGGCATTGGACCACCAATTCCCATTCCGATTACATTTAATCCACTTAGTGGATTTTTGCATGTAAGTGGCGCATCATTGTTTGGAAATCCAACGGTATATCCTGCTCCATTGGGAAATGTGATGATCGGACGCAGCTCTGATCTTAAATTAAAAGCATTGCCAATGCTTTATGTGAGAAGCACTCCAGATCCCCCCACTCCTAGAGATGTAATTTTAGGTGATGAGATAGGTCCAGTTGGAATATCCGTAAACTCACTGATAATCAATGTACTGAATGCGAGCACAATCACAGTCATTTCTCCATTATCCTATTGGACTGGAATAAAAAATTTAGTTGGTGCCGAAACAATTACAGGAGCAAAAGCACAAACTGGAGCAGAAGCAAGATCTGGAGCAAAAACAATTAATGGCGCAACTGTCATCAATGGTAGTTTGGATGTAGTTGGTAGACTCACTTGCTCAAATGTTTCTCTGGTTGGAACCATTAATGTTCAGGGATGGAAAGAATTTGATATCCCACACCCAACAAAGCCAAATCATAGACTCTCTCATGCATGTTTGGAAGGTCCAGAAATTGGAGTATACTATCGTGGAAAATTAATAAATGACAACATTATCATTCTTCCAGATTATTGGAAAGGATTGGTAGATCCAGAATCAATTACGGTTCAATTGACTCCTCATGGAGTTTATCAAGAACTTTATGTCAAAGAAATTCAGTGGGGATCTAGAGTTATTGTTACAAATAATTCAGGAGGGCCAATAAATTGTAGTTACACTATTTTTGGAAAAAGGAAGGATGTCCCAGATTTGGAAGTAGAATATGTTGGAACTGAAATGAAAGGAGGAAAATAATGGCAGTCTCAAAAACATTAAAGGACGACATCAGAAAAAAGAGAATACAAAAAGAAGAAAATATCAAAAATTTCAAACAAGAATTATTAGTAGTTGATGCAGAAAAAGAACCTTATGATGATGCAGTCAGAACATTAGACCTTGATATACTTTCTTCAATTGATAAAGTCAACCAGGCCATATATGACACTCAATCTGCATACCAAAATAGAATTAATTCTGGATGTTATAGTGATCTCTTCTGGAGAGTCACTGGATCAAATGGGAGTGGATTGAATTTAATCGTAGACCAATTAAATCCTGTTGGATATGGGTATTCTGTCATTTATGTCGAACCAGTCACTGGAGTAGCGACAACATTGGAATCGACAACAAAGGTTGGTTTAACGACTCAAAATTTATATGGGCTGAAATATTATAACCAACCCTACTTAAAAGATATTGGCGATACCACTTTGGGAACTTTTATTGGGCAAATTGGAGTTGGATCTACGATCCTTAATATCATATCACAAACACCAGAAGAATTAATTGTTGGATTTGAGACTGGTCAAGTAATCACAAGCTCGAAAGCTGGTGTTTTTCCGTCTCCCACAAATACTATTGTTGGATTTGGAACTACTGTGGTGACAGGATTTTCAACGGCAATAAACGAAATTATTGGAATTTCTACCGATATTTTTTATACTACTTCTATTATATTAAAAGATTCAACTATAGGATTTTCTTCTCTACCAGAAGCAGATGGTTCTTATGTTAATTACACAGTTGTAATACAACCTGAAGACTTTGAAGCACAAAAACCAAGATTCAGATATAAAGTAAAATTTACTAAAAATCCATATTCTCCAGAAACAATAGGAATATTAGATGCATCTACTGCTGGCACTGGATATAAAGTAGAATTAGATAATTCTGGATATCCATCAGCAGTGCAAGATTGGAAACCAGAATTAAAAGGAGTAGAAAAACAAGGAGAGAAAGTTAAAGAACCAAATGTTGGTGCAGATAAAATATATTTTAAAACAGGATTTGTATATCGCCCTGTTGTTGGTGGGAGTCCAGCTCCCAAAGGAACTACTTTGACTGGAATTGCAACTGCAACATTACCTTTATATTACGAATCAACTCCATCTTGTTCATCGTCAATCAATAATTCCATAACATCAGCCACAAATAATCAAACCGAAAAAGAAAATGCATTAAATGGTCCATGTGTTGCAAATGTAGAAGATGCTGCAAATGGAATAAGAGACGAAAGAAATGAATATTCCTTAAGAATATGGGGAATGAGACAATCTATTGGAAATCAAAATGACGAATTAGATAAATTGGAGGCACTTGATACATATATAAATCAGAAGTCATCAGTCATTGATGGTGAAACCTCATCAAATTGTGTATAATCATGAAAAATACTAGTTACCAGACCACAGATGCCACTGTTTCGGTTCGAGGAAAGGTTGTACATTCTACTGTAATAAATCTTCCGGAGAATTGGAAGGACTCAATCGACCCTAAAACAATTACCGTAATATTGACTCCAATTGGCGCACACCAAAATTTAATTGTTAAAAAAGCAAGCTCCCAAGAAATTGAAATACAATCAAATGGTAGCATCCCAATAGAATGTTATTATTATGTATCCGCAGAACTAAATATTTAAAAAGAACTGAGAAATGGCGTATCAAGGCATATCAGTAGGAACCACTCCAAATGATGGAACTGGCGACAGTTTATATGATGGGGCACTAAAAATTAATAGCAATTTTTCTGAAATATATAAAACATTCGGAAATGGAGATGTACCAGGAAGTTTATTGAGGCCAGTAACAACGACCTCTATAAATAAGACATTACAAAATAATGAATTTTGTACTGTTACTTCATCAGGAGTGACAGTAACTTTACCTCCTTTCCCTTACAGCGGAAATGAAGTTTCTATTAGTATAGGTGATTTTACTAACACTACTATTGCCAGGGGATCTTCTGCTACGATTATGGGACTAGCCGAAAATTTAACTATTGATTTCCCTTATGTTGCTACAAATCTAATTTATTCAAGCGCAACCAACGACTGGAGAATAAAATGAGTCTTTTAAGTCAATTTATTGGTGGTGGGTTACTACCATTCAAAATAAATCCTACTGCCCTACCTCTTGAAATTTTAATCGTTGGTGGCGGTGGAGGTGGAGGAGCATATTTTGGTGGTGGCGGTGGAGCAGGCAGAGTTATTTTTACATCAGATATTTTAGTTCTTCCTGGAGTTCCATATACAATAACGGTTGGTGCGGGTGGAGCCGGTGGAGTTTGGGGATCCGCATATCCTGGAACTACTGGGACAGATTCTTATTTTTCTAAATTATCTTCTCAAGGAGGAGGAGGTGGTGGAAGTGCAGCCGGAACTTCGCTTATAGGTAAGTCAGGAGGTTCTGGTGGTGGTGGTGGAAGTGGATATTCTGGAGGAGGAGCTCTTTATCAATCAATTGCAAGCTATAATTTTGTTTCTTCTGTAGATTCTGCTACTTTTTTAATTAGTTCTGGAAATAATGGAGCAACAGGAAGTACTGGTGGAGGGGGAGGCGGTGGTGCCGGAGTATCCGGGAGTAGCGTTTCTTATGGTGGAAATGGAGGCGACGGACTTCAATATTCAATCACAGGAACTCCAACCTATTATGGTGGAGGTGGTGGTGGTGGATGCTACTATCCATATAGATCAGTAGCTGTTGGTGGACAAGGAGGCGGTGGAAATGGAAATTGGTATACCACTCCTGGTAGTAATGCAACTACTAATACTGGTGGTGGTGGTGGTGGATCTGACCAATATGGATATAATGGTGGAAATGGAGCATCCGGAATTGTAGTTGTTGCCTATAAAAATACCTACTCCGAACCAACTTCCATAAGTGGTACTTACAGCACTCCTTCTCGTGCTGGTTATAGAGTTTACAGGTTTACTACTTCTGGTTCAATTACATTTTAAAAAAATATGGCCCACTTTGCACAAATTAATCAAGAAAATCAAGTTCTTCAAGTGATTGTTGTTGGAAATGATGATTGTAAAGATCAAAATGGACACGAATCAGAAGATGTAGGAATTTTATTTTGTAAAAAACTTTTTGGAAATGAAACAAATTGGAAACAAACAAGTTATAATAGCAATTTTAGAAAAAATTATGCCGCAATTGGATACTTTTATGATTCAGTAAGAGATGCTTTTATACCACCAAAACCCTTTGAAAGTTGGTCCTTAAATGAAAATACTTGTACATGGGAAGCTCCAGTAGCAGCTCCAGCGCAAAAAGATGATAATTTTATTTCATATGTCTGGTCGGAACAAGAACATAACTGGAAAATTTATAATCATTCAGATTGAGCTTGACAGCCCCCCCAACGAGTGGTATGATGGAGTGCCAAACCAAGATTTAAATGGAAGAAGAATATCTGACAAGATGTGTTGTGGATCCATTGAAACGAACTTTCAATCTCTATTCGAGCGAGGGTTCAGAAAAACAAGTGGCATGTGAAACCGTAGACCAATTCATGAATGTGTTAAACTTGGTCCGTATCCTAATTGAAGATGAGGATACACTTGTTTATGTCAATCCATTATGAAAATCAATTACAAAGACCTAAAAGAAGTCCCAGTAAAGACAACTCCACAAAATGTAAAAGAAGCAAATGAAAGTCTATTTTATTCAAAAATGAATCTACCAGACGCAGCAAAACATTGTGGCATGAACATTAAAGAAATGAAATTGACTTTCTTCGAATATTTAAAGTATAATCCAGCAACATACAACCAATAAATAAACAAAAGTAAAGGAACTATTCTATGGAATACAGAATAGAAGCCAGGTATGTTTGGTACGAATCTGGAACAAGAATCGTTCTCATGTATTTTATAAATTCGGTTCCTTTTACTTTTGATGAATTACCAGATGAGTGTATAACTGATTTGGAATTAATTAAATTAGCAGACAATGAAAGAAGATTTGATCCAGAAGATCTATACAAATCTTCTCAATATTTAATTCTAGAAGAATGTCATCCTCTTATGTTCGAACTAGAATTAGAAAATCCAGAAATGTTGCCTATTGATTAATGCCGAATTAGCTCAGTGATAGAGCGCCATACTTGTAATATGGATGTCATCGGTTTGATCCCGATATTCGGCTTGAGTTCTTTAAAACTCTAAAATGTCACTTATTTCACAAACAGACCGCCAAATGGTCATTGAAGCACTTGAATATTATGTTCAAAAACTTAAAGACGATGATTGCACACAAGCATCCATCAATGCTTTCCAAACTCTACTCAACTGGATCGAATTGGAGCACTTCAAACATGAGGATTAATTTGTGGTTCTGTCCAGAAATGAAACAATGGCGGTGGACCCTCACAGACAACTCTAGGCCAATTTGTAAACAGGAATCTGGACAACAACCACATCTTCGTGACGCAATGAATGATGTTTCAAATACTGTAGAATATATGATGGAATGCAAACAAAACTAAGTAGTAATACTCAATTATAAGATACATAAAGTATATCACGATTATATTTCTTATGATTAACTCATTAGAAATTTCTACTTTTTTATTTCTATTGTTTATTATAATTTCTTTATTTCGCCCCTCTAGTTAGGGGTTTTCTTGTAACTAAATAAGTCATAAGGAATTTATAAAGATAATAAAATGGGTCTTTCAAGATTAGAAAATTTCTTGCGTGCAATAAAGGGAACTATCATATATGTTGACCCTAACGCATTGGATGCAACAGACTCAATTGAAAATACTGGAACTTCACCAACAAGACCGTTTAGAACTCTACAACGCGCATTGGTAGAGGCAGCAAGATATTCTTATCTCCCTGGCCAAAATAATGACAAATTTGGCAATACTTCCATTGTTTTATATCCAGGGGATCATTTAATTGATAATAGGCCAGGTCTTATACCAAATGGTTCTAGTTTTCTTTTTAGGAACGGAACTACAACATCTAATTTTGATCAATTTTCGTTAAGAACAAATTTTGATGTCACCGCTGACAATAATGATCTATACAAATTGAATTCGGTTCATGGTGGAGTGATCGTTCCCAGAGGTACATCAATTGTTGGGATGGACCTACGAAAGACAAAAATAAGACCAAAATATGTACCAGATCCAACTGATGATACAATTGATCATTCTGCAATTTTTAGATTGACTGGCGCTTGTTATTTGTGGCAATTTTCAGTATTTGATGCCGATCCAAATGGACAGTGCTTTACAAATTATACCAACTTGAAACTTGTCCCAAATTTTTCTCACCATAAGCTTACAGCGTTCGAATATGCTGACGGTATTAATAATGTAGCTTTGGATGGAGTGGGCACATTCGAAAGAACTGATCTGGAAATGTATTATGAAAAAATTAGTATCGCATATGGCGATTCTAGTGGAAGAAAAATTGAGCCTACTTATCCAGCGACCATAGACATCCAGCCTAAAATTGATGAGTATCGAATTGTAGGTTCAAAAGGAATTCAAATTGGAATTACTAGCATTACCGCTAGTAATTCCAAAATTACAGTAACATTAGATAATGATTTTGAAGATGTTCAAGTCGATACTCCAATCAGAATTGATGGTGTATCAGTTGCTGGGTATAATGGACAATATGTAGTAAGTAGTGTACTGGCAGCAAATAAAATTCAATATAATGTTTCGGAGACTCCAATTATTGCAAATGGAGGTTCTGGTGGAACACTATCAGTAGTGGCAGATACAGTAACTTCTGCTTCTCCTTATGTCTTTAATATATCATTGCGTTCTGTATATGGTATGTCTGGATTACATGCAGATGGATCAAAGGCAGATGGATTTAAAAGTATTGTTGTTGCGCAATTTACTGGAATCTCACTACAAAAAGATAATAATGCATTCGTAAAATATAACCCAGCAACTGGTCTATACGAAGATAGAACAACATCATCTACGGTAAATCTATATTCAGATTCACTTGCTCGCTATAAACAAGGATATGTTAATTATCATGTCAAGGCTAGCAATGGCGCAATCATTCAGGCAGTATCTATTTTTGCCATTGGCTATGCGGAACAATTTGTGGCAGAGTCTGGTGGAGACCAGTCAATTACGAATTCAAATTCCAACTTTGGCGCAAAATCATTAGTATCAAAAGGATATAATGTCAATGCGTTCACAAGAGATGATGTTGGATATATTACTCATGTTATTCCACCACAAAAAATTCCAACAGAACAGACATCAAATTTCCCATACATAGAATTTGATGCCATAGATGCAACAAAAACACTATCAGTTGCGAGTTCTAATAGACTTTATCTTTATAATCAAACGAATCAATCAAATAGACCTTCAAATATCATTGATGGATATCGAATTGGTGCCAAACCAAGTGATACTTTGAATGTATTGATATCTGGACAAGAATATGGTGCTCCTATAGTGATGCAAGGAATTTCTTTGCAGACTGACTATGAGAAAGTTTATAAAGTAAAAAAGAAAGCAAACGGAATCAATAATGAAATTAATTCTAACACTATCACATTAACAGGAAATCACGATTTTATTAATGGTGAATCAATAAGAATTATTAGTTCTAATGGATCATTGCCAAATGGAATTGAACATAATAAAATATATTATGTAATTACAAATACTACTCTTAGTGTTCTTGGCGCAAATCAAATCAAATTAGCTAAAACATATAATGATGCACTTAATGGAGCAAATTCTTCATCTGATATTGATCTTTATAGTTTAGAAACGGGAAATCTAAAGGTAATTAGTAGAGTTTCGGACAAAAATTCTGGAGAAGTTGGACATCCTGTTCAGTGGGATTCTACTAACAACCAATGGTATATTCAAGTAACAAGCGCAAATCAGATTTATACTAAACTTTTGTCCGCTGGAATAAGCGTAACAGCAAGAACATACATTAAAAGAATAGTTGATACCAGAGGATTAAATGACAGGATATTCAAATTTAGATATGTAATACCGAAAGACTCAACCATAAAAGGAAGACCTCCATTAGATGGTTATGTTGTCCAAGAATCAACCTCAAATAATTTACCCTCTTTATCAGAACTTTCCGCTCAATTTAACATTGATTCTAGTACAATTTCCAATTCGGATAGCATCAAAAATCCCAGAATTATATCTAATGCCTCTTACTCCGGAGAAACTGCGACAATTACCACTGAACTTCCACATAACTTATCTATTGGATCCCAAGTAGAAATAAATCAAATTATAAGTTCTTCTAATCTAACTGGGTTGGACAACTCTGGCTATAACGGAACATATACAGTAATATCAATTCCAAATTCTTTACAATTTACATATAATAAAACACCAAATCCTGGAACATTTTTGAATTTAGTTTCTTTGCGCGATAAAAATCTTCCTCATTTCTCTCGCAAAAAATACAAAGAAACATATTACATTTACAGAAGTGAGCAGATACAAGAATACATTAAAGATAAGCAAGATGGAATATATCACATCATATTGGTCAATAGCTCGAATTCGCCTACAGTAAGTGAATTCTCTGACTTGAAATTCTCTCAACCAATTCAAAATTTATATCCCCAAGAAAATAGAGACAATTTAGATTCAGATCCAAAATCTTCTGTGTCATATGCATTGCCAGAACCAGTTGGACAAGTGGTAATAGACAATCCACAAAACAGTATCACAAAAGAAACTTTTGAAAAATTTGTTAGCGACCACAAAATAGGATTTGGCGTTACTGACATAAGATCGTCTTCTACTGGAACTGCACACACATTCTATACTAACATAGATCATGGATTAAATGGCATTTCCGGATTAACAATAATTTCCTCTGGTGCTGGCTATGGAAGTGGTGCTGGTGCAGACTTATATAATGCTCGCCTCGTTGGGTTTGCTGGATCTACTGTAGGAGAAAATGCTACTGCACTCATCCGTGTAAATGCGACCGGCCAAATTACCAACATAAAAATAATAAATCCAGGTAGTGCATATGGAGTTGGAAATACTCTATCTGTTGTTGGCGTTGCTACCACAAATTCTCATGTAGTTGGGGTAGTGAGTGTAAATGCAATTGTCAATTCCGCAAATGACATCGTAACAATAGATGGAATTAAAGAAGACAATTATACACAGTATAATAATCTTTATAGAATTACTGGGATTTCTAGTAGTAGAGCAATACAGGTAGCATCGGCTTCCACTATCACTCCGGTACCAACTGCGGGAATTTCTACTGAAGTCAATACTAACTCTATAATTTCTCAACTGGGTCCCAAGGCATTATTAGTTTCTTCGCTTACTCACCAAACAGGTTCTAGGTCTGGCATATTAACTACGACCACTGCCCATGGACTGAGAATCAATTCCAAAGTTAGATTATTTGATCCAACAAATCAGAGATATAATGATGATTTCATAGTAAATAAAATCAATAGTGTATTTTCATTTAATGTCAATTTAGGATTTACCACAACAAGTCAACTCGACAAAGGTACATTCTATGCATATACCCACACATACTCTTCAAATTCTGGATCCATATCAAAAGAAGAAGAGAAAAACACTTCCAGAATAATTCCAACTTATTCTGGAATTTCTGCTACATTATCTTCTGGAGTTTCTATTTCCAGTTCAACTATATCTATCACTAATGCGACAACAACTGGCTTAAAAATTGGAGATTTCATAATAATTGATAATGAAATTTTAAAAATTAAACAAACAATAACTTCAAATATAGTTTCTGTAATTCGTGGTGTGTTGGGTAGTCCCATCGAAACTCACAGTCTTAGTTCAGTAGTTAGAAAAATTTCTCCAGTTCCCATAGAATTAAGAAGACATTCTATTTTGCGTGCTTCTGGACATACTTTCGAATATGTTGGATTTGGTCCAGGTAATTACTCCACTGCATTGCCAGAATCGCAAGACCGACAAATTAGTCCACGAGAAGAATTGCTATCGCAATCTTTCAAAACTGATGGTGGAATTAATGTATTTACTGGAATGAATAATGATGGAGATTTTTATATTGGAAATAAAAAGGTTAGTTCTGCCACTGGACAAGAAGAAGTTTATGATGCGCCAATACCTACTGTAACTGGAGAAGATACTGTAGATAGATTTGATATCTCCAATCCCATTGAAATTAATGTTACTAGATCCATTCAAGTAGAGGGTGGACCAAATAAAGAAGTAATTTCCAAATTTGATGGTCCTGTGATTTTCAACAATAAAATTACATCCACATCTGAAAAGGGCATTGAAGCTAACTCTATCTTTATTCAAGGATCATCTGAAGTCTCCAGAAAGATTAGTATAGGAAATACTGTTCCAGTCGTCATAGGAAACACTGGAGATATTGACTTCAATACTGTACCAAATAATGGAGAAAATGCTGGATGGATATTTACTAACCAAAATGAATGGAGAAGATTTGGGCCAATTCAAAATTCAAATGGACACTATAGTGGAATATGGTCTGGCACACATTATGGAACATATTATGGAGATGGTTCTGGATTAAGTGGATTGGATCCAGTATGGAAAACTAGCCCAACCGGAATTCACACTTCCAGTAATGTTGGGATAGGAACTACACAAGCAAGTTCAACTCACAAATTGGAAGTTATTGGATCTACAAATATTAATGGAATTCTCAATGTGGGTGAAATTATTGAGAGAATTACAGTAGATACTTCTACAGTTCTAGGTAGTACCGTAACTGTAGCATCTCCTCTCAATATCAATTTGAATGACAATAATGTATACTATTACACCATATCTGCAGTTGGAAATTGGGCAATTAACTTTATATCTAGTAATTTGCAATCATTAAATGAATTCATGAAAGTTGGAGAGACCTTAACTGTTGCCGTTATGACTACACAAGGAGGGACTGCATTCTATAATCCTTCTGTTTTAATTGACAATACTTCTATTAATGTATTTGAATATGGAGATTTGTCAATTACAGAAGGAAATCCAAATGGAATTGACATGTATACCTATGTAATCATCAAAAAATCCAATTCAGGAACAATTAGTGATAGATTTACAGTATTGCGTTCATTGTCACAGTACACTCAGCAGTAACTAAAATGCCACTATTAGGAGCAATTGGCAATGCATCAGAGTACTCCTATAGGGGTACTTATGATAACAATCCAAAAATAGTATTAAATGATTTAGTTGATGTAGATCCAGGCGGTATATACGAAAGTCCATTGATACCAGTTAAAGACATTAACTACAAGGTTCCAATTTCAATTAGTGGTGCTGGCGAGTACTACATAGAGAAAACCAACTTCAAAAAAGTATTCAATAGCACCAAAATAACATTTGACCAAACATCTACTACATTTGATGCAGATTTTCCACTCCCAACATATGGTACTCAACCATCTTATGTTAGAGTAGATGAGCTAATAGGTCTTAGAGTTTTGGGAGTTCCGCCAAATATAGTTAATACAAATTTAATTATAGTTAGTAGAACTCCAGTAGAATATTCAATTTCTTTGAATGGAAATGTACCATTAGATTTAAGAACTGGTCCATACGATCTTACAGTAAACGGTAGTACACAAATAGATGATAGAGCATTTCAAGGAACTGGAGTTGGCACAGAATTTTATGGGAGATCTTATAATACTATTGTAACTATAGGAAAAGAGCAATACACTTGGAAAGTAACAACTAAGCAGGCAGAATCTCCATCAAATTTATCATTTAATAACATTACTAATGTCCAATATTCAACTGAAATTATTAGTGGTACTTATGTTGTTTCCGGATTAAATCCATTATTTAATTATAGAGCAGAGATACTTTCAACTGAAGGAGCATTTAGTATAAACTACAATGATTTTGTTACATCTGAAATAGTAAAGAATTTAGATATATTGAGGCTGAAAGTCAACTCTTCTGGATTTGACAATGGAGAAAAAGCTGTAACAATTAGAATTTCTGTTGATGGAACTAATGGAACCGTAGGCTCTGCATCTACTACATGGTTAGTAAGAACACTGGATAATACGCCATCAAATTTATCTTTTTATAGTGTTCTAAATGCTCCATTAAAAGCTCTAGTTTTTAGTGAGATAATAATTGTTACTGGACTTTCGAATGGAATTTACTTTGATGTAGACATTGTTTCTGGTCGCGGAGCATTATCCGTAAATGGCAGTGGATTTGTCACATCAGCAAAGATAAGAAATGGAGATAGATTACAACTACGACTTATCACTTCAAATAATTGGTTGGAACCAGAAAATACCGTAGTAAGATTAGGAAATGCTACAACAAATTGGCTGGTCACAAATAGATCAATCGTAGCAAATTCTGACCCAAATGCTTCATATTTGATTTACGCTTTCCCACTAGAAAGAATTAATCAATTCAGAGATGCTAGTCCTGAGGTCAGAACAAGTAGTTCGTTGCCTTTAGGATTGAGATCAACAGCATCAATTACATCAGTTACTGGAAGAAGTAGTCCATCAATATCGAACGAACAGAGTAAATATTATTTGAGTTCTTATAAATTAGCAAAAGGAACTTCGACAAAACAATTTGAAGTAAATTACTTAGCGATAGATACTGATTCTACTCAGGCTTTGGGGCTAAGTGATTTTACTATGGAAATGTGGATAAGGGCCAGTGAATTTAGTTTTGGCGGAGAAGTGGGAATGTCAATATTTTACCCATCATATATTGACAATAGAAATGCTAATGATTACTTCTTCCAATTGTTCCTTAAAGGAGATAATTGGGCAAATAGTTCTGGATATAAGCGTGGAATTCTATTGGGATATCCTGATTCTAGTGGTATAGTACGAACAATATGTGAAACATCTTATCAAGTTTTTACGACAAATACTTGGCATCATGTTGCTTTGACTAGGAGTGGAAGTTCTTTCTTCATTTGGGTGGATGGAGTCAATGTCGCTAGTGGGACTAGAAGTATGAATTTAACTTCTACAAGATACAATTATATGATTCCAAATTTCCAGAGATTGATTTCCGGTGATTTTTATGTACAAGATCTAAGATTGTATAGAGGACTAGCAAAATATACATCGAGATTTAGTCCAGCCACTTCTGTACCTTCTATTATGGAGCAATATTCACCATAAATAAAAGAAAACTATAAAAATGGCTAATAGATATCCATTAATATTTGATCCATTAGATAATAAATTAAAAGAAATCCCTTCTGGTGATAATTTAAATCTCACTGGATCTGGAATTGTTGGCGTTTCCTCTATTACTTGTGGTGGGATAATAACAGGAAGACAGAGATTTTCTGTTTACAATAATGTAGTAGTAACAACAAATGTCACTCTGACTGCAAGTGACATGAATAAAGTATTGTTATTAAATACTTCTGCAGAAAGAACTGTCATTCTTCCCATTGGATCATCTATTGAAGTTGGTGATTGGATTCGTATTGTTGATGTTGGAACTGATGAAACTAATACTGGTAATGCATATAAAAAAAATATAATAATTGATCCAAATAATGCAGACAGAATTCAAGGTGGCTCTGCTGGTGATACTTTAATTATGGATGTTGACGCTCAAGCATTGACATTGATGTGGTGTGGTTCTACTTATGATTGGCGTATTGTAAACTAATTAAGGAGAACCAGAAATGCCCCAATACTCATCCTCTTTTAGAAATAATATTCGTCGTGAAAGAATCACAGATGGTACATTTGTTAGAACATTGACCATAAATCTAACAGATTATGGTACAATCTCATCAACAAATTATGAAGCGAATGGCGATCTAGTTAAAAGAGCATACAGTGATATTACCAATCGTGTATATGATCCAAATGTTTTGGTCCAGTTGAATGTTCCTGCAGGTGATTATTATTTTAGAGGAACTGCTGATGTCAATCAGAGTATTGTTTTTGAGTCTCCACAAGGAGGACAAGTCAAAATTGTTGGTGCAGGTACAAACGGATCGAGGCCACTTTCAACGACACTAGCATCACAAACAAAAGCACAGAATTATGCATCTATATCGAATCATTGGAGAACGAGATTCCATTTTTCTTACAATGGAATTTACTATAAATCACAACATGGTGGCACTTATGGTGTTGGTGGATTTTCTAATATTGCGTTTTTTGGTACTTGGATTGATTCTCCAGGGAATCAATTGGCAGTTGGCAGTATAGATAGCAGAGGATTTTCTGGAAGTGCCAGGCTTGAATATTGTGCATTTCATGGATTTAATGGACCAAGTGCAAATAGTACTGGAATTCTTGCGGATAGTTCAATAATTAGTGCTTATTCTATTATTGTCTCCAATTGTAATAGAGGAATACAAGCATCAACTGGGGGTTCTTTTGCGTCTTACAGTGCAAATACCGATTCAGATAGAGATATAATCGCTAATATTAATGAGCATGGCATTATTGCTTTTGATAATTCAGTAATAAGATTGGGAACAGGAGCACATATCAGAAATACTGGAGGTTATGGAGCATATGCATTTTCTTGCTCTAATATAAGTATTGAAGGTAGTTCAATTTCTGGAAATGCTTTATCTTCAGTATATGCATATCCAGGAACATCTTCATACATAGATACATCTACCGGAGCACCATAAGAACATTCCATAAGTATAAATAAAAAGAAAGGGGATAGTGAACCTTAGGAGAAACAATGGGAGTAGACAAAAATTTCGTTGTTAAAAACGGCCTTGAGGTAAGCGAAAATTTAATCTATGCTGATGCGGACGCACAAAAAGTTGGCATAGGAACAACATCCCTAGAATATGCCCTAGAAGTCATAGGGGATGTATCATTTACTGGACAATTGCTCACTCCACCAGAAGTAAGTGCTGTTGGCTCTGTTTCTGGAATTGCGAGTGCTACATCTCCTCAATTTATAACTGGAATTAATACAAGTAGTTTTAGAGTATATGATTTAGTTGATGATGGTGTCGGTGGTATAATAGAAACTGGAACAAAGGTAGTTTCAATAGGGATCAATAATATACAAATTGATCCGTCGCATACTAGAACTTCCGGATCCGGATCAGTAAATTTAACTGTCACTAGATCTAAGTATTCCGGAAATAAAGATGACATTTTAGTTTCTGGTGGACCAGGAAGTTCTCCTGTATGGAAACCACTCACAAGACCAATTGTTTCTACATCATCAACTTCCTCTGTTAATTACCCAGTATTTGCATCTGGTGCTGGAACCACAGTTGTAAATATCAACACAAATAAATTATCTTTTAATCCATCTTCTGGTAACTTTGGTATAAACACATCAAATCCAAAAGTTACTTTGGATGTAGATGGTGATGCAATTTTTACTGGTGTTGTCACAGCAACTACTTTTAATGGAATCGCATCAACATCAATAAATGTAATCGGTGGCATTGGATCAGTAACACAATTAACTGTTTCTGGGATAGCCACAGTAGGATTTGTTTCGGCAACAAATGTATCGGTAGCACAAACTGTCATTGCAAATACAGTAGATGCACTTACATATTTTGGTAGCGGCCAAGCTTTATCTGGAATCGTCACACAAATTACTGCTGGTATAGGAGTTAGATTATCCCCCACAGAATTACCAGGAAAAGGTGTTGTAACTGTAGACTCATATTTCCCAATTGGAAAAACCATTTTCGTCACTCAAAATGGAAATGATTCGAACAGTGGACTTACAGAAAGTGATTCCAAGAGAACAATTAAAGCAGCAGCAGCTATCGCTTTCCCAGGAGACACTATAAAAGTATTTCCTGGTGTTTATGTAGAAGAAAATCCAATATACTTATCTAAAAGAGTTGCAGTGGAGGGCACAGAACTTCGAAATTGCGTAGTAACTCCAAAGTACACTGACAGAGACTTATTTTATGTAAATAATAGTTGTCATATTACAGATTTGAGCTTCATTGGACCAGAAATGACAAATGGAGCTTCTATTGTTACATTCCAACCTCTTGCCGGAGTTGCAACTGATAGATTTTTTGATGCTGCAAGAATGATTCGTTATAATTTAGATTTCATTGCTTCCGAAACAGTAGGATACTTGACAAGTACAGATTATAAGAGTCCAGCATTCGTAATTCCTACCGGAAACCCAACTGACTGTAGCGATGACATTAAAGATGTAATGAAATCTGTTATCCATGATATTACAAGAGGTGGAAATCTCAAGTGTGTTGGTGCTGGCAAATCTTATTTTAATGATTCTGGATCACTTCTTCATATCACCGGAATAGATACAAATGGATATAGTGTAAAAGAAGCCACAATTGAAGCCCTGAGATATTCTGCAGGCATTGCTCGTTCTTGTATCAATAATGTTTCCTGGACTGGAAATTATCAATCAAAATATAGTCAAGTCAAAGATCTTGCAATGCAACCAGACATTGCAACTGGTTCCAATGAAAATATTGGGTCTTGTTCAAATGTCGTTTCTGCAATTTATTCTTGTGTTGGTGTCGTAACCACAATATTACAACAAGGATTGTCAGTTCTTGGTGCCGGAATCAATACTACTTTCCCAGGAAACTCTGGTGTTGGAATTAGTTCCGTAATTGGCATTACGAGCGCAATATATGATCACATATCTGGTGAAACTACAATACTTGCTCCAACATTATCTGTTAAATCGGGAGATATTGTAGAAGTAAGAGATCTCGTTTTCAATTGCACTTCTGGAGGTTCGATTGGAACCCAAAAATATCCATCTGGTGCTTATGGTCATCAATTTGATGTTATATCAGTCAATAATAATGGTTCTTTTGTAATCAATACTGGAGTCTCCACTATCTCTCATAATTATGTTGGAGGTGGATTTGTAGTGAATCGCTCAATTAATGTCACGAATGCTTCTTATAGCAATGCAACTGGTATTACAACTATTACTGCTCCTGGTGCTATCGTAAAAGTTGGTCAATTTGTTAGACTCCACGATCTCAAATTTTCCTGTACTAGTGGTGCCGGAACAACTACCTTATATCCAACAGGAAATCTTGGATATGATTTCAAAGTCATTCAGGTGATAGGAACCGGAACTACTTTTGTCGTCAACACTGGGGTTTCTACAATTCCACATACTTATGTGAGTGGTGGCGTAGTATTTCCACCATATTCTCCAGGTGTTGGTCCAATTACTCAAGGTCCTTATATTAGAAACTGTACAAATTTTGTTCCTGGTAGTACTGGAATGAAAGTTGATGGATTTGATGCTGAACCAGGCGATCAAGATGACATTGGCGTAACTGGAACAATGAGTGTTGACTCTTATACTCAATACAATCAAGGTGGTATTGGAGTTTCAATTACCAATGGAGCATATGCTCAGTTGGTTTCTATCTTTACGATTTGTGATGATATTGCAATATATACAGCATCTGGTGGCCAGTGCGATATCACAAACTCCAACTCTTCATTTGGCACAAAAGGCTTAGTAAGTGATGGCGTCGGAGACAATAATACCAAGTCAATTTATCGTTATACTGGCATTGCAAACACCGATGCACAAGATAGTCAATCGATCATTGAAGTTTCTGGCATTGGAAATTTGAGACCATATGACGGCCAAACATTACATTTTGGTGAGCTATATTATACAGTACAAAGTATTTCAATTACTAATGGTGGTTCTGGATACACACAAGTACCATCGGTAATTATCGACTTTCCAAATGGACCCAATGGAATTCGTGCAGAAGCAACTGCAAATATCTCCAATGGTTCGGTGACTTCTATCGATATCATTAGTACTGGTTCTCAATATAGACTAATCGATTCTCCGTCAATTGCAATTGGTGGTCCAACTGGCGTAGGTGTAACCGCAACTGCACAACTGAATTTGAATCCAATTTATTATACAGTAGAATCAGCAACTTTACCTAATGCAGGAATATCTACAGTTACTCTTAATACAAATCTAAATAATACAGTAAGTATTGGAACTACTGTTTATTTAAATCGTTTGAGTCTCCAAATTGCATCATCTCATTCATTTGAATGGGTTGGTTCAGGAAACAACATTAATACCGCAAAACCTGCTCTTGGTGGAGTGACAATTCAAGAAAATGAAGTTATCAAATTAAATGGTGGTCAAGTTGTTTATACTAGTACAGATCAGGCAGGAAACTTTAGAATTGGCGACGATTTCACTGTAAATCAATTGACAGGAACGATTTCTGGTAGAGCGGCAGAACAAAATATTATAACTACAGTAACTCCACTCATCATTGCATTAGGTAAATAAAAATGGCAGCAGTAGCACTTAACAGTTTTAAAACAATTCGAAAAAATATATCAACAAGTAGTGTTGGTATATATACCTGTCCATCTGGTGTTTCTTCTATTATTATTTTGGCTCAGGTCACCAATTTGACAGCAGATACTACATCTCAGGTTACTGCAATACATTCTCGTCCAGGTGAAACTCCAATAGATTATAAGTTCGCAAATGGTGCGTATGTTCCCCCAAATGATAGTGTGAGTTTAGTTCCTGATGGTAGATTAGCACTAGAGACTAATGACATCATTAAAGTACAGGCGACTGGAAATGATGAATTGAACATTGTATTAAGTGTCCTCGAAACAGCAAAATAATAAGTAAATGGCTAAAATAATCTCAGGAAGAGTTAAAAAAACTCCACAATCAGGAATCACGAGTGATCGATACGAATTTCTAGGTTTGGAACAGGCCGAACCGGACCTAGGAGATCCTTTAATTGGTCCATCTTCTGTTACTGCAAAGCCATATACTGGAAATTTTAGTAATTTATACTTTGTTGCTTCTGATGGATCTGGAAATCGATATTGGACAAAACAGACCAATATTATTTCTGGTGGGGTATTAACTCCAGGTGCAATTACAGTTCGTGATGAAGGAGTTGTTGTTGGTTCAGTTAACCAAATCAATGATATAAATTTTGTTGGATCTGGTGTGACCATAACAAGCCCAGCTTCTTGGGTTGGAGCGGGTTCTAGTTCAGTAGATGTTCGAATAACAGTAACTGATGTTGGAGCAGCTGGCAATATTGGTAATATTCAGTATAAAGGTTCTAATGGATTTTTAGCTGGTGCCAATCAATTCACATACAATCCCACAAATAATAGAGTGGGAATACGATCTGAATCGCCAAGAGCAGCTTTAGATGTTAATGGCGATGTAAATATTTCTGGATTTGCCACAGTAGCAAATTTAAGATCTAATGGCGCAATAATTACTTCAGATTTAACTTCGTCTTCTTCTACATTTGATACGGTAATAGTAGATGATACATTAACTACTGATATTCTTGATGTCAGAGCAATAAGTATCGAATCTTCCTTTGGTGGCTCAGGTCAGTACATAAGAACTACTGGAACTAGAGTAGAATGGGGATCAGTTGACGATTTAATAGGTGCCCAAGGCTTTCAGGGGATACAGGGGTCTCAGGGAAGACAAGGTGCTCAAGGTGCTCAAGGATTTCAGGGGATAGAAAGTACAGTTCCTGGTCCACAAGGAGCACAGGGACTCCAAGGAGTTCAAGGATCACAGGGTGTTCAGGGATCACAAGGTGTCCAAGGGGCTCAGGGAAGACAGGGTGCTCCTGGTGAAGTTGGAAATTTAGGTCCACAAGGACTTCAAGGAGTACAAGGTGCTCAAGGTGTCCAGGGAGCTCAAGGTCGTCAAGGTTCTCAGGGATTCCAAGGAGAACAAGGATTCCAAGGAGAACAAGGATTCCAAGGAGTACAAGGAGTACAAGGAACGCAGGGAGCTCAAGGTTCTCAAGGTGTCCAAGGAGCCCAAGGTGTGCAAGGAGCCCAAGGGCTTCAGGGAGTACAAGGCATCCAGGGAGCTCAGGGGGTACAAGGAGCTCAGGGGCTCCAAGGAGTCCAAGGAGTTCAAGGCTCTCAGGGATTCCAAGGAGTTCAAGGTGCTCAAGGTATTCAAGGTAGTGCTGGAACATCAGTAACAATTATTGGTTCGGTAGCAGATGTAAATGTTAATCCACCTAATAATCCACAAACAACTTTAAATACTGCTTTTCCTGGAGCAATTGCCGGAAATTCGGTTATTGATGATGCAAGTGGAGATTTATGGGTATATGATGGAGCCACTTGGAACAATGTCGGTACAATAGTGGGTCCACAAGGACTTCAAGGTATTCAGGGAGCTCAAGGACGACAGGGAGCTCAAGGAATTGTGGGAGCTCAAGGTGCACAAGGCCACCAAGGTGCTCAGGGTGCTCAGGGTGCGGCAAGTACGGTACCAGGACCACAAGGTGCACAAGGTCGTCAAGGTGCTCAAGGTGCACCAAGTACAGTTCCAGGACCACAAGGCGCACAAGGAGCAATTGGAGCAGCAAGTACATTACCAGGACCACAAGGTGCTCAAGGTATACAAGGAGTTCAGGGGTCTCAGGGAAGACAAGGCTCTCAAGGTATACAAGGTGCCGAAGGACCACAAGGAGTCCAGGGAGAACAAGGAACTCAAGGAATTATTGGACAACAAGGAGAGCAGGGAGTTCAGGGAGTCCAGGGGGCTCAAGGAAGACAGGGTGCTCAAGGTGTACAGGGTGCCACTGGAACAACAGGTGGAATCGGTTCAACCGGAGCACAAGGACCACAAGGTGCTCAGGGAATTGCTGGAGCTCAGGGATCACAGGGATTCCAAGGAGAACAAGGTTCGCAAGGAAGACAGGGTGCTCAAGGCGTTCAGGGCGCAACTGGAACAGCAGGTGGGACCGGATTAACCGGAGCACAAGGCGCTCAAGGTGCTCAAGGCGTCCAGGGCGCAGCAAGTACAGTTCCAGGACCTCAAGGTGCTCAAGGTACACAAGGTCGCCAAGGTGCTCAAGGCGCTACTGGAGCATCAGGCGAAACTGGATCCGCTGGCCCACAGGGTGCACAAGGTATACAAGGCCCACAAGGTGCCCAAGGTGCCACTGGAGCTGCAAGTACAACCCCAGGACCACAAGGTGTTCAAGGTGCACAAGGTCGCCAAGGTGCTCAAGGAGCTACTGGAACAGCAGGTGGAACCGGATTAACCGGACCACAAGGAGCTCAAGGTGCTCAAGGTTCTACTGGTGCAGCAAGTACAATTCCAGGACCACAAGGAGCTCAAGGTGCACAAGGTCACCAAGGTGCTCAAGGTGCACCAAGTACAGTTCCAGGACCACAAGGAGCTCAAGGAGCTCAAGGTGCTCAAGGTGCCAGTGGTGCTGCCAGCTCAGTTCCAGGACCACAAGGTGCTCAGGGTGTCCAGGGAGCTCAAGGTCGCCAAGGTGCTCAAGGTGCACCAAGCACAGTTCCAGGACCACAAGGAGCTCAAGGTGCTCAAGGTTCTACTGGTGCAGCCAGTTCTGTTCCAGGACCACAAGGAGCTCAAGGAGCTCAAGGTCGTCAAGGTGCTCAAGGTGCACCAAGTACAGTTCCAGGACCACAAGGAGCTCAAGGTGCTCAAGGTATCACTGGAGCTGGAAGTTCAGTGCCAGGACCACAAGGAGCTCAAGGAGCTCAAGGTCGTCAAGGTGCTCAAGGTTTTACTGGCCCACAGGGAGTCCAAGGATCACAAGGTCTTGGCGTACAAGGCGTACAGGGTGCACAAGGAATAACAGGTCCACAGGGACTCCAGGGATTCCAAGGCCACCAAGGCGTTCAAGGTACTACTGGTGCCGCCAGCTCAGTTCCAGGACCACAAGGTGCTCAGGGTGTCCAGGGAGCTCAAGGTCGCCAAGGTGATCCAGGTGTAGCAAGTACAGTTCCTGGACCACAAGGTGCTCAAGGTCGCCAAGGTGCCCAAGGTGCTCAGGGACTACAAGGACCACAAGGTGCCACTGGACCTTCGACAGCAATCAATGCGACTGATGTAACAACAAATGCAACATTCTATCCAGTATTTGTTGCTGCTGCTGGTTCCAATCAAACTCCATCTGTAAGAACTGCAGCAACAGCATTTAGTTTCAACCCATCAACAGGGACACTAACTGTTACTGGAGATGTTAACTCTGGTTCTGATATAAGGCTCAAAGAAAATATTGCGACAATTAATAATGCACTTAATACCATTGAAAACCTTCGTGGTGTTAAGTTTAATTGGAGAGCAAGTGGAAAGCCATCTATCGGCGTAATTGCACAAGAGCTCGAAGAAATTCTCCCAGAACTTGTTGATGGAGACGAAAATAAAACCGTAAATTACAGCGGCATTATTGGTGTTCTTATTGAAGCGATAAAAGAACTTAATTATAAAATTGACAATAAATAAAAATAAAAGAATCAAATGTCAGTTCCGGTAGTAAACCTCACAATTGAAAAGGGCACTGATTTTGAGGCAGTATTTAATGTCACTAATTCTGATAGTAGTATTTTTTCTCTTACTAATTATGCAGCAGCTGCAAAAATAAGAAAACACTCAACATCAACATCCCCAAGATCGTTTTCTACTTCTATAACAATAGCAACAGGGGAAATTAAAATTTCTATGGATGCTGCAACTACTTCTCTTTTATCCGCAGGTAGAAATTATTACGATGTCATTATTACTCATAATATAAGTGGGAAAATTATTAAGGTCTTTGAAGGTTCGATAATCGTTTCGGAGACTATTTCTATATGAGCATAAAAGTAACAAAGACTAACAATACATTTTCAGTAAAATTAAATAATAACAATCAATTTAAAATTACTGCCCAATCTGGAGGAGTGCAAGTGCCTGCTAAATTTGAAGACTTAGAAGATTTTGATACTACTAATTTGAGTGATAATTATATCATTATGTATGATGCATCTACTCAAAAATATACACCAGTAAATCCAGATGATATATTACTAAAAGCAGTTACCGAAGCGTCTTCTCCTGGTATACCAACAGCATTTGTCGATCAGTTGGAAGTCGATCTTGAAAATAAAATTAATCTTGATGCAGGTACTTTTTAGTTTCGATAAATAATTACTAAAAAGCATAGAGTTAGGAATGGCATCACCAGTAATTCAGTTTAAAAGAGGTGCCTTCGCTAATCTGCCCGGTTTACAGGCAGGTGAACCAGCACTTACAACAGATACTTTTGAATTATATGTTGGCATTGACAGTACAACAAATAATAATAAGTTCTTTGGTTCACACCGTTATTGGACAAGAGAAAGTAGTTCAACTGGCAGTGCAGTAAATTTAGTCGAAGGAACTTCGAATGGATCAAATTATATTTCGTTAAAAGCACCAGATTCTCTTGGTAATACCATAACTTATACATTACCAGGAACTGATGGGACATCCAATCAAGTTCTTGCTACAAATGGATCTGGGACACTTTCATTTATTGATGCAATAGTAAATTTAAATCTTGTCGGAGATGATGGAACCGATACGGTCGATCTCTTAACAGATACTCTTTCTATTATTGGTACTGCCTCAGAAATCATAACTGCAGTAACAAACAATCAAGTTCAGATTGGCCTTCCAGATAATGTAGTCATTGGTGCTGCTCTTACTGTTACTACAGCACTTGATGTTAATGGTGGCGCAGACATTTCTGGTGGAGAAACAACTCTATCATCAGCTACTATTTCTGATTTGACTTCTGGTAGAATCGTTCTTGCCGGAGCTTCCGGAGCACTTGAAGATAGTGGAAATCTTACTTTTGATGGCTCTACACTTACTGTTACCGGCGAAATTGTAGTTAATAGTGGAGTATCGACATTCAGTGGTCTAATCGATGTTAACGGCGATATAGATGTTGCGGGACATTCTGAATTAGATAATGTGAATGTTTCAGGAATCATTACGGCAACAAGTGTTGTATTTGGTTCTGGGACTGCGATTACTTCCGTCGATACAGATCTATCTGCAGTATCTGCTTCTGACGATACGCTTGCATCCGCAAAAGCAATTAAAACTTATGTCGATACACAAATTACTGCACAAGATTTAGATATTCAAGCCGATACTGGTGGAGCACTATCTATTGATCTTGACAGCGAAACATTAACAATTTCTGGCACATCAAACGAAATTGAAACATCTGGTGCGGGAAATACAATTACTATTGGTCTTCCTGACAATGTAATAATTGGCGCTGGACTAACCGTAACTGGAGCACTTGATGTCAATGGTGGTGGAACTATTGACAATATTCAGATTGGAGTGACAGGCGACAATGAAATTGATACCACTTCAGGTAACTTAACTATAGATTCTGCTGGTGGAACAGTAACAATTGATGATGAATTAATTGTTAGTGGTGATGTAAGAATCAATGGTAATGACATTAAATCTAGTGATGGATCGACTGCCATTACGATGTCTTCTACTAATGTCACGGTTGGTGGGGATCTAACTGTTGGTGGCAATGACATCAAAGCATCGGATGGAACAACTGCATTAACTCTTGCAAATTCGACAGGTGCTGTTACTACTGCAAATGACCTGACTGTTTCCGGAAACCTTTATGTTTCTGGTAATACCACTCAAGTTAATACTGCTGCTCTCACAGTAGAAGATCGCACCATTGACTTAGGTGTTGTTAATGGTGCTGTTCCCGCATCAGCAACAACTTGGGACTTGGGTATCCTTTTTAACTACAATTCAAGTGGAGCGAAGAAATCTGCAGTTATTTGGGAACACGGAGACACAAGATTTAAGTTTGCGAGTATTCTTTCTTCTGATACTAATGGTTCCAACAACGATACCCCACAACTTACAGTAACTACATTTGCTCCTATCGAAATTGGTGCATTATGGGTCACCGATTGTGCTGGAACATCTCAAGTTATTTCTTGTACTGGTTCCACAAGATACTTAGAGAACATTACTATTGACGCTGGAACTTTCTAAACTTAATTTTTAATTCATAAATACACCCAGGAGACTGGGTGTATTTTTTTTATGACTGATGATGATTTGAAATTAGTTCTTGCAAAATACCAACAGAAAGCATTTGACTTGTTTAATAGAAATATTGTATTAGAAACTCAAGTAGAAACACTCACATCAACTATAAGTACTTTGAATGTTGAGTTAGAAAAATTGAGAAAATCAAAAAGAGGTTCAAAAGTAGAAGGAGATTTTGAGTAAATGGGAGTTGCATATAATCCTCAAATAGTTACAAATGGACTTGTACTTTGTTTAGACGCAGCAAATACAAAGAGTTATCCTGGATCTGGAACCACTTGGACTGATTTAAGTGGTAGTGGTAATACTGGAACTCTTGTGAATGGAGTTGGATATGATGTAGATTCTTTGAGTTTTGATGGAGTTGACGATAGGATCGAATGTGGAACTTGGAGTGTTCCATACTTAACTGTTTCAACTTGGGTTTATAGAACATCCACTGCAACAAATCAAGGAATTTGCAGAAAAGAAGTTGGGTGGGCGGTAAGTCAATATAATGGAGTTTTGCAAGTAGCACCTGGTACAAGTTGGACTTTCTATAATACTGGATATACTATTCCATTAAACACTTGGGTAAACATAGTTTATACTTATAGTGGAACTGGAGCAACAGGTTCTCAGACCGTTTATATAAATGGATCAAGCATATACAATACTTCTGCCGGTTCTGGACCAATTTCATCTAACTCTAATCCAGTTAGAGTTGGGTATGATGACAATAGTTGGTATTGGGGAGGAAGAATAGCACAAACTCAAATATACAACAGAGCACTCTCCGCAGCAGAAATCCAACAGAACTATAATGCTCTCAAGTCGCGTAACCTCCTTGGTTCTATTTTAAATCCATTTACAAGTCCAGTACAAGCACAAACTACAGGATACCCTGCAGGAACTTATTATTTTAAATCCGGGGCAATGTCCACTGCACAACTATTGGAATATCAACCGAATTATTATGAGAGTAGACCATTCTGTTGTGTTTTTAGGTCGCCTTATCGTTCTACTGCAACTACTAATAAGATAGACTTAAATATTCCAATGGGTGGTCTTTTGGTACAAAGAGATGTATTAGATTTAAGAGCAGCAGTGTATTGGAGTACTCCAATTACTTACAATACAGTTGGTGGTGCTGGTAATAATACTGCAGATAGTGGATATTCCCCAAGAAGAGTTATTTTGGGTGGTTCTGGTGGTCACGGTATTTTCGCTACAAATCAAACTCAATGTAATTGGGGAACTGCTACTGGTGCTATTGGTGCTGGTTGGGATGGTAGTACTTGCGGTTCATTTCCTAATGACTTGGTTTGGGGAACTGGTAGAAGTGATACGGCAACTTATGAGAACAGAAGTGGCACTTGGTCCCATTGGATTACTTGGAACTAAATATTTCAAAAACAATGTACGATAATAGAAACTACTTAATCATTCCAACCACAGAAGTTTCCAAAGTTGACTTCACACAAGTCTGTGAAACATCAGCAGAAACTCTACGCAAATCTGTGGATGAAACTAAGACTTTTATTAAGTGGGATGGAGAAACACCTGCATTTGTTGCTGACCTTGTAGGTGCTGAAGGTCCTTATACTCACTCAGAGATTTTAGAACTATTGAGTGGTGCTGAATGGTCTGCATCAATGGAGGAAGTGTAAGTGGGATTGTCTCACAGTCCATCCATAGTAATGGATGGTTTAGTTCTTGCTCTTGATGCAGGAAATGTAAAGTCTTATCCTGGATCTGGAACCACTTGGAATGATTTGAGTGGTAGAGGTAATACTGGAACACTGACGAATGGACCGACTTATAATAGTGCTAATGGTGGTTCTTTGGTTTTTGATGGAGTTGATGATTTTGTAAATTTTAATTTTGCAAATCCTTTTTCTGAAACTGTAATAGTTTGGGTAAAGTCTGCAACAAGTATTTGGAACAGTTCTGGCTTTATCTCCTCTTCCAGAAGACAGAATGGCCATATCATTCATCCAGATGGAGCAACAAGCGGAGTTGGATTTTATATTGCTAATAGTTCTGGAACTCTCACTTATATGGGGGGTGTAACACCCTCAAATATCACAGTTCCTCAGATGTACGCTTATACCACAAATGGTTCAAATGTACATAAGGGTTATTTGAACGGAGTTGAGGTTGTCAGTTCAACCACATCTATCACAAGAACAACCACTCCTTCTTCTCAACCATGGTTAGTAGGTAAAGATGATACTTTAAATAGACACTTAAATGGAAATATCTATAATGTAATGAGATATAATAGAGCACTCACAGCAGCAGAAGTCCAACAAAACTTTAATGCCCTTCGTGGAAGATTTTCAATCTAAAAGAGGAAACTAAAATGGCAGTACACGGAGGACCAAAAGTATCAGCACCTGATGGGTTAGTGTTGGCACTTGATGCAAGAAACAATAAAAGTCATTCTAGTAATCGCTTTATTTCTTATGGAACTGGATTAACAACTCAAGGTGTAAGTTTTCAAGTGAATGGGGATGGAACATTTCAAAGAGTTGTTGCTGGAACTGTGATAGGTGGTTATACTGTAAAAACCACTGATGTTGTCTATAGTTATGCTTTAGGATCTAATGGTTGTCATTATCATGGAAGTACTGCACCAATACCATCTGGTTCTTACGCAACAATGAGTGTTGATTATTTGGTGACTGGAGCAACTAATTATCCAGTAAATTCAACTCTTATAGTTTTTGAAAATTATGGTGGTGGTGCTCTTGGTGGTAGTGCAAATGCCCCTAATAATTTACAAAATGTCTGGCAAAGAGTTACATTTACCTCTGGTCCAACAGGTTCTTCTGGAACTCAGGCAATGTTCTTATACCCTGGTGGTTGTGGAACAAGATTAGCAGACTCTGGAACAATTTATTTTAAAAATCCAAAAGTAGAATGGACTAATGTTGATACTGGTGATGGAAATTTCAGTTCTATGTCAAATCTGACTACTTGGAATGATATGAGTGGTAATGGAAATAATGGAACTTTAACAAATGGACCACAATATTATAATGATGGGTATTTAAGTTTTGATGGTAGTGATGATATTATTTCTGTTCCCGGTAGTGGCAGTTTAAATATCTCAACTACTCTAACTGCTATGGTTTGGGTGTATTATATTAGTGGTAATGGTAGAATATTTCAAAAAGATGGTCCGCCATATACCAGATGTTGGGAAATTGGTGGATATGGTGGTCAGTTTAGGATGGAAATGTGGCATTCTAATGGGTCTGCTACTATTGGATATGGTAATGCACTTGCTGTAAATGGTTGGACACATTTGGCATTAACTTTTGATGGAACTGACATAAAAATGTATCAAAATTCGGCATTAGTTTCAACTATAAATTTTCCTGGAGATATTAGAACAGATGCCAATACGCCAATTTTTCTTGGTGGGTATTGGGGCGGTGAATATTTAAATGGTAGAATTTCTAATGCATTATTATACAACAGAGCACTCACAGCAGCAGAAGTCCAACAAAATTTCAATGCTAATCGTTCAAGATTTGGAATTTAATCTCAACTAAATAATAAAAACTCTTATATAAGAGTTTCTCTACGGTTTATACCAC
>Ga0315899_10000745_pt1 | contig 38670 bp, 23 predicted proteins | sample LakEriMetagenome_2_FD_203518 | JGI IMG/M metagenome (GOLD analysis project Ga0315899, IMG submission 203518) | Freshwater fungal communities from buoy surface, Lake Erie, Ohio, United States - Buoy 4 MA112 | ecosystem: Environmental > Aquatic > Freshwater > Lake | place: USA: Lake Erie, Ohio...
GGTTCGGTTTGCAGCGGATCGGCCGTGACCCGCGTTGCGAGATCCATCTCGATGATACCGAAACATCCCGATCCCATGCCCATATCTTTTGGGATCGCGATGGAATTACGCTCAAGGATCTCAACAGCTCTAACGGCACGCAGGTCAATGGATCGACGATCTCCGAGCATCCTCTTCGAGATGGTGACCGAATTCGGATCGGCAAGAGGGAATTGCAATTCAATGCCGCTGGGGCCGATCCAAAGTCGTCGGATCGCAAGTATTTAGATCGCAGCGTTTCGATCGTCTCCGACGAATCGCTCGGAGCTTCGCAAATCATCAGCCGAGCGGACTTACAAGACCCCGTCGACGAAACCGCAGTTTTCGATCCGTCGATTCTCAAGCGAAGCGCAACGAATAAATCACCTTGGGAGATCATGTACCGCACAAGCCTAGCGGTCAGCCGAACCCTCGACATCGACCAGTTGCTCGAACAGATCATCGACTTGATCTTTCAGTGGGTGCAGTGCGACCACGCCTGCGTGATGCTACAAGACCAACACAACGGGCGACTTCGTCCCGCCTATCGCAAAAATCGGCGACCGAATTCAAACCACCAAATCACTATTAGCAAGACCATCCTCGATTATGTGTTGAAGCAAGAAGAAGGGGTCCTTACCAGCAACGCGAAAGACGATCGGCGGTGGAGTTCGAGCGCCAGCATTGAAGCGGCGGGGATATGCGAAGCGATCTGCGTACCGATGCGAGGTCGTTACGGGATGGTAGGTGTCCTGTACATCGATACGATTGTCCAAGCCACCCAGAGGTCACAAGATCCCTCACAACGAGTCTTCACCGAAGAGCACTTAAAGATGCTCATTACGATCGGGCATCAAGCTGCCCTGGCAATTGAAGATACGACGTTCTATCAAAGCACCCTTCAAGCCGAACGATTGGCTGCAGTCGGAGAGACCATCGCCATGCTTTCCCATCACGTGAAAAACGTGCTACAGGGACTGCGAGGGGGTGGGTACATGGTCCAAGAAGGGCTCAAACGCGAGGAGCTTCAAGCCATTCGAGACGGGTGGAGCATCTGCGAAAAAACCCATTCCAAGATCGAGTCTCTGGTTCTTGATTTGCTCACGATCAGCAAAGAGCGTCAACCAAATCGCCAAGCGGTAGACTTACGAAAAATCGTCCAAGATGTTCTTTCGATCGCTTCGGTTTCAGCTAACGAACAGCAAGTCACGTTGCTATGGAACCCACCGGATCAACTGCCCGATGCTTGGTGCGATGCAGAAGGCTTGCATCGCGCGATCCTGAACTTAGTGGTTAATGCCATCGATGCCACGGAAGGAAAAACGGAGCGGATCGTTACAATTCGCTTGGAACACCAAGCTGCAAAAGAAGATCGCTGCGACTTTACGATCACCGTCGAGGATAACGGTGCGGGGATCGACGAAGCGGACTTTGACCGGATCTTCTCACTCTTCGAGTCTACCAAAGGAAATCGCGGCACCGGTTTAGGATTACCCGTAACACAGAAGATCATACGCGAGCATGGAGGCGACTTGCGAGTGCAGAGCGTCCTTGGGAAAGGCACGACATTTAGCATCCACTTGCCCTGCCCGCTGACACCGCAAGGGGCATTACCAGCGAGTCCGCTTACCAACCCTCCCTCAGAAGGCTAGTAAGCATCCTATTCCAACTCGCGCCGTGACCTGCGATCAACGAACGTTATTGGGCTTGCGCCCAATACCGTCAAATCGACAGCCGTAATTCCTTCGGCCCGTCTTCTCCCGCTTGGGCGTGAGCAAGGTGCGTGTTCGCGTAGGGTGTGGTGAAGCGGTCTGCTGATCAACTTCAAAACTATTGTGACATACCAAACACCACGATTGCATTCGAGCGGTGAACCACCGACCGCGAAACCCACCGCTCCGCGCGTGACAACATCACGCACGTTGAACTTAAGCGATTGACGGACCGCAAACGGTGAGTGTTCGCCCACCTTAATCCCCCGGTCGCTTCTCTTCCCGTTGGGATGTGAATGGGAGTTACGAAAAAAGGTGCTCCGCACCAAGCACCACACAATCCGGTTCGCGGTTTTCTTTGCGTCTTTGCTTCTTTGCGTGAGCCATCCGCACCCCTCGCACGGCCACAGAGGGCCATGCTACGGGGACATGCCACGGAAAGGTCTTGCCCCCTTTCCCTCGAAGGTGACAATTTGCTGCTCAAAAACCACGTCTCCGCGTACCAATCCATATCTCGATTTGACGGTATTGGGCTTGCGCCGTGCCGCTTTCAATAACTGCACGGACTGCACTCAATACCGCTATAAACGCGGTCGTTTTCCCTCAGGTTGCTAACCCTTAAAAAGGCTACGATTACCCTTTGTTTGGCTTAATCCCGCAACCGAAAGCTTTGGTGTTCTTCACTTCTGGTTGTTTGCCTTGCAGAAGAGCTTTCACTGCATTTTCGACGTGAGGGGTCGTTGGCCCGTTTTGTTTATCGTCGAAAGCACCTTGGTAGGCTAGCTTGCCATCGGCATCGAGGACAAAGACGTGGGGGGTAACACGAGCCCCATAGGCGCGAGCAGAGTCACCGGACTTATCATACGCATAAGGGAAATTAAAACCCTTCTCTTCGGCCCGTTGTTTCATCGCTTCGACGTTTTCAGAAGAGTTCACATTGATGGCGATGAATTGCACATCTTTGCCTTCGTACTTCTTCGAGAACTCAATAAAGCGATCTTCGTAAGCGATTGCGACGGGGCAGCGATTACAGGTGAAAGCGATAACGGTAGCCTTCGCACCTTTGTTTTTCGCGAGTGAATATTCTTTGCCATCAACACCTTCGGCGGTGAAGTTCGGTGCGGAGGCACCGAATTCCAATTCAGCGGCCGGGCTCGATGCGATGGGAGCGGATGTAGCCGAGAAAGAAGCGGTTGCGGCGAGTAGTAGCCCTAAGCAGAATCGTCGGTTCATGATCGTATTTCCTTTCGTGGAATTTTGAGTGCAGTCAATTCGAATCGAAAAATGGTTGTTTGGGTATTTTAGTGTCCGGCATGGATTTTTTCCGGCTTGCAAAGGAGTGCTAGTGCTCAGTGAACCTGTGATCAGTGAACCTGTGCACGTGCAAGTAATCGAAAGCCGCGTGTTTTGCCGAGCACGAGCACGAGCACGAGCACGAGTACAAGCACGAGTACAAGCACGAGTACAAGCACGAGTACAAGCACGAGTACAAGCACGAGCACGAGTACGAGCACGAGCACGAGCACGAGTACGAGCACGAGTACGAGCACGAGTACGAGCACGAGTACGAGCACGAGTACGAGCACGAGCACGAGCACGAGCACGAGCATGGGCACGGGCACGAGTACGAGTACGAGTACGAGTACGAGTACGAGTACGAGTACGAGCACGAGCACGAGCATGGGCACGAGCATGGGCACGGGCACGAGTACGAGTACGAGTACGAGTACGAGCACGAGCACGAGCACGAGCACGAGCACGAGCACGAGCACGGGCACGGGCACGGGCACGAGCACGAGTACGAGCACGAGCATGGGCACGGGCCGTATTGGCAATTAAAATTCCCAATGAGCTCTATTAGCAAGTCGATTGCCAGGTCGAGCGGGTGCATTGTAGCAGAGAAGCAACTGGGGAGAGTAGCGGGAGAAAGTGTTCGATTGCTAGCTGTCGAGTTGGCCGTCTAGCCCATAACAAATACTTAGTTAAACTGCTAACTTGGTAACGTTATCAAACACACATCAACTGACTCCCCCTCTCAGGCCTTTTCATGAGCACGCCAGTCGATCGAATTGCAATTCCCCCCATCGAGTGGAATCGCAAGCCACACGGGATCTCCGCCGCTTACTTGCCTTGGTCCTCCCCACACCAAATCGATTTCGACTCCTACGCCCGTGTCCTTGAACACACTTGGAACTGCGGTCTGGTACCGGCTGTGAACATGGACACCGGATTCGCAAACCTACTCTCGCCCGACGTTCGGATGAACATCCTTCAGTTTGTCACCCGACAAGCCGCCGGACGGGACTTTGTCGCCGGCGCTTTTGTGGAAGACATTCCCGGCGATTTGATCCGAAACTACCAATCGCAAACGCAGCTTATCCGCGAAGCGGGTGGTTTGCCGATCGTATTTCAATCCACAGCCCTCATTGAACGCTCCCCTGATTCCATCGTAGAGGTGTATCGTAAAATCGGCGAATCGGTCGACCAGTTTCTCGGTTTCGAACTCGGTAAGATGTTCGCTCCCTTCGGTGAGATCTACTCCTTGGATACCTTCGAGAAACTGCTTGAAATTCCGTCCCTTCTTGGACTAAAACACTCATCCCTTTCGCGCTTGCAGGAATGGGAGCGACTGGCTGCACGCGATCGCATTCGACCTGAATTCCGTGTCTACACCGGAAACGATTTGGCCATCGATATGATCCAATGGGGAAGCGATTACTTGCTCGGTCTCTCCGCATTCCATCCGGAAGCCTTCGCTGTTCGCGATGCGCTGTGGTGCAATGGTGATGCTCGCTATTACGAACTCAACGACGCGCTGCAACTCCTCGGTGGCTTTGCTTTCCGTCCCCCCGTTCCAGCTTACAAACATAATGCCGCAATGTGCTTGGCCATGCGTGGCATCATCTCGATGGACTGCATCCCAGAAAAAGCTGCTGCGCGTCCCGATAGTGACCGAGAATTTCTGGAAACGCTTGTCGGCCGAATCGATGGATTGCTCAAGGACACTCAACTATGAGTCGCTTCGAACATCTTCGCCACAAACCACCAACGACTCTGGAACGCGACCGGGAACTGATCCTGGCTCTCGCTCCTATGCGGAGCAACGTCAACCTCAGCCGCATCGTTCGCTTGTGCGGCTGCGCTGGGATCCGCAAGTTGATTCAGTGCGGGGCAGGGAAGGTCGACCGCGAAATCGCACGCGATGCGATCGACTACGTAGAAATCGTGCAACGCAGAAGCCTTGCTCCAGTTCTGAAACAACTCCGTGAGGAAGGCTATACGCTAGCGGGATTGGAACAGACCACCGGTTCGCAATCGCTTTTCGAATACCGGTACCAAAGAAAAACCGCGTTGGTCGTCGGTGCAGAACGCGAAGGACTAGTCCAAGAAGAACTCGACTTGCTGCACGACGTGATCGAAATCCCCGTCTATGGCCAACCATACAGCTACAACGTCGCAACAGCCACAACCATGGCAGTCTATGAGTATTGCCGACAATTCCCGAGCGGTTGATCACCCAAACCACTCGGTCTGCATCCGGCGTAAGCACCAAACCTCAGGGAGTTATTGGGCAGCCCAATAGTCAACGACGGTAGCTTTTTCCAAATGTGGTTTGAGCAGGTCAACAAAAGCCTTGTGAGCGGGGTGAGGCAGATACTCGTCGCGATCCTTTTCGGTTTTAAAGGTCACAAAGAAACAGTGGGTCAATCCATTGTTCAAACCTTCTGGACTGTTGTTCACACCATACTCAAAGTCGGCAATCTGAGGAATCTTGGACTTCAATTCGCGAAATCCATTGACGACCTTTTGAACATCTTCCTTGGAACTGGACTCTTTAAATTGAAACAAAACGACATGTCGCAGCATGGTACTTTTCTGTGATTGAACAGGTTGTGAAGTTGCAAAAGTCGCGTCCGAGAGACTCAGGGCAAGCAAACCAGCTGTTACCAGCAAACCGGCGGTGGCTGCAAAACCAGTAGCGAGCCAAATCGAGCGAGGAAGGGACGACGGGGAAAATGGGAACATGATGAAGCTACACTTTCAGCGCAACAGGTTTCAGAATGGACTCAAGGATCTGAGATGATCCGACAGAACCAAGCCTACATCTAGGGCTTGGTAAGTGCAAGGTCGAGGGTATTGGAGCCTTCGACAAAATTGTGTGCCGCGTTATTACCAACAGCGTTGAAAGGGACGATATCAGCAGGATCGATCAGCCCTTCGATAGTAGTCTTCCCTTTTTGCGATTCTGCCATTTTCGCCATCTCTTCGGAACTTCGAACAAATGGAACTTCTTTCACGGCGATCACTTGGACAATATTCTTCCCGGGTGAGACACCTTTGGCGGAGAACTTGCCATCGACTACATCAGCCCCAACAACGCTTCCTGTTTTTCCATCTGGGGTAAACGTCACCATCCCTTTGGCGATCGGAGCTCCGTTGTAACTGACGGATCCCGAAACGCTCGCCGTAGAGTCCCCGCAACCGATAGCTGTGAGTCCCAACAACCCAACAAGCAATACAGCAACGAAAGAGGAGGGCTTATTCATGAACGGAATCCAAGGGCTTATGACGGACTGAGTGTTTAAACGAACTACGGCAATGAGACAAAACAACAAAAGCGAGACTTACTCTTCGTAAGATTCCTTCTCCGCATTTGCGGCGGTTGCAATCGCTCTCCATACCCCAGTGTCAACACTGTTCGGAATGAACCGTGTACCACCGTCGGCAAAGCAAGTCATCACACCACTGCCATGCAAACTGCGAGCGGCTGCATGCGCCAACTGCCCAGATCGCGTCCACCACGCGCTACCGCCCAAGCTCAAACAAGGAGCTTTGTACCGCGAGTCGCTAACATCCTGAGGACATGGACCGAGGATCCGGTCAGGTGCAGTGGAGTTCGGAGTCAGAGTTGCCGAGAAAAGGGATCCACCCATATTTCCGTAATGAATCTCCCCCATGACGCCACCCCACCAAGTAACGTTGGCCATCAGTCCCTCGGATAGGCACATGGTGTTCGAAAGCCCATCGGTGCAATCGCGAGAGCGAGCATGTAGCGTCTTGACGCTCGCTCCGGTGTCAACACTTTGGTTTGGCATCACGTTAAACAAGCCCATTCCCCAAGGCCCGGATGTTGCATCCGTCGGGCTTCCGTACATGTCACCTGTCCCAACGCAAGCTCGATAACTTCCACGAACAAAGCCGTAAGCATTCGTCGTCATCTCGTTCTCGGGCTGCTTGCCATCGCTAGGGCAAATAAAGATCGGGATCCGAGTATGACGCGAGGCCTTCAAACGAGGATCATCACCGATTGGACCGTTCGGACCAGGATAGGTTGCCGCGTAAGGCATCGCCCCAAGAGTAAAGAATCCGATGTAAACGTTATTCTGTTCGATGTACGGGAGGATTTGAGCGGTCCAAGTGTACGAATCCCAAATGTCATACTTCCTGGCATAAGGGAACTTGCGGTAAGCGCTCTCAAAGTTGGTACAACCAAGATACATTTGCCGGATGTTGTTCGCGCACTGGGTTCGCCGCGCAGCCTCACGTGCTGCTTGTACGGCAGGTAACAACAAACCGACCAAAATACCAATGATGGCAATGACCACCAAAAGCTCGACGAGGGTAAAAGCAGATCGCTGTTTTTTCATAGGTTCAGTCCAGAAGACGATGAGTCAAGCTTGCAGTTTTGGCCGGGTGTCTTTCGCTGTTAAGCACTGCATGGCACCCAAGAACCGCGTCGAAGCATGGCATCTTTAGAGTCTCGGTCAGTTCAGTTGTTCCGGAGATCTCTTGGTCAATTAACAAAGAAGTTCCAGCGCAAAATCACCTTTGAATGATACGGCCATGCCAGAATCGTAGCAACACGAGGGGGACGATTCCCCCCCAATTCGCCGAAAACAAAGGTTAAAATTCCGTTGTGGAATCCTAGAAGATTTCACAAACCAACCCGAACCGGGGAAAAACCCTCGACCGACGTCCCACAGCAGTTGGCTTGCAAAGGGCTGATTGCCTAGGGCTGAACCGTGCTTCCCAAGAGTTTCGCGAAAGCTCGAATCCAAGCCGGGTGGGCAGGCCAAGCGGCAGCGGTTACCAAGTTTCCGTCAACATGAGCGCTGTCGAATCGCTCGTTGGGTGCCGAATACGTCCCCCCCCCGGAGGAAACTTCGTACTGAACGGCTGGGTAACAGCAGCATTGCTTGCCAGCGAGTACCCCGGCAGCAGCCAGGATTTGCGGCCCATGGCAGATCGCTGCGATCGGTTTGTTGGCGGTCGAAAAGTGTTTGACCATCTCCAAAACCCGAGCATCGAGCCGCAAATACTCCGGTGCGCGGCCGCCGGGCAATACAAGTGCATCGTATTGGGTCGGATCAATAGAAGCAAAATCCGCATTGAGGACAAAGCGATGCCCAGGCTTCTCGCTGTAAGTTTGATGCCCTTCGAAATCATGGATAGCGGTCGCTACGTAATCGCCGGCTACCTTGCCTGGACAAACGCAATGGCAATCATGCCCGATCATCGTGAGCATTTGGTACGGGACCATGATCTCGTAGTCTTCTACAAAGTCACCAACGAGAAACAAAATCTTTTTGACTGCCATGGGAAATATCTTTCTAAATCGAGTTCGAATTCAATTGGAATATCGTGGTGGACTACTTCTGTGTCGCTTGTTGATTCGCCGGCGAACGAGAACCATCTAAGAGCGGCATCGCGCCGACCCATAGTCCGCGAATGACTTTGGTCATGTGAGGGATCTCGAGTCGTTCCCATTCATCGGTAACTTTGTGGTAGTCCGAATGCAGCGACCCAGCAGAGAAGCTATGGGCAACGACACCTTTTTCCACAAACGACCAGTTATCGCTAGAACGATATAGCATCGCGCTGAACTTCGGATGTTCGAAGATCTCGCAGCCATAAGGCTTGGCCGCCTCGCTCATCAAAACGCCCAAGTCCGATTCTCGCCAACCGGTCATCCAAATTTTCCCATTCGCTCCACCTTCAGGACGCCCGATCATCTCGATGTTGATGTTCGCGGTGATCTTTTCCAATGGCCAAGATGGGGTCGTTACAAATTGGCGAGAGCCGAGCAATCCGGACTCCTCCCCCCAGAAAGTCATGAATAGCACCGAACGCTTGGGCCGTTGCATCATCGCCCCGATCGCATCGGCGAGTGTCAAAACAGCCGTCACTCCCGTCGCATCGTCATCAGCTCCATTAAAAATACCATCGCCTGGCAATTTGGGATTCGATCCTAAATGGTCGAGGTGTGCGCTGAATAATACTGCTTGTTGACTGAGTTCTGGATCGGTTCCGCGAAGCAAACCAATCACATTTCTCATCTTTTTCTCTTCCCGCTGCATCGCAGGAACTTTTAGTTGAAGCGTCCCGGAGGTCGAAGTCGCCTCGGAGATCAGCAAAATCGGAAGATCACTTCTGCCCGTTCTCTCAAGCTGAGGCTTCATTCTCGCCAGTTCGGCTTGCTTGTACCATTCACTCTCCGGATCGCATTCGAGCAGAAGTGCCGCAGCACCGGCTTCTTGCAAACGTGTCGCCAACCGGGTTAACTGAGAGAGTGCACGGCTACCTTTGGCTGACGTCTCGAAACGCCCTCGAACCATACCTGCCAGCGGAGGAATCTTTGCATCCGGAGCTTGAAACGCATCGAGCGAAACATCGGTTGCAACTCCTTCAATCTCGACGGCTTGCTCCCCCGCATTGAGCAATCCGTAATGAGCTACCGGGGCTCGGTCACTTTGCTCAGACGGCTTGCCTGAGGCGTTCGCTGGTGGATCCGAACTCGAGTTCTTTTCAATTCGCGAAGGGCCCGTAAAGACGACCGACTCCGGGACGCGGTACTGAGGTACGAGCGTCTCGTGAAAATAACTGCCGTCTTTACCGCCACCTTCAAGCCCCGCACCGCGAAACCTTGAAGCGACATAAGCCGAGGCGATTTCAAATTCTTTGCTATTCGTCTCGCGGCCACCAAGTTCATCGCTGGCGAGGAACGAAATCGTCGCCGTTACTCGCCCTTCGGTAATCTGCTCATTACCCACGATTTTGCTGGCATCGAGCAGCTTGCCGTCTTCGAGCAGCTTGCCGTTCGCTAAAGGCACCGTATCGGGTTCGGCTAACTGCCCGTGAACTTGGATTGAAAGCCCCGAGAGAATCAACAAACACCAAGCGAGCCCCCCCAGCCACCGAATCAATGGATGTGACTCGCGACTACGGTTTTCAAAACGGGGTTTGGGATGATTAAATTGTGGCATCATGGGATTGCTCAAAACGGACCGCAACGGTGATGAAAGACTAAAAGCAATGGAAGCAAAGTGAATCACGCCAAGGACAACCGCACCCAATCGGGAAAGAGTCAGGATAACGAGGGGAGGGTTGCGGGTGGAGGGTAGATTTCTTCACGCGATACTTTACACGATATTTCGTTTACCAGGTATCGCTCGGTCGCATCGCCGGTTCGCTTCAAATGGCCCTGATTTTTGGCCGTGTCTACTGGCCGTGATTTTTGGCCGTGTTATTCCGGCCTTGCTCACTTAATCCGCAACCGACTCGTCGGCTGATTGCACAAAAGCCACTTTCGTACCCTTGGTACGGCTCACCCAGGACGGCCAGTACAGCGGCACATCTGCTTGAATCTCCACCGTTTGCTTGGTCGTAGGGTGTTCGAATTCCAATTGCCGGCAGTGGAGTGCGATCCCCTGTGGGAAACTTTCTTTGGATCCATAGGAGCGATCTCCAAGGATCGGGCAACCGATTGCTGCAAGTTGGCAACGGATTTGATGTTTGCGCCCTGTGATAAGGTTCAAGCTCAATAACGAATGGGAACCGGAGCAGGCTAGGATTCGATAAGTCAACTTCGCAGTTTGCGAACCGGGTTCGCAGGAATCAACCACGCGGGTTCGCGTCTCGTGGGGGCGTCGCATCAAGTGGTGTTCAAGCAAACCGGCGATGGGACTTGGTGCACCTTCGACGATCGCCCAATATTCTTTTGTGACTACATTTTCGCGAAACTGCTCGCTGAGCCTCGCAGCGCACTTGCTCGTCCGCGCAAAAGGAACTGCACCGGTCACAGGACCGTCCAGTCGGCTTACCACACCCAAATAAACATTACCTGGCTTGTGGTACTTTTGCTTCAAATACATCCGAGCCGACTCGAGAAGTGAGCGTTGATCGGGCGACGCTCCTTGGACAATCCAATCCGCGGGCTTGTTGATCACCAACAGATGGTTATCTTCGAAGAGTATTTGCGAGCCGTGCACTTACGAATTCCTTGTCCGCTTTACCTGTCCAAATTTCGTCGATTGAAGTGATCAATGCTTTCGCATTATAGTCATGCGCTCAAGCTATGCGAATGGATTCTGCAAGAGGAATCAACACCATGGTTCACAACAACGAGTCAACACTAGGAGCAGCTCGATGAAAAAATCGATCGACAATCACGCTACTCGCCCCGGATCGATAGCGGAAAGCCATACGCACCTCGATCCGATCCGCTTGCTCGAAGACTTGGTTCGCATCAACAGCGTCAACTCGTTCTATCCCAACGGGCCAGGAGAAGAGGAACTAGCCAAGTACATCGAAGCATACTGGGGGCAGCTCGGTATCGAGTGCCGGCGGCAAAATGTATTACCTGGACGCGACAACATCATCGCATATCTTCCGGGCCGAGACTCCTCGAAGCGGCTGCTGCTGGAGGCTCACATGGATACGGTAAGCACCGATGGGATGAGCATTGCAGCTTGGGAACCAACGCAGCGCGACGGCAAGCTCTACGGCAGGGGAAGTTGCGATACGAAAGCGGGATTGGCTTGCATGATGGCCGCCATTGCCCAGCTGCATTCCACCCGCACCCCCCCAATGGTTGATGTGATCATGGCCGCCGTCGTCGATGAAGAACACTCCTGCCAGGGAGTGAAAAAACTCTGCGAGGACTTGAAAGCTGACGCAGCCATTGTCGCCGAACCGACCGAAATGAAGACAGTGATCGCAAGCAAAGGGGTCTTGCGATGGCAGATCCATGCTATCGGCCGTTCGGCTCATAGTTCCAAAGCCCACCTAGGAATCAATGCCATCGAACACATGGCAGAGCTGATTTTGATACTTCGCCGTTTCCACAACACCCTCACTTCTCGAACCCATCCCCTCTTAGGTGCTGCGACAGCAAACATCGGGCTTATCTCAGGGGGAGTCCAAGTGAATTTCGTGCCGGATCGCTGCTCGATTCAAATCGATCGACGACTACTACCCGGCGAACTCGTCGCAGATGTTTTAAGTGAGTACCAAGCCCTTCTCGGCGAAGCGATGGCTAGGATTCCAGGTTCCGAGTTCCTCATGGATCCACCGTTATTGGTCGACCCAAGCTTTCAGACTCCAGGTGAATCACGGATCGCACAAACTTCCGCACAAACCCTCAAACGCCTTGGCTATTGCGACGCCATGCTCGGAGTCCCCTTCGGTAGCGATGCGAGTAAAATTCGGTTGCTAGGAATCGACACCATCATCTTCGGACCGGGTAGTATCGACCAAGCTCATTCCGCAGTAGAGTATGTAGACACCGAGCAAGTCCGCCATGCTTGCGAGTACTATCAACTTTTGATGAAGGAGTTCCTTCCATGAAACGACGTACTTGGCTTTCAGCAGCGAGTTCCACTCTCGCTGTTGCCGCCTGCAACACACAGCAACTCTTCCCATCACAAGTAGCTTGTGCCAACCAAGGGAGCGAAGTTGGCTGGATCGATGCCCATGCGCACGTATGGCCTCGATTGAACAGTGATTTCCCATTATCGGAGGGATTCACGGCGAAAGATGTTGTCCCCGAATCCTTCACCCCTGAAGAGCTTCTACAGCAGGCCCGCCCATCCTTCGTGCAACGTGTGGTTTTGATCCAAATGAGCTTCTTCGGTTTCGATAACCGATACATGCTCGAGTGCATCAAGCGTTACCCGAAGTATTTCCGAGGGGTCGGGATCGTCGATCACGACGCAAGTGGGCTTCGGGATACCATGACCAACCTTCGCAAAGAAGGGGTCAGGGGATATCGGCTCTACGCAAACGCTAAAAACGTCTCGCAATGGGGAAGCTCCTCAGGAGTCAACGAGCTGTTCCGGATCTGTACCGAGACGAATCAAGCCGCTTGTTTGCTTTCCGACCCTGATGCACTACCTGGCATCGAAGCCATGATCGCAAAATATCCCGATACAACCGTCGTAATCGATCACTTTTCCAGAATCGGTATGACCGGCAATGTCAATCGAAAAGACCTCGAAGCACTCTTGAAGCTATCCAAGTACAAAAACACGTACGTGAAGACGTCGGCTTTTTATGCATTGGGAGAGAAAAAAGCCCCTTACAAAGATTTACTTCCGATGATTCGAAGTCTGCGCGATAGCTTCGGTGCCAACCGATTGATGTGGGCCTCAGATTGCCCGTACCAAGTTCAAGCACCCCATACTTACGCCGATTCCATTGCTTTGGTCTTGGAACATGCAGATTTCTTGAGCGAGGGGGAAAAGAAGTCCCTCTTGGCACAAACCGCTGAACGGGTGTTTTTTCAAGATTGAAACTAACCGACCTTTCGATCAGATCCCCTTGACGATCGGCACTTTGCGCGTAAACTCGTAGCATTCCTCGGGGCACCCAACCGGTTGCTCCCTAAACTGCGGTCGTGGCGAAATTGGCAGACGCGCTAGCTTGAGGGGCTAGTGGTAGAAATACCTTGGAGGTTCGAGCCCTCTCGACCGCACTGATAAGGCCGGCATTTGCCGGCCTTTTTTCTTTTAGCACCGAAAATCAGCCGGTGCAGTAGACCAAGCAGGGCGGGGTCTGTGCTCTCCGAAAAACCGTCTATTGCAAATTTCTGCTGAGAGTTTCTCAGAATACTGACTCCGGAAAGCGATTGATCGCATGCCCTCAGGGTTCGGGGTACCGATGCCTCGTTGACACGTCGGGTTACCAATATTGTATGGTGGCCGTTGGCCACGAAATGGTACGCGATGCGTAAGCGAGGAGACTGCGGACGATTGACCGGATGAATGAGCGATGAAGCGTGGACTGTAGCTTCCTCGTTGACACTTCGGGTTACCAAATATTGTATGGTGGCCGTTGGCCACGCGATGGTACGCGATGCGTGAGCGAGGAGACTGCGGATTATTGACCGTAGCAATGAGCGATGGAGCGTGGACTGTAGCTCCCTCGTTGACACTTCGGGTTACCAAATATTGTATGGTGGCCGTTGGCCACGCGATGGTACGCGATGCATAAGCGAGGAGACTGCGGATGATTGACCGGATGAATGAGCGATGAAGCGTGGACTGTAGCTCCCTCGTTGACACTTCGGGTTACCAATATTGCATGGTGGCCGTTGGCCACGCGATGGTACGCGATGCGTCAGCGAGGAGACTGCGGATGATTGACCGGATCAATGAGCGATGGAGCGTGGACTGTAGCTCCCTCGTTGACACTTCGGGTTACCAAATATTGTACGGTGGCCGTTGGCCACGCGATGGTACGCGATGCGTAAGCGAGGAAGCTGCGGATTATTGACCGGATCAATGAGCGATGGAGCGTGGACTGTAGCTTCCTCGTTGACACTTCGGGTTACCAATATTGCATGGTGGCCGTTGGCCACGAATTGGTACGCGATGCGTAAGCGAGGAGACCGCGGATGATTGACCGGATCAATGAGCGATGGAGCGTGGACTGTAGCTCCCTCGTTGACACTTCGGGTTACCAATATTGTATGGTGGCCGTTGGCCACGAAATGGTACGCGATGCGTCAGCGAGGAAGCAGCGGATTACTGACCGGATCAATGAGCGATGAAGCGTGGACTGTAGCTCCCTCGTTGACACGTCGGGTTACCATTAAGCCAGTCCTCCCTGACGGTTCGGGTTACCATTGCCTCGTTGACACTTCGGGTTACCAATGGATCGTTTACACGTCGCGGTTACCGATGATGTGAGACGGCCTGCGGTCACGGTGGCCTGTTCGTGCCCGTAGTCGATACTCCGAGTACGAGCACGAGCACGAGCATGAGCATGAGCATGAGCACGAGCACGAGCACGAGCACGAAACTCGAGAGCATGGAGCGTCTCGAATGCTAATAATCGTAACTTAAAAACCTCAACCGAGGTTCGCTAACGCCTTGCTCTCGTTGACCGTCGGCCCGTAAGCGTATCTTCTACGCTTAGATCCGACGCGGTTCCGTAAAGTGCAAAATAAGCGTCCGTAGGACTTGCTTGGACGCTCTCTTGGGTCTGCCACGCAGGTGCTTGAGAATCAAGCCCTTCGCCAGATGCTCCAGTGCCGTTGATCTTGTTAACAACCGCCAAAACATCAAGAGGCGTTAACTGACCATCGCCATCGACATCGACGTCGGGCTCATCGAGTGTGTCACTGCTTCGTGGAGTAGGTAACACGCCACTGGGGTTCTTGTTAAAGGCATTGACTAGAACCAAAGCATCGAGCGGGTCGGTCGTACCAGAACGATTCACGTCCCAAGGCAAGAAACTGTTTCGCCATGGGGCTGGGTTTGCAATCCGTTCAACGGGCAGAGCAAGTTGCCTTACCAAGCCACCGAGCGTATCGCTGACAAGCAGATTCACGGTCGAGACCAATGGATCGCTGTTCGCGAAAAAGGCATCAGCAACCAACTTGAGTTGATTGTTGACAACTTCGAAGCGAGGATCCAAAGAGATGATCGAGTAGGGGGTCGGCCCATCGGGATCACTGACGGAGAGTTCACCCAAGTTCCAACCGAGGATATTCGATGGGACGCGTCCGTTCGCAACAGACACACTCGTCGGTGGCTCGTTCGCATTGAGAACTTGGATTCGAATCACTCGTTCGGTTTGGAACGGAGGAGTACCGATATCCGTTGCAATCACAGTTACGAACTCCGTGGCACTTCGCTCGAAATCCAGCGTCCCTGGTTGCACAACGCTCAATTCACCGGAGGTTGGATTGATTGCAAAGCGTGTTTCACTTGCAGGAAGCGAGAATAGAATCGCTTGCCGATCTGCATCGGTAGCTTGGACTCGTCCAAACGGTGCGCCGATCGCCTGTACTTCGGACACATTCAAGGACGAGGTGAGGATCGATGGTGCGAACTCGTTGATATCGGTCAGGGAAACGATTGCCGATGTCCAAGTCGAAAGGCTTGGGAGACCATCATCGTAGGCTTCGACAAAAAACCGAATCGACGGAGTGGTTTCAGCGTCGAGCGAGACACCAGGCCGCACGCTCAAGATCCCCGAGTTAGGATCGAGAGCAAACTGGGATGGCGGAGCTCCGAAGAATCGGTACCGCACGGAATTGGCGGTATCAGCGTCGCTCGCTGTGATCCGCCCAACAATCGTCCCGCCTGGAGAATTCTCCGCGACGCTCATCGAGATAGTAGCCAAATCCGGGGAGAACTCATTAACGTCCGAAACCGAAATCGAGATCAGCTTTTCAAAGGAAAGTGGAGGCACACCGTTGTCCGTCGCGCGGATCAAAACGGTTGCTACGGGTGAAACTTCGAAATCAAAACTCGCGGTGGGAGCTAAGAACAGCTCATCGCCTCGGATCGCAAACCGGGGGTCGTTTGTCGACCAGCTTGTCGAATCATTCGGATCTGGATCGCTCGCTAGAAGTCTTCCGAGTCTTGCGCCGCGACTATTCTCTGGAACAGGGCTACCGAGCAGATCGATATTGGTTGGAGCATCGTTGATGTTGAGAATATCGATCACGACAGGGGAGTCCGCAAACGCTCCCGAAGAGTCGGTTGCTCGGACGAATACTTGTCGCATGCCGACATCAAGGTTTCCTGGCGTTCCAGAAAACGTCTGATTTGCGGTATCGAATCGCAGCCATGCTGGGAGAGGAACCCCCGGGGAAGTAAACGCGCTGAAGGTCAACTTAGTATCGTCGACATCGCGAAACAATGAATTCGGTATACCGAACTGCAAGAAGGCGTCTTGGATGCCGTTTGCCGATGGGTTGGGTGGAACGACGAAGGGCGCATCGTTGACCGGCTGTACCACTTGCTTGATCTCCGCAGTGTTTGCGGAAATCGAATCGGGGGCTTGCACTTGGCTAACATCGACAAAGAGCAAACCATTCGCATCGCTGAACCCGCCCGTGTAGGTCGGATCGAGCGCGAGGTATCGCAAATCAGGTGCTGGTCCGAAATAGTTCAAAGCTGGAAGAAAACGAACTTGGCTCATCGGAGAGAGGACCAAGGCCGCAGTGTTCGAAACGCTCGGTAAATCAATCCAACCTTGGCCGACATTGACTTGCCAGCTTCCCGAAGGCCCGGTGGCGTTTCCGCCTGCGATCGCAATACCGATCGCCGTTGTTAGATCAACATCGATCACCCCGCGTTCAATCAATTGAGCGACGCTTGTCCCTGCCGGGCTGCGATCGTCTTCATTGATATTGTTCATGAACGTGGTGGTTGCTAAAGGTCGGTCGTTTACCGATCGGACTCGCACTTGAACTTGACTCGTCCCTCGGAAGTCACCTTTATTAAGTGTCAATTGAATGCTTCGAGTAAACGTATCAGGAGCTTCACCGCGAGCTTCGAAATCCAAATGCTCTACGAGACGTTCAATCGACTCCTTGGTCGCATTCGCAGTGAAGAAGATCACGAACTCGGTATCGGAGCTGCGAAGCAACGTTCCCATCTGTTGGCCGTTGTAGACCAATACGTTTCCTTGAAGTGAGAAAGGGCTCAAGCCACCCGTTCGCAGCGAGATCAAATCCGTGGAGCCCGCTTGCGGTTTCATCGAAACGCTCAAAGCTCCGTTTGAATAATCACCCGGGACGATATCAATCACTTTCGCTGTGGCCGTCAAAGGCAACGCAGGATCGTTCTCGACGTAAGACAGGGAAGTCGATGAAAGGGCCACTCCGAAAGCAACTGGAATCGAGCCGGTGAGCATATATTGGCCGAGGCTACCGAAATCGGTATAGCCCGTTGGCGGATTGGCTTGGGGATCTCCGAAGCCAACTCCATCGATCTCGATGTAATAAAGACCGGCGGAGAGATCGAGATTTGAAAAACCAGCTCGCAAACCGTCCGGATTCGAGACCGCTACAACATTCCCTGCAGCGTCGTACAAGGTTGCTTGAACATCCAAGTTGGAGCCTTGGTTGTTGGGCCAAAAACCAGTCGTGAATAGAGCGCTATCGATCGAGTCTGTATAGGAGCCATCATCCTGACTGGTCCAGACTTGGGTGATATAAGGGTCGATCGAAAGGTTAACCAACCCCGATCCGCTTTGGAACCAAAGCACATCTCGATCGGTGGATTGTTCAATGGTCCCGAAGACCGACAGAGCGATCCGGTCGGCGGCATCGACCGGCCCGGTGATTTCTTTTGCAAACTCAATCGCATTTGCATGATCATCGGGCAAAAATCCAAACCCGTTTGCCGAGCTGGTGATCACCGAAAAATCATTTGGGCCCGAGTTATAGTTCGCGTTTGCCCCCCCGTTGTTGGCACCAAGATAGACCCCGTTATCCCAGGTCGTTACGTTGCGGTAATAACCGCTTCCCATGATCGGCCCCCAGCTATTTTCTCCGGTCCCGCCGTGGCCGTCATAATACTCGGCATTACTCTGAAATGGATTCTGATCGTTCGTTCCGTCGTGGGAGAGACCAAGCGAGTGACCGACTTCGTGGGAAACGGCAGCCGCCACGTCGCGCGAAAAACTGTTGAAGACGTAGCAAGGAGTATCCGAAGCGCCAGCCGCCTCGTATCCCCAACGGAAACTTCCGATATACGCAAAACCGCCAACCGGCTGCCCTGAAAAGTTATCGAGTGTGGTCACGACGCGCATGCCCCAACGCGAGTCGTTTCCACCCGTGTTCACCAAAGCCTCCTCCCCCGGATCTTCGGTCGTCACGTTGACATCGAAAGGAGCGAAATCGGCCGCCACACGTTGCCAAGCTGCTTGTATCGTTTGTAATTCCGAATCGGTAAATGCAGCACCATTACCAGCCGGATCAAAAGCCGGCGAGACGATTTGCTGAATGTTGTAAGCTCGGTTCCATGAAGTCCCCACGGCCGTAAAACCATCGAAATCCATGTAGATCGTTTTGGTAGCCGTCGGACGACTGTGCAATTTAAAAGTGTCCGACAGAGGGGCGAAGGAAGGACCATCCCCCGATCCTCCATCCCCACCTTGATTCGGTCGCGGACCGGCTTCCCAAGCGCTCTGATCCGGAAGTGGCATCGTTCCGATGGTTTGGCCCGATGGGTCGGTCCATGTCCCGGCCCCAGAAGGCATCCACGACAAATCCGAAGCCATTAACGTTCGGGTCTCGAGGGATTCGAAAATCAGACGGGACATGACACGCTTTGCAGAGTACAAGCGTCGAGAAGCGTTCGGTCGCATACGAGGCCTTCGAAAAAAAACAAGCTGCATGAATTCGACGGAAGGGGCGAGAAGCAACTTCTATCAAGATAAGAATGACTATCAAGAATAGCCCAGCTAAATGGCAAAGGCAAGAAAACCGGCCCGAAAGGGGGTAAAAGGAGAAGAAGCATTAGCACCCTTCCCCCAAAAAGTCGGGCGACCTTATCCATGCATGGAAAAGTCCCATGAACGTCCAAGGCAGCCCAAAAGCGATTAGTCGATGTCGTCGCTTGTCTGCCCTTGCAGCCTGCCCGGCACACAGGTTGCCCGGCACACAGCATGCCCAACAAACAGGCCGCCCGAGACAACCTGCACATCCCGTACAGGTTGCCAATTCACAGCCTCACACCTTTTAATCAGTATTCAGTATTCTTCTTAATCAGTATTCTTCTTAATCAGTATTCTCTGAGAAAAAATCGCCAAGAAGAGTGCAAATTAAGCGTCCGTCAGAGACTTTCGGATGCGCATTCCATAGAACGATCGCCACAAGAAGTAGGAAGCGATTGCAAGGAATAGGCAAGAGAATCCGGCAGTAACTGACGCCCCTTGTGTCTCCCGAATCTGAACCGCGAGGGCTACGGCGAGCAATCCAAAGAGCGTAGTGAACTTGATCACAGGGTTCAACGCCACACTCGACGTGTCCTTGAACGGGTCGCCGACGGTATCGCCTACAACGGTCGCATCGTGCAACGGACTTCCTTTCCTCTTCAGTTCAACTTCCACGATCTTCTTCGCGTTATCCCAAGCCCCACCGGCGTTTGCCATGAAGATGGCTTGGTACAACCCGAAGATCGCGATGGAGAAAAGGTATCCGATGAAGAAAAAGGGTTCGACGAAAGCGAGCCCAAGGGTCACAAAGAAGACGGCCATGAAAATATTAAACATCCCAACTTGGGCAAATTGAGTGCAAATCTCCACAACCTTCTTCGAATCTTCGATACTGGCTTTCGTCGAGCCATCGAGTTTGATGTTGCGTTTAATAAACTCAACTGCCCGATAAGCCCCGGTAGTTACGGCTTGAATCGATGCACCTGTAAACCAGTAGATGATCGCCCCGCCACTGATTAGCCCCAAAACGAACGGGGCGTGCATAAGGGAGAGTTTCTCGATGTCTGAGGTCAACCCGTTGGTCAGACTCATAATGATCGAGAAAATCATCGTCGTTGCACCCACCACCGCCGTCCCGATCAATACCGGTTTCGCTGTAGCTTTAAATGTATTGCCCGCACCATCGTTTTCTTCCAGCAAGTGTTTTGCGGCTTCGAAATTCGCGGTGAGTCCGAAATCCCTGTTCAATTCTTGTTCGATGTTAGGAATCGTTTCGATCAGCGAGAGTTCGAAAACGCTTTGCGCGTTATCCGTGACAGGACCGTAAGAGTCGACCGCGATCGTCACCGGCCCCATTCCGAGGAAACCGAAAGCCACCAACCCGAAGGCGAAGACTTCTGGAGCTTTCATTATCCCCGTCAGTCCAGCCGCACCGCCGATGGTTGAGATCCAGTAAGCAACCGCCATAAGTCCGGTAATACTGGCCCCGAGCCACAAGCAAGAGAAGTTCCCAGCGACCAATCCAGAGAGAATGTTCAAAGATGCTCCTCCTTCTTCGCTACTAGTTACCACTTCGTGAACGTGAGCCGAGGATGTAGAAGTAAATACCTTGACCAATTCAGGAATCACAGCACCAGCTAAAGTGCCGCAGGAGATGATCGTCGAGAGTTGCCACCAGAGGTTCGTATTGCCATTAAGGTCGGGAATCAAAAGGTAAGAGACGACGTAGGTCAATACGATCGAAACCACACTTGTAACCCATACCAATCGGGTCAGTGGCATTTCAAAATCAAGCTTTGGAGAATCTGCATAACGCGCTTTGGTCCAAAGCTCATTGAAGTAATACGCAGCGACCGAGGCGACGATCATCATCGCCCGCATCACGAAGAGCCAGACGAGCAGTTTCACTTGAAGACCTTCGTAACCTGGCCCGGCAGAGTTTTCATTGATCGCAAGAAGGATGAAAGTGATTAGTGCAACTCCCGTCACACCGTAGGTTTCAAAACCGTCGGCGCTTGGACCGACCGAATCCCCTGCATTGTCCCCCGTGCAGTCAGCAATAACACCCGGGTTGCGAGCATCGTCTTCTTTGATCTTGAACTCGATTTTCATCAAGTCCGAACCGATATCCGCGATCTTGGTAAAGATCCCACCCGCGATACGCAGGCAAGCCGCTCCGAGGCTCTCCCCGATCGCAAAACCAATAAAACACGCCCCCGCGTAATCTCGAGGGAGAAACAACAAAATACAAAGCATCATCAGCAACTCGACGCTGATGAGCATCATCCCGATACTCATCCCAGCCTTGAGCGGAATCGCATAGACCGCATAAGGCAACCCAAGAAGACTTGCATGGGCCGTGCGCGAGTTAGCGAATGTATTCACTCGGATCCCGAACCAAGCCACCATGTAACTTCCAAGGATCCCAATGACGCTGAAGAGCACAATGATCATCACCTTGGGGACCGGTTCTTTGAGCAACCAGCCAAAATAAGCAACGATCACAAGAGCGATAATCACCCACAGCATCGCCAAAAACTTCCCTTGGGTCACCAAGTAGGTTTTACAAGTCTCGTAGATCAACTCTGAGACTTCCAACATGCTCTTGTGTACCGGCATGTTTTTCAGCTCATTAAAAATCCGGTAGCCGAAGACCAACCCTGCCAAGCAAATCACCAATCCACCCATCAACCACAACCGTCCCGAGATCCCCATAAACTCAGAACTTCCTAAGTCTGGAAGGACCAAGTCCGCCTCGCCGTGCACTTTCGTCCCACTCCCATCAGCGGACGCTCCTTCGGCCGCCAAGGCACTTGGAAGCCCGCACATTGTTGCAAAGACGATGAGCCAGAGAATGGTGAATACCCCGCAGAGGCGATGGCTCACGGGATAACGACATGAAATACTGTTCGAAAACATGAGAGAATGGGTCCTACACGCTAGCGTCGAAAAACTAGGGGGGGAAAAAAATCCGCAGGGCGAACCTCGCTGAGGGCACCGCAGCGCAACACTGCCGTATCACTGCCGCAACAATGCCGTATCAGTCGGTGTTGCAGTCGATAGGCTAATAGACAAATGCCAGCGATTCAATAAGCCCAAGTCCTTTTCGGGATAAAAATTACGCGTAAAATGCAACCCAAGGGTACCAAAACCACCTTTAGCAACGCAGAAACCCAACAAACGAGGGATCGAACCAACTTATTCAAGGTCGCACGTGCAGATTTCCGAGCAGCATTTACCTTGAAGGATGGAGGATTTACCAGCCGATCAAGCACTTACCATCACTCCTTCCACTCGCCGCCATGATCAATTCCTCACCCGAATACTCCTTACGAACTCATTTTTCACCAAAAGAATGAGTACAATGTTTTGCCGGCATATGCTTTACGTATCGTGTGCTTTAGTTTCATGTGCTTTACGTTCGCATTCTGAGTGTCCTTCCTAACAGAACGCTCGGTTTACAACTAAATCACATGTCGAAAGCGAGTCACATGTCGAAAGCGTTCCCTACGATGCAATTCGATAATCATCCGCCTCCCGGATGAGAGGCTTCCGATCAAAAACGTGTACGAAAACTGCTTCTACAACTTCGCAGTGACTATGAAAACCCAACACCTGAATAACCGCAGTCCTTTCGACTTTACCGCAGTTGTTTCGACTCGCGGCGCCAACAAGATCGCATCGATCGCCTTTGCAACCTTGCTCGTGGTCGGTTCTGCGGTCGGCAGTATTCACGCCCAAAACGCAGCTGACGGCGAAGCGGCTAACGGCCAAACTGCGAACAACCGAGCAGCACAGAGCGATGACGAAGTTCGTCCGACGCGTCGAGCAACGCTTCCGCCACAAGTCGAAAAAATCGACAAGGCTTTAGAAGCTAGTTGGTCAGAGGCAGGGATTCGTCCATCACCGGTCGAAGAGGATCTAAAGTGGGTTCGCCGCGTTTACCTCGACATTATTGGACGAATCCCGAGCTTTGAAGAATTCGCCAGTTTTGCCAAGGACAAGTCCCCCGACAGGCGAGTTAATCTGGTACGCAAACTCCTCGAAGACGATCAGTACACCGAGGAATACGCAAACCATTGGGGCACGATCTGGGCCAATATCTTGATCGGTCGCAATGGTGGGATGGAAGAACGATCGTTGACCAACCGTGCCGGGATGCAGAAGTACTTGCGAGATTGCTTCGCAAGCAACAAGCCCTACAACACGATGGTATATGAATTGGTGACTGCCACGGGAACCACCAAGCCCGGATCAGAGAAATTCAACGGTGCAGCGAACTTCCTTGCGATGAAGGTCAATGAAGAGAAGGGGGTACAAGCCACGGCGGCGGTATCTAGGATTTTCTTGGGGCTGCAAGTTCAATGCACACAGTGCCACAATCACCCGTTCAATCAGTGGAAGCAACAGAAGTTTTGGGAGTTCAACGCGTTCTTTCGACAAACTCGTGCCTTGCGTCAGTTCACACGGGGAACCGATGACATCGATCAAATCGAACTGATCAACGAAGATTTTGCCGGCGAAGGCTCCCACCCAGAGAAAGCCGAGATTTATTACGATCTTCGAAATGGGGTCAGAAAAGTCGCTTATCCGACCTTCATCGACGGCACCGAAATCGGCAAGAGCGGCTATGTTTCCGAAGTCAACCGCCGCAAAGAACTTGGCGATTTGATGATGGAAAGCGACTTCCTCGACAAAGCCATCGTCAACCGTGTTTGGTCACATTTTCTCGGATACGGATTCACGAAACCTATCGATGATCTCGGACCGCACAACCCGGTGGTGAACATCGAACTCTTCGAGACACTTTCGAAGGACTTCCGTAATTCCAGCTATGACTTGAAACAACTCATTCAATGGATCACCCTCTCGAAGCCTTATCAGCTGACCTCGAAGATCACGAAAGACAACGACTCGGATGATCCAGCAATGGGTGAATTGCCTCGCTTTAGCCACTTTTACACAAGGCAGATGACAGCCGAGCAATTGTTCGCTTCGTTATCCGTTGCGACCCAAGCAAACCGAAAAGGAAGCCTAGACGAACAGCAACGTCGACGCGAAGAATGGATGCGTCAATTCGTGGTAGCTTTCGGTACCGACGAAGGGGACGAGACAACCACCTTCAATGGTTCGATTCCACAAAGCTTGATGATGTTCAACGGGGAATTGATCCGTTCGGCGATTTCCCTCGAGCCCGGCACGTGGCTTCACGAATTGAGCACTTCAAAGGGAACGCCACAAGAGAAAGTCCAGTTCCTGTTCATCGCGGGACTTGGTCGACGACCGCGCCCCGAAGAAATCGCAGTGGCTTCGCAAATACTCACAGCCCGCAAAGCGGAAGTCGGCGGCATGTTGCAAGACATGTGGTGGGCTATCCTCAACAGCAACGAATTCATTTTCAATCACTAAATCAGTAAATCAGTAAATCACTTACCGTCCATCGACAACCTTTTCCAGACCGTTCTATAGAACCGAGGTAAAACTATGTGGAACCGCCACGCTACTCCTTCCGGGATGTCCCGACGACACTTCATGTCCCACATGGCCGGCGCGAGCGCCATGATGGGTGCGTCACTCTCACTCGGACACTCGCTGCGAGTACATGCCGACACGCTGAAGAGCAACCGCAAGTCATGCATCTTGCTGTGGATGGGTGGTGGACCATCCAGCATGGACATTTGGGACCTCAAGCCCGGTACTGACAACGGCGGGCCGTTCAAACCGATCAGCACATCAGGCGATGTTCAAATCAGCGAACACATGCCAATGATGGCGCAACAAATGCACCACATGGCTATCGTCCGATCGATGAGCACTCGCGAAGCGGACCACAATCGCGGTAGATACTACATGCATACGGGCTATGTTCCCGATGCGAACGTGGATTATCCAAGCTATGGGTCGGTCATCGCTCACGAACTGATTTCGCAACGTTCCGAACTTGAAATCCCTCCGTTCGTCTCCGTTGGAGGAGCTAGCGAAGGACCAGGCTTCTTGGGTATGTCTTGGGCACCTTTCAACGTCACAAGCAATGGTCGGGTGCGGAACTTAGAAATGAGCGTCGACTCCGATCGACTAAGCCAACGCCGTTTCGCTTTGGAAACAATCGAGAACTCCTTTATCAACCAAAAGCGAGGTACCGTTCTGGAAGATCACCGCAAAGTCCTTGGAAAAACCTTTGACTTGCTCACGAGCAAGCAAATGCAGGCCTTTGAAGTGGACAAAGAACCAGAGGACATGAAAGAGCGTTACGGGAAGAACGGCTTCGGACAAGGTTGCTTGCTCGCTCGTCGCTTGGTCGAAGCCGGCGTGGCTTTTGTCGAAGTCGACCTGGGTGGTTGGGACAACCACCAGAACATTTTCCGAACTCTTGAAAACGATCGCTTGCCAGTTCTCGACAAAGCCATGGCCGCGTTGACCTCCGATCTTTCCGAGCGTGGCTTGCTAGAAGATACATGTATCGTTTGGATGGGCGAATTCAGTCGAACACCACGCATCAATGCCGACGCCGGTCGAGATCACTGGGCTCGAGCTTGGAGCGTCGTCGTCGGTGGCGGGGGAGTCAAGGGTGGCCAAGCCATCGGGGCGACGAATGAAGACGGAACGGACGTTACTACCGAACCTTATTCTTCCGAAGACCTCATGGCATCGGTTTGCCATGGATTGGGTATCTCGCTCGAAACGACATTCACCAGCCGCAATGGTCGGCCGATGAAAATCGCGAACAGCGGTAAACTCATCAAGGGATTATTCGCGTAGCGTGCCCGAAGAACGATCGAATCGCGATACGCCGTTCGATCCGTCCGATTGGGATCCAAAAGCTCTGATCGATACCCACTACCAAGGTGTGTGGCGATACCTCAGAGCAATAGGGTGTTCGGCGGATTTAGCGGATGATATCTCCCAAGAAACGTTCGTCGCCGTACTCAAACGCCCCTTTGAACAATTCCACCCACACTCAACTGCCGCTTACCTCCGCCGTGTAGCATTCCATTTAATGGTCACGGCGAAACGGCAGGCGGGCAAGATGATTGCGACCGACGAACTAGAAGTTCTCGATCGCATCTGGACGCGTTGGGTAGGTGCCGATCTGAGCGGCGATGCAGTCATCGATGCGCTCACCGAATGCTTCTCGAGATTGACACCCCGCGCCCAACAATCCCTGCGCATGCGTTATGCCGACAATGCATCTCGCGAAGATATCGCCGAGTCGCTGAAAATCACCTCGCATGGTGTGAAGAACTTGCAACAACGAGCCAAAGCCCAACTGCGCGAGTGCCTCGAGGAAAAACTTAATCCATCATGACCTACCCCAACAGTGACAAGTCGCCCGAATTGCCACATCCAGAGGCAACCCCGCCCGAAAAGATCGATCTTGGCGAAGCAGAGCTTAACGATATTTCGCTCGATGGGCTTCTAGCTGAAATCTTCAATGCTCCTCGCGCGACGCACGAAGCGACCGAGCGAATTTTACTCCGTATCAGTGGGAACTCCTCCGACGCACCACCTGAAGTCGATCCGGCATCGGAGAGCAAAGCTCGCGTCATAACTACCACAAGCCGTTTCTCTGCTGCGGATCTAGAACTTGCAATTCAATCAGCACAGCGCGATCGCCGTTCCAAAGTTGACGAGAGTCGATCGCGCAATTCGACCAGACGACGACGCGCAATCCTTACCTTGGTATCGACAACCGGAATTGCTGCATCCCTTATGACCGCAGCTTTTTTGGTTTGGAAATCATCCCCGAATGCATCCAATCCAAGCGTGGGCGGAACCGATTCTGCAACTGCAACAAATCAAAGTTCACCTCTCGCGGATTCGTCATCCGCCGAGAACCGCATTGCCAACAGTTCCGGTACTTCCATCGCACACAACACCTCTGAACCAAAACACGAGGTGCTTCCGGGACGTTCAGATAGCAGGCCAAGCGTAGCTTCGCCACGCCCCTCGAGCGATTCCGAAATCGCATCCTCAATTAGATCCAGTCCAACGAATTCATCCACTTCGAACCGTTCACCGCATCCTGACGACCCAACTCGCAGTGCAAACGACCTATCTCGCAGTGCAATGAATGCACAGACCGAACCACCCGCGAACTTGCTTAGCAGCCAAGTTGATGCGGGGCTCGTAGGTAATGGCCTGATCAATACGGCTGCCATATCTGTTATCAATCACCAATTTGAAGACATGTGGAAGGACGTTTCGAGCAACTCTTCAAACCTTCGTCTTTCAACTCCAAACGCCATTTCGGAACAACACGTTGCTTCGAGGCCCGATCTACTCGTCAACCGAATCGCTTCACTGCTTGTTGGCCGCTTGCCGACCTCTTCCGAATTAGAAGCCATTCGCCAAGAAAACTTGCTCAAAACGCGAAGCATAAGCGAAGACCATGCGCAGTGGGTTGATGCAATCGCATATCGCTGGCTAGCGAGCGACGAGTTCTCACATACTTGGGGCAATGCGTTATCGAATTTTTATCGAGGTGGGTATCCGATAGACAACGCGGACCGAGAGCAAGCCCGTGAATTTGACGAATGGCTCACTGAACAAGTGAAACTAAACGCATCGCTGCGGGATATTCAGAAACAAGTCCTCCGTGGGCTTTCCGATAAGACGCATCCCTCACGCTTTCTCGTCGATCATTGGTCAAAGCTTGCTCAAGCCGCTCCTTCAAAGCCAACGACCGCGAACGCTAACTCTGCGAAACTCTCGGCACCGCAACAGGCTAAGACTCGTCATGGGAAGATTGCACCTGAATCATGGATCGGACTAAATGAGAACGAATCCACAGTACTCACCGGGCTGACCAATCTGTTCTTGCAAGTTACAGATAACCCAATGTTGGCTTGCTCGCAGTGCCATCAACAATCGCCACCCCTGAACGACGCAAACCCATCCGCTAACTTTGGTGGAGAAGTAGCCGTCATCACAAGTCGAACTGCAAAGCCGGTTTCATATGGCTCGATCTCGGCCCTGCTTCTGAACGTCCTCGAATCAAACAATCGAGAGCTTTTTGCCAAGGACGATGAAGACCGCGCCGTGAAGCTTACTCCCGCATTCCCCAACGGCAAGAGGGCTTCAGCGACAGATACAGTCGATACTTTGTTGACAACTTGGGTCGAAGAAGGAAGCCATTCCCAACGAGGTCTGGTAAATAGCCTATGGAAGTCGTTTTTCGCAGTCCCTTTAGTCGCCCCTGAAGAACGTTTCGGCTCGACGAGCACATCGAGCCGAGAGGAATTGCTCAACTATATTTCTCAACAAGCATCCGACAATAATGCATCCGTGCGTCAGTTGGTCTATTGGATGTTGCACTCCGCACCGACTCTTCAACCGGAAGTCACATTAGACATCCAAAATGTTATAGCCTTGAGCCAAGAGGATTTGCAATCGCTTCGAACCCGAATCGAATTGCAACATGTCTTGGTCCATCGCCCAAGACGCGGAAGCTCTGTTGAGGAGTTTGTGAATCAACTCCTTCCCGTTCAGCAAGAGATTCAGGACCGCGCCCTTTTAGCGCAACCCTCCTCAAGTCAATCATCTAATAAGAAGAAACCCAATACCACGGATCGCATCACTGCTGATGGTTTATCCAGGGAAGATCTCGAAATGCCCGCAGGGGAACAGATTGGCAAGGCGCAACTTATCTACGGAGCACCATCGGTACAAGTCGCTGACTTAGCAACACGCCTTTCCGAAAGCACATTATCGGAGGCTGAAATGATCGAACACACATATGGGGTTCTACGTGGTCGCAAGCCGAGTTCGGCAGAGCGAGCGATTTGGAGTGCAAGTCGCCTCAAGGAGTTCGCCAAGCCAGAAGCTACCTTACGCATCCTCAGCGGCGTAAGTGCATTTGAATATCCACCCCAGTAAGATCGACTGACTACCAGTAACCTTGTCAGACTTCAAGTAAGCTTGGCAGACTGCGAGACCATTACTCCAAGTACCTTCAAATCGACAGCCACAATTCCCTCGGCCCTTTGAGCCCACCAAGCACAAATCGCAGGGCAATGGAATCGCAGGGTCGTAGAAACGGAGTCGCGACTCGAATGGGTTCGGCTCCCCTTGCGTCTTAGCGTCTTTGCGTGAGCCACTCAGACCCCTCGCACGGCCACAGAGGGCCATGCTACGGGGAAATGGTGTAAGTGGGCGGGGGGGATGAGAGTGGGAAGAGCACTGAACCACGCTCGAAGTCGCCTGCTGCGATTCAATCATCACCAAGGTTGGGAGGATAGTGATCGCACTGAATTTAGTTCGCAAAACTCAAAACCCCATCTTGCACCCACCTCATCCCCCCGCGCGACACAAAAGGATCTCGTCCTCTTTGCGTCTTAGCGTCTTTGCGTGAGCCATGCGTACCCCTCGCACGGCCACAGAGGGCCATGCTACGGGCAAATGCTGCAAGTGGCGGAGGGGAGGAGGGTCGGAAGAGCACTGGACTACGCTCGACGTCGCCTGTTGTGATTCAATCATCACCAAGGTTGGGAGGATAGTGATCGCACTCTATGTAGTTCGCAAAACTCAAAATCCCATCGTTCACCCACCTCATCCCCCCGCGCGACACAAAAGGATCTCGTCCTCTTTGCGTCTTAGCGTCTTTGCGTGAACCACTCAGACCCCTCGCACGGCCACAGAGGGCCATGCTACGGGGCCATGCTGCAAGTGGCGAGTGGGATGAGCGTGGGAAGGGCACTGAACCACGCTCGAAGTCGCCTGCTGTGATTCAATCATCACCAAGGTTGGGAGGATAGTGATCGCACTGAATGTAGTTCGCAAAACTAAAAATCCCATCCTTCACCCACCTCATCCCCCCGCGTGACACAAAGGGATCTCGTCCTCTTTGCGTCTTCGCGTCTTTGCGTGAGCCACTCGTACCCCTCGCACGGCCACAGAGGGCCATGCTACGGGGCCATGCTGCAAGTGGCGAGTGGGATGAGGGTGGAAAGAGCACTGGAATACGCTCGAAGTCGCCTGTTGTGATTCAATCATCACCAAGGTTGGGAGGATAGTGATCGCACGCTATGTAGTTCGCAAAACTCAAAATCCCATCTTGCACCCACCTCATCCACCCGTGTGACACAAAAGGATCTCGTCCTCTTTGCGTCTTTGCTTCTTTGCGTGAGCCACTCGTACCCCTCGCACGGCCACAGAGGGCCATGCTACGGGGCCATGCTGCAAGTGGCGAGTGGGATGAGCGTGGGAAGAGCACTGAACCACGCTCGAAGTCGCCTGTTGTGATTCAATCATCACCAAGGTTGGGAGGATAGTGATCGCACGCTATGCGGTTCGCAAAACGCAAACTGAGATTGTTCGCTCACCTCATCCCACTGAGTAGAAACGGAGTCGCAAAAGCGACTCGGCTTGGAAAATAACTTTAGATTACGGTTGTTTGCTGCTGACAGTCCCACCGATGTAACGGGTCGATCCTTCTTCAAGCAAATCCTCTTCGCTTCCTTGACACTGAACTGCCGCGCGGAATCGATGGTTGCCCCCCTTAGCGGCCACGCAAGTAACCTTCAACGTAATACTCTTCTTTGGAGGGATTGCAGGGATCGCATCAAAGAGTGCTTGACCAGGCACGATCCGACCGGAGTACCCCTCGATGCGTTGAGGCTCAATCCCATCTGAAAACTGAGCGATTGCTAAAACATTTTCAGCGGCTTTGGATCCTCGATTGATAATCTGTATTTCATAGACTACGGGCTGACCAACCGGTGCTGGGGCTGCTGGCTCGATGACGGTAAGCTCAAGATCTGCGATCGCTTCGACTCGCGTTGCGATTGCGCTTCCGAAATCACGACCTCCCTCCGCTCGAGCCTGGAACGCTATGCGTTGCTCACCCGACTGATTGACGGTCAACTTCAGTGGGACTTCCAGCTTTTGGTTTGCACCTATCGATGGGATCACCCAACGCAACTGGTTACCATTTCGTGCGATTCCAGTGGGTAATTCCACAGGATCGAAACCGGTTGGTAGAGCGACCACACAAGCGACGTTTTTTGCAATAACATTGCCAGTATTCTCAATTACCAGGTTGTATTCGGCATTGAGTCCTTGGAAAAATTCCGATGGCCCCGTCCATGTCGCCGTCAACTCCAGCGTCTGAACTTGGACATCGATCCGCTCGCGCTTTTCAAATTTCCCGTTCGAGGATTTAGCTGTCGCAACGATTGGGAACAAACCTGGGTGGTCAAAAGTCATCTCGACATCGATTCGCTTGGTCTCACCGGGCGCCAGTGTACCGACAGTGGATTCATATTGCCCAGTGGTCTCGGTTTGCAACTGTAGAACCAATTCAGGCATAGGAGCTTTCCCAGAGTTCTTCACTTGAATCTGATACTTTTGAGGTACCCCAAGCTGAGTTTCGGAAGGCCCGTTAAGGGTTAGCTCCAGTTTTGGCTGCTGAACTTCCACCGTCATCGAGGTAGGTAACGGTGCAACCGTCCATTCCAAGTTGAGGGCGAAGCTCTCAGCATCAAGTACCACGACTTGCAATTCCATCGACTTCGAATCGTTGGGCGCAAGGGATTCGATTTCCCAAAGAACGGCGAGCTCTGTTTCTAACTCTTCCACTTCGTGAGCTCCAACCATGGTGGTTACACCATCAATTCGAACACCGCGCGGTGCGGCGGATCGAATCAACAGACCATCGATTTTGTTCGTTCCTTCATTGGTCGCGTGAATGGTGTAAGTGGCACTTTGGCCAACCGGAATTGAAGTCGGACCATCGACCCGAAGTCTCAATTGCGGGGTCCGCACATCAAGGCCGGCAAGCGATCGCTCATTGGCAATCGAAACACTTTTCTCAACCGACGCCTCGGACGATTTCTTGGGCAAACCATTAGCGTTTGATTTGCGAGTCACTGCCATGCTCGGCACTCGTTCGCTCATTCCTTGAGAATCATCGCTCAGTTGGCCGGCCGAAGCATTAGATCCGCCTACCAACGTATCCGACTTAGGAGCATTTTGCGAATCAGCGTCGTCGACCTTGGTCGTGTTCCCCTTCGTGATCTTGGGCTTGGATGCCGTAGAGGTTGGGGTTACCGGAACTCGGCGACGGGATGTATTGGCTGCATCGAAGCTCCCTTCGGGTGGCGTAACATCGTAGGTCTTCAATTCTCGCTTCGATCCAGCAGCGGCGTCGAGTGTGGAAGGCTTTGCACCTAGGCGGTCGATAAGCGTAGCTGGTGTCTCCTGTGATTCGTAGCTCTCGTCTGCCGCGTAGCTTGGAGGCACCGGTTGATTGTTATCGCTCATGCCGATTGCGCTGCGAGATGTTGATTGGGCCGGTGTTGATGCTTGAGGCGAGCCTTGTGATTGTGGAGTTGGCTGTTGCGCGGATTGGCGTTGCCCACCGGATTGTTTCCCTGTGGCGGGTTGTTTGGGCGCAAAGGGCTCTTTCGTCGGTTTTAAAGCTCGGTTTAGTTCGATGGGGCCTTGGATGCTTCCGAGTTCATCTTCGGCACGTTTTTTCCAAGGATTCGAGAAGCCTTGAACGGGAACTCGCAGTCCCCCACTGCGACCTTGAACAGATTCCTCATTTTCGCCCGGTTGCTTCGTAATTGCAGCACGGAAGCGAGAGACCAGCCCACCCCCTCGATTTTCCGTAGCACGGCCTTCGGAGAATTCCGATTGCGCAGGACAGGGCGAGGCTGAGATGTAGAACAAAAGGGTAGCGAAATAGCTCGCAAGAGCCATTTGGGAAGTCCGGTTCATCGAAGTCCGTTCCTTTCGATCAGCGTTATCTGCGATACCACCCCAAATGGGGGGTGCATCAAGGATTTGACGATCCGAGAAATCGTCATCTTTGTGACTCGGCAAGGGACGCTCGATACGTTCAGAAGAACTGGGAAGATTTAACGCCTTTGGCAACTTTGCCGACTACGCAAAGCTTGCAATGCCAGGTCTCCGTGTTCAATATTGCAACACTCCCTCCCGTTGGGCTTACTTATTCCGCAGGGTTTCCCGGGTCTGAACCACGGAGAAAACACCCGAAAATTCCGTTCTCCGTAAATATCTGGCCCTGAAACCAACTTTTAAACCCGAAAAAATCGCCAAATCTCCCTGGAAAACAAAGGCGAATAGCATTAAAAGCAAACTCTGGCGTTTCGCAAGCCAAACACAAACCGCTTTGGCACACAGATTGCTTGCTAGGTTACAGCAGATCGAGAAAGAGAAGTGTTCGAGGTAAGGAATAGTTGTCGGAACCGGAAGGATCGTCATGATCCGCTGGGTTATCCCGACAGTGGAATCCGATACCACCGAACGAATCTTTCTCGTTTGCCCCTTTTTTAATGGCAACATTTTGGGGGCAGAAATACGATGAATAGAGTTACGTTACCTTGTCTTGCCTTTTGAGCCATTCGGAGCGAGTCGCCATGCGGATTCACCGTACTCGGAACCAGTCCATTTCCTCGCAAAAAGCTATTCAACGACGCCGAAAACGGCTTGCTGAACTTGCGATCGGGTTTGCCATTGCCGTCGGCACGCCGATTTTGTCGTTCGACACCCAAGCGGTCGCAGTGCAACCTTCGTCGAAGGCTAGCCGATTGGCTACGGCAGAGAGCAGTGGCAAGACAGTCTTTGCCTTAAGCTTGATGTCGGGTGAGTTAGCCCAAGCGAGCCTTGCCCCTCGAGTGGCAATTCTTGTCGACACATCTGCTTCTCAGAACGGTGCCTTCCGTCGCGAATCGATCGACATCGCAGGTGCGATTCTCGAAGCGTTGCCAGAGGGTGCAACGGTTTCCCTGCTGGCTTGCGATGTCCAAACCGAGACGCTGATCAACGCAGCAAAACCAGAAGATACCCAAGTCAAACTCGGACTCGATCAACTAGAGCAACGCGTTCCCTTGGGAACCTCGGATCTCGCGACTGGACTTCGTGCTGCGGCAGCTTCTTTGAAGGGAGCAGGAGAGAAGTCTATCGTTTACATCGGCGATGGCGTTCATTTAACGAACTTGATGAACACGAAGGAATTCGATGGCTTGATCGGTGAGTTGGTAGCCGAGCGATGCTCGATCAGCTCGTTGGCCATTGGCCCACGGACCGACTGCGAGTTTCTATCCACTCTTGCGAATCACACAGGCGGACGAGTCTTTGTTCGCAGCAACATACAAGGTTTGACATTGCAACAAATCGGCGGAGAACTTGCGAAGGTCGCAGCGATCCCCGTTTTTTGGCCTACACAAGCCGATTGGCCTGCAGGTATTGCAAGCCGATATCCAGAGCGATTCCCACCGATTCGCAGCGATCGCGATTCGATCCTGATCGGAGCTTTGCAATCAAAGAAACTTGAAGGAACACTTCGAATTGATGGCGAGATCGCCGGTCAAAAGAAGTCGTTGTCTTGGAATCTGGTTTCCGAAGACTCCAATCCTGATCTTGGATTTGTCTCCGCTTTGGTCAACAAAGCAAGTAGCAATGCAGGGGTCTTGTTGCCTACCGCAGGTTCGGATGCATTGCGAGAGCTCGGTGATGTTTTGAGCGGATCGTCGGACACGTTGGTCAAGGACGCGAAGTTCGCTTTGCATGTCGGTGACCATATTGCAGCCAAAGCGATCGCCAAAGAAGCACTCGATCGTTCGCCAAACAACTTAGAAGCGAAAACGATCCTTGAAGCCGCCTCGATTGGTGGCACTACCACCAAAGCTTCTGTAGCGGTTCCACAACGCGATGAGGCTTCCTCGAGCGGTTCGAAGAAAGAGAAGGCCGTCGGGCCGAAGATCGTCAAATTTATCTCCGCACGTGTTCAACCACCTTCGGATGATCCATTCGGCGAACCAGCTCCTGCGGGCCAAGATCCTTTTGGCGAACCAGCTCCAAGCGACACTCCTGCCGGGAACGCACCCGCAGCAGAGCTACCATCGAATGTTCCTGCCGACAGCCCATTCCCAACGCGTCAACCAGAAGCTGACCCGATGATGCCTTCGGGTGACGGTTCGGCTGCTCCACTAGCCTCCGATCCATTTGGAGAGTTGTCCGCAGACGGCGATTTGCTAAACCAAGACGCCGAAATGCGACGTGTTGCCGCTCAAGCCCTCGAGCGACAAGTCATGTCGGAACTGAGCCGTGCTCGAGCAACGGACAACCCGTCGGTCGCTAAAGCTGACTTGAAGCTTTTGCTTGAACAAGTTCGACGATCTCCAGAGCTTGATCCTGCAAGCCGCGTTCAACTCGAGTCCCGATTGGGAGCTGGCATACAAGCTACGGCGCGAGCTGACGCAGACATGCAAGAGAGAATCGCCCGCCGCGAAGCTGTGCTATCGAGCGCATCGGCTGCAAGCCGTCTGCTCGCAGACCGCGATCGCAGAGAAGCGACCATTCAACAACTCGTACAACGATTCGATTCGTTGATCGAACAACAACTCTACTCCGCCGCAAACACTGAAATTGCACCCCAAGTGCATGACCTTGCACCAAACTCAGTGATCGACAAAGTCGTGAACTACGAGTCGAGTTCGCTTGCGAACTATCGCCTGATCATGGATGTGGTCAATCAACGTTCACGCGCGTTCGTCGATGCTTTGTACCTGACCGAACAAGCACTGATTCCGTTCGTGGATGAACCACCCGTTCGATATCCACCAGCAGACGTTTGGCAAGCTCTCAGCGCTCGGCGGCTCGAACGATACGGAACCATCGATCTCTCCGGCGGAAATGAAACCGAACGACGCATCTTCCGCGCGCTGCGAGAACGTGGCGAAGTGACGTTCAACAACTCTCCGCTGAGCACCGTGATGCAGACATTCTCTGACCAGTACGGTATTCCAATCGTTATCGACCCGAAGGGTCTCGATGAAGAAAGTATCACCCCTGAAGAACCCGTATCGCTCAACGTACCTGAAATCTCGTTGCGATCGGCACTTAAGCTCATCCTTGAACCGATGAACTTGACCTACGTCATCCAAGACGAAGTGATGAAGATCACAAATAAAAAGAACTCCGCAAACGTTGTCCGCGTTTACCCCGTCGGCGACCTTGTCGTCCCAGTCATGAGCGGCATGATGGGTGGCATGGGTGGTGGTATGGGTGGTATGGGCGGCGGCGGCATGGGTGGCATGGGTGGTATGGGCGGCGGCGGCATGGGTGGCATGGGCGGCGGCATGGGTGGTATGGGTGGTGGCATGGGTGGCATGGGAGGCGGCATGGGTGGTATGGGTGGCATGATGGATGTCACCGATAAGCCATCGAAGTCCAGCGATGCACCCGCTGCTAACTCTTCCGTAGACCCAACGGCTTGTGTCCAAAAACTCATCAACACGGAAGGAAACGAGAGGGCTGATGTCGAAGCCCAATTTGCCGGGTGGGTTAAAGAGAAGATGAACCTCGCAACCAAAGCGATCGACGCGAAAGACGATGTGGCTGGCAAAGCACATTTCCAAGAAATCGTCGACCAGCTCAATGTAGTCTTCCGCGATTCCCTACCAGCTCCCTGGATGTACGAAGCCCTCAGCATTGCGATGCAAGGGAGTGGATACTCCGGCAAAGACATTCAACGAGTACTCCTTTCCAGCGTGGACTTCGGTGCCGATGCAGTCTCCGCGATGAAGATCGCTCAGTATCTTGAAAGCCAAGGCTTGAAGAAAGAAGCGTTGACAATCTATAGAGACGTCCACCGCGCAGCACCAGGCGAACGACTTCCCCTCGAAGCAGGCTTGCGACTCGGTCTAGAACTCGAAGATCGCGATAGCATCGTATGGGCTTCCACAGGAATCTTGAGCCAATCATGGACCGATGACCAACTACCGTTGATCGAGAAGGCGCTGCTTGCAGCTAAAGCTGCTTACATGCGACTCAACTCCGAAGGTCGCAAGATGGAAGCTTTCGCTCTAGAGCAAGCGATGAAGAAAGCTCAAACTCGCGACGTCGTTGTTCGTGTCACTTGGACAGGTAACGCCGATGTTGACTTGGTCGTTGAAGAACCTGCGGGAACCGTGTGCAGTTCAAGCAACCCTCGAACCATCAGTGGTGGCGTTCTCCTTGGAGACGGCTCAGCATTGGATAAGCCAGCGAAGGACGGATTCTCCGAAACCTATGCTTGTGCTCAAGGTTATGCCGGAGAGTACAAAATCTCCGTTCGCAAGATTTGGGGCGATGTAGCGGGTGGAAAAGTCACCGTCAACTTGGTAACCGATTATGGAACTGCCGACCAGAAGGTCGTCACCCAGCAGATTCCGCTCGACGAAGAGTCTATCTACATAGCTCAAGTCAAGACAGGACATCGCAGTGAACCGATGGTTCAAGCTCAGTTAGCAAAGGTACAAGCTGAGAAGACTTTTGCTGGCCAAGCTGTACTTGCACAAGCTGCCCCTGGAGCGAACAATCCAGCAAATGCTAACCCAGCGAACGTCGATCCAGCAAACGCGATCCAAGCCAACAACAATGGTCTTGGCAATGGAGACGTCGATGCAAATTGGGCTTACTTGGCCATGCTGCAACGCTATGCGATGGGCGGAAGCGGATCAGGCGGAAGCTCCGGTGGACTTGGTGGAAGCGGATTCGGTGGCAATGGATTCAACGGACGCGCTAATCCGTTCTTCCGAGGTGGCTCGGTTGGTTACATGCCGATCGTTGTTCCGATCCCATCCGGAACCTTTATGTTTGCTACAGCGGTGATTTCGGGTGATCGTCGCTATGTTCGGATCACCAGCTCCCCGATGTTCATGGGTGTTGACGGTTCGATTCCAACATTCGGCACCGGTGTTAATGGTGGTGCGGGTGGTGGACTTGGCGGCGGTGGTGCGGGTGGTGGATTCGGAGGCGGCGGCGCAGGTGGTGGTGGATTCGGTGGTGGCGGACAATTCTAGTCACCGCGCGATTCACATCCATTGATTCAAACTCCCTCGATCGGTGTTTACGACGGTTACCACACAACCCAATGGTAACCCGAACCGTCAGGGAGGAATGGGTGAACGGTAACCCGAACCGTCAGGGAGGAATGGATGAACGGTAACCCGAACCGTCAGGGAGGAAGCGTCAGTACACGCTTCATCGCTCATTAGTAATCGACAATCACTTAGCTGCTGCCTCGTTTACACTTCGGGTTACCATTGCATTGCGTGGCCAGCGGCCAGCTGACCGAGCATCAGTGAGGGAGTGCCAGATAGTTGACCGTGCGGATGAGCGATTGGGTGTGTACGGTAGCTGCCTCGTTTACACTTCGGGTTACCATTGCATTGCGTGGCCAGCGGCCAGCTGACCGAGCAGCAGTGAGAGAGTTACAGGTAGTTGGCCGCGCGGATGGGCGATTGGGCGTGCACTGTAGCTGCCTCGTTTACACTTCGGGTTACCATTGCATTGCGTGGCCAGCGGCCAGCTGACCGAGCATCAGTGAGGGAGTGCAGATAGTTGACCGTGCGGATGAGCGACTGGGCGTGCACTGTAGCTGCCTCGTTTACACTTCGGGTTACCATTGCATTGCGTGGCCAGCGGCCAGCTGACCGAGCATCAGTGAGGGAGTGCAGATAGTTGACCGTGCGGA